>Ga0194044_10000016_pt1 | contig 57725 bp, 56 predicted proteins | sample JunL4417m_MetaG_FD_155460 | JGI IMG/M metagenome (GOLD analysis project Ga0194044, IMG submission 155460) | Anoxic zone freshwater microbial communities from boreal shield lake in IISD Experimental Lakes Area, Ontario, Canada - Jun2016-L442-17m | ecosystem: Environmental > Aquatic > Freshwater...
AAACCTATGAATACTCTATGGTTACGTAGGAAGGCACTCCTCAATAATTTATCTTATCTTCAGTCTCTTCAGCCGCAGGCTGCGCTTTTCCCTGTCCTCAAATCCAATGCCTATGGTCATGGACTCAAACAAGTCGTCAAGATACTCTCCAAAACCGATGTGCCGTATATTGCTGTCGATAGTTATCCCGAATATGTTGTCGTCAAGCAGTATTGCAAAATTCCTGTCTTGATCATGGGAGAGACTTTGCTTGAGAATTATAGAAAATTTGATCATAAAAGAGCCGTTTTCTGTGTCTATAATATATGAACGATTAGTTATCTCTGAAGATTAAAGAAACACACCAAGATCCATCTCTTTTTCAATACCGGGATGAATAGAGAAGGCATTCAGGAAGATGATCTTCCGGATATTATCAAGGTGCTTCAGGAATATCCTAATCTTATCATTGAAGGCGTCCTGTCTCATTTTTTTGATGCCGACAATATATCAGATGAGAGCATGAATACTCAGATCCAAAAATTTAAGCGCATGTATTATACACTTTTGGATGCTTGATTTACCCCTCATTGGAGGCATATCGGCAATAGCGCTGGATTGTTCAAAATCAGAGAGGAATTCTTTAATGCATATAGACCATGAATCGCGTTATATGGCTACAATCCTTTGCATCCTCAAGATCCTTTGTATAAATTTTGAAAAGATCTCCTCCCTGTTCTTTCTGTGACTTCGAGAGTTATGAGTCTCCAACTCGTGCGACCTGGTGATTGAGTGAGTTATAGTCATACCTATAAGCCCAGCGACAGAGAAATCGTCGCTACTATACCGTTTGGTTATGCAGAAGGGCTTTCTAGAAAATCCTCGGGAAATATTGTTCTCAAACATCGTAAGAGATTCTATACTCAGATTGGTACAATCTGTATGAACCTTTCTACCTATCTTGTCGATAGTTCTGTACATATCGGAGATGAAGTAGAAATCATCTCAAATGATTCTAGTGCTAAAAATTCTCTCCTCAGGCTCGCAGAAGTGAGCGATACTATCGTATATGAATCCTTGGTGAAGTTGGATAGAGGAATCAGAAGAGAAATTATGTAACTAATTTTCTCTTTCTTTTTTAGGACGCCATTTTACATTCTAAAATTTTCTTATGATATTTCTTTATGCGATAGTCAGTGTTATTATCGTGAGTCTTATCTCTTTGATTGGTATTATCACGTTATGAATCCGCATATCTTTACTCAAACATATCATCTTATGGATGGTTAGCTTCTCTGCCTGAGCATTGCTTGGTGATGTCTTTTTCCATCTTCTGCCTGAAATGGTAGGGCCTTCATGATTGCCATTGTCCGCTTCTTTGTGGATACTTTGATGAATCCTTTTTGGATTAATTACAGAAAAGGTCATCCGTCGAAATCACTGTCATATGCCAGTCACCAAAACGCATACTCATCCTCTTGCTATCATGAATCTTGTCTGAGATGTCGTACACAATCTGATTGATGGATTGATTATCGGTGCAAGTTATCTCGTAAGCATCCCTGTGGGGATTGCTACTACGGTTGCGGTAATATTGCATGAGATACCTCAGGAAATCTGAGATTTTGGCGTCCTTATCCATGGATGATTTAGTAGAAAAAAAGCGTTGCTGCTTAATTTTTTTACCGCACTAACGGCAGTGCTTGGTGTAATTATCGCCTTTCTTCTCTATCGTTATACGGACGGTATGCTCCAGGTATTGGTACCATTTGCTGCAGGGACATTTATCTATATCGCCTGATCCGACCTCATCCCGGAACTCCATAAAGAAAATACCTTGGCACATAGCATTCCCCAAATTCTCTTCTTGATCCTATGAATTGGTATCATGTCGCTTCTCCTCCTCATTGGATAAAAAAAAGTCCCTCACATACAAGGGACTCATATTTATTCCTACGCTTTCTGTAGCTTCTTTTTCTTCTGCTGCGTTTTTTTCTTCCGTTCGATGACGATTGCCGCCATGATTGGCGCTGCTACTGGAGTGAACCATACCATATTTAGTATAGTTTTTCCCAATTGATCGGTAGTTATCCCTAGATCCATGACATAAAGGATGCCTAGTCTGAGATAATAGGTAGATACGAATATGCTTACGAATATGCCGGTAAATACCAGGTATTTTATCATCATTTTTCGTAATAAACGGAATCTTCCGGATTTGGTCCTGCGATTTATCTTGATATTGTTCAATAGGAGTGTCCTTTCGTATATCCCGCTCACGAAATATTCGACTATCAGTGCTGTACCTTGGATGGTGATACTTGTCCATGGAGTCATTCCTATCCATAGGAAATGATAGAAGAATATAATTGCGTTCCAACATGTGATTATGACTCTCGAAACGGTAAACCATTTCACGAAAATCTCTATACTTCTGCTAACTGCTTTTATCATATATATTTTACATTTTATTTTGCCCTATTTATATATATTTTTTTATATAAAGCAATGGTATCTATTTTCTTCAATACATAGATTGTCCTTGGAATATCTCATGCAAACAGTGTATATTTGTGGATTTTTTTGATTCTGAATCCATAGTCCTTACTGAAATTTTTTATATCTTCGCTTTCTTCCATCGTATATTGCTTATAGAGTATGAGATACCCTCAGTGTTTTGTGAGATGATGGATCTGAGGAAGTAATTTATCGATGTATCCCACAGCTCTTGCGGTCACGTAATCATAGACTTCTTTATGGTCTTCCGCTCTGGACCATACAGCATGGGCGTTTGGTATGTCTAGTTCCTTTATCATTTCGTTTATGGCATCTATTTTCTTTCTTGTAGCATCTATGCCGGTGCAGGTGACTCCATGATTTGTCATCGCTATCGGCAGTAGGGGAAATCATCCTCATGTCCCTACGTCGCAGAGCGTCGATCCTGGTTTTAGCTCTACTACTTTATTTATTTCGAGGGAATCCTGGATATGTTTTATCTGTATTCCTTCAGGGTCTCTTATGGCGGAGAGATTGATTTTCGAATTCATCGATATGAATGTGTTTATAAGTTTTTCTCGTTTTTGTTCCATTTTTTATGTTGTCTATTGCTAAAAACCCTCCCTCCTTGTACTCTTGCTTTCTTCTCTAAAATAACTATAATATGTCGCTGTGTTCGTTTTTTTTATATAGTATATATTGGTATGGTTATAAGAAACCTGAGGCAAAAAAAAATACTAAATGGAAAAATGTTATTTCGAATTCTTCTTGCAATTATCGGTATCTATCTTGCAAGCAGAATCCTTACCTCAATATCAGAAAGATATAATCAGAATTCTACTTCCAGTGATATGTATACCTTATGAGCATCTCTTACCTTCGAAGGGAAGGTTATCGTGGATAATGATTTCCCGAATTACACTCATTCCCTTCTCACCAACAAAGGGAAAAAAATCGGTCTCAAAAGTTCTACTATCAATCTCAATTCCTATACAGACAAAAAGATAGAGATTGTCGGAACCTTAAAGAAATATCTTAAATTGACCCCCATCCTGGATATAAATTCGATTAAGATACCTGATCAATGACTCGTCATCACTGCCAATAGATATTTTTTCGTCAAGGATCTCATGTATCTTGATTTTACTTCACAGCCACAATTGAGTGCTTCCAGATCCTGAAATAACATCCAGGTGATGTTTAATGGTGCTCCTGTCGTTACTATAGAACGTTTTGTCTGTAGCAAAATTCTTAAATCCCGTGATTGTACCTCTTTGGTATCAGACTATATACAGAATGATAAAGATACCTTCGAATCATATCGGTCGTATACGTTCTATAAGCATGGAACGTGATTTTGGACTACGTTCGATGATAATCAGTATGGTTTTATGTTCAAGGATGTTTCGGATGATATGATTCTGGATATTTCCAATATGTTTAAGATAGTAAACAAAGATTTCGTAGTCCAAAATAAGCTGAATCTTATCAAATCGGATTGTCAGAATGATTTTTCTCAGCTTGCTAGCATAGATTCCCAAGGTACGATGACTTACCATGATCCGTATACCGTTACCCTCGCTCTCCAGTGACGTGATAAGAAAAATGATCCTGCTACGTGCAGAATCACCTTTGATATATGGAATGGATGGAATGTCTCTGATGTCCAATTTAATTAAGTTTCATAATCACTATGACATGTGTTTTATAACGATTAATTACTTCAATTTCTATATGCAACACGATGAGCAAAGTCTATATCCTCAGACATGGTGAAACTGATTATAATGTCCAGTGAAGGTATCAAGGTCAGAGTGATATTCCTCTCAATGAATATTGAAGAAAACAAGTCCAAGCAGCAAAAAAGTATATAAATACTATAGTTTTTGATGTGATATATACTTCTCCAACACAAAGGACCTGTGAAACCGCCCAAATAATCAATGTTCGTAATGTTCCTTTGATACAGGAAAGGGCTTTTCTGGAAAGAAATATGGGTGTATATGAGTGATTAACCAGGCAAGAGGCTCAAGAAAGATACCCTAATTTGTGGAAATCAAATATTACAAGACAATATAAAAATGCACCTACTGATGGAGAAACTATAGAAGATGTTGAAAAAAGGGTTTTTTCTAAACTTGATGAGTTGAGATCTACTGTTGCTGCCGATATTTTGATAGTTACTCATGCGTTTACTTCTAAAATGATACATAAATATTTCCATCCGGAGCTATCCGATGATGATTTTTTTGCCTTTATCATAGGAAATTCTGAGATTCAAACCTATGAATTCTAAAAAAAAACTTGTACACATCTATATGTACAAGCCTTTCTACTGAAAAAAATATGTGTTTGTTTTCTATTATTTTACGTCCAAAATCTTGATATCTTTTCTTTCATTATTTATTCTCATCTTTACGAGATCACCTGATTTTTTTCATTTGATTGCAAGTCCCAAAGGTGATTCAAGCGATATCTTTATCGAATCTTTGATCGTTTTGAAACTTTTATCAAATTCCATTGTGGTCTCTCAGCTTCCTACGATGGTAACATTGTAGGTATCATGATCTTCCATTTCTACGGTCACCTTGGATCCATAATCGACTATTTTTTCCAAACTTCTTTTCTTCTCTTCCTTGATGATTTCGACGTCTTCTATCAGAGTCTCGATTTCGGTAATTCTGGAATTTATGAAATCCTTATCCTCGAGTGCTGATTTATATTCGAAGTTCTCTGAAAGATCTCCCATAGCTTTTGCTTCTCCTAGTCTTTCCAATACTCCTGGGAGCTTGATTTTTTTGAGTTCATTGAGCTCTTCTAGCAATTGTTCGTATCCTTCTTTGGTGAGATAATTCTTTTTCATGGATTATTTTGCAAAAAGTATAAAAATTATTTAGTGTGTCGACTATTCCTCTTGTTTAGAGAGAAATTCCTTGAAGTGTTTGAATGCGTGATTTACGATATCTTCTACGAATTTGAATGCTATCTTGTTGTTGTAGACGAAATTGTGTCCGTCGAAATTGAAATTGAATGATCAGGTATATTTCTTCTGTTTGGTTTCTGTAATCTTGTAGTCTATCCTTATCTCAGCGGTATCCTTGTTTGCATAGATCTTCTTAAAATACGAGTCCATCTTTCCTTCGAGATTCTTTTGTACGATGTCTTTTACAATTTCTTGCTTGTCTGTCGGAACATCTACGAATTGGTACGAAATCACCGGTTGTTTTACCATGTTTTCTGGCGGTAGAAGATAAAAGGATGAAGGTATCACTCAATTCTTGTATCGTACATTATATAATCAATCAGCTCAAAAATTCAATTGTATTTTCCTGGGGCTTTTAGAGTCTATTCATAAAATCTTTCTTGATATCCATATTTTTCTGTCCGTCTTTTATCATCGCATAGCTTTTTCTGATCAATTCCCTGATATCCTGGTAATAGATGAGCGCAAGTATCTCATTGAGGGTACATCGTTTATGGATGCCTATGTATCCTTCTGCACGTTCTATTTTTACGAAATCGGGATTTCCGGTATATTCCATCAGGAAGTATGTCACGTCTTTGTCCATCTGTCCTTTTTGATTTTCGGTGTTTCTCAATTGTGTCTTGCCCAATTGTTGTTTGATTCTCATCTGATTGATAGGTATCCCTGTCTCTTCGCTGACCTCTCTGAGTGCGGTTTTTTGGACATCTTCATTTCATTGAATCTTGCCTTTTGGTGCTACCCGTTCTATCTTTCCGCTCAGTGCGTGTCTTTTGATGAGCAGGTATCTTGGTTCTCAATCCTGAGCAACATAATAAACGATTCATCAAGCGCTTTGAATTATTGGTGACATATTCGTATCTCTTTATGCGATTAAAAAAATCTTAGTGAAATTTTGGGAAATATCGGTCTTATTTGATGAGCCGATTGATGATGCCTTGAAGTCCTTGGGCTATGGGATTTTTTTGTGGTGTAGCGAGTTCCTTCTGGATTTCTGATCCGGCTACTGCTCTTTGTCTATTATTTTCTCCGGGATGTGTTTTGCTTCGTTCTTGTCCTTCTTTCCGTTGGATATCCTGTTTTGGGATATTCACATCTTTTTTTTCTTTATTTTCAGGAATTTTTTTCTCCAACTCATCTGCTTCTTCTTTCTCTTTTTCCTCGATGATTTTTACTTTCAATTCTCAGAGCTTTTCCGATATATCTCCCTTCATCTCTTTCTTGAGTTCGGTGAGTCTTTCATTGGTCGATGGTGCTTTCTGGGATTCTTTTCATTCCGGCCTTTGTTCGGGTTTTTTCTCTATATCTGGCATACCTTTGTGTTATTTATGTAAAGACTGGAGTATCTTTTGGAATATCGTCAGGTTCTTCTTGTAATTTACCCTGGTCGGTCCGATGATACATAACATACAATCATAGTCTTGGAGTGTTATCTTGGTATACAAACATGAAATAATCGTTTTTTGATTCTCTATGAATGTATAATAAATCTGATTCTTCTTTAATATTTTGCTGTCGATGAATTTCACAATCCTTTTTTCTTCGATGAAGCGGATGATATTTTTCGTCGTATGATATTCGTCCATCATATCGTCTCTCAAGAGATTATTGATTCAGAGATAATAGTATTCATCGTTTCTTAGGAATCCTACCACGACACCATCAGCCATAGCTCCGATGCTTTCTACCAGTTCTTTTAGTCCACTTCTTGCCTTGATTACTTCGTCTTGTTTCTCTTCTTCTTGGGCCACGAGATAATTGTGAATATAGGCCGTTAATCCTTGGACGGTAGGTACTCTTCCTGAACTGTTATAGGGTTGGTAGACCATGCCTGCTTTCTCCAACATATTGAGATATTTTCTCAGTGTCGAGGGAGCGTATTCGGCGTCTTCCAGCGAATGCAGAAATTTTGAACCTACAGGTTCTCCTTTATTGATATAATTGTCGATCACTACATCGAGCAGCGCAAGCAGTTTCTGATCAAAATCCGTCATTGCTGAAATTTACGTATTCATTGGTAAAAAATTGCTTTTCTTCTCTTATTTTGACTATATAGTTTTGCTGTGGATTTTCAAGGAGTTTTCATAATTTCTATTTACTTTCTTGTTCTCCCTTCGCACTTGCACAGCGCATGAAAAAAAACCCTATCAGGGTTTCTGTTCTTTTTTTGTTGTTCGTATACTGTTAGTCCTGTTGGGAAACATCTTCACTGTCAATGAGATTGCCTTGGTTCTCCAGTTGTTTTTGCCGGAGCATCCTGTTGATCGACATTCTAGTAGGGGAGGCATTACAGAATTCGTCTGCGGTCAAGAGAAGGAATCCTTTGATCCCTTGCATGATATAGCTCAGATTAAAATCGTTTTCCCAGATCTTTTGGCGGATTTTATGTTCTCCTATCTTTTCAAGCCCTTTAGTAGAGATATAATAGGTGAGATCATGCTCTCCTATTTCCATATCAGGATTTTTTTTATATTCCAATTCATGAATCTGATCCGTATTCTGGTGGTCTAGACAGATGAGGTATTCTTTCAATGCTTCTATGTTCTGAAGGATGTTCTTGATTTTGTAATAATGTAGATATTTTAGAAAATCCTTCACTTCTTCTTTGAGGTATCCTGCGATATCTAGCGTGACTAATTCGTCTACTATGTTTTTGCTGATGATATCCTTTTTGCTCTCTGCCATCTTAATGTCTGTATACAAAGGGATAAAAAAATCTTATTTGATGATATGCAAGGTGATATTGTGCTTAGCTTTTAGGTAATTGAGTAGGTGGATGTCATGTGTTATCAAAAATACTGTATTGCCCGCTTTGTTTGCTTCGATGAGAATATCTGCTACCGTCTGTGTACTTTCCCGATCTAAATTTCCTGTCGGCTCATCTGCGATGATAAATTCAGGGTCATGAATGAGTGCTCTTGCAAGTGCAACTTTTTGTTTCTCTCCTGCACTTAATACTTTGACTGGTTTATCTAGGAGGTGCTTCACATTTATTTTCTGAAGTACTTGTCTGAGTTTGGATTCGATAACTGTCTCTCCCAGTTCATATAGATGGAGTGGGTAGATAATGTTGTCTCTTACTGTAGCATCTTCTAAGAGCTGATAATCCTGAAATATGATGCCTAATCTTTTCCTTAGGATTTGGATATCTTCTTGTGTAAAAGAGGATATGTCTTGTTTGTTATAAAATATGGTCTTTTCTGGCGGTACAATTTTTCCTGTTATAAATTTCACTAATGTGGTTTTGCCGGTCCCTGATTTTCCCGTGAGTACGAAAAATTCATTTACTTGCAAAGAAAAATTCAGGTTCTCGAAAAGCTGGACCGTGTTGTCTCGATATCATCGGCTGAGATTCCTAATTTCTATCAATGGGACACTACTCATGCGTAAACTACTAATGGATAAAACGTCTGGAATCATTTCTTTTCTGTGATTGGATTTTAGGTTCTTGTCCAGTTATATACTCAATTATATCTTCAAAAAGATATTTTTGCAAAACAAACTCTTTCTCTCCTGGTGTTCGGATTGACAAAGACTTCAAAACTGATAAAAAATCGGATAAAATCAGACAAATTTATAAAAATCGTTGAAAATGACGGAGAGATTGCTACATTTATCCATACCTTTATTCTTTTTTACGATACGAAATGCTTGAACTCAAACATGCCTTGTGAGAATTGATAAAAGTCACTGACATCGTCCAGCTCGATAATTTTTTTCAGATATATCTTGGTAAGAAATGACTGCTCAACGAGGAATTTAAGGTCATGGTAGATTTAGCTCCCCAAGAGAAAAAAGAGAGAGGGGCTCAACTCTCTGAGATTAAAACAAAATTGACGGAAGCATATGAGGCCAGAGAACTCGAGTTCAAACTTGGACAGATAAATCAACAACTTGAAAAAGATTTGGTAGATATCAGTATAGATACCCTTTCATCAAATGGTTCCTACTCCCTTCTCGCACAGATTAGAAGAGATGCCGAAGAAATTTGTAAATCCATGGGGTTCATCGTTGAATATGGCACTGATATGGTCACAAAATTTGAAAATTTTGAATCCGTTAATATCCCGCTTACTCATCCTGCAACCGAGATGCATGATACCATTTATCTCAACGATAAGGATCCAAGCTGAGAGAATCTTATTCTTAGGACACATACTTCATCGATGCAGAACTATCTTATCCAAAAATATGGATTGCCGCTCAAAGCTGTTGTCCCATGAAGGACATATAGATTCGAAAATATGGATGCTTCTCACGATACGATGTTTTATCAGATGGAATGAATCGTTATAGACAAAGATATCAGTGTTGCCCATTTCAAGGAGATGATTACCAAACTGCTTTCTGCATTGCTCCATAAAAATGTCGAGACAAGGATGAGACCTTGATATTTTCCTTTTGTTGAACCTGGTTTCGAAATTGATGTGAGGTATGAAGTCTATAATAAAGAGACGTGAAAAAAGGAACTTTCCAATTGGATGGAAATCTTGGGTGCAGGTATGATTCACCCTAATGTGCTTAAAGCGGCTGGAGTCGATCCTTCTCAGCGATCAGGATTCGCGTTTGGTGTCGGTATCAGTAGGTTAGCTGCTGTGCGTTACGGTATCAAAGATATTAGATATTTCACCAACGGTGATCTGAGATTTGCCAAGAGTTTTGCATAATTCTTTTGTTTACTTATTTTTTTTATGAAAAACATTTTACGTCATTGATTTGTTGCTGTATTCTATTTTTTGCTTATTGTATTCATTTTGATAAGTCCATGGTTGATTTTTTGGCCATATATAGTGCTTATTTTTGTGCTTTATAGACTTCAACTGCTTATTTTTAAAACTTGTCTTCTGAGTCAATTACAATTTGGAACAAAAAATGAAGGATTTTATTATCATTATATTAAAAAAATCTATCCAAATATAAAAAGTACAACAATTGATCTACTTGTAGATACTATAATTCCACTAATAATAATTATGGTCGCTTATATACTACAAACTTATACAGTTTATATTCCATTATTGATGTAGAAAACTTTTTTTGGTCACAAAATATCTGTTGATTCGTATATATGTAGAGTATCATATTTTTTATTACTTTATCATTTTACTATGAAAAAATCTCTCTTATTTGTTGCTGTTTTATCATTTTTTTTGGTAGGTCTTTTTGCTTTTGCCAAAGATAATGCCAATGAAAAAGATCATCCACAGTCTCCTCTATATACCGGGACACATCTTACATGAAATCTGACAGGAGCTCATCGTGATGATGAAAATCATACTGGGAAACAAATCAAATTATTAACTGGGACTCAGTTTACCGGTCTTTCTACTGGTGCTATCACTTGCGTAAGACTTGCTATCACTACAAGAGATGCTGCTATCAAAATGTGAATGGCTGCTTATACTGCTTCTTGGACAGTTGCTTTTGATGCTAGAACTTCTGGCTTCATCGCTGCACTTTCCTTGAAAACTCAAAAAGCTATCAAAACAGCTATGGATACTGCATTAAAGACTAGTGAAAAATCTGTAAAAGCTGCAGACAAAGCAAAGAAAGATGCTATCAATAAAGCTTGGAATACTTATAAGGCTAGTATCAAAGCATGCAATACTGATGTATCCAAGGGACTTCTCCAAGAAAGAGGAGGCGAAAATTTCGATTATTAATCAGTAGTATCAGATAAAGAGACTCCTAGCGATAGGAGTTTTTTTTATACCTCAAAAAATCATCTTGCAATAATCAATACAATATATATATTATAAAAAATGTAAATATCATAATACTAACATAAAACAAAAAATAATGAACAAAGAAATCGAAAATCAAGAACGAGTACTTGTAAGAATCAAGAAAGAACTTACACCTCTCAAGAAAGAGGAATCAGAAGCACGAAGGTTATGGAGTTTGGGACATAATAAATACATGTCCGCGGTCGCGAAGTTAAATGACCGGAGAAAGAAGGGTCTTTCTGTTGATGTCGATAAAAAAGGGATTAGGAACAAAGCCGTCCAAAAACTTTGGGAGACCTTGGATGGCTGGGATCTTAAGTCAGCTGAACTTACTCAACGTAGAGACACTGCTCGTCTGGCGATGGAAAAGAAAAGACAGGAAATTCTCGAAGAAGAACATCTGTTGGAACAGATTCTGCATGAGCATCGTCTTCAGGTCCAGCAGGAAGATGCTATGATTGATAAGGTATTTCTACTCAATGATGGAGTGGTATCTGCCTTAGAACATATGGATAAACATCTTTCCACTCATGTATTTCCTCAGCTTCATGAAAAAGGGACGCAGAAAACAATCGAGAATAGTTCTCTCACCAAGCGACTGGTTATTATGACCAATAGCATCACCTTTATGGATGTTTCCAAAGTGGAAGATGCGAAGCGCTATATCGATGCATTTTTTGCACGGATAAGTCCGGGAAGGAATAGTTCTTCGGATGATACTACTGTTTCCATGCTCTCCGAACTCTTACAAGAGCTTCTGGTCGTTAAGATCAAAGTTAAAGCAGGTCCTAATCTTTCCAAATTCCTTGCTTTGGATCTTGATGAAGATAAATTCCCAGAGCTTAGTAAGGCTCAGAAATTGCTGGCTAGTGCTACTAATTATGTCCGATCAGGAAAATATGTCCGGCTTTTCACTAGAGAAACCAAAGAAGATGCCTGGCATCCTGTCAGACAGTCCTAATGTATACTGTATAATGAAGCCTGCTGTATTAGCAGGCTTTTTTCTGTGTTTCTAAAAATATTTCTCTATGCTGTTTCTTTATGTTTCCATTTTTCTCTGATTCTTTTTGCTATCATCTTTCTATCTCGTTCTCTTTCCATAAATCTTTTGAATCCTTCCACGAGTGTCTTATCTTGTTTGTTTTCGACCAAAACTCCACAATCTTTATCCACCAGTTCAGCAGTCGCTCATTGGCTGTAGCCAAAAACTGGTACACCGAGCAAGAGTGCTTCTACCGTTCCGATTCCATAGCTCTCCTTCGTTAGATTTATCAATCCTTTTGCTTGGCTGATGATTTTTATCTTTTCATCTATATCTTGTATTCGTCCGACAAAAATAATTGATGGACCTGCGATAGATCTCAGATATCCTTCATCAGGTCAGCTCCCCATCATGATAAGCTTGACGTTCATCTCATTACATAATTTGATTATTTTGTCTGCTTCCCTGACAAAGCTCACCAATCTTCCTACATAGAGATAATATTCGAATGCAGTTTCCTGGACTGCAGGTACAAAGAACTTGCTTGGTATTTTGGGATATTTGATCTGGATATTGTTCATGCCATAGAGTTTTTCTGCTTCTTTGGCTGTATATCCGCTATTTGCAAAAATCTTATCGAATTTTGTATATCTGAGATCCCATTTTCTCAACTTTGGTACTATCCGATTGAAGAGTTTTCCTTTTATCCCTTTTAGTTTCTCTTTGTATTCATCATAATGTGTCCGGATATATTGCATGGGTGAATGAAGGTAGAGCATCATCGGGACGCCCGAAATTGGTGTGATATTTTTGGCGATGGCAAATGAGGAAATGGTGATATATTCAGGTTTGTATCTTTTGATTTTTCTGGAAAGCCATTTCATTAATGATGGATAGAAAAACATCAGATTACGATAATCCAGTAACCATGAGAGTCATCGTATCCTATGCCTGCTACACCAGAGAAATAGATTGTTCGCCCGTTTTGGTAAAGCGGTTACTATCTCCAGATCGTGGTGTTCTGTTTTGAATCTTTTCCTATCCGAAAAAAGGGTGAACACTTTTGCATGTTCGATATCCCTCTGTTCATCAATGAGATCTTTGAATACTGCTGCTGCTCCTCAGGGAGTTATCCGGCAATGTACGAATGCAATTTTCATAACAATGATATATGGGTAAACAATTATATGATTTCCAAACTCTATCTTGTATCGTTTCTTTGTTTTATTGTTTATGTGTTCTTTTTGCAAGGAAAATATTTGTGCAGAGAACTGCTTGAAAACTCTTCCAAAAATCGTATCAATCAATCGTTTACTGTGTATATCGGGTATTTTATGTTTTTTTTGTAGCTATTATGGATAGAGAAGAAAAAGTGTTTCTCAGGAGGAATATTATCAAATTTATCATAGGTCTTATCTTATTGGGATTTTCATTTTCGTATATCCAAAATCATCCTGCGGAAAAGGCATCAATTTTTTCCGGTTTTGAAGTGCTTCGACAGAGAGCAGTCGTCTATTTCCATAAGGTTACCAATAGTAATTCCGAGGCATTCCAAAAAAAATTCGATTATGAAAAGACGTATATTGAACTCATAAATATGGTCGAAACCAAGAAATGTACTGACCCTGCTATCCTTACGGAGATCAATGAAACCTATCTCAATCTTCAGAAAGAATGAATTAAAACCTTGGATGAAAATCTTCCTTGATATATCCGCAAAGCAAATGAATATAAGAAGATGATAGATAATTGTACTAGATAAAATCCAGTATATCCATTAGAACGTTTATCTGTTTACAAAAAAACTCTGCGTAATGGCAGGGCTTTTTTGTAATGATTGTGTTATCTTGGTGGGTTTTTGTGCTTTCTTATTCTAGAAAGGGTCTGTCCTCGTAGAGGGTTTATCCTTGCTTATCAAAGGAAGGGTTTATCCTTTTTTATCCTAGAAAGGGCTTGTCCTTGCTTATCAAAGGAAGGGCTTGTCCTTTCTTATCAAAGGAAGGGCTTGTCCTTGCTTATCCTAGAAAGGGAATATGGATATCTCGGAAATTTACTAGGTCTTTGAGTAGGATATAGATTCCGAGGAGCATCAGTAGAAGGAAAAAGAACAGATTGATAAATCCTTCTATCGTGAAATATTTTTCAGGTTTAAGTCTTCCGATACCTTGGATGAGGACACCCAATAATCTTCCTCAGTCCAATGCTGGGATAGGCAGCACATTAAATATTGCTAGCGCGAGTGAGATGATTCCTGCAAATCATAAATAGAGTTTCCATCATCCTATCGTGAGTAGTGACTCTCATAATTTAATCGCTCCTACTGGTCCGGTAAGTTTGCTGAGCGATGTTTTGATTCTTGTCTTCTGGAGCGAAAGGAGGTCTCCTCATAATTTACCCAATGCTGATATAGTAAGTACCGTCTGTGATTTTATCTCTTTGACACTTATCCGCATCGCTGTCACGAAAGGGAATTTGATAATTACCCCCGAAAGGTCTTCACCGTTTCCTGCTGAGAAAGCGATTCCTAGCATGCAGTTATCTTTGGGACAGGTTCCATTTACGGTGGTTGATTTTCCTTTTCTCATGTATGTTATCGAAAAATCTCCTCCTATGTTTTTTTTGAGTACTGTACTCAGATTTCGTCCATTCACTTGGGTATCTTTTATCTGTGTGATGATATCACCTGATGCTATCCCCAACGACTCAGATAATGAACCTGAACTTACATCGCTTACTATTACTTGTTTCTCTTCTATGCGTTTCCTTATCTCATCACTAATATATCATTGATTATATAAGAATGTTCTTGTCGGCATTAGATAACTATTTTGTTGTGATAGTAATGCGTTTTCTGGGATTACCGAGATGGGTTGTGTTCCCATGGTGAAGATAGCGGTGAATATCGCTCGTGCGAGGATGAGATTCATACCTACTCAGGAGAGCAGGATCAAAATCTTATTGCCTATCTTTGCTTTGATGAAACTATCCTTGGCATTAAAATCTGCTTCATCTTTTGGATCTTCTCCTTTGAGTCTGACAAATCCCCCTAAAGGTAGGAGATTGAGTGTATAGTGAGTACCAGATTTGTCTTTTCGAAGCGTACATACTTTGGGTGGTATACCGATACCAAACTCTAGTACTTTGACTCAACTTCTTTTTGCATTAATGAAATGTCCCAATTCGTGGATGAGTACAAGACTCATGAACATCAGGATTCATAGAACAACTCCCATATTCTTGATTACTAACTAAAAATTACGAATCAGCTATTTTTCGTTGATTAGTATTTACGAAATTATATAAGTAAAGCAATGCTATTTTTTTACAATGATACTTTGTACCTATGAAATTATATGATGCTCATACCCATCTAAATACCCATGATCTCTTTCCCCAACGACAAGATTATCTTGATCAATTTATCCAAGTCGGGGGAGTTGGTCTGGTTAATTCTTGAGCCAATGATGAGTATAATCTGAGAGGTATCCAGATAGCTCAAGAGCTTGAAATACTGAAACATTGAACTATGAAACTTCCTTCGGATTTTATTATCAAATCTACGCTTGGCTATCATCCTGGATGCTGTGAGGAGGGTGATATCACCGAAATAAATCTCCAGCAGAAGATTATCGATCTCAAAAACTTATATCAAGACCATAAAGATAGTATTGTCGCTATCGGAGAATGTGGTATAGATACCTATTATCCTGATACCGACCAATTTCTTCCCTTACAGAAAAAGCTTTTTGTGATGCAATGTAATCTTGCAAGAGAATTTCATTTGCCATTGATGGTCCATATCAGAAAAGATTTTGAGAGTGCTTTCGAGATATTGCAAGATTATCGTGATTTGACCGTATATATCCATTGTTGGGGCTTTGGGCCTGATGAGATCTCCAGGTTGCAGGCATTACATTTTTCAAGGCTCTATATCTGATTCTGCGGAAATATCACCTATAAGAATGCCCAGAATCTCAGGGATTCCTTATATGTTGTTCCTTTAGAATGTTTACTCCTGGAAACGGATGCACCATGGCTTAGTCCGCAGATAGTCCGTGGAACTACCAATCATCCTGCAAATGTAAAATATATCTATGAATTTGTGGCTGATTTCCTTAAAATCAACCAAGAAACTCTTGCTGTTCAGGTCGAGAAAAATTTCCGTACCTTGTATAATATCCATTAAATATAAAATATGTTTGACATTTTTACTTAAATTGCTATAAGATAGTAATTTATTTTTTTCTGAAATGTCATTATGGAAAGATCATCATTGCATACGCTCTCTCTGTCATCTTCTGATTCAATTCGTGTTTTGGAGTCTGTATATCAGAAACTTCTTAATACATTGATGAGGAATTCTTGATCCAAAGAAGATATACAAGCAGTCAAGGACCTTAAAGGTGAACTCATTACTTGCATCAATGATATCATCGAACACGCTATGTCTGATAAAAATTTTCCAAAAGAAGTAAAAGTGGATGACTTTTGATTTCTCCATACTATGAAACTCACCTCTCATACCAATCTGGCTTTGGTTATGCATGCCTATCAGACTCTGAAAGCTGAATATATCGATAAACGCTTATCGAACAGATGAACGATAGATACAACCAAAAAGTCCCTAAGCGATATTTTGAGTGATGAAAATGATGACGAATCTTATGATGATGAATTACATCTCGATACGTTCAAGACGGAAAAAAATGCTGATGCTCATGCGAGTAATGAAAAGATAGATACTGAATCTGATACTTCTTTTTGGACTGAAATCTCTGACTTGCTGCATATTGATGATCTCTCTGATGAAAACTGCTATGATATATTCAATGATTTTGATTGGGATGCTTATAGTGAACAGGAATTATCTGATCTTTCTGTGTTATTGAAAAAAAATTCAAGGACCACGAAATTTTCCAAAGATGTAAAAAAATTTGTAGCTTATCTCAGCAAACATCTCAAGATTTTTTTGGATACCCATGCTGCTAGATTGACTAAGGAAGAACAAAAGAATATTGCAGAATATGTGAATATTCTCTTTGTGAGCGGTATACAATACTTCGATGAATTCGTAAATCGAGCTAATGATGCCCTTAGTCACAATCTGGATCTCTCACGTTTCTGATCATTTGAGGCGTTACAAAAAAATGCTGCACAGTATCGTAAGTTCCTTGCCTTTAGACAGGAATTCAATGCACAATATACTGCTCAGCTCTCTGATAGATTTGAAACCCTTTTCAAAAGTGACCATGATTTGGATAAATTCTTCTATGCTAATATCCTTGCTCATATGAAAGAGTTGTGAACTATGTACTCATCAGCTAAAATGTCTGATAGACAGTTTTTCCTTTGAGCGAAAAGGGAATTCTTATTGTGAGATATCTATGACTTCATCATCAAAAATGTCTGAAAGGAAACTATGGAAGATGTCATATTCAGTCCGTTTCTCTCTCAAGAACTCAAGAGATATCAAGAGAGATAGCATGCTAACTTTCTTTCATTCCCTATCTTCGTGATTATTTTGTGATGTTTAGGATCTTTCTGCCTAAGACGATATTGGTGATGACGATGAATGCGCCTAAACCCATAAGGGCGTATTTCGGTTCGAATAATGCGAGGAATTGTTTCCCTCCCGTCATATACAATGCGAAGATGGCGAAGATGATTGATCTTGTCGTAGCTATCGCTTTCCCTTTGGTCAGTTGGACCAGCACATGGTTCCGGCTCGGCTGCCGTATGCCATCGAAGATCTGGAAGATGAAATAGATGATGACCAGCCATATCCATGATCACGTCAATAGTCATGCGATGATCAATAATATGCCTTGTACCGTCGTTCATAGGATCCATGCTATGTTGTAGCTATATCTTTCGCCTATCTTATATGCATATTTCAATGCAAAGATGCCTCCTATGCTGACTATGGTTGCTATGAATCATGCATATCGGTCCGGCATCCCATCATTGGAGAGCAACGGAAGGAAGATGATTCAGAGAAATGCTACATGATGGGAAAGCGAACGATAGATGACCAATAGCCTCATGCTTCTATTCTTGAATACATTGGCGATCGCTGTCTTAGCGGTCTCCCGATTTTCCTGTATCGCTGTTCTCAAATCCTTGCCCTTAGTTTGGATAGGATATGGCTCTTTCAATTGTGTCACTAGATACACCAATATTGACGCGCTTATCACATCCAATCATGCTAAGATGGTATATCCTTGTCCACCTGCTAATTTTAATATGAAAGATGCGATTATAGGCGTCACAAGTCATACCAATTCTCCGTAAAACATGAATCTTCCTATATGCTTCCCGAATTCCTCTTCTTTTCAGAGGATCCTTAGGTTCTCTTCAAGGAACGCTTGTCCTGTTCCACTCCGGAAACTCCGATATAATGCTGCGAAAAAAGCTGCTATGATGAATCCTCGATAGGTAGGGAAGAGAAAAATGAATGCAGCAGCTATAAGATTGCATATCAATGAAATGAACATCGATTTCTTCCTTCCTGATGTGTCTGCCCACACTGAGGTAGGTAATTCGAAAATGAACATGCTGAATGTCGTGATGTTCGATATGAATATTATCTGCGATAGATCCAGTCAGGTATATCTATAGAAGAGCGTGATGATGGGCAGCAGAAAAACTATTCCTGAAATCAGGTTGATCATCCCATGAATCTTCATATTTTTGCGTGCGATCTGTTGCATTGCCTATACTCCTATCCTAAAGAATATTTCCTTATCGACCAATTCTCTCTTAGTTCACCACTTAAGCGCTGAGATCTGTTTCATGATTTCTATTTTTTCTGGTATATTGAGTATTGGTTTTGAAAATGGTAAATCTGTAGTAAAACTGAATGGTCTCGTTGGTTGGTTGTTGACTACTATTTTCACAACCGCTCTGTGGGTATCTCCATTGACCATATCTATCGCTGAAAATTCTGGTCCAAACTCTTTTTCCAAAAATTCTGCATCAGGTGCACCTACCTTGAAGATAAACAGATTACCAACGTTACCAAAGATAGTTTTGGAAAGATCAAGTGCTCCTCCTAATCATTCTTGTTTGAGCTGGTCGATGTATTGATGTGCTATCGTTAATCCGAGTTTATACTTTCTTGCTTCTGACAATATACTTTCAATAGATTTGGATACGTAATTTTGGAATTCATCGATATAGAGAAAGTATGGATGTCTATCTTTCTCAGCTAAACTAGCTCTTTTGAGTGCTGAGAGTTTGATCTGCATTGTTACCATTCTTCCTAGGAGTTTGCTATTTTCTTCTCAGGTAAGACCTTTGGAAAGTTTGACGAGAATGATTTTTCCTTCATTCATTGCATCAAAGAAATTGAATGCTGATTTTGGTTGTCCGATAACATTTCTGATATAGGTACCTGTGGTAAATGGTCAGAATTTTGCTTGGATAAATGGAATGATTTCTGCTTTTTCTCTTTCTCCCATTTTTTTATAGGTTTTGTTCCACCGTGCTGCGATTACTGGATTTTTAACATTCCTGATTTTGGATTCTGCAAATGCATCGTCCGTAAAGAGTCTCATAATATCAATCAGTGTTCCTCCTTCTTCTTGTTCCATCAATAAGAAACATGCATTACGGAAGTAATCCTGTATACGGGGACCAAATATTTCTTCTCCATACATAGAGACGAACATTTCTACCAAATCATTGGTTACTACATCTCTTTCATCGTCGGTTTCTGCTCCGTCCAATGGATTGAAGGCAATGGGATATTCGGTATTTGAAAGATCAAAATAAATCAGATCATCTATTTTTTCTTTGGGGAAATATTTCATCGTATCATCAACCAAATCTCCATGTGGATCTATAACACAGAATCCATTTCCTAGTCTTAAGTCTTCCATTATGGCGGTTTTTATAAGTGTTGATTTTCATGAACCTGTTTGTCCAACGATATACATATGTCTCATTCTATCATCGTTGTTTGTCATGATTCTAATTTCTTTTTTGATACCTGCATAGGTATTGAATCAGAGAAGAATTCCTTCGGTCGGAATATTGTCTGGTGCAGGAACAATCTTGTACTTTTGTCGGCTGATGCGCGGATTTCTATTAAACTTGGCGTTGGGGATGTGGATAATAGAGGAGAGCTCTTTGATTCCTAGAATCATTTTTTTGTTCCATTTGTTCAGATTTCCGATTATTCCATTATCGTTTCGGAATATCCTGTTGACAAAATCTTTGGCAAAACTTTGTATTTTTTTGGATTTCTTGAATTTGAATGCGTTCAGTCCTATATAGTTATATTGGCTGAATGATCTTGCGAGGTCATCAACCACTTTTTCTGGTCTGCGTGGATCGGGCGAAGTGACCAATGTTCTGATCTTTACTCGGAAAATTTCGTCTTCGGTTTTTTTATCGAGATCGCCTGATTGCTGTTGGGTGAGATCGCTTTTCTTTTCCTCCTCTTTTGGTGCTTCTTTGGAGTCTGTGCTTCCTGAAGTGATACCTCTCCAGACATCTTTCAGTAGTAGCCCTAAGAAACTCTTATTTTTTCCTTCCTTGATTTTTTTGCCTTCTTTTCTGAGTGACTTGAGTGCTTCTTCATCGAGCGGAGAGATGAGTATTTGAAGGCACATCTTTTCATCAGTGAATACTTTGGAATATGCCGAAAGTATACTATCCATCGGATCGGCTTCAAAACTTTCATAGGTCTTGAGGGGATATGCATTTTCTTTTGTCAGGACAAATTCTCCCCCTGCCATGAATTTACCTGCTTCTAGCAGTTTTGGTTGATCAATAGGATCCACTACCGCTCCTATGTAGAATGAGGAGATTAATTTTTCCATTGTCTCTACATGTTCTTCTGGAACGCCCATGATGAACTTGATAACTTCTTTCTCGATAAACATCTCCATGCTGATATAATTGTTGCCGAATTTTTTGAACTTCCGTTTATCATCGACTATCGAATAGAAATTTTTATAGATCTGATTCATGATTTGGAGATTCTGCTTCATATCTCTGATGGTATCACCTCCTTCATCACCTCATTTCGTGGTGACGCTTTTGGGGATTTTAATTTGTAGATATCTCACTTTATTTGCTTGTAGTATCCTATGATTTTTATACATCGACGAAAAAATCGTCTTGATTATGAGTGATCCGACTAACCGTATTCCTATCGCTATGATGATGATTGCGAGTATGCTATTCATCCACTATTCTCTGTTGTTAAAATCGTTTTTCGATCTCTCTTTGATTATATCAAATATGTCTCAAAATGCAATTTTGTTGTCCTATTTCCCGCTTTTTTTGTTTCTTTTTCCACCAAAAATATGAAAATGTTATCAAATATGTCCATACAAAATCTCTTGCATTGTTCGTCCATATATATATTTTCATCTCACAATGCATATCCAGAGTGAACGATAGAGATTAGGCTCGTCAAGCGTTCCAGCAACCATCCGCAAGGAAAGGTGCTAATTCCTACCCGTCACGGGAAAGATATTATAAGAACTCATCTGTTTTTTATAGTAGACTCTTTCCTTGTGATAAAGAGTTTTTTTTATATATCGACTGTTTTTGAAATCATAAAATACTTCACGTATGTTCGTATTTTATGCATCAAAAATCGCCGATATATAAAATCGACGTCATAAAAACTCGAAGTATTGAGAGTTTTTATGACGTCTCATTTATTTACTTACCCTCTTTACCATGAGACATTTCATTACCTGTGAATCTGTCACTGAATGACATCCTGACAAGATGTGTGACCAAATCTCTGATGCTGTCTTGGATGCTTGCCTTGCACAAGATCCTTATTCTAGAGTAGCTTGTGAGACGCTTACTACTACGTGAATCGTTATTGTTGCTGGTGAAATTACTACCAAAGCTACTATCGATCATGAATCTATTATCAGGAATGTTGTCCTGGATATCTGATTTGATGGTGACAAAAAGTACTTCGATGGCAATAACTGTGCTGTCGTTAATCTCCTGCACAAACAATCACCTGACATTGCTCAATGAGTTGATGTCTGATGAGCATGAGATCAGTGAATTATGTATGGCTATGCGAGTAATGAGACGGAAAGTTTCCTTCCCTTGCCTATCTATTTGGCGCATACTTTGGCGAGAAAGCTTACCGAAGTAAGAAAAAATGGTACCCTTCCCTTCCTTTATCCTGATGGCAAGACGCAAGTAACGGTAGAATATGAAGATCAAAAACCATTGAGAGTCGATACTGTTGTCGTCTCTTCTCAGCATGCTTTGGATGTTACGCATCAAGAAATTAGTGATGCTATTATCAATCTTATTATTACTCCTGTACTTGGTGATTTGATGGATAAGGAAACTAAATTTTTCATCAATCCTACCGGTATGTTCAATATCTGATGACCAAAAGGGGATAGTGGATTGACGGGAAGAAAGATTATCGTTGATACTTACGGTGGTATCGGGAAGCATGGATGAGGAGCTTTCAGCGGAAAAGATCCTACAAAAGTAGATAGAAGCTGAGCATATATCGCTAGATATCTCGCGAAAAATATCGTTGCCAGTACTATCTGTGAAAGATGCGAAATTCAGTTGGGATATGCTATCTGAGTTGTCCAACCGGTGAGCATATTCGTTGATTGTTTTGGAACTGAAAAAATTGCACTTCAGAAAATAGTCGATGCCGTAAAAAATAATTTTGATCTCAGTCCAAAAGGTATTATCGAAAAATTGGATCTCAGAAAACCTATTTTTAGAAACACTGCTGCCTATGGGCATTTTGGTAGAGATGAATTTAGTTGGGAAAAATTGGATAGTGTGAATATTTTCAAATCGCTGGTATAACTATTACTTGAGAAAACTTCCTAATTGCATATAGTCTTTAGGAAGTTTTTTTATTGTCTGAAATTTGTCTTATGATACTTTCGTGAAAAGAATTATCTATCGCTTTCAAACAAGAGCTTATCCAGAAAAGAGCTCAGGTTTTTGGTGATAGGAAAACATATGTCGCCATTATTTTCCTTGGTGAAGATTATTCATCTGCTACCTATGTCAAGCATAAAAAATCTTATGGTGAATCTATAGAGTTGCCGGTGATTGTTTTCGGACAAAATCAAATGGCTGAATATGATAGGAATCAGGCTGGAAAATTCGATGATGTCGGTATCTATATAAATCAAACCTATGATACGGTCGGCAAAGTTATGGAGCTTATTAGATATCTCAATCATGATGATGAATGTGTTGGTATTATCATTCAGCTTCCTTTACCACAACAATTCGAATCATACAAACAGCAACTTTTGGCTGCTATCACTCCACAAAAAGATCTTGATGGACTCGCTGGTGTCGTTCTTTGATTGTCTGAAATGTGACTTATCGATTTCGTTCCTGCTACACCAAAGGCTGTATTGTATTTACTCGAGCATTATACACTCGATGACTTTACCGGAAAAACTGTCGCTATTTTGTGACAAAGTAATATCGTAGGTAAACCCTTGGTCCTCGAATGTATCAAGAGAGGAGCTACTGTCTATACTTGTAACGAAAATACACCTCCTGAAGAAATCAAAACCATAGCTAGAAGGTCTGATTATATCATTTCTTCAACATGAAAAGTGCATCTTGTCGATGATGCTTTTGTCCGTGATGATAAGACACAAATTATTGTCGATGTAGGATATGGTCATATCGATGGAAAACCTGTCGGTGATGTAAATATAGAAACCATCAAGGATAAGGTGGCTTCCTATACTCCGGTTCCGGGTGGAATCTGACCTTTGACGGTCGCATGTCTTTTTGATAATGTCTATGTACTCCAATCATATCTTGATGTATTGAAACCCTATACATTGTAATCTCCATAAGGGTTTAGACATTAGAAATTTTACATTGAAAATTATTGTATGTTGTATGATGTAGCTATCATCTGATGAGGTGCTGCGGGACTCTTTTGCTCCCTATTTCTACCGAAAGAGCTCAAAAAATGTATCATAGAAAAAACAGATAAACTCGGTTTCAAAGTATTGCTTTCTGGAGGAGAAAGATGTAATGTAAGCAATATTAATTTTGATCCTGAATTTCATTATATCGGTCAATCACTCAAATCTTTACATTCATTATTTCATCAGTTCGGTCCCGAAGATATGATTTCTTATCTTAGTAATCATGACATAGAGACTAAGATAGAAGAGAATGGAAGAGTTATACTCAAGAGTTGAAAAGCCAAACAGCTTGTAGATTTTCTTATTGATGAATCCCAAAAAAATCAAACTGAACATGTACTTTCTCATGAGGTACTTTCTCTTAGTCTTGCTCATGATCATACGTTTATCATTACAGGTCCTGCAGGTTCATATTCAGCAAAACAGGTCATCATTGCAACATGAGGAATGACCTATCCGCAGATAGGTGCAAGTCCATTCGCCTACGAAATTGCTGAACAGCTGTGACTTCCGCTTGTTTCGCCCCATGCAGCTTTGTGTGGGATAGAAACCAAAGAAGTATTTCCTTTATTGTCTTGAAATACGGTCCAAGCTAAGCTTACTTTATATGCTGACAATAAAATTGTTTATAGTAATAGCTGATCATTATTGTTTACGCATCGATGACTTAGCGGTCCTTTGATCTTTGATGCTACCTTGTTTATCGATCAAGATGTTTCCAAATATATGGTACAATGTGACTTTGATCTTGCTGCTACCAGCAAAAGAGTTATTCAAACACTTTCCCTTGTTTCTTGAGATACCTTACGTGATTTTCGTATCAAAGCCTTGAGGCCGATGACCGAAGCAAAAGTATCTGCATGATGAATCCTTTTGAGAGAGCTCGATCAATATTTCCAATCAAAAAAAATTCCCTGATTATATTTTATCGGAGAATCTCTCGATATCACTGGTAAAACTTGATGATACAATTTGCAACGAGCATGGACGAGTGCATATGTGTGTGCAAAATCAATTGTATACTATATAGTTTAATTACTTTTTCATAAAATATTTGCGTAAAAGCAGGTAGGTGATATATGCTATAATGATACATAAGACGATAAAAAGCGGATAGGCAATTTTCCGATGTTCCGGTCCTGTCATCATACTTCGTTCTGACATTCATCCAATTCATGCGATGACCGTTAGTGGCATAAAGATTGAGTTTACGAAGGTTAATCTCGTTACACTCTTATTACTCTTGATGCTGAGAAATGTGTTGTATGCGGCCATAAGCGAATCATTTTTTTCGGTGAGCACATTGATTGTTCTTATGATTTTTGCTAGTTTGGATTTGAGATCATTGAAATAGGTCGTCAGATGTTTTTCATGGAATTGGTTTATATGCTGTATTGCGTCGTCAATTATTTCCTCTTGCGATAGAAAGTTATGTTTTACAAATATCTTGTTGATATCTTCATTGATCAAATCATCGATTACATTCTCTCATCTCTTGTCCATGTTTATCTGGATATCTAGCAGTTTCTGAGATGATATGGCAAGTGATTTTATTGTTTTATCATAGAATGCGTCGATTATCCTGTAGAGGATATAATACGGAGATGATTTATATGATCAGTCAATTTTCTCTATATCTTTTTCAATTTCATCGTAGACCTTGTTTAATGTATGCGATTCCAATCCAGTAGTTGTGATGATGTAGCTATCTCCTATGATAGCATCAAGTTCATTGAAGGTATATTTGGCTTCTTCTGGTATGTATTTGGTAAAGGTGAGTGCCATAAAGAAATGGTTGCTACTTGTATCGATTTTGGATTGTGCATTGACGCCTAAGATATCTTCCACAATCATTTCATGAAACCCATATTCTTTGGTCAACCTTTCTATAGTTGCAATGTCAGGCGATTGGATTGATATCCATTGTGTTTTTCCGACTTGTAATATTTTTTGCATAACGATGACTAAGAAAATAAACAATGAAAAATTATGTTGATTATAGTCATAAATCATTCTCTGTCAAATTTTCTTGTGTTGACAAAATCATAAAAAACCGCTAAGTATCAGTAAAAATACCCCGTTTGATAACCTATAGTTTGCATATAAGTATTGAAAATTTAAAATGTAAACATTAAAATTAATGTTTCTAAAATTTACTTATAAAAATATATTTCTCTGAATGTATTTTTTGATTTCCTCCCTGTCAGGGGTATACTTATAGTACACAAACGACTACTCAATCTTCATTTATCTCTTTATTGTACTATTGCTATGGAAAACTTCACCACAAGACTTTCATCTGAATCTCTCCGTAATGTGAATTCTCTTATCCAGAAGATTGAAGGCGTCTGCAAGGACATCGAAAAGAATCTTGCAATGTGTCTCGAACTCAATGGAGATTCTGTAGCTCAATTTAGCGTCACTACTGCTTCCAAAGTCGAATCTGAATTTGTGGATAGAGTAGTCCTTAATATAGATAAGATTAAGAATCATCTCAGAGATCTCAAAAAAGCATTGAATCAGAAAGTCCTTACAAATACCTCAGATATCGAAAAAATCATCGGATCACTTCAAGATACTTCTGATACGCTCCATACCTTCATCCTTTCCAATGGCTTCTTTACTCATACCTTTCAGTTACCGATTATGGAAATCCAAGCAGCTATCGATCAGATTCTCGAACATGTTACCTTGGTCGAGCATTCTTACTAATGGATAGCGGTCTTTATTATATATTGTGTACTGAGAAACTCCCGTAGGTATATCCTCGGGATTTTTTTTATTGCCGGAATCCATATCTCTCATGGATACCTCATTCCGGCGTCAAGGCATTGCGGCCGGAATCCATGCTCAGTGGCTGATATATCTATTATGTATGGATTCTAGTACCGACGTATTATTGTCTTAAAACCTATAATAAACGCTTCGCTAGACCTACTTTTGGCATTGACCCAAAAGTAGGCAAAAATTCTAGCCAGATGCAAATCGACTGAACTGTCGTTTCTCTTCATCCTGCTTACCATCTCACCTCCGCCCCACCCCGGTGAAAACCGGTGCGGGACCCGCTGCGGTTCGTAGGGATAGATGCTTCGGATTCAGAGAGTGTCTGGCGTGCATCTGGCGGTGTTGTATGGTTAACAAAAAAAACGGAGTAGCTCCGTTTTTTTTGATATATATTTTTGGGTCTAGAACGCAATAGCGTATTTTTTTAATACATTCCTGGTACAGATGTGCTTCCTATATGATGTGTCTCAACAATATCATTTCCAATAATCGATTGAATCTTTTGTGATTCCATTGAGAATTTCATGGGGTATTGCGGATCATATTCCACTATTTTATACAGTCTACCTTTCATTTTTTAAAATAAAGTTAAAACATGATTATTGTATATATTGTATAACGTTTGAGCTTTGCGTGACGTATTTAATATGTCATGTCAGGCTCTGTTAGATGAAGTTGATTTTAGTTGTTCAAAGAATTAAAACAGATTTACGATTTTCTCTAAACTTTTTTGTAAGTAATCTGTTAGTCAAATTGTAAATAATTCGTCTTTTGTTGTTCGAATATGGTCATTATGTTCGTCACTAATTATTGATATTGAAGATTTTGTTTGCCCTGTAAAAATAATTAATACGAAGTATTTGTTTGTTTTTTGCAAAAAAACACTTTCTATATGAATTACTTTTATATTTTCTATATCTTCGATTCAAGTTTCCTCCTTTATTTCACGAATTATTGCATCTTCGATTTTTTCTGGAATTTCAGTTTTTCATCAAATCAAATCCCATTTGCCAGTATCAGATCTTTTTTGAACAAGGATTTTTCATTCTTGATTGAAGATTATTGCTTTTGTATGAAAATGAAATTCCATTTTATGATGTTTATAGAGTAAATCTGTTGTGTTTTATAGTTTGTTATTAAAATCAATTGCACAACTAGCTTCTGTGCAACAATGATTGTCGTATAATGCCCAAAAATCGGAGTTTTACACTATCACTCTTACTTCTGGCTCCAGACCACTTTCTGCTCGCCGTTTACTTCTTTAAACTCTTTTGCTTTTACTTTTATTTTGTCACCGATATTATAATATTTTTTTCGTTCTACCCCTTCTGGAGCGACAATAAAATTTTTGTGTAATAATCATTCCACTCATTTCACGGTTACGAACATGCCGTAGTTATAGCTGAGTTTGATGTAGCCATCGTATTCTTGTCCGAGTTTTATGTCTTTGATGGTAAATGTTCATTCGTTACGAGTTTCTGGTTGGGAAAATGTTGGCATACCTACTCCAGTTAGTGATTGTTTTGCTGGTATTTGTGATGTTTTCTGTGTAGGACTAGATTGTGTCACTGCCGTTGCAGGTGGAGGAGTCACTGTTCATTTCGCCTTATCAGGAGTCAAGTCTTTTTCTATTTTTGACGTGTTTGGACAAAATTTGAGGTAGTTTTGGTTTTTTACTCCTGCTTGGGTATAGATATCATTGAGTTGTTGATATGCATTGTCTTTTGATCCTATCCATATCATGAGTGGTCCATTATTTTCTATATGTATAGTTTGGTGTTGATAGATATCTACATGAATTGTTATTTCTTTTTGTCCATCAAGTGTTACTTTACCACCTGTCTGATATTTTATAGTTGCCTGATCTTCGATTCCCTTTGGTTTTGTATATCGGATTGCTTTGTGGGCATAATATTCTGTATCAAAGATTATAGCATCAGGTTCTATGCCATCTATTGCAAATTCTGTAAAGTAACTCGTATGTTGTTCTATGAAAATATCGTGAAGATTTTCTACTTCTTCTTCACTAATTCCCAATGCTTCAAGTTTTGCTTTTTCCATTATTTTTTCTTGCAGAGAGAATGTCTTGTTGGATCGCGCAGCCATCAATTTTTCAAGTTGACCTCTTTCCATTGCGTATCTTTGTCTTGATTGTTTTCTTACTTTATCGATGAGTTCCAGTGATCCATCGCCCAACTTAATTGGAGGAAGTGTCTTCATGGAGAAAGGATCCGATGAAATACCGTCAATCATCAGTCTAGTATATGCAGTATATTTTGGTAGTGAAATAAGATCATTTGTTCATATCATTCCTTTAAATTGTCCTGCAATGAGGTCAGCATCATCCTTTCCTAGGGTAAAGGCTATGGTTGTTCCAATATTACCAAAAATAGCGTCTTTTATTTCTGGCATAAGTTGTGAGGTATATTGGTTAGCGACGATAAGTGCTAGTTTATATTTTCTTGCTTCTGAAAGGATAGTTACAAATGATTCTGATGCAAAATTTTGGAACTCATCGATATAGAGATAGAATGGTCTTCTCAGATGTGCTGCTACATCTGCTCTTGACATGGCATCGATCTGAAATTTAGTGACCAGCAATGATCAAATCATATTTGCATTATCTTCTCCAATCTTACCTTTGGACAGGTTGACGAGGATTATTTTCCCTTCATCCATTGCTTTTCTGAGATTGAGTTTTGTTCTTGGTTGGCCAAAGATATTTCTTACGAGCTTTGAAGACAAAAACTGTCCTACTTTGTTAGTAATCGGACCTATTGCTTCTTCTCTTTGTTTTGGTTGTCGTTTGTTAAACTCTCCTGTCCAGAATTTCGCTACAACAGCATCTTTGATATGTGATACTACTTCTGCACGGAAATTATCATCTATAAGCATTCTTAGAATATGCATGAGTGTCGCATTTGGATAATCTACCAATGAAAGTGCTACATTTCTAAGTATATATTCTAGTCTTGGTCATCGACTATCACCAAAAAGTTTTTTGAACGTAGAGACAACTCCTGATGCAATCAGATTTTTTTCCTCTTCTGTACCTCATTGGAGGAGATTGAATCCGATAGGATAATCCGTGTCTCCTACATCAAATAGGATGACATCATTGATTCTATTTGTCGGTATATGTTCTAGAATATTATCTACAAATTCTCCATGTGGATCCAATAATGCTAGTCCATTACCTGCTGACATATCACTTTTGAGTAGGTTTTCCATAAATGTTGATTTACCGGTACCTGTCTTACCTACGATATACATATGTCTAAATTTATCTTCTTCTTTGATCCCAAATAGTACTTTATCTCATCTATAATCGGTATTTCCTATGGTAGTCAATTCTTTGCTATTAGTGTTTTGTTTGGTAGGCAGATTTGTTGGATAGGGGAGTTTTCTATATGGAGTATATTCCAATCCCTTATTGAAATTTTCTAGTGTTGGAAGATGAAAGAAATTCCCCGCTTGGGAATGTGTCATACCGTGAAATTTTTCAGATGTCTTTATTTTTATCTTACCGTTGGAAACAAAGGGTGCAAATGCTGCGATGATGTTTTTCTTGAGATTTTCTCTCAGATAGGAGTCTTTGGTCGTTATTTTATAGCTGAAGGATCCGAATATCTCGGGTTTTTTTTCTACGATTTTTTCTGCTGGTGTTCCATCAGGATTTTTTGCTTTCGGTTCCCGTATCCGTTTCAATACCGCACCTAGGAATTGGAGAAAATTCTTTTTGAGTTTAAAGGTATAGGTGAAATAAATATCGAGTCTGGATGCTGCATCTATCTGTCCGTATAATGCGAAAATCCCGTTCATCGGATCCATATAGGTTCCTCATCTGGTGAATTCTTCTTTGCTGAGCAATGTCCCTTCTTTAGAAAAAAGGAGGTAATCCCTGTTTTGAGGGATATTTATGGCATCTTTTAGCTCGATGAGGTCTGAAGTCGGGTAGCTCGCGTAGAATGTATTTTCGAAGTAACTTTTGAAATCTTTGGGTACGCCTACATAGAGCTTGATATCTGAAGTATTTCCGCTAATCATGAAGATTATCTTCTTGCTTTTGAGACTAATGATGTTTTTGCTCACGGTATCTCGGTGATTGACTCCGCGGTCATTGTCCTTGAATGGTTTTATCTGAAAAAAGACATACTGGGTCGAATTACTGACCGGTATAGTTGGTGTTGTTGTTTTCTGTGCTATGATGTGTTTTTGTCCTATGCTAGGTTTTTTCCCTCCTGTTCAGGCAAGCATTTTGCCTAATCTCTCTGCGTGTTTTAACATTTTGTTTGGCGATAAGGTAAAGTTTCAAAGGAAATACGGTTGAAACCTATTTTCATTCATACCTATATATTATATATATTTTAAACTAAAAAGCAAGTATTTGTAGACTACTCTATGTCCGATGAGATTGCCTTTTGTCTGAGTGTATTTTCGCTAGTGCTGAGCTTCTCAGCTTGTATTGAATACCTCAGCTTTTTTGGTACAGTATTGGTACGTTTTACTTACTATGGACTTCCGTGTATCTCTATAGCTTCGATCGTTTTTTTGGTGCGGATAAAGTATGCAAGCTTGCTCCTAATCTTCCTGAGAATTCTTGATCATCAAAAAGGATGAAAAAATTAAAGGCCTGAGACTTGCTTGTAGACGGCAATAATTTTTTTCTGTGTCTCGGAGAACAAATATCTTTCCCTGAACAATATCAATCTCTCACTCCAGTCAAGGCGCAACTTGTCTCTCCATGATTTCTTTCCCTTCCTTTGCTTGGCTTACTCCATCGGATGGTCGATATGTATTATACGACCTATAAATCCGTCATGAGACTCTTTTTGCCCGATGATATCCAGAAGTTGCTTGAACGTGAAAATAAAATAAAGGGAACCAGGGACAAGGGGAAAGGGAATCAGGGACAAGAAAAATTTGCATTATCTCATATTTCTTCTTTTATCTGTTCCGAAGTGTGACAGACATTACTTGTTTTTCCTGATTTGTGGACGATGTTCAATATGACGGACGAAGCATTCCGTGAAGATTCTTCCGTGGCGTTTTTGTCGGCAATACAGACCCAGAATCAGAAGGATACACATCGACGGGAGATTAAGAGGTGACAAAAATCAGTTATTCTTTGTACTTCCTCAGAGATATTCCAGGATTTTCATAATCTGAAAAAAATAATTTTCATTGATCCTCACAAACGGTATTATGCTAGTCAACAGGATCCGAGATATAAAGTAGGTGATGTACTTGATCATATCAAAAAAATATATGAAGCCGAAGTGGAGATTTTGTGAGTATAGAACATTGAATCCTCCGCCCTATGGGCACCTCCTTTACCCACATTCGTGGACAAGGCAAAGGAGGAAGTTAAAAAAACCTCTGATTATACTCAGAGGTTCATTTGTGGAACATTACCATATTTATTCTACTTGAATCACAAGCATCGAGAGAGGAAAATTATCTTCGGTATCTCCATGAGATGTATTACATGCCTTTCCATGTGGATTATCTTTTGCATATTTCAACCCACGACCTGCTTCTTCTACGTTTTCCTGGGTCTTGATAAATATCCAATGTTTTCCTTTGAATCCTCCATGACCACTATTATCTCCTGGATCTGGAAATGTAATAAAGGAATCTCCTACTTTCAATTCTCCAAAAGTTAGTGCTTCGAACTCATTTTCTGTCGCATTTATGAACCTGTTCCGTAATGCTATTGCCCTTTGTGTTGCCATAATATTTTGTTTTTTTTAATGTACTTATTATATACATTTTTTACTTAAAATGTCAATCTATTTTTTACTTTTCAAAACTCTCTATGGTGCTGTTATTGAAATCTTAGGTGTATAAAAAAACTCCTGGAAAAACCAGGAGTAATGTATTGATTGATATTTATCCTTGTGCGATACTTTGGTAAGGTATCAAATACACATATCCGTTGGTGGCTTGAAAAAAGAAGTTATCATCATTATCTTTGAAGGTATCATATATTATTCCTTCAGTTTCTCCGATTTCCTTGCTTACCCTTTTTTTGACGATGTTCGTGAATACCTGCGTTTGATTGAAAACTTCCAATAATTGTGGAGTCGGCAATAATTTTACTGGATCTCCCTTTTGATATGCTTTATTCATACTCTTTTCGTTATTTTTTGTTTATATGCAATGATGATCTGCATTTTTTCTTCTGATGATAAGGAATCATACATTTTTTTCTTTTCGTTTGCTCCATTATTTATCAGAAACATTAACGTGGCTGCAGCTATGCATAATGCTATCCAAAAAAATCCGATAAAGGCAGTTAATATTCCGTCAGACATATGTCCAAATATCGATCCCAAAGTCATTAATATGCTCAAGATCATAATTCCGATTATGCCTGCTTTTATCAAACAATTTCTTTCAAAACGAATTTTGACATACTCTCTAAGAGCTTCTTGGTCAATCATTTTTTCATTTTTCATGGTTTTTTGTTTTTTGGTTTTTTGTGATAATACATATTTATCCTATCAAGTCAACCATTCAATAAAAAAATCCTCTGCCATATACAAAGGAAAGTTCAACCTGACTCTTTATGAGCTCGTTTTCTTTTTTTAATCGTTGTAGTTCTTCTCCAGATTCTTTATCCTGTTGTGTAATTTTCTTGATCCGAAGAATTTCGGCTATCCCTACGGCGAATGCTATGCATATTGCTATGATAGGAATTCCGACTTCCCATGTTTCTGCCATGATATTTTTCATAATTTTCTTGATTATTTTTTATCTACTATATACATATATAATTATAAGTCAACTATATTCCTTTTTTTTTATCTTTTTGGGAATTTATTATCGTGATAGCGGCCATTGGATTTGAAAAAATCCGATTCCATAGATATACTAGTGTATGATTTTATTTCCTCCTTATTTCCATGAGTGCAGGTGGACGTTCTAGTCGGAAAATGCTCTTTCAGATACTGATTGTCATATTAGTACTCTTGTTTCTTATTTTCCTGTATTTCAAAATCGATATATTGCTTATGAATCAAAAGATCACTCATAACCGTGATGTCCTAACGCAACAGGCGGCAACATTGGAGTCATATAAGTGATATACTGGTTACAATAAGTTGCAGGCAGTCAAAATACTTGAAGAGAAACAGATTACTATGCCTTGGTCAGAACATATCACCAAAGTTATCAATATGCTGGAAGATCTCAAAAAAGTTGATACCAGTACTTCTGATAGTATTTTACTCTCTGACTTCAATGTCAGCATTGATAAGATAACGCTCAAATGACAAGTATCTAATCTTTTGCTCTTATATTATTCTAGTCCATCCAAAGGCATACGTTCGCTTTTCGATAGATTCTCCGATTTGGATTTTGTCAAAAATATCCGTATCCAAACCTATGATAGAATAGGGGACAATAATTATTATCAATTCGTTTTAGAAGCTAACGTCATCAACGATGCAGGAACAGGTAGCACAAAGTAGCGATCTGATAAATAGATTGCTCGATGAACAACAGCAAAAACCCTCTGATCTGGATATTTTCGCTGAAAAGAATCAGGTATTGATCACTACGAATAGAGTCGTTGGGATCAGATATAGGGTCTATTTTATCCTGTTGTTGATTGTTGTCATCATAGTAGGGAATAACCTTGTCTTGCCCGCAAGGGATGGTGTCCATGCAACTCAGGACAAGCTTAGCAATATTGATGTCGAGGTTGCTAATTTTGAAACTAAGAAAGCCAAAGCTGATGCTGATTTGCAATTGATAACGACTATCGAAAGCCAGCAATCTACTATCATCTCCTGTCTCAATGACAGGATTAATTGTACTTCTATAGATCAGACCTTGAGGCAAAATTTTTCATTTGCCAGATCCTATATCCAACTCAATAATTTGACTGATCCTAAGATGTTTATTAATGAAAAAATCTTGCTTGCAAATATCAACGAATATCTACTCAGGGATCCTGCTACCAAACAGAAGAATGGTCTGATAAATAAAATTTCCATAGGAGATCCTCAATCTTTCACCTGAAACCTTCATTATGTCACGCTCAGACTCAATATCACTTTCGATACTAAGGATGCTTTGCTTTCCTTTCTTGATAATGTCGAGAAGAGAGTCCTTTCCGATGGTAGCTATCGTGTCCTCTATAAGCTCGATAAAGTTAATTATGATATAGCCAATTATACCGACAAACAACAAGTCGATATCGATTTGAAGGCATATTATTATACCGACTAACTTCTTACTGTCCATATACACGCATATTTTATTTTATTTGCCTTGGCATGTCAGATCCGCAAGAATCTATAGAACAAGAACCAAAGACCTGACCGATCGATGATATCATTGTCACAACTTTGCAATCCATCGATAGAGGGAGTTTCTGAACCAAAGATAAAATCCTTTTTTTCAAAGAGCTCGCATATCTGCTCAGGGGGTGAATATCGCTTTTTAGTGCTATCAAACTTATCTGAAATACTTCGGATGATTTTGCGATCAAAGAGATAGCCAACAGTATCGCTTGATTCCTTCATAGAGGAAAGAGCCTTTCTTATGCACTCAATAGACTTCCTGATTATTTTGATGCGGGCGATTATTCTTTGATTAAGGCATGAGAAATGTCTTGAGAATTACCTATGATTCTTCATTCGCTTTCTACGGAATATCTCTATATCAAGGATATGAAGAATAAGTATATCGGTGCACTTCTGTATCCGGCTATCCTTATCATTATCGCTATCGTTGCCGTATTTGCTCTCTTCTTGCTTGTCTTACCTAATATTTTCTCTATCGCCGAAGGTTATCAAAATCTTCAATTGCCTCGGATTACTAGAGCTCTCCATAGTATCTCTATTTTCTTTGAGGATCAGTGGAAGACGATTCTTGGTGTCATTGCGTGACTAGGCCTTCTGTGAGGTGTCTTTTTCTCTAGTGAGGCAGGGAAGAAAAGTCGATTTAGCGTAGTGCTCAATATTCCTCTTGTCGGTAAGATGACGAAATATTTTTATATCATCAAGTTCTGCAGATATATGAAACTCATGCTCAATTCAGGTATGAGCTATATCAAGACCTTTCAGCTTATGAGAGATATTCTCGATATCCCCGCATATCATGATATGATAGAACGTGTTTTGATGGGTTTAAACAAATGACAAAACATTTATAGTGTATTGGAGAAAGAGAGAGAGCTTATCCCTTCTGATGTCGCTGTTATGATCAAAGTTGGTGAGGAGACTGCTAATCTTTCCAATTCTTTGGATAATGTCCTTGAGATGTATCAGGAAGATCTCAATACCCTCATCATGCGCTCATCCAAGATTATCGAACCGGTCATGCTTATCTTTGTAGGATGAATTGTCGTTGTCATCGCACTCGGTATCTTTGGATTGATTCTTCAAATTATGGAAGGAGCAGGTATGTAAAATAAATGTAGCTTGTAGAATTTAGAGTTCAGAATTTATTATTTGAATATATATAAAAAACTGTCTTGTTGTGAGATAGTTTTTTACTTTCGTGTTGATTATATTATTTATCTTTTGGAACGAAGTGCATCATATCTAGCAGTGTATAGGTCTTTTTTGCTAATCAGGCAATGATATAGTTTTTGCCGTTTTCTTCTATGGTGTCGAAAATTTTATTAAATTCCTTTCCATCTCTCATCTCTTGTGCAGCATCGTAGCCTAAATATATAGCGATATATTCTTTACCGTCTATAGTGTAGGTCAATTTTTTTGGATTGATGATGTTTTTAAACTGTAGAGGGATATTGTTTTCATCGTAGCTATAAAATATATCTTCACCGTCAAATGGCGTTTCTACCATAGTTACTGAATTGCCTTGTACTGTGAGATACTTGAATCACCTTGTATTCATAATATGAGATTCGTCCAAAAGTGTATTCGTTGGTCATAGTATCCCTACGATTTTCACTGTTCATAGACCAAAGAATCCTGATAGACTATCTCCTACCTTACTGATTAATCTTTCTTTTTTCATCATCTGTGCTTCTGTATATCATAGAATCATTTCTGCTCATTCAGATCACATTAGTCCTGTTCCTTCAATGATAGGAAATTCATCCGTGATAGTGTCGCTTCCCAAGAAGAGTTTAGGTATGCCTGTCGGAGTAAATCAGATTTTATTTGGAGTATGTATGATAAATTGATTGATATCTGTTTTGATTCATGGATTGTTTATATTGGCTGAGAATACAATATTTTGTCCATTACCTATTTGGGCAAATTTCCAAAAGAAACTAAGGAATAGTATGGTCATGATGAGGGGAGCAAATAAGGAAATCCAATTCCTTTTTTTGGGGTGAAAGAACCTCAACAATAACGAGTTCAAAACTACTGATACAGAACTCATTGCCATAGCCAATCCTGCAAATTCTGGTTGCAAGGTAAGTCCCCATGTTGCGAGTACTCAAGCTGCGATAGGTATTCATAGCGTATTATAAAATAATGCAAAGAACATATTCTGTTTTATCTTATTTACCGTTGCTTTACTCAGTTGTATGGCGGTCAATACATCATTCAAATCATTTCTCATGATAACCACATTTCATGCTTCCATAGCCACATCAGCTCCTGATCCCATAGCTATTCCCACATTGGCTTGTGTCAGTGCGGGGGAGTCATTGATTCCATCACCAACCATGGCGACCATATATCATTGATCTTGTAACTCTTTGATTTTCATCGCTTTGTGTTGTGGCAACACTTGTGCTAACACGTGATCTATTCCTACTTGGCGTGCTATCGCTTCAGCCGTTCTTTGATTGTCTCCGGTAATCATATAGACTATCAGACCTGCTTTTTTGAGTCTTGCAATAGCCTCTGCAGAACTTGCTTTGACCGTATCTGCTACTGCTAGGATACCAATCATTTCTTTGTCGGTAGCTAGAAGCATGACGGTTTTCCCTTCAGATTCTAGTTGTTCTATCTGGTATATGTTTTCTATACCAATATTTTTTTCTGCTAATAATGTTTTGGTACCCAACATATATATCTGGCTATGTATTGCTCATTGTACTCCTTTTCCCGGTATTGCCTCAAATTTATCTACATTACCTATCATGGGAAGTATATGTATTTTTCCATAATTAACGATAGCTTCAGCCAATGGATGCTCGGATTTTGCTTCTAAAGCAATCGCAATTTGTATAATCTGTTGTTCAGTATATCCATTTACTCCTACTATATTTGTCACTTGTGGTTTTCCTTCCGTGATCGTTCCTGTCTTATCAAAGATGATAGTATCTACTTTACAGAGCATTTCCAATGGTTCACCTCATTTGATAAGTATACCATTTTGTGCTCATTTTCCAGTTCCCACCATCAATGCTGTAGGCGTCGCTAAACCGAGAGCACATGGACAAGCTATGACAATCACTGCTGAAAAATATAGTAGTGACGCTGTCAGTCCGGCTCCTACGATGAAGAACCATACAAGGAATACCAATAATGCTATGATGATTACCGTCGGTACGAATACGGCAGATATTTTGTCTGCAAATCATTGGATAGGTGCTTTGGATCATTGTGCTTCTTGGATAAGTCTAATAATCTGTGCAAGTGCGGTTTCATTACCAATTTTTGTGGTTTCCATCTCAAAACTTCATAATTTATTTATTGTTCATCCAAATACTTTGGCTCCCACCATTTTTTCTACAGGTATACTTTCTCCGGTGAGCATAGATTCGTCAATACTTGAATGTCATGAAACCAAAACTCAATCGATAGGTACTTTTTCTCCTGGTTTTACCATGATGATATCTCATTTTTTTATTTGCTCTATGGGTACGTCTATGACGGTATTTCCTCTTTTTACCTTAGCAGTTTTGGGAGCAAGTCCCATCAGTTTCGCTATGGTTTGTGATGTGGATCATTTAGCTTTTGCTTCCAAAAATTTTCCTAGAGATACAAACATAATAAGTAGTCCAGCTACTTCAAAATAGATATTCGGTATTTTCATCCCATTTAGTCCACTAATCGATCCCGTCTGATAGAAAAACAATACTAAGTTATATAGACTGTATAAGAATGCTACTCCTGTTCCTATAGAGATTAATGAAAACATATTAAATGTTTTCATCTTGAGCGCTGACCAAGCTCCTTTGAAAAAATCAGCTCCTATGATAAACACAATAGGTATCGTCAATATCAGTGAGATCATTGCTGTCCATGGCATGATTATTTTTTCTCGAGGCAGTAGCCCTGGTAAGAAATCATAGAACATAAAAGCAATCATAGGCACACTGAGCATGGCTGATCGTAATAATTTTCTTGATCGATGTTTGGTTTCTTTCTTTCTTTTTTCTATTTCATTGGATGTATGGTTTTCGTCTATGATAGCTCATACATATCAGGCGTTTTCTACTGCTTTCAATAACTCGCTTTTTGATGCGGTCATCGGATCTATTTTGACCATAGCTTGTTCAGAAGAAAAGTTGACACTTGCTTGAAGTACTCCCGGCATTTTTCTGAGTGATTTTTCTATTAACAATGCACAGCTACTACAATGCATACCGTCGATATCAATAGATACCATCTTGCTCTTTGTATCGACTGTTTCTCCTGGTATTTTATCGTTTTCTATTGCTGTGTTTTTTTGTACTGGTGTCGTTTCATGGATGTGTGTTCATTCTTCCGTTACTGTATATCCGGTTCATTCACTGATTAATTTCATAATATCGTTCTTATGTATTTTTTTTTCATCGTAAGTTACTTCTGTCTCTTTCTTTTCCACAAAGACTGAAACTGATATTATCCCTGGTTCATTATCTACACTTGCATGAATCAATTTTTCGCAGGAATTGCAATGAATATCGGGTATGGATAACAGTATTTTTGTCATGATTATTACTATAAATAATAAAAATTATGAAACCTTGTATCACGTTTCTTTCTGTATCTGTTGTTGTATTTGCTGTTTATGTACAATGTTATCATCAAAATCTATTGTTGCTGTCTTGGCACTTAGATTTGTTGCTACTGAGTTGATACCAGGCATTTCCTTTAATGATACTCTGATAAGTGCTTCACACGACATGCAGTGTATTTCTGGTATTGAAAAGTTTGTGTTTGTCATATTACTAATAATGAAAAAGATAAAAGTTTTGTTTGTACCCGTACCATAGGTATAGGTATATAAATACTATTAAATACATTTATATATTATATATTTTTTGGCTATTGAACTATAATTTTTGCTTTATGGGAAAGTCACATCGCACATTTAAATTCATATTCTCAAGGAGTAGTAGGTTGTATGTTGAAGGTAATAGTACTTCATTTTGTTATGTTTTGTATATTATCATCTAGTCATGGGATGCTAATAGTACTCATACATCCGTAGATATCCGTATTTATTTTTATTTTTATAGTATATGATTTGCCTGCTTGTACATTGATTGCTGATGGTTCCAGTCATGATTCATTATATGTCATAGTTATGACTTGTGCTTCAGAATTTGTTGGGTTTATTGTTTTTTGAACTGCTGGTCTATTGTTTCCCATCATACCACATCCTCATCATTGTGTTTTGTTTATTGTGTTTTGCATCATAGGACAACTTCATGCTTGATTTGTATTTATTGAAGACGTTTTGTTTCAGGTACCATAATATGAATATCCTGCTATAGCCATTGCAAATATTCCTATTCACAATAATAGTATTCCTATTTTCCCTGTTCCGTTGGAAGTGTTTTTTTTATGTTGTTTTGTCATGTTTAAAAGAGTAAGAGAATAAAAAAGATTATTGAACGATTATTTTTGCTTGATGTGAAAGTCACATAGCACAATCAAATTCATACGTTCATGGAGTAGTGGGATTAACTGAAAATTTAATCTGAGATCAGTTTTTTATTGATTGAATGTTTTCGTCTAATCATGGAATGTATATAGTGCTCATACATCCATATACACTTGTCTGTACATCGATTATGATGGTATATGATTTGCCAACCTCTAAATTGATTACTGAAGGGTTTAATCATTTGTCTGTATATGTCATGTTTATTACCTCTCCTACTTGTTGATTGTTTTGAAGAGTAGAAGTGTCTTGTTGGTTTGTTGTGTTGAGTCTTGTTGCTACTATATTATACGAGTTCGAAATATTGTATAATCCAAGAAGTATTACGAGAACTCAAATAGCTTTATACGCTATTTGTGCTGTCTTTCATTTAAATAAACTTGTTAAACTTCCAATACCTATAAGTCATGGTAGAGTTCCTATCGCAAATATTGCCATAATAGCCATTCACATAAAGAAACTTCCTGTACTCATGGCATATAATTGCATGGCAAATGTGAATCCACAAGGTAAGAAAAACGTTAATACACCACTACCAAATGTTCATAAGTATTTACTTAATCATGTAGATTTGTTTTTTAAAACATCAGTTTCTTTTTTTGCAAACAATTTTCCTGTGGGTAAGCTGAGTGATATTGCACTTAGTTTGGGTGATATATGAGTTAGATTTATTCATAACATAATCATAATAGCTCATACTATCAACGTCATTACGGACATCATAAATGGAGATAAACTGATTACGGAACCAAATACTCATAATATTCCTCATAGAATTCCAAATCCAATTACTCTTCCTGCGTTAAATCGAAAATGCGGTACTATTTTTTGTCCAAAATTTTGTTTATCATTATTTTTGTTCCATTTACTTGATATGGCCAATACTAGTCATCAAACTACGGCCATACAACTTGAGAATCCCGCGGTGAGTCAAATAAGGAGTACGAGAGATAGTGACGGAGATCATTGTGCTTTTATATCAAAAGATATTATTCCTGTTTTACTGAGTAGTAAATAGAGAAAAACAAAAATCACAAGACTTATAAGTACTATTTTATAATCTTGTAAATTTTTACTTAACCAAGGACGATTAATTTCTTTATCGCTTATTTCATATCCGCACTCGTGAACAATATTTTTGATATCATCAAAATTGGGATCTTGTTCGTATCAGATCTGTATTGTTCATTTTTGCACATTAGCTTCTACAGATTTTATTTTATCTATTTGTGAAAGTGATTTTTCTAATAATAACTTGCATGAATTACAATGCATGCCCTTTACGTTTATTTTTGTTGTTTTCATAGTGTATAGAAAGGATATAAATGCTTGTATATGGATAATATCTTCGATTATATGAAAAATTATCACTAAGCCCTTTCTAACTCAAATTCACTATACTACCAAAAAGATCAGAAAATTTATTGTATTTGATGTCGGGGTTTCGTCATGGTGGCCATTCCTTATAGGCTAGAGATGGAGCGTAGGTGTAGATATTCTTTATTAGATGGTTGATCCTTGGAATGCTATGTGCCTGGAGTCCGGGATATTCCAATTGTATCTGTGTATCTGAATATTGGTTTGAAAATGCAATTTCGCAGCAATCAACATTTTGTGTCTTATTTTTTTGTGATTGTTGATGATTGCTACAATGTCAAATTTCATTATTATTATGCGAAAAAAACCCCATCGTGCTTGCATGTACAAGCGTGTTTATAGAGAATATATATATTATAAGCATTGTTATGGATAGGAATTTTTTCATACACTTTTGGAAATAAAATAATATGCTTATTTGTTCTGTGCTGTTTTTACTATTGTCAATATTTCGTCAATCATCGTATTCATTCTTTTTTTGTCATTGGCTTTGACGGCGTCTACAAAACAACAGTTCAGATGTCCATCAAGAAGTTGAAGATTTATATTCTTTAATAGACCGATTACTGCTAAATTCTGTTGTACTATATTTATACAATATTCATCTTTTTCTGCCATAGTTATTATTTTGTCCAATAAGCTTCTCGCTTTCTTGAATGCGATGAGTTGTTTTTTTTTCTGATCATTCGAATGCATATCTTTGTGTAGACATATAAATACTCTTTCCCTATACCTGGGGGGTAGGTATAGTATATCTAAAAATTTTTCTAATGCAGATCTTTTTTTTTTTCCTTGATGATGTATATTTATAATTTGAAAATACACTGTATTTCACTACATTATCTATCATCATTTATCTCTCTTTCCTTATGAAAAAACTATTCATCCTATCGAAGAAAGGATTTACGCTCATCGAGATGCTTATAGTGATTGTCGTAGTCTCTATTTTGATGACTGCTGTCATGAGATTTGGTTCTTCTCGTATCTCTGATCTCAAAGCACAATCTCTTAAAGAAGAATTCGTCTGATATTATAATAATTTCTGGAGTCAGAATATGACCTCGAGTTTTCGTGATGGGCAAAGATATCAAAAGCTAGTCATTTCTTTTACTACGGGTATTTGGTATGGTCTGGATACTCATCCTCCTATCTTCGCTTCGCAACTTTCTTCATTGACTTTCCGTGACCTTATGCTTGATGCTCATGCATCTAGTACTCTACATCTTCAGTTCTCGCCTTATATGCTTTGATGTCTCCTTACATCCGATGTGTGAACATTATGAAATATTTTTTCCTTCCAAATATATCATCCTAAGACCGGGAAGCAATATTGCTTTGAAATCCGTACTGAAACTTGTAAGCTCATTGAAAAGAGATGTACTCCATAATGTTTTCTTTCTTATATATTGATTATTTATTTCATTTGTATCGTCTCATATGAATAAGAAGCATGCATTCACTTTCGTTGAGGTAATGATTGCTCTCGCTGTCTTTGCTATAGGAATCCTGGCTGTCTTACGCTTAGTTACTCAGAATCTCGTAACTATGGATACAACTCAGATGCGTACTACCGCAACTTTTCTTGCCAAAGAATGAATCGAACTTGTCTACAATATGAGAGATTCTAATATCGCTAAATGATTACCTCGAGATTGTATCTTACAGCCTCATTTTCCGACCGAATTTTGATGATTACTCCCAAATCCTGAAGATGCGTGCGCTTGGCGTTTTTCTGATTGAAGCGATGTTGTCCTGCAAATATCTTTTGATTCAGGGGCGTATATTTCTTCCATGACCTGAAGTCCTGGTACCACTCTTATCGATCGTTGGAATAAGAACAGATTATATTATGCTACCTGAGAACTATGATGACAGCGCATGTTTTGGTATTCTTCTCGTCCTATCCCTGGCCAACGTCCTACAGCGTTTGCGAGATATATCGTCTTTACCGGCGTCCGTGAATGAATGGATACGATTCCTCGTGATAGCATCCTGAAGATTGAATCCCATGTCCTGTTCAATAAATGAACGAAGCCTTCTGAAGTTGTCTTGGAGAGCTTTATCGGAAACTATAAATAAATTATATCGTCTTCCTACGCTCGTTTTTTCTTTAGCTCATAAGATGAACCATGAAATCCAAGAAGTGATTCACCCTGATAGAACTCATAATCGTGATGATGATACTCGCTATCCTTTTCGTGTTGCTTCTTAGGACATATAATCGGATTGCTACTACTGTTTTTCGTGTCCAGCAGGAAAAAGAGGTTTCCCAAGAGATGCTCCAAATATCACAAATTATGCAAAATTTTTCCGATAGAAATACTATAGATTATCCAAGATATGCTATGATTTCGTTGACGTGATTGGTCGAGAGCAAGTGAATTACGTGAATGTTGTATCTGACTGGTCAAGATTGATCTATCGCTTTTTTTTCGAGTGGCGATTGTAAGGATCCTATCGATGAATATACTTTTGTTCCTGGGTGATCCTCATGCTCGCTCTTTATGATTACTTCATGAAACAAAATCATAGAACTTATCAATCCCAAGAAGATTGCTATCAGTAAGGTCGTTTTCAAGATAATCCCTTTCGCTTCCCAAGAACAGTATATCGCCAATGATTCATTATGTCTTGAAGGCGAATATCTTCATTGTCTCAATGCACCTTGATTTCGGATGGTATTCAAGGCATATAGTCCCAATTACGGTCTTCAACGGGCTACTCATGTCGTCATACCGTTCCAGCAATTCTTTTAATCTTCATAATCTTTTGATTTTATGGGAAATAAACGTTGAAATATTAGCATTCTTGTTATCTTCGTCCTTTTGGCATCATCGCTTTTGGGTATCTTATCTATGAATTTTGTCCAGCAGATGATGAAATCTTCTTCTGTCGTCCATTCGTATTATAAGGCATATTACCTTTCCAAAGCATGAATCGAACTTGGACTTGCTCAGATACAGCATCGCTGAATAGGATTTGAATATACGGTAAATAGCTGAGATGCAATTCTCATCGATAATTTTTCTCTTTCTCCTCGTTCACGTATCTCGTTACATATTTCAGGCACTTCACTCTTGCTTTCTAGAAAATTCTGGCAGGATATTAATTGTAGTTTTCCTTATCAATTGAGCGGCTGACAATCCCTCGTCATCCCTCTTATCAGAGAAAATTCGCTTGGATCTGTGTATCCTACATTCTGATCTACCATCTCCTACCAGAATCTCGCTGATTTTTTTAAGAATGATCAGATTACCTTTATTGATGGATCGCCTTGAGAAATTACGTTTGGAATTCTTATCCTTAGTGGTAATGAACTCTCTCCCAATGGGATATTTTTCAAGACCTGAGTATTGTCCGCATGATGATTTTCTTCCTTTAGACAGGCATTTGAAACGTATTTGACCAGTATCGATTCAACATTATATCCTAAAGAGTCTCATATAAAAGATGCTTATCGGACTCAATGGCTTATCGATAATTGATTCTCTATGTATCTTATCCTCTCCAATGCAACTGATATTCAGAAATTTTTCTGTGTCTCTGTGAAATCCTCGGCTATACCAATCCCTGGACATCCAGATATTTTATCTACGGATACCTTCTTTATCCAGAGTCAGGCATTTTATGGCGATCAGACGGTTGCTTTGGATGCTTCTTATGCACAACCGATTCCCTGATTTCTCTTCAATACCTATCGTCCTTTCTAATAATTTCTTTTCCTTGACTTTTTTGTCTTAATGTATATTTTTTCTTTTCTCAAATAAAAAATATATTCTAATATAAACAAAAAAATCATCACTATGTCATCATTCCAATTAACTGCTGTATCTCCTATAGATGGGAGATATGGCTCACAGACTGAACCGCTTATTGAGTATTTCTCAGAGTATGCACTGATTAAGTATCGTTTTACGGTGGAAGCTAGATATCTGCTCAATCTTGTCGAGATTCTGCCTCAACTCATGCCGCTCCGAAAGAGTGAATTTGTCAGCTCTCTGGAACGGAAAATTAAGATGTTTTCTCTCCATGATGCTGAACGTGTCAAGGAAATCGAAAAAGTTACCAATCATGATGTCAAATCTGTTGAGATATTTATGCGTGAATTATTGCATGAGTATCCCAAAGAGTGTGAATTCATTCACTATGCCCTCACTTCCTTTGATACTGATGGTATTGCTCGTCCATTGATGCTCAAGGATGCTCATGAGCGTGTGATGTCCCGATTATTATCAGATGTGTTATCATCCATGGAAGATGCCATCAAGAAATGGTCCGATATCCCTATGCTTGCACGTACCCATGGTCAGCCTGCATCACCTACGTTTTTGGGCAAAGAGATCAAAGTCTTCGCAGAACGTGTCAAAGGTCAAATCAAATTAATGAATCAGATTCCTTGGTCTGCTAAATTCGGTGGTGCTAACGGCAATCTTAATGCACATTATGTGGCTTATCGTGATATCAATTGGATTGATTTCGCGGATCAATTTGTCGCTTCTTTAGGACTTGTCCGTACGAAGGTGACTACTCAGATTGAGCCGAACGATAATTTGGCTGCGTATTGTGATGCATGGAAACGCATCAATAATATCCTCATTGATTTCGTCCGTGATATTTGGACGTATATCATGTTGGAATATCTCAAGCAGAAACCCAAGGATGGTGAAGTAGGATCATCCACTATGCCCCATAAGGTCAATCCTATCGATTTCGAAAATGCTGAAGGCAACTTAGGTTGGGCTAATGCGATGTTCGAACATCTGGCTGATAAGCTCACTAAATCACGGCTTCAGCGTGATCTCAGCGATTCGACAGTGGTGCGAAATATGGGTGTCCCTCTTGCGCATACCATCATCGCATTCAAAGCCATTCTCAAAGGGATGACGAAGATCGAGGTCAATGCATTTAAAATCTATGGTGATCTGACCGATAATTGGGCAGTCGTCTCTGAGGCGATCCAAACTATTCTTCGGCGTGAAGGGTATCCTAGTTCCTATGATGTCCTAAAACAATTGACCAGGACTGGTGAAAAAATCACCAAAGAACATCTTCATGCGTTCATCGATGGATTGGATGTGGATGAGTCCATCAGGATTGAACTTAGATCTATCACTCCATGGAATTATACCGGATACAATCTATGTTATTAATCTTATATTCTCCAGCTGTATCTCAGCTGGATTTTTTTTTGATAAAAAATATCCCCGGGGATGCCGGAGATATTCTTTTATGATTGTATTAAAGTTTTCCTAGGAGATCTTCCATCTTGCCTGTCTGTTCTTTTTTGGCTTTCTGCATTAATTCATCTTTATTTATAGTAGATCTTACTGCTTGTCGTCTTTTGAGCCTCATCTCTCTTTCTTGGTCTATGGTGTTTTTCTCGTTTTCATCTTCTGCTTTGAGGGAATGAAGATTCATCTGTTCTTCGATATAGATCTCGTATAATCTAAGGATTTGGAATGATCGTAATTCTGAAATGGTTTTTACTACGCTTTGCTCTCAGCTTTTGACTGCTATGTAGAGTTCTTTTTCTTTTTTATCTGCTTCTTTCTTGAGTTCATAGTCGCTACTGAAAGATCACGCCACTAGCTGTTCTAGAAGGTCCCAATCGAAATCATTCTTCAATTCTTCAGGAGTCTCATATGGCAATGCTTCGAATTTTATAAGGTATTCCTTATATCGTATCTGATCTTTGATGTCTCCTTGGATAGTTCCGAAAAGGGTTTCGTATTTCTCTACGATCTGTTTTTTCTCTGTTTTTTCTCTTAGTTCTTCAATAAATGCTTGAAAATCGAATAGCATTTGCTTTTGTATACATAGTAAAAATTATAGTCTGCTTATCTACCAGAATAACGATATCTTATAATAATTCAATATTAAAATACATTACATCAGCTGTATGTCTATTAGGTATATATTATTTCAGATATCCATTCAAGAATTCTTTCCGGCCCATTGCCTTTTTGCCTTCAGGTTTGAGTTTAATATCCAGAACCGCCTTATTAAGCTCTTTTCCATGGAATAATGGCGATGCATCATTGCTATTGTATATCGGTTCGCTCAGTTTCATCTCTTCTATGATTACTCTTTTTTCGTTTAGTAGGAAATGGATTTTTGGTCGGAGAGAGAATGCGCGATATTTGTTATAGATTGTTTCAATGCTCTCTGTCCGTGGATCGATTAGTCACGAATCTTTTTCTATTTTGGTACAATATGTCGCTTGATTTTCTTGTTGGACTATTTCTCCCAAAAGACCTTTTCCATATTTTCGCAAGGTATCATTGAGAAATTTTGGACCAATTTTTTTCATCTCTTCGATCAATTCTTTCGTCGTCCGTTCGAATGGTATGGAAAATTTTATCATATCGATTATATTCCCCGTATCCATTGTTGCATCCATCCTCATGATGGTCATTCCTGTCTCTTTTTCATCATACAATACTGTCGATTGGATGGGAGAAGCTCCGCGGTATTTTGGCAGGATGGATCCATGAACGTTGATCGGTGCGATTTTTGGTATGTCTAGAATTGCTTGAGGAATTATTTTCCCATATGCGATGACGACCAAGAGATCCGGTTTTTTCTCTTTCAGTCGCTCGGCAAATACATGTCCTTCTTCGGACTTCTCTGGGTTAAGCTTTGTTGGTGTTACAATACACTTGTCAATTATTAATTTTCAATTCTCAATTAGTTTTTTCCCGCTTTGTTTTATGATATTTTCGCACATCTCCATTCATCTTCCTGCAGGTTTGTCGCATTGTGTTACTATACCTACAACATCGAATCTTGTATTTTCGACCAATGCTTTGAGAAAAGGGACTCCGATTGGTGCGGAAGAAAAAAATACGACGCGATAATGATCAGGATCATATTTCTTGTGCATGCTTGGCGTACAATGTAAAACTCTATCCATAGCATAAAAAATTCATGGTCGAAATCCATATCTTTTGAGGACGGCCATACTATATTCGCTACAATGAGGCTCATGTGCACATATTTTCCCCTTTAACCATAGCGACGGTAATCATTTGTCCGGGGAAAGTGTATATTGATATATCCTTATCACTCGAAGCAATGGTTTGGCTAAGATTCTATTTAGTTTTCTCAACATGATGTACGTAGGTAAACTATAAATATCGTAGATGTCCATTATCTGGATCTTCCACTGGATCAATATGTCCGACATTTCTGATTATCTTATGACTGCTTTCAGTCTATATACTTTCTTTATAATTACAAAGAATTTTTTTAGTTTGAATTTTCCTAGCGAAACCATACCATTTGCCGTTGTCCACATCATTCATCTCTCATTAGACATTCATGATATCAAATATCTATCTATTTACCTGACAGGAGAAATATCTCCTTGATAAAGAACTCCTGAGATGGAAAGAAAATTTTTTCCAGAAATTTTGACCAGATAGTGTTTTCTCGTTTACCTTGGATAATCTTCAGATATCAACGTTCAAACAGGCTATCTATAGTAGTTGATTATTCACCACCAAAAAACTTATCCTTGTTCATTGACTTCCTTTGGATGCACTTACGAAACTCGATGAAACGAATGCTGAGCAACTCCAGATATTTGTTGATGCTTTAATCAAGGCTGAAGGCAAGATACCTGACGATTCCCTTTTGGTGTTTATTAGTCCTTTTCCTGATAAAAGGCTCAGATTGTTCAAATTCTTGGAGAAATATGCGACGGTAAAGGAATTTATTAAACCCAAAAATAATGATTTTTTGGAAGAGTTCGTGAGACAACAGCTCAGCGATTGTATTATTGATCGTCCGACTGTCCACTATCTTCTGATGAAGGTTTGAACTGATCTTTATCGTCTTCGATTCGAGTGCGATAAACTCAAGACACGATGTGAAATTAAACATCAGAAAACTATAGATGAGCATATGATAGACCATGTTGTCTTCGGTCAGGTCGAGACAGATTCTTTCAGTCTTCTCAATACTATGTTCTCTGATAAGCATAAGGCAATCTCTATTCTAGAGACTATCCATGGTGGGTGATCTGATCAGAATCAATTTGCTGGTATGCTCTATCGGGCTATGAAATTATATCTCTTTATGCTGGATCTCGAGAGTATCGGCATTAAAGATTCCAAGGATATCGCTACGATTCTCAAAATGAATCCTCGACAAATTAAGAAAGAATACTCAAAAATCTGAATATTGAAAGCTAACAAGAAAAATATAGAAATGTTCTACAGCTGATTGATAGAACTTGACGCTGGCATCAAATCCTGAAGATATCCTGATACTTATTTCTGGCTTGGTATCAAAAGACTTATCTATGCATTGGACTAAGAAATGGATATCCTGACATCAAAGCATTTCATTTTACCTAGCATGTACGTTGATGAAGAAAATACTGCTCATTGCAGCTTTCATTACATTAGGCATCTGAACTGTCAGCGCTGATTTTTCCGACTGATTGTTTTGTCTTGTCAGAAAAGATCAGGTGACTATCTCACTCAAGCAGACAATATGATATTATAAATGTAATGATACTATAGCATCCTTGGAACGTTTGATTATAGACACCGCAAAGGATCTCATGAAGATACAGACGTATCTTAATAGAGGTCGTGATTTGGAGTATTGGCAGGCCCTCAAGATTCAGAAAAAAGCGTTATTGGATTCATTGCAGCTCTCTAGGATATCTATCGTCGCTAATATGAAAACTTTTCAGTCCAATCTTCTTCAGAAATCTGTCCAATATTTTATCATCAAAATTACCCCTTATAAAATAACGCTTCAAAAATCATTAGTCAAAATCCATGCATTGAGCTGATTCGCTACTCCTGCACTCAATGCCTATGAATTGTTGCTCAAAGCCCAGGTCGCTACCATAGAGAAATTTAGTACGGTAACTACCAATGACCAGCTCAATATTTTGCTTACTCAATATGTTTATCTCAAAAAGGAAATAGCATGAAAATCTGAATAATAACTTCTTGATCGGAAAATCTAACATTATTCAAATTCCTTTCGCTCTATGATCACGAGTATGTGGTATATTATGATTTGTCTCATTGGCCCTATGGCGATAAGACTTTTGATCAATCATTTGCTTATATTCAGGAAGGGATATCGTTTTTGCAGCAGCATGGTGTTGATTGGATTATCTTGCCTCCGGTTTATGAACTCCATTATTTTTCTTGAAGTTCTACTTCCAAATCCTGAACAGCTAAAATTCTTCCTTTGTTTACCAAATATCTTCTAGACTATTGATTCACGTATTCTTTGACTGGAAAATTAGGCCTTTTGGGTGATTATGCTGATGTCCAGGTAGCGCAAACCTTGGTTAATGACTTGGCCAAATCCTATCATCCGACAGATATTCAAAAATCCATCAAGAAATTTAGATTTCCGTTTGATTATCGGGTCAAAGAGACGCCGCTATGGAAATATTATCTTACTTCGCTCTCCTACTCCCATATTCTTGTCAATAAAATCATAAAATTGGATCTGAGATATTTTAAAGATGCAATGGTGGATACCCTTATTCCTTTGAATTATTGATATTTTCATTATCAACCGACTATTACTAAGTTTCTCAATTTCAAAAAAATTCGCTTCCATCCGTTCCAGAGATTGAAAGATATTTTTGATTCTTTCTCTATCGATACATCGAAAGTGTATTCGATCACGATATATTATACCTGACATACTGCTTTCCTTCTCAAGGAAAAAAGACTTATGCGATTGTTACAGAGAGGCAAAAACTCAGAGATACTCCGAAAGCATATCTAATTTTTTCTCATGGATACATTATGTGGATGTAGAGTTGAAATAGATTGTATAGATACTGTCTAGGCCAATGATTATCTGATCTTCTCAATTTCCCGCTCTTCGGGAGATGATACACCAAAAATTATTATGTTTTCAGCAATAAAAAAAATCCCATTAAATGGGATTTTTTTTACTGAGTCGAGTAAAAAAATTATTTCTTAATCTTGACTGCAGCTCGTCCCACTAATTTCTTAATAGCTTTCTTAACTACCTTCTTAATAGCTTTTTTAGCTACTTTCTTAACAGCTTTTTTAGCTGGTTTCTTAGCTACTTTTTTAGCTACTTTCTTAACAGCTTTTTTAGCTACTTTTTTAACAACTTTTTTTACAGCTTTTTTAGCTACTTTCTTAACAGCTTTTTTAGCTGGTTTTTTAGCAACTTTCTTTGCCATTTGTGAGTAATAATAAGAGAATAAAAAAGAGATATACATCTCAGATATATGCTATTTATATATAAATGCAAGTACTTTTTTAAAAAAGTTTACAAGGAAAATAAAAAAAGAGAAGCATATACGCTTCTCAAATTCATTAGGTGATACCTATGATAATTCTTTCTATCTGCTTACCTTTTTTTTTGCTATCTTATTGTGAAGCATTTCTTCCTTTTTTCCATGTGATGTTTTCTTTTGTAAGAGTCTAGGACGTAAGCAGAAATTGAATTGCAGAATTTTGATTCCCATCGATGCTAATCCGTAGATGAGTGCGTTTCTTATTGTTTCTTTCATGATGAGTAAATGGTTTGATGTAGTAATGTATCTGTAATCTTCTGTATGGCATCAAGCATCATTCATAGCCGGATGTCTCTTTCTTGTTAGTGTAAAATAACTCGTATAATGCTACTTTCTGCGTGTTTTTTTTCTGTTTTCTTTGTTCATTGTAGATGACACGCTTTGGTTTTACAACTTTTCTTATTTCCTTGGCAATCCTTCCGGATAGGACACGGATTTTCTTGAAAAGTGATTCACTGAACTCTTTGATTGTTCTTTTTAGCTTTCCGTAACGAGAGGATTTTTCAGGAAAGCCTTTTACTTTGGACATTATCCAGTAGGAAAATCCTTTGAGGAAGTAGTCCAATTGATCTGCATGATCATGAAGAAATTCTTCTAATCCTTCAGGATTATGATAATACCATTCGCCTTGAATATCCTCGTTCTTATTTAATAGTCTTGGGATATCTGTAGGGCATCCGACAGTTATTATCCTTTTCTGGCTTGTTGCAATTACATGTATTCTTTTCATAGATTATGTTTTTTTTTTGTTATGGTAGTTTTTTTTGTTAGATATCTTATCTCTATATATTTAATCACAAAAGTCAATCAAACATTTCTATAATTTTTTGTTTTTTTTCCATTGTTTTTTTCTTGGAATTTTATACTATCGAGATATATTCGCTACTGCGGATATGTCTTTTAGCATTTGAAAAAAATAGTATGTTCTCGAAGATAATTAATTTTATAGCTTGAGACTATAATCAGAAACAACTTAATCAAATCCAGCCTCTCGTGAAGAAAATAAACGAATTTTCCGTAGAGTTCGATGCACTTTCTGATGATCAGATAAAAGCGAAAACTCAAGAATTCAAAGATAGAATTGCCGCCTGAGCAACTCTGGATGATTTACTTCCTGAAGCTTTTGCAACCGTCAAACAGGCATGCAAGAGAATGGTAGGTAACGAAATTGAAGTCAAGGGTGAAAAAATGGTATGGAATATGATCCCTTATGATGTACAGCTTCTCGGAGGAATCGTCTTGCATAAATGAATCATCGCAGAAATGAAAACATGAGAAGGAAAGACTTTAGTCGCTGTCATGCCAGTATATTTGAATGCTTTGCTCGGCAAGTGAGTCCATGTTGTTACCGTCAACGATTACTTGGCCTCTCGTGATGCGCAATGGATGTGACATGTATATTTACGATTATGATTGACTACCGGATGTGTTACCAAGACGGTTTCTCTTCAGAGGAGAAGAGAGGAATATGCCAAAGATATTACCTATGTAGAAAATTCTGAACTCGGATTTGATTATCTGAGAGATAATCTCGTCAAATCTATGAAGGAGAGATCACTCATTCGAAGACCCCTCAATTATGCTATCGTCGATGAAATTGATAGTATCCTTATAGATGAAGCAAGAACTCCCTTAATTATTTCAGAACCCAATGAAGAGGCTACAGAAAAATATGTATATTATGCACAAATTGCTAAATGACTGACTTCTTGCACCGAGAAGAAAAAGGTTTCCAAATGATTACTTCAGGAACTCCTTACTGAAACAAAGACCGGCAAGGATCAGGAAGATGATTGAGATTATTATATCGATGAGAAAACGAAGTCAGCATCACTGAGTTGAAGAGGTATAACGAAATTGGAACAGATACTCAATGTAGAAAATCTTTACAAGGATCTATGATACGAAGAAATTCATCATATCGAGAATGCAGTCCGTGCACAGGCAGTCTATGAAAAAGATAAGGAATATATCGTCAAAGATAATGAAGTCCTCATCGTAGATGAGCATACCTGACGTACAATGCCGTGAAGGAGATTCTCCGAATGATTGCATCAGGCCATAGAAGCAAAGGAAGGTGTCAAAATTCAGAGGGAATCCAAGACTTTGGCGACTATTACCTATCAGAATTTCTTTAGGCAATATACTAAACTCTGAGGAATGACCGGTACTGCGCTTACGGAAGGAGAGGAATTCGAAAAAATTTATGAACTTTCCGTTTTGGAGATACCGACCAATACTTCCATCATCAGAGTCGATAGGAATGATAAAGTTTATTATAATGAATCTATCAAATGGAAATTCGTCAAACAGCATATCCAATTTGCACATGATATCTGACAACCTATTCTTATAGGAACTGCTAATATCGCAACCTCGGAATATGTCTCCAGAATGTTGGAAAAAGATGCTATCACGCATTATGTCTTGAATGCCAAGTTCCATGAACAGGAAGCCCATATCGTTTCTCAAGCAGGAAAGTACAAGAGTGTTGTCGTCGCAACTAATATGGCTGGTAGAGGAACCGATATCAAACTTGAATCTGGTCTCAATCTCAAACTCGCAGACAATTATGCAAAATGGATCAAAAAACAGGTTATGACTCAGAAAATATGAATCTCGATAGATATCTATTCTTCGACGGAATTTGAACTTACGATGGATGGTATTAGACGTGAACTGGGTATGGGTGATGAATTAATTAGGCAGGCTGAAAAGGATTGGGTCACGTATGATGGTATGATGATGAAAATCATCTTCAATCGCAACAAAAAAACCGTTATAGATTCGTTCGTTGAATTATTGTGTAAGCCTGTTGATGGCGATACCAAAGATACTATCGAACAAGATTTTCACTATGGATTATTTATCTTGGGTACGGAAAAACACGAATCCAGGAGAATCGATAATCAGTTGAGAGGACGTGCTGGTAGGCAATGAGATCCTTGAGTATCTGTATTCTTTGTTGCTCTTGATGATCTTATTATGCGTAAGATGTGAGGTGAAAGAATCCAATGAGTCGCATCTATGCTTCTCGGTAAGTCAGATCTTGAAAATCTCGAACTCAATCAGAAACAATTTACGAGTGCTATCGTAAGATCTCAGAAACAGATGGAAGGATGGCATTTCGGTACAAGAAAACATCTTTTTGATTATGATAGTGTCATAAATAAACAGAGACAAGCAATTTATAAGAAAAGGGATGATATCTTAGCGAGTGATAGTGATCAGGAACTGAGGAAATATCTTGTAGAACAGATTAAGCTTGAAATAGAGCAGAATATGAGCGATATCGTTAATCAACAGATAGCCAATGCAAAGACATTGGAACAATCACCAGCCCAATTTCTTCGTGTTATCGATAAGGAATTCTCACTCAAACTTGAGCATAAGCAGTCCAAGATGTTTGAAGAGATGACATTTGATCACCTCCAGGTTGAACTCTCACTCTTTATGCTTGATCAACTCAAAGCAAAGTTTGCTCTCATGGATGTAGATAGGCTGTATCAAATATTCAAGGATGTTTATTTGTATCATCTGGATAAACTCTGGATCAAACATTTGGATGAAATGGAATATCTCAGAGATAAAGTAGGTCTCATGGGTTATGCTCAATTAGATCCTTTGGTTGTTTACAAGGCTGAAGCTTTCGAAAAATTCCAAATTCTCCTCTATAGGCTCAAATTTGATGTGACCGCATATATCGCTGGTATTGATTTCGGTATGATTCAGCAACAGGATCAAGTTCAACAAGTTATGATGGCTGGTTCTCAGAGTGAAGCCGAATATCTCAAGATGCTCCAGAAAGTTAGTTCGGAAGTCAAAGCTATACCATCTCAAAAACCTCTCAAACAAGAACCACAAAAGATGGTCTATGAAAATACTGATGGTTTCGAAGTCTTCGAAGTTGATGATTCGAATACACCTACATGAACACCTAATGTATTTGATGAACCCGTCATTCCTCAGCCAGGAAAAGCGAGACCTAATGATCTATGTCCTTGCGGATCTGGGAAGAAATATAAGAAATGCTGTGGTATTAAATAAATCGTATTATGTAAATTTATATCTAGTTATTTTAAATTTTCCCATAAAGACAATGAAATCAAAGGTAATTTTATTGTTACTTATCCTAACTACTTTGCCTTTATTAAGCTGATGCTGGGATGATGATCCTTGTGCTGATAGTCCAGATAGCAAACATTGTTATCAACAAGAAGCTGTAAATAATGATGATCCTAGTCAATGTAAAAATATTGATTGATCAGAATTTAAACAATATGGATCAAATCCACCCAAAGATAAATGTTATATGATGGTTGCTGCAGATAATGGTGATTATTCTCTTTGTAATAAAATCAAATGAGGTGAAATGTCATATACCAAAGCTGATTGTATTTTTGAAGTAATCAGTAAACAAGATGATCCCAAGTGATGTGACTTACTCAAAGGAAAAGATAGATATGAAGAATGTAACCAAACATTTCGTTCTGCTAATGCATTGGGGATGAAAGATCAGACGATTGATAGTCTTACCGAACAAAGTAAAAATGATCCAGATAATGCTGAGCTCAAAGCACAAATTCAAAAAGCTATGGAAGCTAAGAAAGCATTGTTCCCATATTTGACTCCAGCAGAAAAATCTGAATATATCAAAGAGCAAAGATTAAAAATTATGGATGGTATAGATGATGCAGATGTGAATTCGTCTGTCGCTAAAGAATATGCTGCATTTAGAACTGCCAATCCTACAGCTGATGTGATTACGCTTTTAGATAAAATGAAAACCATCGCTGACAAACAAGAAGCTATCAAACAAGCAGATGATGACGCAAATACACTTGTCGATGCAATCAAAGGACAAATGACCAGTGTGGCTCAAGCATGACAAGATGCGGCGACTGATGTGATGAAAGAAAAAGCTGCTGATTGGATCAAAGAAAACGGTGGAGATAAGTTGAAATGGAGTCTTAAAAATCTCGAATGGATGAAAGAAAAATATGATAAAGGATCTGAAGCATACAATGCTATAGAAGAAAAATATCAAAAAATAAAATGAGTTTATGATCAAGTTAATGGTATCTATACAAAAATGGATGGTCTTGATACTTTAGTTGCTCAAGGTAAATTAACTGCAGACAAAGCTAAGGTTATCAAATGAGCAGTCTTATTACAAAACTGACTTACTGCAGTGACAGAATATGTCCCTGTCTTTGGTAGTACAATTTCTAAGATTACTAATGCTACGTTTGAAACGACTATCAAAGTCGCTGAAGAAAGAGCAAAAAGGACCACCGCACTTGATAAGTGTATAGATGATCCTTTAAATTGTAATACTGATAATATT
>Ga0194044_10000020_pt1 | contig 56500 bp, 56 predicted proteins | sample JunL4417m_MetaG_FD_155460 | JGI IMG/M metagenome (GOLD analysis project Ga0194044, IMG submission 155460) | Anoxic zone freshwater microbial communities from boreal shield lake in IISD Experimental Lakes Area, Ontario, Canada - Jun2016-L442-17m | ecosystem: Environmental > Aquatic > Freshwater...
GGAACTCGGTTCTCGACGCGAAGTGAGAGCCCTTCACCGACCAAACGAAGCGCACAAGTTCGGTTATCGCGTCCCCACTTAATTGCAGTTGGTGCGAATGTGCCAGGTTGGTAGCGCTTGTAAGAATTTATATTTGGGGCGAAGAGCAAAGCAAGTTCCTTCATATGTGCTTGGAGACCTGCAAGATATGAACGTCCCAACTTAGACATGCCGTCGCCAGCGTCGCCAGCCATTACTGCGCCACCCTTCTTGTCACGGAATGACAAGTGGATGTGGCAAGAGCTGCCCTCTTTTTCATTGAACTTCGCCATGAATGTTAATGAGCAGCCTTGTTGTGCTGCGATTTCGCGAGCACCTAATTTATAAATTACGTGGTTGTCGCAAGTTGCAAGGGCATCTTCATAACGGAAGGCAATTTCATGTTGGCCGAAGTTACATTCACCTTTTGCAGATTCAACGATAAGTCCAGCCTCATCCATATTAAGGCGGATCGCACGAAGTAATTTTTCTACTCGGCCAGTACCAAGAATCGAATAATCGACGTTGTATTGATTAGCTGGGGTTAGATCTTTATAACCTTTGTCCCAAGCCTCTTCAAAAGTATCTTTAAAAACAATAAATTCTAATTCGGTGCCACACATCGCAACCATGCCGGCCTTATCAAGGCGCTCAAGCTGGGTTTTTAAGATTGTGCGAGGTGAAACTGAAATTCCATGTTTATGGTGATCGACGAAATCTGCGATCAAGAAGACGGTTCCTTCGTGCCAAGGCATTGGTCGCAGCGTGTTTAAGTCGGGGAGCATTCCCATATCTGCATAACCGGTATCCCAAGATGAGATGTCATAACCTTGCACGGTATTCATTTCAATATCCGAAGCCAGCAGATAGTTACAACCTTCGGTGCCATTTTTTAATGTGTCATCGAGGAAGAATTTTGCGTGGATTCGCTTTCCTTGCAGACGACCTTGCATATCGGTCGCACCTACAACCACGGTATCGATTCGGCCAGCTTCAATCTCTTTACGCAGTTGGTCTACGGTGATTTTCAAAGTGACCCCTCGGTTTCCTAGAGAATTGACTGGCTAGTCGCCATTTACCTAACCGCAGGTTACTAGCCACTTTAAGCCGGCACAACGCCCGCATAGTGGAGGTGATAATCCAATTATTAACCAAGTTTTTTCGCTTTGGTGCTGGTAATTTCGTGAGACCCAAGGCACACTTTAAGCACGACTTCTCCACTATATAGAAGGGCTAAAACTCAAAATATGCCAAATACAAACGATGCCGACGCTAAAAAATTAGCGGAACTGGGCTACAAGCAGGAATTTGATCGCAAGTGGAGCGGCTTCCATAATTTCGCTATCTCCTTTTCAATTATTTCAATTCTTTCCGGTTGCTTCACAACCTTCGCCCAAGCATGGAATAACGGCGGACCGGTAGCAATCTCAGTTGGCTGGCCAATTATCGCCAGCTTGATCATGATTATCGGACTATGTATGTCTGAATTGGTTTCGGCCATGCCGACCGCCGGTGGAATTTATTACTGGGCGCTAAATCTTGGCAAGCCTGTGCACGGGTGGGTTACCGGATGGCTTAACTTGATTGGTCTAGTAACTGTTACTGCGGGTGTCGATTATGGCTTCGCAAACTTCTTCGTATACACAGGAAATCTTTATACGAAGTCCCTTGATCCAAGCAATCTAAAGCAAATTTTTGCAGTCTTTGCAATCACCCTCCTTATTCATATTGCGATGAATATTTGGGGCGCAAAGATTATTCACCAGTTACAAGGTATCAACGTCTGGATCCACGTTTTTGGTGTTGTGGCGATTATCGGAATTTTGGCCTTCATTCCGGCCAAGCATCAATCAACATCTTGGGTCTTCACTCACCAGATCAATAACAGTGGCTTCTCACATGGTTCCTATTGGATTTATGTTTTGCCACTAGGTTTCTTGCTAACCCAGTACACAATTACCGGCTTTGATGCCTCCGCCCACGTTTCAGAAGAAACTGGTCAAGCATCGAAGGCCGCCGCACAAGGCCTCTGGCGTTCAATTGCTTACTCAGCAGTTGCTGGTTGGATACTTCTTCTTTCCTTCTTGTACGCAGCAACCGATGAAGCTGGTATCACAAAGGCCGGCGGGATATCACAAGCAATTTTCGTTACCGCACTTACAACTGGCTGGGCAAAGATTGTTCTGATAATCACCTGTCTCGGACAATTTTTCTGCGGCATGTCATGTATTACTGCCGGATCTCGCATGCTATTCGCATTCTCGCGTGACCGTGCAGTTCCTGGTCACAAGTACTGGACCAAGCTAGATGGTAATAAGAATCCATCGCACTCAGCATTTGGTCTTGGCCTAGCTGCTCTTATTGTCACAATTCCAGCTATTTGGTCGGCAGTTGCTTTCTATGCCGTCGTATCGATGGCTGTAATCGGCCTCTTCTCATCCTTCGCGATTCCGATCTACTTGCGTTGGAAGAAAGGTTCATCATTTAAGCAGGGAGACTGGAACCTTGGAAATAAATGGAAATGGATGGCGCCAATAGCAGTTATCGAAATAATTGTTGTTTCCATCTACTTCATCATGCCGCTATCACCTGCAGGTGTTTGGTGGAGCAAGGACTTTAAGTTAGTTTCGGCTAACTACGCACCAGTGGCATTCATCGTGGTTCTAGGTGGTGCGATGATTTGGTGGTGGGCATCTGCTCACAAACACTTCAAGGGTGCGGTACGTACTCTCGATTAATATCTGAAAAGATCCTAGAATTAGCCCGCTTGGTACATATCAAGCGGGCTAATTTTTTTGATCTATCAATCTAATTTTTAGGGGAGTGCAAGTGACTAGACGTGTTGAAGGTCGAGTTGCAATTGTTACTGGTGCCGCCTCTGGAATAGGTGAAGCGAGCGCCATCAGACTTGCTGAAGAAGGCGCAATTGTTATCTGCGCAGATGTTAATTTGGAAGGCGCGCTCAAAACAGCCGAACAAATTGTGACTTCAGGCGGAGTTGCTTTGGGCTATGGAATTGATATTTCCGATTCCAAGAAATGCGATGAAATTGTTGCCACGGCGGTATCTAAGTTTGGTGCGGTAGATATTCTGGTCAATAACGCTGGCGTTAACCTGCCTGGTGTTTTCCATGAGGTTACCAATGCCACCATTGAGCGCATGCTTTCGGTCAATGTAATGGGCGCCATGTATCTAACTCGCGCCGCACTTCCACACATGTTGAAAAATTCACGTGGTTCTATCGTGAATATGTCGAGCGTTAATGGTTTGGTCTCCGAGCCATTTTTAAGTGTTTACTCCGCTTCTAAAGGCGCAATCGTGATGTTCACACGTGGCATCGCGCTTGATTATGCAAAATTGGGAATTCGCTGCAATGCAATTTGTCCAGGTTGGGTTGACACGCCGATTAATCATGCTCATGCCAAAATGCTGGGCGGCTTAGATCATGTTTATAAAACTATTGATTCGTTCCAACCAATTGGACGCCCTGGAACTGCCCGCGAGATCGCGCATTTAGTTCTGTTCTTGGCGAGTGATGAATCCTCATTCATGACTGGTTCGATAGTCTCGGCCGACGGTGGAATGACCGCCCAATAGCGTAACTACATAACTAGTTAGGACTAGTTAGGACTAGTTAGGACTAGTTAAGAATTAGTTCACCCCAACTTTGGACGATAGGTTTCCAAGTTCGGATTAGTTCGGCCTCGGCCTTAGCAACCTCTGATTCAACACTGGATTTACCAGATTCAATAAAGGCGTTATCGGCATTGGCCTCCCAGTCGCGAATAATGGAGGCGTCGATTTCTGGGTGGAACTGAACCGCATAGGTTTTGGATCCAATTCGATAAATTTGATTCTCACAGACTGGGCTACTGGCGAGGCAGACCGCTGATGGTGGCAACTTTGAAACTAGATCTTCATGCCATTGGGCCGCAATAGTTCCGACTGGAAAATTAAATATTGGATCAGAGGATTGATTTCTAGAGACTTCATAAATTCCGATCTCGGAGGTTTGCGCTCTGGAAACTTCGCCGCCGGTTGCCGCTGCAAGAAGCTGGGCACCCAAACAGATTGCAAAAATAGGAACCTCTTTCGCAACTGCGTCGGCAAGAAGTGCGCGTTCATTTACTAACCAAGGTGCGATGTGATCATCGAGTGCGCCCATATGTCCGCCAAGTGGCATTAGTGCAAAAACATTTTCAGGTACTGTTGCGGGAACTTCTTCACCCAAATCGGCGCGCAGTGTTTTAATTTCAAAACCAATTTCACTTAGCCATTGCCCAGCTAAATGTGGGGGATCGGTTGGGTCGTTTTGAATAGCTAAAATTATTTTTTTTGTATTTTTTTCGGACGCTTCTCGCATTGCGTAATAATGGCTTAAAAGGCTGACTTGCGCATAACTTTTGATCTTTTATCAATAAATGTCTAGCGAAACACGCGGGAAAGTAGCGGTAGTGCTTTTCTTTAGGAGTTCTGCTACCTTGGTTCTCATAAGCAGGCTAACCGGCCTACTTAAAGTTTTACAACGCAACACAAGTGAAATGAGGAGTCCGTACCCCAAAAGGGATTCGTTGAAAATTAACGAGCCATCCAACAAAAGGTACAACTTTCCAAAATGACCTGAACTTTAGAACCTCAGACTTTCCGCAAGACCCCGAACGTTGTAACACCACTCTCCACTGAAAAGATTGCTAGCCTGCTTGCAACTGAGTGGGAGCGTTTTACCAAATCGACCTTCGCCTCGGGCGTAGAGAACACCATTGCTAAGGCGAGCTCGCCACTTGGCGTCACTTCAAGCTTCCAGCATTGGGATCCATATCCAATCAGCATCGTTTCGGCTAAAGGCGCCTGGATGATTGATGTTGACGGCCGCAAGCTTCTAGATCTCTCAATGGGCTTTGGCGCTATGTTGGCTGGCCACTTGAACCCAGTTGTCGTTGAGGAAGCCAAGGTTGCACTTGAAGGCGGAACACTTTTCGTTACCCCTTCACCAAGCGCACGTGATGCTTCCGAGCGGATCTGTAAGCGTTTTGGGATTGATCAAGTTCGTTTCACAAACTCCGGAACTGAAGCAACGATGTATGCAGTTCGTACTGCCAAGGCTTACAGCGGAAAATCTGCAATCGTAAAAATTGAGGGTGGCTACCACGGAAGCTATGACCCACTTACTGTTTCTGCCAAGCCAGATCTAAAGTTAGCTGGCCCAGCAGATGCGCCATATTCAGTGGTACCTGCCGGAACTAATCCGGGCGTTGTGTTTGTAGTTCCATTTAACAACCTCAAAGCCTTAGAAAAAGTTTTTGCAGAGGATCACGAATCAATCGCTTGCTTCATCTTGGAACCAGTTCTAGAAAACCTAGGAATTGTCCTTCCTGATGCCGGCTACCTACAAGGCGTACGCGATCTTTGTGACCGCTATGGAATTATTTTGATTTTTGATGAAGTTAAAACTGGACTTACCGCTGGCCCACAAGGTGCGGCACATCGCATCGGTGTCCAACCAGATTTGATCTGTCTTGCAAAATCAATTGGTGGCGGACTTCCACTTGCCGCATTTGGTGGCAAAAAAGAGATCATGTCTGCGATTACCGATAATCGGATGGCTCACTTCGGTACATTTAACGGAAATCCGCTAGCAATGGCTGGTGTACGTGCGATGGATAAACTTTGCACAGTTGAAGCTCTTGGAAAAGCGGAAGCGCTTAACAATCAAGCTTTGACCCGCATCTCGGAAATCATTTCTGAATTTCAACTTCCAGCACACACTGTTGGTTTTGGCGTTAAGGGTTGCGTTACCTGGTCGAAAGATCCAGTTCGCAATTACCGTGACTACAAGGCAACTGATTTCCAAGTCGCTGAACTATCTTGGCTCTGGTCACTTAACCGCGGAATTATTACGCCTCCGGGACTCGATGAGCAATGGTTAATCTCGCTGGCTCATACCCAAGCTGAGATTGATATTTTGGTTAACGATTTCCGTTCACTTGCAGTAGCGCTTCGGTCTTAAGAGTTCTTAAACTACTCAAGTGCAATAAGTTCTAGATACTGCTCGTTCCACAAATCCTCATCGCCATCTGGCAGTAGGAGTACTCGGTCTGGATTCAGGGCGCGAACTGCGCCTTCATCGTGGCTCACTAGTACTACTGCGCCTTGATATTCAGCAAGGGCGGCGAGAATTTCCTCGCGCGAAGCAGGATCCAAGTTGTTTGTCGGCTCATCCAGAAGAAGTACATTTGCCGAGCCCACAACGAGAGTTGCCAGAGCCAAACGAGTTCGCTCGCCACCGCTCAAAACTTTGACTGGCTTACTGACATCATCGCCAGAAAATAGGAATGAACCAAGTACCTGACGTGCCTGTTGTTCACCAATGTTTTCACCGGATGAAAGCATGTTCTCTAATACGGTGCGCTCGAAATCTAGTGATTCATGTTCCTGGGTGTAATAACCAATTTTTAAACCATGACCTGGTTGCACCTCGCCAGTATCTGATTCGTTGGCACCACCGAGAATACTTAATAAAGTGGTTTTTCCAGCTCCGTTAAGACCGAGAATTACTACGCGCGATGAGCGATCAATTGCTAAATCAACATCGGTAAATACTTCGAGTGAACCATATGACTTACTGAGTCCTTCGGCCATAAGTGGCGTCTTGCCACAAGGGGCTGGGGTAGGGAAGCGAAGTTTGGCAACGCGATCTACTCTACGTACCGCTTCAAGATTTGATACAAGTGCTTCAGCACGACGTAACATTCCTTGCGCAGCTGTTGCCTTGGATGCTTTCGCGCGCATCTTCTCGCCTTGCTTCTGCAAAATTTCGGCCTTCTTCTCCGCGATCGCGCGCTCTTTCTTTCTGCGATGCTCATCAACTTCACGCTGCTGGAGATACTTCTTCCAGCCCATGTTGTAAACATCAATTACATTTCGGTTGGCATCAATGTAGAAGACTCGGTTTACTACGGTTTCAATTAGTGCCACATCGTGTGAGATCACGACTAATCCACCAGAATATTTAGCAAGGTAATCGCGGAGCCAGTTGATGGATTCGGCGTCCAAGTGGTTTGTAGGCTCATCCAGAAGAAGTGTTTCGGCGCCACTAAAGAGCAGGCGTGCTAGTTCGACGCGACGGCGCTGGCCACCAGATAAGACTTGAATTGGTTCTTCGAAAAGTCTTTCCGGCAGACCCAAGTTTGTGGCAATTGATTCGGCTTCGGCGGAAGCGCCATAACCACCTGCTGCGTTAAATTCACTGTCCACTCTTGAATAACGATCAAGAGCCAGTTCTAATTCTTCGGGAGTTGCAGTTGCCATCGCCTCTTCGGCTTTGCGCATGCGGATCATGATTTGGTCTAGGCCGCGTGCGGATAAAATTCGATTTATTACGGTCTCTTCTTGATCACCGGTTCGTGGATCCTGGGGCAGGTATCCGATAGTTCCAGTTCGAGTTATTTGCCCACCAGCAGGCAGAGTTTCACCAGCTAAGCATTTCGCAAGAGTTGATTTTCCGGCGCCGTTTCGACCGACGAATCCGATGCGATCCCCGCTGTTGATACGAAGGGCAACATCTTTAACTAAGAGTTTTGCGCCAGCTCGGAGTTCAACGCTTTGAGTGGCAATCACTGAGCGATGATCTCACAGTTATGCGGATGCACCCAATCAGTGTGAATCAATCCAGTATTAATCGATCTTGAAGCCTTCTTTAATGGCTCCAAGTTCTATTCCAGCAGCGACGTGATCGGTATTTTCACCTCGGGCCAATTGAGCAGCATGAGCTTTATCGTGCCAACGTTCTTCGATTTTTCCATAGCGCCAGATAAGAATTGCAAGAGTCCAAACAACGACAAATGCTGCCACAATGATAAATCCAGCTGAATTTAAGTTAAAACTATTTGTGTAATTCCAGAAGCCACCGGTCAAATTCAACTGCGTCGAAAGAACTTGAAGTAATTCAAGTCCGCCAACAAAAAGCGCAACTGCAACCGATAGCCCGGTGATCACAATGTTGTAATAAACCTTGCGAACTGGCTTTGAAAAAGCCCAACCATAAGCAAAGTTCATAAATGAACCATCGATTGTGTCTAGAAGAGCCATGCCGCCGGCAAAGAAAAGGGGGAGTGAAAGAATTGCCCACCAAGGTAGACCAGCAATTACTGATGAGCCTGCTAAAACAAGTAGGCCGATTTCAGTTGCGGTATCAAAGCCCAGGCCGAAGAGAATTCCAAGGGGATACATCTTCCAGCTGGCATCGATTTGCCGCGCGATTGGGCCAAAGAAACGCATGAGCAAGCCGCGCGAATTCAAATGTTTTTCGAGCTCTTCCTCGTTATATGTGCCTTTGCGCATCTGGCGAAAGACAGTAACGATTGAAATCAAAACAACTAGGTTTAGTAGCGCAATCAGCATCAAGAAAGTTCCGCTTACAGATGTGCCGATAAGGCCGGTGTAGTGATGCAGCGTTGATTTGTCGTTACGCAATTGGGAACCCAAGGCTTTAATTCCAAAATTTAGCAAGAGCGCTAAAACGGCTACTACAGATGAGTGACCGAGAGAGAAGAAGAAGCCAACAGCTAGCGGACGTTTTCCTTCCGACATTAGTTTTCTTGTCGTGTTGTCGATGGCACTTATGTGGTCGGCATCGAAAGCGTGACGCATGCCAAGTGTGTAGGCCAAGGCCGCAGTACCCCAACCAAAGAGTGAACCATCGCTAAGTTTGTAATGCCCAGTTGTCGCCAGGTACATCAAAATCGCACCCGAAATATGTAAGAAGGCGATGAAGCCAAACATCGCAGCCATCCGGCGCCATTCATCGCGCGTCAGCCGATCCCGAATTGGAATACGTGGCGGACTGGCTGTGACCTGGTTCAAGGCGCTCCTGGGGGTGAAGGGATTAAGTGCGAATCATTTGCAAGAGTAAAAATACCCTAATCCCAGTGGCCTCGCCACCTGAATTTCTGGCTAGCCAAATTTAACTATTGAAACTACTCCCACAATTAAGCAGTAAAAAGCGAATGGATAAAGCGTCCTTGTCTTGAACCATTTGACTAAGAATTTAATACTGACGAAGGTTGCAAAAAAGGAGACTAGCGAGCCGGCCAGAATTGGTCCTAGATCTTGTGAACTGTTTAGCAAGTGTGGCAATTTTACCAAAGCAGCTGCCGCGATAATTGGGAGCGAGAGCAAGAAAGCAAAGTCTGATGCAACTCGATGGTTAAGACCGCGAAGTAAGCCTGCACTTGTTGTGATACCGAATCTACTTATCCCAGCAAATAGCGCGGCGCTCTGACCGACTCCGATGGCTAGCGCACTCGGGATCCTTATATGAGCCGCTATCTCACTATTTTCATCTTGATTTTCAAATTGGACATTTTGCACTTTCGTACGGCGAGACAACCGCTCGGCCAGGATCAAAATAAGCCCATTAACTGTTAAAAATATCGCCGTATATTTTGGATCACCAAAAATTTTGGTTAGGTGTTTTTGGAAAACGATACCAAGCAAGCCCGCAGGAATTGTTGCGACGACTATTAACCAGAAAACTCGTGCACTGCTACTCAGTTTGGCTTGCTGAAACAGGCCGCGTGGATTTCTTAACGAAGTGAGGCCAGCTCCTATTAATTGAACCCAACGACTGCGAAAAACCAAAAGGAGGGCAATAGCGCTAGCAACGTGCATAGCAACCGTTATGGATAAGTAGGATCCATTATCTTCTGATGCAACTTTTCCAAGTGAACCACCAACCCATGCTGGAACAAGGACTGCGTGACCGAGACTAGATACAGGGAACAACTCGGTTATTCCCTGTATTAGACCAAGAAAAATTCCTTGGAGGTAAGTTAAATGCATCCTTTAGTTACGATTAAATATCGTAATAAAGTTCGAACTCGGCTGGATGTGGACGCAAACGTACATAATCAACTTCCTGCTTGCGCTTGAATTCAATCCAAGTTTCGATGAGATCCTTAGTGAATACACCGCCCTTTGTCAGGAACTCATGATCTCTCTCGAGGTTATTGAGAACTTCATCGAGTGATCCTGGTACTTGTGGAATTGCGGCAGCTTCTTCGCCTTCCAATTCGTACAAGTCCTTATCGACTGGGGCAGGTGGTTCGATCTTATTTACAATTCCATCGAGCCCAGCCATAAGCATTGCGGCGAATGCTAGATATGGATTTGATGACGGATCTGGACAACGGAACTCGATGCGCTTTGCCTTTGGATTCGAACCAGTGATTGGGATACGAATACAAGCAGAACGGTTACGAGCTGAATAGACCAAGTTAACTGGCGCTTCATAGCCAGGAACCAGGCGACGATATGAGTTAACTGTTGGGTTGGTGAATGCAAGTAGCGAAGGTGCGTGCTTTAACAAGCCGCCAACGTACCAACGTGCCATATCTGAAAGATCGCCATATCCATCACCGAAGAACAATGGCTTGCCATCTTTCCAAAGTGATTGGTGAACGTGCATTCCAGAACCATTGTCACCAAATAGTGGCTTTGGCATAAAGGTTGCTGTCTTTCCGCCCTGCCATGCGGTATTACGAATGACATATTTGAACTTCATTACATCATCACCGGCATGCAAAATATCAGTGAAGCGGTAGTTGATTTCCATTTGGCCAGCAGTGCCAACCTCATGGTGTGAACGCTCAACTAGTAAACCAACTTTTCCAAGTTGCATCACCATCTCATCGCGCAGATCTGCAAATTGATCAGTCGGTGAAACTGGGAAATAGCCACCCTTTACGCGAGTACGGTAACCGCGGTTTGGAGTTCCATCAGCATCTTCCTTAATGCCAGTATTCCAGGCACCTTCATAGGATTCGATCTCATGGTAAGAAGTATTGATGTCAGTCTTAAATCGCACCCGATCAAAAACATAAAACTCGGCTTCAGGTGCAAAGAATGCAGTATCCGCAATTCCTAGCGAACGCATGAAGTCGACGGCCTTGGCTACCACGCCACGAGGGTCACGGCTATAAGGCGTATTATCAACTGGATTGTGTACCGAGAAAATAATGATCAAAGTTTTCTCGTTGCGGTACGGATCTACGTAAGCAGACTCTGGAACTGGAAGTAGTTTCATATCTGATTCGTGAATTGACTGGAATCCGCGGATTGAAGATCCGTCGAACATTAGTCCGTCAGTAAAGACAGCTTCATCAAATGATTCAACCGGAACATTGAAGTGATGTTGAATTCCTGGAAGATCTGTAAAACGAACATCAACAAGTTTGACATCATTCTTTTTAATGAAATCAAAAATTTCAGATGAATTCTTAAACATGTTTCTCCTGATTCAGAACTTTAAGGCCTTAATTGGGTTAGGCGCATCAATGGGCCCGCCAAATAGGTTTCGTGATGGGGTAAATATAGGGCTAGCGAGTAAATATGGCTTAACCCTTGTGTTACGGATATGTTTCTTTTTTAACGCGTTAGGCGTGAATTAGGGCGCAAGGCGCTAGCCTCGGAGCATGGAAAACGCTGGAACCGGGCGCCGCTTTGCGGCCCTAACCCTGGATTGGTTGCTCTGCTGGCTGGTTGCCGGCCTCATTAGTGCTGGCAGTTTAGGCAGCGGTCAGTTTTTGCACCTTGGTCTGTTTTTTGTGGAAGTTTCGATTCTGACCACACTTCAACAAGCATCGGCCGGACAACGCCTTCTTGGACTGCGCGTTGTTGATTTCGAAACTGGCGGAATGATCCCGCCGCTGCGTATTGCGTTACGAACGCTTTTAATCTGCTTAGTGCTGCCTGCGATATTTAAGAAGGATGGCCGAAATTTGCATGACGTGTTTGCGAACAGTCGCGTTATAAAGATTTAACGCTTCGGCATCTTTACGTTGCGGTTCGTTGGCATTGGACCCTTTGGAATGGGCATCTGCAAGCCACCAACTGCCTTAACGCGACTTCTAACTTCACGAAGTTGGGCTTTAGATAATTTCTTTGGAAGTTTCTTCATCGCTTTTTGTAATTTGCGAAGTGGAACTTGACCCTTTTCATCCCCAACAATTAATTCGATAACTGGCACACCTGGAACAAAACGCTCGATCTTTTTGCGCTCATCTTGCAACATTGAACGAACGGCAGGCGAACCTTCTGCAACCAATACAATTCCTGGGCGACCAACTGAACGGTGAACCATGTCTTGATTTCGTGCCACATTTACCGCAGGAGTTGTCGTGAAACCCTTTCGAATTGCCATTAAAACAGATGCACCGGCTCCGATCTGTCCTTGGATTGAAGCGAAGGCAGCGGAGTTAGCTTGGCGAGTGAAGAAGAAAAATGCCACAAGAATCGCAACTGGTATAGAAACTATTGCGAAATAAACTGGATGGCCAAGTTTGGAGCCGACAAGAATTCCACCAACTAGGACTGCAAGGAAAATTAAACCCATCCAAATAAGCGCTGAAGGTTTTTCTTTGCGAGTTAGACGCAGTGCATCTTTCAAAACTGCGAGTTGTCCTTGTTTCTCCTCACCAGGTGCCACGGGAGTTTGCTCAGACTTCTTGCGTTTGAAAAGTGCCATTCTATTTCTCCTCTAATTCTTTTTTGCTGGCTAAATGCTCGGCCCATTCTATTTCAACTTGTTCAGGAGTTGGAGCCGTTCCACCCAACCTGGCTGGAGCCCAACGCTGGCCAGCAGGGGAGTCCGGGTATGACTTTTGAACTTGGGTGAGCAATTCTTTCAATTTGGTCCGCAAGATCCCTTCGCAGGCATCGACATCTTGGCCTTTTTCAAATATCAGGGGTTCACCAAATGCAACAGTAATTGGAACTTTCTTGCGACCGAAGTCTGGCTTAACTTTCTTTGTGAGTATCCGCTGGCCACCCCAAACGATTGTCGGAATAACTGGTGAGTTAGAGCCCATAGCGAGTCGAACTGCACCAGTCTTTAATTCCTTGATTTCAAAACTTCTACTTATCGTTGCTTCTGGAAAAATCCCAACTATTTCACCTGCACGCAACGCCCTAAGAGCTGCAACAAAAGATGCCGAACCACTATCTCGATCAACACAGATGTGGTGCATTCCGCGCATCAATGGCCCCGCTAATTTGTGGTCAAAGATCTCTTTCTTTGCCATGAAACGCACATAACGTTTTCTTGGCAGAACAGCTGTTCCAGCGATCGCAAAATCTAAGTAACTGACATGATTAATTGCTAGGACCGCACTTCCGGCACTTGGGATATGTTCTTCACCCGAGAATGTAAAACGAATCCCTAAATATTTCCAAAAGGTTTTTATTACGACAATGACTGGCGGGTAAACCAAATCAGCCATTAGTTACCTTCGTGGTAGTACGTTTATCTTGGGCTTGCTTAAAGAGTCGTCCAGCGCGATAACTTGATCGAACTAGTGGGCCGCTCATTACTCCAGCGAAACCAATCGCTTCAGCTTCGGCAGAAATTTCAACAAACTCATTTGGTTTTACCCAGCGCTCAACCGGGTGGTGCTTGGCAGTTGGTCGCAAGTACTGGGTGATGGTGATGAGATCGCAACCCGCACCGTGTAGGTCAACAAGTGCTTGGGAGACTTCTTCGCGAGTTTCACCCATTCCAAGAATCAAATTTGATTTTGTAATTAAGCCGAAGTCTCTAGCTTGGGTAATTACGTCGAGAGATCTGTCGTAGCGAAATGCTGGCCTGATTCGTTTAAAAATTCGTGGGACGGTCTCTAAATTATGAGCAAATACTTCTGGCCGAGTTTCAAAAACCTCATTCAATAACACAGATTTGCCGCTGAAATCTGGTGCCAGCATTTCTACGCCAGTGCCTGGATTTAATTCGTGAACTTTGCGAATCGTCTCGGCATAGAGCCAAGCGCCTTCATCTTCTAGATCATCTCTAGTAACGCCAGTGATGGTTGCGTATTTCAACTTCATGGTCTGAACCGATTCAGCTACACGCCTTGGTTCATCGCGATCTAGCGGTTCTGGCTTGCCGGTATCGATATTGCAAAAATCACAACGGCGGGTACAGCGATCGCCACCAATTAAGAAAGTTGCTTCGCGATCTTCCCAGCATTCAAAAATGTTAGGGCAAGCAGCTTCTTGGCAAACCGTATGCAAACCCTCACGAGCAACGAGGGAACGAAGTTCGGTGTATTCGGGACCCATATTTGCACGAGTCTTAATCCATTCTGGCTTGCGCTCGATTGGCACCGCGGCATTACGTGCTTCTATTCGAAGTAGTGGGCGACCTTCAGGTGCAATTGTCATTCGCAGATCCGTTCTAGTGCCTGAGTTAAATGGCGTTCCAGAGTGGGTAGAACTTCAGAAATTTCGATCTTTCGTCCAAGTTCCAATGACATCGAAGTTACACCGGTGTCTTTAAAGCCGCATGGATCGATGCGATCAAAGGCGCTCATATCTGGATCAACATTTAGCGAGAAGCCGTGCATTGTTACGCCTTTAGCAACCCGGATTCCAATCGCGGCAATTTTACGATCACCTTTTTGATCTCGAAACCAGACACCACTGCGTTCGCAATATCGCACAGCATCTAATCCGAATTCGGCGAGTGCAGAGATGAGAGCAGTTTCTAGCTCGCGAACATAACCAACCACATCATTACGCTTGCGCAATTTTAAAATCGGGTAACCAACAATTTGTCCGGCGCCATGCCAGGTTATTTTTCCGCCGCGATCAACATCAATAACCGGTGTTCCATCTGTTGGACGTTCAGAAATTTCGGTTCGGCGACCTGCTGTGTAAATAGATGGATGTTCTAAAATAAGAATCTTATTTACTGAGGTTCCGGCAATTACTTCGGATTGAATCGCTCGTTGGAGATCCCAAGCTTCTTGGTATGGGATTAATCCAAGCCGCTCAATAACAAGTCGCTCAATAGTCAGGGCAGTTGTCACAACGCTGGCCACTGATGTCATAGGGCGAGCCTAATTGGGTGGATGAATTTTGGCTAAACAGAAGCGCTGAATGGGGTTCTGGAGCGAAAATACCTTGCGCCTTAGGTAAACTCGCCCTATCGAAAATACTGTTTCCTATTGAAGGGCTTGGCATGTCAAAAAAATCAGAGAGCACTGGAACACAAGCAGCAAAACACCGCAAGCCGCTCTGGCTGGCGATCGTCGTCGTTCTCTTCTGGTTTGGCGTTTCGAGTGTAACTGGGCCGCTCTTTGGCCTGCTTTCCACAGTCCAAAAGAACGACAACTCTAAATTTTTACCAAGTTCGGCTGAAACTGAAAAATTCAACGTTGCGGCAGCAGCGTTTAATTCAAGTGCTAATAAATCAATTCCTGAGTTGGTCTTATTTGTAGGAGATGCAAGCCCAGCGAAGGTTGCGCAGACAAATGCCTTTCTTCAAACAATTGGTTCTAAGCCACTTGTAACAGTTGATGGAAAAGCAATTTCAGGCGTAACCGCAAAAATTGGCGATTTCCTAGATCCGAATAGCCCACTTGTGGCATTTGCATCTAAAGATGGCAAAGCACTCTTAGCAAGCGTGCCATTTAATGCTGATAGCACCGGGGTCAACCTTGCGAACAAGAAGCCAGCACTTCCAGCAGTCACAGACTCGATTCGCTTTTATTCTGCGCAATTTGCGAAAGCGAATGGTTTTACTTCCCACGTAACCGGAATTGCAGCAATCCTTTCAGATCTTTTTGGCGCATTCGGCTCACTCGACTCAAGTTTGCTACTAACCACGGGTGGCGTTGTAGCGATAATTTTGATTGTTGTTTATCGCTCGCCCGTTCTATGGATTCTGCCGTTATTTGCTTCCGGAATCGCTTTAACTTTCGCCGGTTCAGTGGTTTATGAATTAGCTAAACATAATGTGATTGCACTTGATGGTGCCTCGCAAGGCATCCTCTCGGTGCTCGTCCTAGGCGCCGCTACCGACTACGCCCTTCTACTGATTGCACGTTACCGTGAAGAATTGCACCACGTTCCATCACGATTTGATGCCATGAAAAAAGCTTGGCGAGGCGTTGTTGAGCCCATAGTTGCATCTGGTTCGACAGTTGCGATTTCACTTCTACTTCTTCTACTTGCGAGCCTTTCAAATAATCGTGGCCTTGGACCGGTCGGAGCTGTTGGAATTGCTTGTGCGGTAATAACAATTCTTACTTTGTTGCCCGCCGCCCTTGTTTGTTTTGGTCGTTGGATATTTTGGCCGCGAATTCCACACTATGGATCAGAAGATGAAAAGCTTTCCGGAATTTGGGCGAAGGTTGCCAATGCAACCGCGCGCAAACCAAAAACTTACTGGGTAGCTTCCGGGCTATTGCTAGTCATCCTTGCTGCGTTTGCATCCACGCTTCATGCAAGTGGAATCTCTACGGCGCAAAGTTTCACTAAGACACCAGATTCTGTGAAGGCGCAGACGCTTGCTTTGAAATATTTCTCCGGTGGACAAGGTCAGCCAACTCAAATCTGGACAACCGCCACTGATGCCCCTGCCGTCACTGCAAAATTGAAAACCATAAAGGGTGTGGACTCAGTACTTCCTTCTACGGATGGACCGATAAGCACTACAGCAAAAGTTGTTGACGGACATGTAATTCTTAATGCAACGCTAGTTCCAACACCAGATTCGAATGAAGCCAAAGCGATGATTCCTGGTATTCGTAGCGCTGTTCATTCCATCGACCCAGCCAGCCTTGTCGGTGGCACATCCGCTGTTTATTACGATACGGCAAAGTCTGCAACAAGAGATCAAAGCGTGATAATTCCAGTTGTACTTCTGGTTATCGCCGTGATTCTCGGCTTCTTGCTACGCAGCGTTGTTGCATCACTCATGCTCCTATTAACCGTGGTTCTTTCTTATCTAGCAACACTTGGGGTTTGTTCCCTTGTGTTCCACCACATATTCCATTTCGCCGGCGAAGATTCCGGTTTCCCATTATTTGCCTTCATATTCCTTGTTGCACTCGGAATTGATTACAACATCTTCTTGATGACTCGTGTTCGCGAAGAGGCACTTAAATTAGGAACTAGAGTCGGAATGACAAAGGGAGTCACTGTTACCGGTGGTGTAATCACATCTGCTGGCGTGGTGCTGGCTGCAACATTTACGGTTCTGGGAATCCTGCCATTGGTCTTCTTGGCTGAGATTGGATTCTCGGTTGCATTCGGTGTTCTGCTAGACACCTTGTTGGTTCGCTCAATTTTGGTACCGGCACTTGTACATCAACTTGGTTCGAAAGTTTGGTGGCCAGCAAAACTTGCTAAGGAAACTAACGATTAACTAATGAGATCTGTTGTAGTGGTTGGGGCCGGACTTTCTGGCCTCACCGCTGCGATCTACCTGCAACGCGCCGGATTTAACGTAACGGTGTTAGAGGCAAGTGACCGAGTTGGCGGACGCCTGGCTCATGACGAAATCGATGGCTTCATACTTGATCGTGGGTTTCAGGTTATCAACCCAAATTACTCGGAGATCAAAAGGCTTGGGGCACTTAACGAAATTTCATTTACCCAATTTCCTACTGAGCTACGAATTTTCCATGGCGAGGAAGAAAAACTATTTGGTTTAAAGCACCTGACTAAAACCATCGGGGTCGGCTCAATAAAAGAGAAGTTATCCTTAGTGAATTTTCTAAGGGTTGCCGGTGATCCCAACGAAACATTTGGTGGCGCTGCGAGAAATTTTCCATCGATTTTCCAGCAGCTACTAAGGCCATTTCTGCGTGGGGTATTCCTGACAGAACCTGGCGATATCCGCACTGATATTGCCCAAGGAATTATGAAAAGTTTTATCTTGGGACGACCAGGATTGCCTTCGAACGGTGTTGGCGAGTTTGCGCAAAGCCTTTCGAATGAACTGCGCGACATTAGATTGCAGGCGACTGTCCACGATATTTCGCAGGGGAGCGTCTCGGGCGATTTTGGCTCAGTCCAAGCTGATGCAATTGTTATTGCGACCGATCCAACAACAGCGATGCAGATTTTGGAACGCACTTCCATCGCGAAAATTTTGGGCTCAACAACCTGGTATCACGTAACAGGGGAGAAGCAGGAGAACGGTGAAATGCTTGCGATTGATGCCGATGGGGCGATTGTTAATTCGTTGGTGATATCGGATATCGTAAAAAGTTATGCCCCACCTGGGATGAATTTGATTTCCACCACAACCATTTCGCCAATTTCCGAGAGCGAACTGCGAAAAGATTTGGCAAAAATTTGGGGTAGTTCTACTAGGAACTGGGAACTGCTAGCCAAATACGAAATCAAGCAGTCACTCCCATTTAGGAAATCGGGCGGTGATTTACGATCTCAATCAAGATATTCTGATGGAATTTTTGTTGCGGGCGATCATATGGATCTGCCTTCGCAAAATGGCGCGATGCGCTCGGGTAGATCGGCCGCGTTAGAGGTTATTGCGGCGCTTCAATAAGCGCAGGAAGCGCTGTTGAAACATGAGGATAATCAAATACAAAATTATTATCGGTCAGCGCAGTTGGTAGAACCTTCTTTGAACCCAAAATTTCTGAGGAGAAGCCACCGAGCGCGATTTTCAAGGCAAAGGCTGGTGCTGGAAATAGCGCTGGGCGATGGAGCGCTCTAGCAAGCGCAGCGGTGAATTCTTGATTCGTTACAGGATTTGGCGAGGTTAAATTTACTGGTCCTTCAATCTGAGATTCCATTAGATGGCAGATTGCTCTTACCTGATCGTGCAAAGTTATCCAAGACCACCATTGTTTTCCAGAACCAAGTTTTCCGCCCAAGCCAAATCGAAATAGTGGCAACATGCGACCGAGTGCGCCACCAGTTGGATCTAGAACAAGTCCAGTACGAATCTTTACAGTGCGAACATCACCAGCAAGATCTGCAGCGCCTTCCCATTCACGGCACACCGCGGCCAAGAAATCATCGCCGGCACGATCAGTCTCTGATACAGCGCGATTTCCGGTTTCGCCGTACCAACCGATTGCACTTCCAGATATAAAAACTGCTGGCTTAACTTGCGCAACTGCATTTGCAATCGCTGTGGTTCCGAGCAAGCGAGAATTCAAAATTTTAGCGCGATACTTTTTAGTCCAACGGTGATCTCCAACGCCAGCGCCAGCTAGATGTATAACCGCATCAACACCTTCAAGCGCGGCAAGATCTACAGTCCCTGCTGTTGGGTCCCAAAATATTTCATCTCTGGAAACAGTTGGTCGCCTAACCAGTCTTTGAACTGTGTGGCCTTCGTTGCGTAGATGTCCGACGAGTGCAGTTCCGATTAATCCGGAGGCGCCAGTTACGGCTACCCGCTGTGGCGGAAGACGATTCGCCATGCTTACTAGAGTCCTAAATCAGATTCGAAGCGACCTTCTTCAAGCCTTGATTTAAGAGTTACTAGGAATCTTGCAGCATCTGCGCCATCAACAATTCGATGATCGTATGAAAGTCCCAGATAGACCATCGAACGGATCTCAATGGTTTCACCACCGTCAGTTCCCTTCATGACCATTGGACGCTTTACTACTGCGCCAAGGCCAAGGATTGCTACTTGTGGCTGATTAATAATTGGAGTGTCAAACAATGCGCCGCGACTTCCGGTGTTTGTGATTGTGAAAGTTCCACCGCCTAGTTCATCAGGTGAAATTTTGTTATCGCGTGTGCGCGCTGCAACATCTGCAATTCGTCTGGCAACGCCACCGATATTCAAATCCCCAGCATCCTTGATAACTGGAACAAGTAATCCGCGCTCAGTATCAACGGCAATTCCTAGGTGTTCGGCGCCGTGATAAGTAATTTGGTCACCTTCGAGCGAGGCATTAAGAACAGGATGTTGCTTTAGGGCTTCACAAACCGCAACCGAGAAGAATGGCAAAAATGAAAGCTTGGTGCCTTCACGAGCTTCAAACGATGCCTTAGCGCGATCACGTAATCTGGAAATCTTTGTAACATCCACTTCTACAACTGTTGTTAGCTGTGCGCTGATTTGAAGTGATTCGACCATACGAGCAGCAATAACTTTACGCAGACGTGTCATCGTGACAGTTGTTCCACGAAGCGGTGAAATTGCAATTGGTGCACCGGCAGATTGCGCAGAACTTCCGGTTGAAACTTGAGCCGAAGATTGTGGTTGGGCAATTGGCGCACTCTTTGGAATTGCTGCGAGAACATCTTCCTTACGGATGCGGCCACCGATTCCGGTTCCACGAACATTTGCCAGGTTGACACCATTTTCTGAAGCAAATTTGCGCACGATCGGAGTTACATAAGAATCTTCGGACGCTGCTGGAGTTGAAACAGCGACTGGTGCGGGAATAACTGGTGCAACAGGGGCTGCTACAACAGGCGCAGCTACAACAGGTGCAGCAACTACTGGCGCAACAGGGGCTGCTACAACGGGGGCGGCAACTACTGGAGCACCAGCGCCACCAATCATTGCAAGTCTTGCTCCGACCGGAACAGTTGAATCAACTGGAACATCGATGGAGACCAAAACTCCAGATGCTGGTGATGGAATTTCAGTATCAACTTTGTCGGTGGAAACTTCGAGGAGGGCTTCATCTACGGTGACGTTATCGCCAACTTGCTTCAACCAACGTGTAACAGTTCCCTCGGTTACCGACTCGCCAAGTGCTGGCATCGTGACGATGGTTCCGCTTCCGGCTGGTGAAACTGGTGCGGCGGCCACTGGTGAAACTGGTGAAACTGGTGCAGCTGGCGCAACTTGTACTGGCGGCGCAACTGGAGCCGCGACAGGTGCTTCAACTTTTTGTGCGACCCGTGCGGCCGGGGCAGCAGGTGCTGCTGAACCAGAATCTGCAATGATTGCAAGTTCGGCTCCGACTGCAACTGTTTGATCAACGGCAACAACAATCTTTTGTAGAACACCTGCAACAGGGGATGGGATTTCAGTATCAACTTTGTCGGTAGAAACTTCTAGGAGAGGCTCATCAATTGCGACGCTATCGCCCTCTGCTTTTAGCCAGCGCGTAACTGTTCCTTCGGTGACACTCTCGCCAAGTGCTGGCATAGTTACTGAAAAAGTCATTTAGAGAACCTTCCGTTACCCGTGTGCATGAAGTGGTTTACCTGCAAGTGCTAGATGTGCTTCGCCAAGCGCCTCAGAGAGAGTTGGATGGGCGTGAATCAAAGCAGCAACATCAGATGCCTCTGCTTCCCAGTTAAAAATTAATTGTGCTTCAGCTAGTAATTCACCGACGCGAGCACCAACCATATGGATACCAAGAACGGGGCCATTTTTCGCAGCCACCAATTTTACCGATCCAGCGGTCTTCAAAATTTGGGCCTTTCCATTTCCGGCGAGGTCATAATTTAATTCAACCACATCGTGGCCACGTTCCTTGGCTTGAGCGGTGGTTAAACCGACGGATGCGACTTCTGGCTCGGAATATGTGACGCGTGGGACGCCATCGTAATTAATTGCCCGTGGGTTTAGCCCACCAATCTCTTCGGCAACCAAAATTCCTTCAGCAAAGCCAACATGTGCAAGTTGAAGAGTAGGAATTAGATCTCCAACAGCCCAGATACCTGGGACGTTAGTGCGGCATTTATTATCAACGATTAAGTAGCCGCGATCCATGGTCAATCCTTGTTCTTCGTAACCAAGATTTGCTGAGACTGGTCCTCGTCCAACTGCTACGAGAAGTACTTCTGCAGTGAAGACTTTTCCATCCTCGAGAGTTACGGTAACGCCATTTTGTGCGGTTGTGGCCGATGCGAATTTCACGCCAAGTTCAAAGTTAATTCCACGTTTGCGGTAAGCACGTTCAAGTTGCTTGCTTGATGATTCATCTTCTAAGGCAACCAAATGCGGCAAGCCTTCAATGATCGTTACGTCCGAGCCGAATGATTTCCAGACTGAGGCAAATTCACAACCGATAACCCCGCCGCCAAGAACTATCACACTTGCCGGAACGCGCTCCATCTTTATTGCATGTTCGCTCGTGATTATTTGCTGACCATCAATGTTTAAGCCGGGAAGCGTCTTTGGGTAAGAGCCGGTGGCAAGGACGATGTTCTTTCCGGTGTATTGCGTGCCATTAACTTCAACAATATTTTTGCCAACCAATTTTCCGTGGCCTTCGATGTAAGTAACGTTACGAGATTTAACTAAACCTTGCAGGCCCTTATGAAGTTTTGAAACCACGCCATCTTTGTAAGCATTTACTGCCAGCATGTCGATTGATATGAATTCTGCGTTGACTCCGAACTCACCAGCGTGTCTTGTGTTGTCAGCAACCTCACCGGCGTGAAGAAGTGCTTTCGTAGGAATACAACCTCTGTGTAAACAAGTTCCGCCAAGTTTGTCTTCTTCGATGAGCGCTACGCTCAAACCGAGTTGTGCGCTTCGAAGGGCACACGCATAACCGCCACTGCCACCGCCAAGGATTACGACATCAAATTGCGACACTTTTCTCCTTCAAATAGAAGTTGCTATTCCCTAATCTTGCCACGATTTAGCCGTAGCGCTAACTTGCTTTTCCTCTGTAGAGCTACTTGGTGCGCTATTTATGTGATGCGTACAACTCAACTAGCGTAACCAGCGAGCGTAATGCGACCCCAGTTCCGCCAACCGGGGTGTAGCCATGGGCCGCCCCTTCGTTGTAAGAAGGCCCGGCGATATCAAGATGCAGCCAAGGAGTATTTGGGTTCACAAATTCTTTGAGGAATAAACCGGCAACCAACATGCCACCCATGCGATCACCAATATTTGCCATATCTGCAATAGGTGAATCAAGTGAAGCTCGAAGTTCAACCGGAAGTGGCATCGGCCAAAATTGTTCGCCGGCTAGATTTGCTGCGGTTAAAAATTCGCCAGAAAACACTTCGTTATTTGTCATGACTGCACTCGTACGTGTACCAAGCGCTACAACTTGAGCGCCAGTTAAAGTCGCAACATCGATAATTCCATCGAGACCACCAGCCGCATCTCCGACTTCAGCCGCACGCATAAGTCCATCGGCTAAAACCAAGCGGCCTTCAGCATCTGGATTTAAGACTTCAATTGTTTTACCACCATAAATTGTGATTACATCACTTGGCCGAGTTGCGTTATCGCTAACCATATTTTCGGCAAGTGGCGCCCAGGCATCTACCGCAACCGGGAGTTTTAATTCAGCGATGGCGAAGACGGCCGCTATGACTGCAGCGGCACCGCTCATATCACTTTTCATGGCTTCCATACCTTGGGCCGGCTTTAGAGCAAGTCCGCCAGAATCAAAAGTAATTCCCTTACCAACAAAAGCCAATCGTTTCTTTGCTTTTGCTGGGGTGTAGGAAACTCGTAGCAACCTTGGTGGATTAGCTGAACCTTGACCAACCGCAGTTATGCCGCCATAACCTTTAGCCTTTAAGACAGTCTCGTTAAGAATTTCAACCTTAAGGCCCAAGCTGGTTGCGATCTTCTTCATGCGCTGTGAGAAAGAGTCAGGCGTTAGGTGACTAGGCGGGGTATTGATTAGATCTCGGACTAAGTAAATATTTTTCGCAAGAACCTCAGATCGCTTTACGACGGCTTTCGCATCGGCTTCGGCGGCAAACTTAGTTAACACCAACGCCTCACTAAGCGGGTCCTTATTATCTTTTTTAGAACTCTCTCTAAATTCGTTAAATGCATAGGCGCCAAAACTCGCACCTTGTGCGATCGCAGCGATGTCGACGCTTGATGCGTTTGGAAGTGCGAAAGTTGCCTTCTCTTGGCCTGCTAGTGCTCGTGCAGCGGCGCCGGCGGCGCGGCGAAGTACTTCGTGGGGATACTTCTTTTGCGCATCTCCCAAACCAGTCAGGTAGATAGTGCGCGGGGAACCAAATGATATTTTTGTAATTTCATCAAAATTTCCAGTTGGACCAAGATCAGCGAGCAACGCAAGAAGTTTCTTAGAATCAATTTGCGCATCGCCCGCTTCGATTACCAAGCCGGTTGCGCTCTTCGCTAACCCAACCACAAGAATATCTGTGGATATTTCTTTGGTTAACTTAATTGATTTCATTCGTACTCCTTTTGATGATGCGGGGCAATACTGGTTAATTCTGGCTAATTCTGATTAGGCGCGTGAAGGAAGTTTAATGGGATTAGGCGATATGTTTGCGCCATGAAGTCTCCACTTTATGACTGGCATGCGCGGGCCGAAGCGAAACTTGCTGATTTTGGTGGTTGGGATATGCCAATCGAATACCCCAAGGGCGTTGCGGGATTTTCTGGTGGGACCTTGGCTGAACACGCAGCCGTCCGCGAGCGGGTGGGAATCTTTGACGTTTCACACCTCGGCAAGATTTCAGTGACGGGTGCTGGGGCAAAGAAATTTGTAAACGAGATGGTGACAAACGACCTTTCTAAAATTGAGGCTGGCAGCGCGCAATACAACCTTTTCTGCAATGAAGCAGGCGGCGTGATTGATGATCTAATTGTTTACGAATTTAGCGAAAGCGATCTATTCCTAATCCCAAATGCGGCAAACTGTTCGGAAGTTGCTCGCGTGCTAACAGAACATGCACCACCTGGAGTGGATGTAAGGAATGCGCACCAAGAATTTGGCGTACTGGCCCTACAAGGCCCACTTGCCGGAAAAGTGATTGCTGCCCTTGGTTTAGAACTTGATTTGGACTACATGGAATTTACAAAAGTTATGCTGCCAAAACACAGCGACCTAGGCGAGATAATTATTTGCCGCACGGGCTACACCGGGGAATTTGGCTATGAACTACTTCCTTCCTGGGGCAGTGCCCGTAAAGTTTGGGAGTTACTCGTAATAGAAATTTCTAAATTAGATGGTCGCGTATGTGGACTTGGAGCGCGAGATACCTTGCGAACCGAAATGGGATACCCACTCCATGGCCACGAACTCTCATTGGACATTTCGCCAGTGCAAGCCAGCGCGAATTGGGCAGTTGCTCTCACGAAAGATAAATTCATAGGAAAGCAAGCTCTAGTTAAAGAGAAAGCAGATGGGCCAAAAAGAGTTTTACGTGCCATCAAATGCAGTGACCGCGGAATCCCGCGGGCCGGGATGAGCGTCCTGGATGCAACTGGTGCGCAAATCGGAGTTGTTACAAGTGGAACATTTTCACCGACGTTAAAAATTGGCATCGCGCTTGCCTTGGTAAAACCAGAATTTAAGGTGGGATCAGAAGTTCAGATTGATATTCGGGGGCGAATCAGTTCTGGGCATATTGAAAAACTACCGTTCGTTGCCTCCCACGTCAGGTAAGGCTTTTTAAAACTACTTATTCGGCAGAATGACCGAACGTCCAGAATCCAAAGTGAAAACATTAATTCGATTTTCAAATGCTTCTTTGAGTTGATCTGAATGGACGACCACATCCGATGAGCCACTGAGCAAAATTCGACCCTCTTTCATCACAACGATTTGATCGGCATACATCGCAGCCAATGTTATGTCGTGCATGGTAGAAATTATCGTGACTTCGCGCTCTTTGAGAATTTCAATCTTATTTAATACCGCAATCTGATGGTGTAGATCTAACGCACTTGTGGGTTCATCTAACAGGATTAGTTCTGGTTGCTGGACTAGAGCTCGAGCGATCAAAGCACGCTGCATTTCGCCACCCGATAATCGAGTTATAAATTGGTTTTGCATTCCATACAGGCCAGTTAGTTTTAATGTGTCAACAACAAGTGCTCTGCTTTCTTTACTTTCAGTACCCCAGCCATCGCGCTTGGCACGTCCGAGCATTACATATTCGGTGACGCTCATTCCAACCGGAATTTGTGGGTGCTGTGGAACGAAGGCCACATTCCTATCGTGATTGTTAAATACTTCAACGCCGTCATCCTTAAGTGAGCCCGCATAAGACTGCGAGCCCAAAATAGATTTAAGTAACGTAGTTTTGCCGGCGCCATTTGGGCCAACGAAACAGGTCCAGTTATTGGCAGCGATTGTCAGGTTTAGATCCTTAAGTATTTCAGTGGCGCCGATTCGAACCGTAAGGTCTTGGATTTCTATCATTGATTAACCATTCGCTTTCGTCTAAGTACAACAAGGAAAAATGGAGCACCAACAAAGGCGGTAATTACACCTATTGGCAATTCAGCAGGGGAGAGCAGTGTTCGTGCCCCCAAATCTGCAAGGACTAAGAATGCGGCTCCGACTAGTGCAATCGTTGGAAGCGCCCGATTCGTCACGCGATGGGAGACGCCACGAACTAAGTGCGGGACAACGATTCCCACGAAGCCGATTAGACCGCTTGCAGCAACAGCAGTAGCCGTTGCAAGGGTTGCGGCAATTACCGCAATTACCCGAATTTGATTTGGATTAATTCCAAGTGAATAAGCTTCCTCGTCGGTAAGCATCAGGCCGTCTAGCTGCTTGGAAATAGCGAACAGAATCGCTAACGCAATCAGTATGTAAATTGAAGACCAAGTTACAACTCGCCAACTTGCAGCAGTTAATTCCCCCAAGATCCAGGAGTACACCGGCCGGAGTGAAGCACTGTGACGTTGCTGGAGATAAGTTTGAACCGCCGTTGCAAATGAACCAACTGCAATTCCAGATAGCAATAGTGAATTTGGTTCGGCAAAGAATTTTCCCGAAATAAAGAAACCAACTAAAACTGCGAGGATCGCACCACAGAAAGCAAAGACTGGAAGCAGTCCATAAAGATTTCCATGAGCATTCGTAATTGCGATGGTGGCTCCGAGTCCAGCGCCGGATGCGGCGCCCAATAAATATGGATCAGCAAGTGGATTACGGAAAACTGTTTGATAAACCGCACCACTTGTGGCCAGCGCCCCGCCAACAAGGGCTGCTAACAAAACTCTAGGCAGTCGAAGATTAATCAGAACTGCGCGCTCTTGGTCTGTAAGTCCATTCGGTAACCCAAGAATTGTTTTAAATATCTGATCGAAACGTAAATTTATCGGGCCAAAACTAATTCCAAGAAGTCCAATAATTAAAAGAAGAAGCGCAGCAACAGCAGTGATTCGCCAGTCCCAAATGGAACGGAGCTCTCGATTACCGCGCTTCTCAAAAATCATATTTAACCAATTTAACCGATTTGCCCAATTGCGGTAGAAATCACTTGATAGAAATCAACAAGTCTTGGGCCCCACCGAGATGGGATGTCTTGTGGAAGAGGGACTATGTGCTTGTTCTTGACCGCAGAAATTCCGCTCCAGCCCGGACGCTTTGAAACATCACTAGCCGAAGTTCCGTCTTGGGCATCAGATAAAAAAATTACCGCAGGGTTGGTTTTGATTACGTATTCAGATTGAAGTTGTGGGTATCCAGCATCATCCGCTTTAGCAGCGCCGTCAGCGATGTTAGACAATTTGAAGTCTGCATAAACGTGGCCAATAAAGGTTGTCGAAGTTGCTGAGTAAAGCGTTGAATCCAATTCATGAAAAATATTTAAAGGTTTGTGTCTTTTCGATGAAGAGAGGATTTGCGAAATCTTTGATTTCATACTTGAGATTACCGTCTGAGCCCCGCTCATATTTCCAGTGGCTCGTCCCAGTGCTGTTATCTCAGAATAAGCGTCAGCCAAGGTATTTGGAGCACGTTCAATAAATACCCTTATTTTAAGTTTTTCAAGGGCGCCCTTAATATCTTGAGCTTTGGTTGCATCAGCATTTAAAACTACAAGATCTGGATGGTAGGCAACAATGGCTTCTACGTTTGGGGTAAAAGCTGACAACTTGGTTATCGGGGCAGTAGTTGGGAAATTTGATAGGTCATCGACAGCTATGACTTGCGCGCCCGCACCAATGGCGAAGAGATCTTCTGTAGCACTTGGTGAGAGTGAAATTATTCGTTTCGGAATACCTTGCGCTGCATAACTCGGCGCAGCAGTTACTAGGACCAGCGCGAATCCCGCGCTAATTATTTTCTTGAACATAAAAAAACTCCCTCAAACTTTGAGGGAGGAAGCTGGGCTTAAAGAAAATAAATTCTCTTTGAGGCCCGACCTTCCTCCGAGGTCGGATACTTCAGCAATTCGTTAGGCGACCTGGCTCAGAATCTTCTAGATCTACTAGATCTTTTAAGAGACTCATTACAGTTGCGGGACAGCGCCGGGATTTAACCGGACTTCGCTAAACGCATTACTTTTAAAACTACTAAACGGTTTTTAGGCCGAACAGTGGATGAAAACTAGCACCAAACCTGTCGATTGAGCGCTAACAACGCCAATCTATTTTTTCTTTCGCGTCCGTCTTCCAATGGTGAAGGCAAGACCGCTTGCGATCAGGATCGCTCCACCCACAACAATTATCTGGCTACCTTCAAAACCTTGCGGCTCAGATACTTCATGCTTCACCCGATCGCCAGCGCCATCTTCCGCAAACCCGATCGTTGGAATCCCAAATAGCAAGATGCCAGAAATTGCTAGGGTCGAAAGCGTTTTAGATTTCATCTCCACAGAGTACGCTCTTAACCATGGAATATCGCCGCCTTGGAAGTTCAGGAATGTATGTCTCAGAAATTTCTTATGGAAATTGGATCACACACGGTTCTCAGGTTGAGTCCGACGCTGCGATCAAGTGTGTCCGTGCTGCTTTCGACGCTGGCATAACAACCTTTGATACCGCAGATGTTTATGCGGGAACAAAGGCCGAGAGTGTCTTGGGAAGAGCCTTAAAAGGCATGCGCCGCGAGAGCTATGAATTGTTTACAAAAGTTTATTGGCCAACTGGCACTGGCAAGAACGACCGCGGTCTATCGCGTAAACACATTATGGAATCAGTCCACGCATCCTTAAAGCGTCTTGGTACTGATCATATTGATCTTTATCAGATGCATCGCTTTGACTACGAAACACCCCTTGAAGAATCCATTCGTGCCTTTGAAGATCTAATTCGCCAAGGCAAAGTTAATTACATTGGTTTTTCCGAATGGACCGCTGATCAAATTTCCGCTGGGCTACAAATTCAAAAAGAATTGGGCTACAACCGATTTGTTTCCAGCCAGCCGCAATACTCTGCGCTTTGGCGGGTTATTGAGTCAAAGGTAATTCCTCTTTGCGAACGCGAAGGTATTGGACAAATTGTTTGGTCACCGATTGCACAAGGCGTTTTAACTGGAAAATATCTTCCGGGCAAGAAAGCTCCGGCCGGTTCTCGTGCGACTGACAAGAAGAGCGGCTCGGCCATGATTTCACGTTGGATGCGCGATGATGTCTTGACTGCGGTTCAAAAACTACAACCAATTGCTGACGAACTTGGATGCACAATGTCTCAAATGGCACTTGCTTGGGCGCTGGCCAATCCAAATGTTTCTTCGGTGATTATGGGCGCAACTAAGCCAGCTCAAGTTAAAGAGAATGTGAAGGCGTCCGGACTTAAATTAAGTTCAGATGTCATGAAGCGAATTGATCAGGCACTTGGAAATATTCCAGAGACCGATCCAGCAAAAACAGAGAGCCCAAACCCGAGGGCTTGAGCTCTTGTCGTAAAACTAGTTAATTAGTTGACGCTATCTCCGCGGTTCATCTGCGGTGATGGCGCACGCATGCGTCGCATTTGAGTCGAGCGCAACCAACCGTACATTCCAAGACCCTTTGTTGGTTCGCCCGGGAACTTGTCATTTACGAGTTTGCGAATTTTACGAGAGAACAAAAAGCCAGAAATGATTGAATAGATCATTGCGGTGTACATAAAGAGAATTGCAAGTAATTGCACTTCACGGTTCGGGATAACAGTAAGTACAAGGACGACCATAATTAGCGGAAGAAAATATTCACCAATCGAGCGCTTTGAATCTACATAGTCACGAACGTATTTCTTTACTGGTCCCTTGTCGCGAGCTGGGAGCGCATTTTGGTCACCGCGCATATATGCGGCACGTGCTTCCATTCGGCGCACTCGGGCAGCTGCCTTATCTTTAGTGCGGCCTTCTTTGGTAGCAGGACTGGTTATCGAATTAACTTTATTTTTCGCAACGGCGGCACTTCGCTTAGGAGTTGCCTTGCCTTTGGTGTTCTCTGATTTCTTAGGAGTATCGCTCATGTGGCTAAGGTAGAGCCAGCATTCTTTCCAGCGCAAGTCGAGCGTGCTTTGCGACCTCTTTTTCGACGCTGATCTGGTTGACCAATCGTCCTTCTACGAGGGATTCCATGGCCCAAACCAGGTGCGGGAGATCAATTCGATTCATAGTTGAGCAGTAACAGACGGTTTTATCTAGAAAGAGAATTTCACGATCTTTGAAAGTATTGGCCAGTCGTTGCACCAAATTTAATTCGGTCCCAATTGCCCACTTGGATCCAACTTCCGAGGCCTCGATGGTGCGGATGATTGCTTCAGTACTTCCGACAACATCTGCGTTGGAGACCACTTCGTGCGTGCATTCTGGGTGAACCAAAATTTTAACGCCAGGAACGCGCCCCCGCATATCTTCGATATTTTGCATCGAGAACCTGCCATGAACTGAACAATGGCCACGCCATAAAATAACTTTGGCGTTTTGAATTTCGCTATCGGAGAGTCCGCCATTGGTTTTCCATGGATTCCAGATAACGCAATCACTCAATTTTAGACCAAGCTTCAAAACCGCTGTATTACGACCGAGGTGTTGATCTGGCAAAAACAAAACTTTTTCGCCCTTGCTAAATGCCCAGTTCATTGCACGTTCAGCATTTGAAGAGGTGCAAACTGCGCCGCCATTCTTGCCGGTGAAAGCTTTGATTGCTGCCGATGAGTTCATGTAGGTAATAGGAATTGTCTTACCCGCAACTCCCAATTTTTCGAGAGCGTTCCAGCAATCATCGACTTGAACAGCAGTTGCCATGTCGGCCATAGAACAGCCAGCTGCTAGATCAGGCAGGATTACCTTTTGATTCTCTGAAGTCAAAATATCTGCGCTCTCCGCCATAAAGTGAACGCCCGCGAAAAAGATAAATTCCGCGGATGTATTCGCCTGTGCTGCTTGTGCTAATTTGAATGAGTCGCCAGTGATATCTGCAAATTGAATTACTTCATCACGCTGGTAGTGGTGGCCCAAAACCATTGCTCGAGAGCCGAGGGCTTTTTTGGCCGTGGTTGCACGTTCAACAAGGTGCGGATCGCTTGGGGCTGGGAGTTCTCCGTCACAGGAGACGCCTCGTTCACTCTTGAGGTCGGAATTTGCCGCTGAACTTGCAGGCAATAGGAGCAACTCTGAAAGTCTTGATGCGCTCATAAGAGTATTATGGAGTAGCCTTAGCCAAAGTTCGCAATGTAAAAAAGGCAATAAAGGCAATAAAGGTAATAAAGGATCAATCAAAGGATCTAGGGGAGAAGATATGAGCACAGAGACCACACAAGATGTAACAATCTCAACCAGCACAGGTGCTGGGATTTTGTTGACTGATGTTGCTGCAACCAAGGTTTCGGCCCTGCTCGCTCAAGAAGGTCGCGATGACCTCAACCTACGCGTTGCCGTACAGCCAGGTGGCTGTTCTGGTCTGCGCTACCAGCTCTACTTTGATGATCGTGCCCTCGATGGAGACACCGTTACGACTTTTGGAACCGTCAAGGTTGTTACCGACAAGATGAGCACGCCTTATTTGATGGGCGCTTCAATTGATTTTGTGGACACAATCGAGAAGCAAGGTTTCACGATTGATAATCCAAATGCCCAAGGCTCATGCGCCTGCGGCGATTCATTTAACTAATATTCCACTTTCACTCACTGCGTAGCGTTTAATAGGCGACCTATGAGAGTTGCAGTTGCAGGTTCCGTTGGCCGGGACCACCTAATGACCTTTCCAGGAAAATTTACTGATTCCTTGGTTGAAGGTTCACTCTCGAAAGTTTCACTTTCATTCTTAGTTGATGGTTTAGATATCCGTCGTGGCGGGTGTGGGGCAAATATTGCATTCGGTATGGGCGCACTAGGTTTAAATCCAATCTTGATAGCGGCAGTTGGTAAAGATTGGGCGGATTACGAGGCCTGGCTTTCTAGGCACGGCGTTGAAACCAGTCATGTGTTGATCTCCAAAGATTTATATACCGCATCCTTTATGGTCACTACTGATGAAGAGTTAAATCAAATAGCATCATTTTTCCCAGGTGCCATGAGTGAAGCGCGTGATATCGAATTGGCGCCGATAATTGAAAAAACTGGAAAGTTTGATCTCTTGGTTATTTCGCCAGATGACCCTGATGCGATGTTGCGACATAGCGAAAGTGCGCGTCAAATGGGTATTGCATTCGCAGCAGATCCATCACAACAACTTGCACGCATGGATGGCGAACAGATTCGCCTTTTAATTGATGGCGCCACATACCTTTTTCTAAATGAATATGAACTGGCTCTAACTATTCAAAAGACTGGTTGGACTGATGCGGAAATTTTTGACCGAGTTAAAGTTCGCGTTGTGACCCTGGGTTCTGATGGGGCAAAAATTGAAGAACACGGAAAAGAGACCATCCAAGTTGGTGTTCCGCAAGAGAAGGCGAAGATAGATCCAACAGGAGTGGGCGATTCTTTTAGAGCCGGATTTATCGCGGGACTTTCTTGGGGGTTTAACCACGAACGTTGCGCCCAACTCGGTTCGATGTTGGCAACTTTTTGTATTGAAACAAAGGGAACTCAGGAATATAGGTTCGATGCTGCAGAATTTATTGCGCGATTTGAAGGTGCGTATGGCGCCGCCGCCGCAAGTGAAATTGCCGGTCGGATTTCGCCTCGACTAGTTGGCTGATTTAGTCAGATAATTTAGTAATCTGGAAACTAGTTGCTGATTTAATCTCAACGTTATTGCCAGTCATTCTGGCCCAAGCCGCTAAATCAGGCGCACTTGCGGGATCATCACTTAGTAGTGAAATCTGATATCCGACTTCCTTCTCCTTCAGATGCTTCGCAACTTTGATAACGGGGATCGGGCATCGCAGCCCTAGGCAATCCAACTCGTCCATTTAATTGGCTCGCTGTTCTGCCACTAGCGCTTTAAGGCTGGCAAGCAATTCATTGATTTGCTTCTCGGTGACTCCGTGGTGAAGTGTGATCCGAACATTGCCTTGCGTAAGTGTTCCCATTGCCGCAAGAACGTGGCTAGGTTCCATATTTGTAGCTTGGCAGGCCGAGCCAGAGTCCACTGCTAAGCCGGCACGATCTAATGCACCAACCAAGCGTTCGGCATCAATGTAAAGAAAAGATAGTGAGATGAGATCGTGGGTTGCGGCAATTACATCTACATCCCCGATCTCCGATTTTGCAAAGTTCGAGATCAAAAGAGCGAGGGCGGCGAGATGGTTGCGCTCTGCTTGCTCGCGCTCGGACCAAAGTTCTAAAGCCATCGCGCTGGCGATAATCAATGGCAGGGATGCACTTCCTGGCACAATGCGATTATCTAGATGTGGAATTGGATTACGATATTTAGCATCCGGTGCAACAGCAAAGATCCCAAGTCCACTTGGGCCGCCCCAAGCTTTTGAATCCCAGAGTGCGGTACGCCAATTTTTAGGAAGAGGATTTCTCAAACCGCTAGAAGTCGCATCAACAAATAATTGCAATGCGCTATCTGCAAGCATGGGTTGGGAGATGCCAGTTTCACCATTACGCAATTGCCAGGCAACAATTTTTTTCGCATCTGGCACTGGCGAGGTAATCACACCTCCAGCGTCACATGAAAGTTCTTCTACTTGCATCCCTTGCGAACGAAGTTGTTCGGCTATTGCAAAAATCTCGGAGCGATCTATCGAGGAATAGCTAAAAGTGCTCTCCGGTTGAATTAATCCGAAGATTCCTAAATAAAAGCCAAGATTGACTTCGCCCAGAAAATGGACGCCGTCGCTACGAATTCCAAAATGTTTAGCAAAGGTTTCGCGAGATTCATCCAATAAAAGGCGGGCCTTGCGGGAATCTGCTGGCAGCTTTGCGCTGTCCGCCCAAGATTGGCCAAAAACGGCCCCAAGGGCGTCTATTACGGCAGGGTGGAGGGGCGCTTCTGATTGAAAATTCGAGGTGATAGAAACCACGCGAAGAACGCTACCGCCTGTGGGTTAGGGAAGGGAAGTCGGCAAGTATTCTTGGCCAATGCGATTAATGCGATTAATACCCGTTCGGAAGGGTTTGGCCAAAGTATTAGTTGCCGGCTTTTCACTCGCCGCACTTACATCTTGTGGAACTTCAAATATCTCTGGCTTAGGTTTTGAAAAGAATCTGACAAGCGTCAATGACACCTCGTTGCCTCTTTGGCAATGGGCTTGGATCGCTGCCGGTGTCGTTGGAGTCTTCACATTCATTCTTATTATGTGGCCAGTATTTCGCCATCGGAGAAAGAATGATGAATTTCCGAAGCAGACTCAGTATCACATTCCAACGGAGATTGCGTACACACTCATTCCATTTATTATCGTTGCAGTCCTATTTTATTTCACCGCAAAAGATGAATCAAAAATTACCAAAGTCACGACGGTTGCAGCTGCCGCCCACAATGTAACGATTAATGCAATCCAATGGTCGTGGCAATTTACTTATAACGACATTGGGGATAAGGCAACCGTAACTGGCACGCCGGCACAGCCACCAACACTTGTCCTCCCACAAGGAGAGTCAGTTCGGTTTAAGTTGACTGCCAGCGATGTAGTGCACGGATTTTGGATCCCAGCATTCATGATTCAAATGCAGAATTTGCCCGGAGTTGAGAACCACTTGCAATTTACCGCCAACAAAATTGGCGAATACCCAGGTCGTTGCAACATCCTCTGCGGTCGAAATCATTCACAGATGTTATTTAAGGTCAAGGTAGTTTCCGCGGCCGACTATAAAACTTATCTATCCACATTGAAGGCGGCTTAACATGACAACATATGCAGAGCGCACGATTGCTCCAAGCAGCGCATCCTCAAATAGTTTTACGGCCAAACCGAGCAAGGGTCGCCTCTTCGTAAAATGGATTACTTCAACTGATCATAAAACGATCGGCTATTTATATTTAATGACCTCTTTTGCCTGGTTCCTAGTTGCAGGTGTCTTAGCGCTTTTGCTTCGCGCCGAGCTCGCTCGTCCCGGACTTCAGTTTTTAAGTAATGAACAGTACAACCAAATTTTCACAATGCACGGCACGATCATGTTGCTTATGTTCGCAACACCACTCTTTGTTGGTTTTGCTAACGTCATCATGCCGCTTCAGATTGGTGCGGCGGACGTTGCCTTCCCTCGCTTAAATATGTTGTCTTACTGGTTATATCTTTTCGGTGGCCTAATGGCATTTGGTGGATTCCTAAGTCCAGGTGGCGCAGCATCATTCGGTTGGACCGCATACGCACCGCTTGCAAATTCCCAGTACTCACCGGGAATTGGTGGCGATCTTTGGGTTATTGGTCTGGCTATCAGTGGTCTTGGAACAATTCTTGGTGGCGTTAACTTCATAACAACAATTTTCACAATGCGCGCACCTGGAATGACGATGTTCCGGATGTCGATATTTTCTTGGAACGTTCTACTTACATCAATCTTGGTACTTCTAGCATTCCCACCACTTGCTGCAGCTTTACTTGGCCTCGAATCAGATCGTATTTTTGGTTCGCACATTTTTGATCCCGCAAATGGCGGTGCAATGCTTTGGCAACATCTTTTCTGGTTCTTCGGGCATCCAGAGGTTTACATCTTGGCGCTACCATTTTTCGGTATCGCAACTGAAATTCTTCCAGTCTTTAGCCGTAAACCAATCTTTGGTTACAAGGGCTTAATTGCGGCGACCATCGCGATTTCCGCACTTTCGGTTTCAGTTTGGGCGCACCATATGTTCGCCAGCGGCCAAGTGCTATTGCCATTCTTCTCTTTCATGACTTTCTTAATCGGCGTTCCAACTGGAGTTAAATTCTTTAACTGGATCGGAACTATCTGGGGCGGCAGCGTAACCTTTGAAACCCCAATGCTTTGGGTTATGGGATTCTTAGTAACATTCTTATTTGGCGGATTGACCGGAATTATTCTCGCCAGCCCACCACTTGATTTTGCAGTTTCCGCCTCTTACTTTGTGGTTGCACATTTCCATTACGTACTCTTTGGAACTGTTGTATTCGCTATGTTCGGTGGATTCTATTTCTGGTGGCCAAAGATGACCGGCCACAAGCTAAATGAGCGCCTAGGAAAGATTCACTTCTGGACCCTATTCTTTGGTTTCCACTTAACTTTCTTAATTCAGCATTGGCTAGGCATTAAGGGCATGCCTCGTAGATACGCTGATTATTTGGCAACGGATGGCTTTACCACCATGAATACAATTTCAACCATTGGCTCTGGTTTACTGGCGCTTTCGATGATCCCATTCTTTATTAATATTTGGATAACTAAAAATAGTCCAAAGATCGAAGTTGATGACCCTTGGGGTTATGGCGCATCACTTGAATGGGCAACGTCTTGTCCACCACCACGCCACAACTTCACTTCAATGCCTCGCATCAGAAGTGAGCGCCCAGCATTCGATCTACATTACCCACATATTAAAACTGAGGGGCACTAACGATGAAAGCTAGTTGGAAATTATTCGTCGGCCTTTCAATTTTTTATGCCATCCTCGCGGTAATTTATTGGCAGGTGGGCGGTGAAGCGGTAGGAATTACTGCAATAACGCTGAGTGCAGGTTTAGCTGGTCTTGTTGGTTTTTACATGTGGTTTACTGCAAAGCGAATCGGTAGTGTTTTACCGGAAGATAATGACCTCGGTGAGATCTCAGATTCTGCGGGGGAGTTAGGTTTTTATTCACCGTATTCATGGTGGCCACTACCAGTAGCACTCTCTGCATGCGCCATGGGACTTGGCTTATTAGTCGGCTGGTGGCTAACACTGATAGGTATTGGTTCACTACTCATAAGCGTTGTTGGTTTCGTTCTAGAGTACGAGAAACCGAGCACTGCTGCTCACTAGTAGTGAATTTAGTTAATGGTGTTTGGCAAACTTGCGCCACAACTTTTCATGCGAGAAGAAGAGCGGCGTCTCCCAGAGAATTTCCGCCCCACCGATAGTTAGAGCTTTCGCAACACTCCCGGTAACAAGCAGAGCAACCAAAGTTGCCGCGGTAAAGCAGCAAAAGGTCCAAGTCATTGTTTTGAAATAGTGTTGGTTCTTCATATCTCTCTCCTCTAGGCGTCTTCTGCGTCCCCGAATTTAAGCTTGTGCGAGTTTAACAAGAGCCTCGCCGCTTACCCGCATAACAGTCCATTCATCCATCGGCACGGCGCCAAGAGATTTATAGAATTCAATTGAAGGATGATTCCAATCTAGAACCCACCATTGGAATCGGTGGTAGCCGCGTTCAACGCAAAGTTTGGCCAAGTAAACAAGGAGCGCTTTGCCGTAACCGTGTCCTCGTGCTTCTGGAAGGACAAAGAGGTCCTCTAAATAGATTCCATGGCTGCCAGTCCAAGTTGAATAATTAAGAAACCAGGTAACAAAACCGACAACTTTTCCAGTTTCATCTTCAACGAAATCACAAAATACTGCTGGATTTGGGCAGAAGAAAGTGGAATTGATCTGTTCTAAGGTTGCAACCGCTTGCGATGCTTCTTTTTCATAAACTGCCAGAGCATAAATCAGGTCAAGTATTAGTTGACCTTCATGAGGAAGTGCGGCACGAATTTTCATTCGCTAATTAGTGGTGTCCACCATCAATGGCTTTGGCCTCTGTTTCTGACGGTGCACTTACTTGTTCAGCATTTGCCTTACTCATGCGCGAGCGAATCTTTCCTTTTATCCCTGCTGGGTTACGAACGCCACCAGCATCGGTATCTGGGATAGCAAGGGGCTCTGGCTGTTCGTGCTGCGTGAGTATGAATTTTTGTGCTGGCGTAAGTTCTTGATGAATTTCAACAAATTCACCATGTGGCAACATGACCAAGCGGCCAGTCTCTTTGCCATGTAGAACAAGTTCGCGGTCAGCGCGTTGTAGCGATAGGCAGAGGCGCTTGGTAATGACAAAGACGATAGGTGGAATAACAATCACACCAATTCTGGTGAACCACATAATCTGATTGATGGTTAAATGGAAGTGCGTTGCGATGATGTCATTTCCGCCATTGATCAAAATAATTAACATAAAGGCGAGTGACATAGCGCCAAGAGCGGTGCGGTTTGGCACATTGCGAGGCCGATCAAGGAGATGATGTTCGGTCTTATCGCCGGTTATCCATGATTCAATAAATGGATAGAGCGCCATTCCGGTAAATAAAATTCCTGGGATTATCAGCCCTGGAATCAGAATATTCCAAGAGATGGTGTGCCCAAATGCATGCGTTTCAATCGGTGGTGCCATACGAACTAAACCATCGAGCCAACCCATATAAAAGTCTGGTTGCGATCCTGCCGAAATTTGGCCAGGTGTGTAAGGGCCGTAAAGCCAAATTGGGTTAATGGATGCAACTGCGCCCAGAAATGCTGTAACACCGAAAACGATAAAGAAGAAACCACCAGCTTTAGCCATGTAGACCGGCATCAATGGATAGCCAACAACGTTCTTTTCAGTACGCCCAGGTCCTGGATATTGCGTGTGCTTCTGATACCAAACAAGCATTAAGTGAACTGTTATCAGTGCGAGAAAGATTCCTGGAAGAAGTAGCACGTGAACGGTGTAAATGCGTGGGATAAATACATGTCCTGGGAAGGCGCCACCAAATGCAAAGAAGGCTAGGTAAGAACCCACAACTGGGATTGCTTGCAGAATTGCTTCGGCGATCCGGATTCCAGTACCTGAAAGTAAATCATCAGGTAGTGAATAGCCAAGGAAGCCTTCTACGATTCCAAGTGTTACAAGTCCAACGCCAATCAACCAGTTAAATTCACGTGGCTTGCGAAACGCACCGGTGAAAAATACGCGAAGCAAGTGGGCGATGATTCCCGCCATAAATATAAGCGCAGCCCAGTGGTGAATCTGGCGCATCAACAATCCGCCGCGCACATCGAATGAGATGTGGAGAGTGGAGGCGTATGAAGCCGACATCGTTAAATTCGAGAGTGGGGCATAACTTCCGTTGTAAACAACTTCACGTTGTGAAGGATCAAACCAGAATGTTAGGAAAGTTCCCGAGAGCAGCAAAATAATAAAAGAGTAGAGGCAAATTTCGCCAAGCATGAAAGACCAATGATCTGGGAAGACCTTGGTTAAGTTCTTCTTAAGCCATTTAGCGGCGCCAGTACGTTCATCAACGTAGTTCGCTACGCTGCCTGCGATCTTCTCGGATTTTTTCATGATGAGCGCTCCCAGAAACTAGGTCCGATTGGTTCAGTAAATCCTTGTTGGGCAACGAGATAGCCCTGACTATCAACTGTTATCGCGAGTTGCGGAAGCGGGCGAGCAGCTGGGCCGAAAATAACTTTTGCAGCTCTCGTAACATCGAAGGTGGATTGATGGCATGGGCAGAGAAGGTGCTTTGTTTGTTGTTCATAGAGCGCAACTGCGCAGCCCATATGTGAACAGATCTTTGAAAATGCGATTATGCCTTCGTGTGTCCAAGAAAGGCGTTCGGAATCTAATTGGAAATCTTCCGGGCGAAGACGAATAAGTAGAACGGCATCGGTTCCGATATTTTCTAGGGTGCGCTCGGTTCCAGTAGGTAGTTCTGGCAATACTTGAGCAACGGCGCCGACTTCAAGATCGTTAACATGGATTGGTCGGTTGCCAGGATCTGTAACTAACCGGGTTCCTTTAGTCCAACTTGTTTTGTTGAATTGCTTCTTTGGAAGCGGGCCCAAATCGCGCAACATAACAAGTGGGGTTAGACCAATAAGTCCAACAGCAAGTCCGAGTGAGCGTTTGATTAATGAGCGTCGGCCCAGTCCTGCGGTTCCAGCACGCTCTTTAACTGTTTGTACAAAATCTTCGCGGTCAACATCTTCAGAACGCATTTCATGGCGCATCGCGACAACTTCGGTATCTGGCATAAGTTGTTTAGCCCAATGGACCGCACCAAAGCCGATAAAGAGTAAAGACCCCGCAAGCCCAATGCCTAAGAAAAGTTGGTGCGCATTTGTGTCACCCATAATAGGGAGAAAAATAAAGGTATTAGTCTTGATAAAAATATATGAGTAAATCGTTAACACAGTAAAAAATGCGGAAAGAACAAAGAGAATTGCTACTTGTTGCTCGGCACGTTTTTCAGCTTTTGGATCGGTATCAGTTTTGCGGTGAACATGTTCTGGCAATCCTGGATCAGAAAACTTTGAGATTTCGTTAGACATTTCTTATCTCGCCTTCATCGCAAGCCATACGGCTATTCCAATAAGAATTCCAAGACCTAGTGTCCAGACCAATAAGCCTTCAGTTACCGGGCCAACACGACCGAGTGAAGCGCCACCCAAATTTGGTTCGCTCTCTGCTGCTTTAATCCACTTAATAATTGAAAGTTTTTCGGCTGGAGTAATTACTTTGTCACTAAAGACTGGCATCGATTGTGGGCCAGTAATCATGGCTTCGTAAATATGTTTCGGTTCAACACCCATAAGTGTTGGTGCATATTTACCTTGACTTAGCGCACCGCCTTGACCAGCAAAGTTATGGCACATGGCGCAGTTCGTGCGGAAAAGCTCGCCACCCTGTGCGGTATTTCCATCGCGTTCGAATGTTAATTGCGCATCATTTACTGCAGCAGGTCCCGGAGCAAGTGAGGCGACATATGCGGCAAGTGCGGCAGTTTGCTCGGCGTTATAAACCGGACGTTTTCTCATCGCTTGCTGGCTCATATCCGCCATTGGCATGCGACCAGTACCAACTTGAAAGTCCACTGCTGCGGCTCCTACGCCGACAAGTGCTGGCGCGATGTTGCCGCCTTCAGCATTTATACCGTGGCACGAAGAGCAACCTCTTGCAAAAATCTCTTTACCTTCTTGAACCAAAGTTGTTTGTTCTGCACCAACCCTGTGCGGCCCGCCAGTAAGAGCACTGGCCATAGAGAAGGTAGTTCCGAGTGAAATCAGTGCGACAACAATGAGGGCCGGCGCTGCAAATTTATGTCGGCGATAGCTCGCTACTTTTTTAAATCCGAAGTTCATTAGTTTTTGCTTCACCTATCTATTTGATCAAGTAGATCGCAGAGAAGAGCGCGATCCAAACAATGTCGACGAAGTGCCAGTAGTAGGAAACAACAATGGCGGTAGTGGCTTGGGTGTGACCAAATTGCCGAGCCTTGAAAACTCTGATCATCACAATTAAGAAAGCGATTAAGCCGCCAGTTACGTGAAGGCCGTGGAAGCCGGTGGTGATGTAGAAAACCGAACCATAGGGCCGAGAGGAGAGTGAGAGATGGTCTCGAACTAAATTCGCATATTCATAAACTTGGCCACCGATAAAGAAAGCGCCCATCAAGAAAGTTAACGCGAACCACTCACGCATGCCCCACTTACTGAACTTCCAAATTGATGCACTGCGACGCGCTTGAAAACGCTCGGCTGCGAAAACTCCGAACTGACAAGTTACTGAAGATAAAACAAGGACTGTTGTGTTTATTGCAGCGAAGCGAATATTTAGAAGTCCAGTTGATTCGAGCCAAACTTTTGGACCTTGCACGGCGCGAGTTGTGAAATACATTGCGAAGAGCGCCGCAAAGAACATGAGTTCACTTGATAGCCAAACAATTGTTCCAACAGCAACAATATTTGGTCGGTTTGCCCGGCCGGTTACGGCGGGGGCCAAGCGATCTTGCGCTGCAGAAGTCATGGGTGGATTATTCCCGATTTTGCGCCGAATTCTCGTTCTGTACCTCTGTGGAGGGGCGCACCTAGGGTGAAACTGATCACGCTCAAATTCGTCGGATTATCGCTAGACTTCGGGTCATGGCCGCTTTAACTATCGTTTTATATTCCGATGATTCATCGGTTCGAAGCACCGTCATTACGGCCCTGGGCCGCAAAGTCTCTAAAGACCTGCCAGAACACGAAATTCGTGAATTTGCTACTGGCCCAGCCCTACGTTCATACGTCGATGGCAAAGGCAAAGTAGATCTATTTATTTTGGATGGCGAGGCTGTGCCTGAAGGCGGACTTGGAATTGCGCGTCAGCTAAAAGATGAGGTTTTCAACTGCCCACCTGTACTGGCTATAACTGGTCGCGTTTCCGACAATTGGTTGGCTTCTTGGTCTCGTGCTGATGCAGTAGTTATGCATCCGATCGATCCGTTTACCATCGCAGATAAAGTTGCGGCGCTACTCATTTCAAAGTCTGTCGCTACCGCTTAATTCGATGGCGGAAATCTGGGGCGAGGTATTCACCCGACTCGAAGCAAAGAGTGATCTGACCGAGCCGTTAGCAAGTGGGGTTATGGCCGAAATTCTTGAGGGTCATGCCGAAGAAGAGAATATAAAGAAATTCCTTTTACTCCTTAAGGAAAAGGGCGAGAGCGCAACAGATATCTCCTTGCTAGTGAATCAACTATTTCGTTACGCACTCCCTATTTCGATAGCGGACCGAGCCGTAGATCCTGTGGGCACTGGGGGAGACGGTAAGAATTCAGTGAATATTTCTACAAGCGCGGCTATCGTGACAACGGCAGCAGGTGCTCGCGTTGTAAAGCATGGCTCAATCGCTGCCTCATCTAAATCAGGATCTGCTGATGTTTTGGCTGCCCTAGGTGTTGCTACCGATCTTCATGGCGAAGCGGTTGCCAAGTCGGTTCACAAACTAGGTATCGGGTTTCTTAAAGCCACCACTTTTCACTCGGCGCTTCGCTTTGCTGCACCGGCTCGTAGATCTCTTGGAGTGCCAACCGTTTTCAATATTCTTGGACCACTCGCAAATCCAGCAAGGCCAAAGGCGATCGCACTTGGCGTAGCAGCTCCAGAAAAATTGCCTGTTATGGCCAAGGTAATTGCAGATCGTGGCGGTGAAGGTTTTGCTTTTCGCGGCGATGATGGAATCGATGAACTAACTATCGGCGATACTTCAACAATCATTCAGATCAATGATGGCGAAATGGCGGCATTTACCCTCGATCCGCAAGACATAGGTATCGAACGTGCACCACTTTCTGCGCTAGTCGGTGGAACTCCGGAAGAGAATGCAGCAATCATCAAAGATATTTTTCGAGGTAAAGGTGGTCCAATTCGCGACGCCATCTTGCTAAATGCAGCGATTGCTATCGCAGCCTTCAAAGGTGATTTTTCGGTGGGTGTTACTCAGCAAATTGCGAATGGTTATGTCATGGCTGCACAAGCCATTGACTCCGGCAAAGCCTTTGAACTCTTGGAGAATTGGGCTGCCTACACGCAGGAATTATCTGCTGCGCAAAATCAAGGATAAATAGTTGGCTTCTTTTCCGGCAAACGTTTCATAAACTGCTGTAAATCTTGGATCGTAAATACCTCAAAGCCACCCAATCGTTCAATTAATCTATGAAGAACATCAACGGTAGTCCTCGCATCATCGAGCGCGCGGTGTGTTGGCGCAGTCGGGGTTTGGAAGAATTCCGACAGGGTTGAAAGTTTGTAGTTCAATACTTCATTTCTCTCGATTACTAGCCGAGCAAGGCGGACCGTATCTATTACTTCATATCCCGGCCAAGGATGTTTGATGCTTGTGGCGGCTGACTTCAAAAAACCAATATCAAAAGGTGAGTTGTGCGCAACCAAAATACTTTCACTTGTTGATCCGACAAAATCTATAAATTCTGGGAAGATCGCATCGATTGTTGGAGCGCCAAATAACATCTGGTCAGTTATTCCAGTTAGCTCGGTAATGTATTGCGGAAGTGGAATTCCAGGGTCTAGAAAAGTTGAATACTCTGAAATAACTTCGCCGCCCCGAATCTTTATCGCCCCAATTTCGGTAATTCCGCTGCCATCTTTGGGCGAGGCGCCGGTGGTCTCTAAATCAACCACTACGAAAGTTGCTTCGTGCAAGGCCAAGCCGATGGATTCAAATCCAGGTTGCCAATTATCAGCAGGGGGAGAATTGAATGAATTGGCCATACAAGAACGCTACGGCAAGGGGGCGACATTGGGTGATAACTTCGCGGTAGTTACTTGCTCTATGCGGTAGTTCACTTCACGTTCATCATTTTCAGAGGGATTTTGCTTATGTGTTGTGAAAGAATTACGACATACCCAAATAATTCTTACTTAGGAGAGCTGTGTCCAAAGCAAATGCAAAAATAGAACTTGAAGATGGCCTAGATCCAAATCGCTGGCGGGCGCTAGCCGTTATTGCAATTGCTTCATTAATGATTGTTCTGGATGCCTCGATTATCAATCTTGCTCTTCCAAGCGCACAAAAGGCTCTTCATATCTCTAATGCGAATCGCCAGTGGGTAGTCACTGCTTACTCACTCGCTTTTGGCAGCTTGCTTCTCCTAGGTGGTCGAATCGCAGACTATGTTGGCCGCAAGAAGATTTTCATAATTGGTTTACTTGGATTTGCCGCTGCCTCTGCTATCGGTGGCTTCGCAACAAATCAGGGTGAACTATTTGCAATGCGCGGACTTCAAGGTGCATTTGGTGCACTCCTTGCCCCGGCCTCACTTTCCTTGATCAATGTCACCTTCACGGTTCCAAAAGAGCGCGCACGTGCCTTCGGCGTTTACGGTGGAATCAGCGGTGGCGGAGCCGCTATCGGTTTGATCGTTGGCGGATTACTAACCCAATACGCAAACTGGCGCTGGTGCTTATTTGTTCACGCACCGATTGCCCTTCTTGCAGTTGCTATGGCTTTTCCATTTTTGCATGAATCCAAAGCAAAGGGTGATAACAAGTACGACATCCCTGGTGCCGTAACTGTAACTCTAGGTCTGGTAAGTCTTGTTTATGGCTTCAGTCAGGCAGCCAGCAATGGTTGGGCGAACGTTCACACATATTCCTATTTCATAATTGCCGGAATATTACTTGTCGCATTCTTCGCAATTGAAGCCAAGGTTAAGAATCCATTGCTTCCACTTCGGGTACTAACTGAACGAAACCGGGCTGGTTCATACATCGGATCACTTCTTGTCGGAATTGGTCTCTTCGCAATGTTCTTATTCCTAAGTATTTATATGCAAGGTTTCCTACATTATTCACCGCTTCGTGCTGGCTTTGCTTTCTTGCCATTTACTGTGGGAATCATCATCGGTGCAGGTGTTGCTTCACAACTTCTGCCAAAAATTGGACCACGTCCATTAATGGTTGTCGGAATGCTTCTGGCAACAGTTGGAATCTTGCTCTTCTCGCGGATCACGCCAACTTCTGGTTACACATCTCATCTTTTGATTCCAATGATCATCATGAGTTTTGGTTGCGCGCTCTACTTCATCCCGAACGCGAGTACCGGCCTTCATGGCGCCGGTGAACATGACGCCGGCGTTGCTAGCGCGATGATCAATACCAGCCAACAAATCGGTGGCTCACTCGGTGCAGCTCTTCTAAATACCATCGCTATTTCATCTGCTGCCGCATTCGTAAAGGGTCATACAACCCTTGGAAATCAAGTTGGTGTTTACGCGCAGGTTCATGGTTTCACTACTACGTTCAAGTGGGGCGGGGCATTCCTCTTTACTTGCGCCATTGTTTCGGCACTTATGATCAACGTCGGAAAAGAATCGTTGGTTGAGTCGGAGTAACTTGCCTGATAGTTTTACACGATGAACCTTGATGAAATGGTTACCGCTTATATAAGCGGAACGGAACACTTTTTGGCTGTTGTAGGAAAACTGTCGGTCGATGATTTGGATAAATCAAAGACTGGCGGTTGGACTCCTCGCCAGATAATCCATCATGTTGCGGACAGCGAGGCTCAGTCCTACGCCAGATTACGTCGACTAATTGCTGAACCTGGCACTGAAATTTCTGGCTATGACGAAGGTGGTTGGGGCGAGAACCAAACACTTGGGTACCGTGTTTTGCCGATAGAAAATTCGCTGGCGGTTACTGCCGCGGTTCGAAGCGCATCTGCTGATATTTTAAAACGCGTTACGCAAGATCAACTTGCCAACTCCTGCACACATTCGGAATCAGGCGAATTCACTTTAGAGCGTTGGATTACGGTTTATTCCAAACATCCGGTTGATCATGCTGATCAAATAATTGCGGAGGTTTGAGAGTAGATCATGACCGAGTCAAGCGCGCTGAAAACCTTTCTCTGGTTTCAAAATGACTTAGAAGGCGCGCTTGCATTCTACAAAAAAACATTTGGGCAAGCCGTTGAAATCTTGGAAGAAAATCGAATGGGGCCAGGCGCGCCGCTTTTCACCGCCGATTTCAAGATATTTGGCCACGAATTTATTGGCATGTGCATCGATGGTGGACCAAAATTTAATGAATCTATATCGCTTTCGATCCAATGTGATGGACAGGAAGAAACAGATCGGATTTGGTCGGCAATTACCGCCGATGGCGAAGAAGGTCAATGTGGTTGGTGCAAAGATAAATGGGGAGTGAGTTGGCAAATTACACCTTTACAGATGCGCGAATATTTAGGAAACTCAGATCCCGAAATTGCACAACACAATTGGCAGGCGCTACGAGGAATGAGAAAAATAGAATTGAGTGGCTTTAAGTCTTAAAAGTGATCTTGATTAAATCTTGGTGGACCGTACTGGGATCGAACCAGTGACCCCCACAATGTCAATGTGGTGCTCTACCGCTGAGCCAACGATCCTTAAGAAACCTTAAGATGCGGAATGTTACATTAAATGTTTAGTGTTTAACTACCTGCTCTTCCAAAATCATCTTCAATACGCTCGATATCGTCTTCGCCAAAGTAAGTTCCTGTTTGAACTTCGATGAAAATGATCTCTTCGGTGCCGGTATTTGAAATTCGGTGGAGGGTTCCGGCAGGAAATTCAACGCTATCGCCAGCTTTTATTGGTGAGGTCTTGCCTTCAATTGTTACTTCACCAGAACCTTGTGTGAGGGTCCAATGCTCCGCGCGATATTTATGACGTTGATAGGAAAGTCTTGATCCAGGTTTAACCCAGATGCATTTAACTTTTTGGGTTGTGGTTTCTTGGAGAACTTCATAGCGACCCCAAGGTCGTTCTGACTTCTCGAGTTCACTCACTAGTTACTCCTGGTGTCTTCGGGTTTTGGTCTTGCTCGCGGGTTTAATTATGGAGGTCGGAACGGGATTTGAACCCGTGTAGCAGGATTTGCAGTCCTGAGCCTCGCCTCTCGGCCATCCGACCATCTGTTGGAACTGCGTTACTGAACTGAGAGCGGACGACCGGGTTCGAACCGGCGACCTGAACCTTGGCAAGGTTCCGCGCTACCAACTGCGCTACGTCCGCATTTGTTTCCAAGTGCGGGGGCAAATCTAGCGCAAGAGGTGAGTTAGCGCCAAAGCGCGTTTTTTACTGCGGTGGAAATAGCCTTGGCTATGTGAGCAGCAAAGATTTGGGAGACGGCGCATTCTGGATGGGCGGGCGCTACGCAACCGGATTACAGGAAATATCTAACGACCCAAGATCACTTGCTGATGGGAATTTTTGGGCAGTATCTACATCTTTTGAAGGGGAGTACACCTTCGCTCGGTTTGCAAACGTTAGTGATCAAGAGTTCGTATCTAACGAAAAATGGCAGCCACTGAAGTCCGAATGGGCGAGCTCAATATCAAAGCTGGATTATGAGAAGTATGTCCAAACGATTCGAGAAGAGATTTCACTAGGAAATGTTTATCAAGTGAATGCTTGTCGCAGGCTATCAACGGATTTAAGTGATGAGAGAAATTTAGCCCCGCTCTTTGCAGAAATCTTAAAGGCTAATCCCGCGCCCTATGCCAGCTATTTGCAACTTCCCGGAATTCAAATTGCATCTGCTTCGCCAGAATTATTTCTAGACCGAAGTGGTGATGACATCAAAACAAGTCCCATAAAAGGAACCAAACATTTGGGTACGCCAGAATTTGGCGAGAAGGATGCAAGTGAGAACATTATGATCGTTGATCTGATGCGCAATGACTTTGGGCGAATTTGTGAACCTGGCTCGGTAAAGGCTGGTGAACTGCTGCGCCATGAATTACATCCAGGCCTTGAGCACCTAGTGTCCGATGTCTATGGTCAATTACGCAACGCAATTTCGTGGACTGAAATCTTTTCCGAACTTAGCCCAGCAGGTTCAATTAGTGGAACGCCAAAATATTCCGCGGTTCAAATAATTAAAGAACAAGAGCAGCTCGCGCGTGGCCCATATTGCGGGTTACTAGGATGGATCGAAGGGGATCGGGCGCTTTTGAGTGTTGCGATTCGAATATTTTGGCATCAGGATAATTTGCTGCATTTCGGAGCTGGCGCGGGGATTACCTGGAACAGCGATCCCAGTGGTGAATGGGAAGAGACGGAATTGAAAGCTAAAAGATTGCTAAAAATTTCTGGCGGTGAGCGCACGTGAAAATGTGGCGAGATGGCGAACTGATCTCACGAGATGAATCTATTTCTGATTCAGGTTGGGTGAGTGGTTCAGGAATTTTTGAAACTCTGCGCACCGAAAATGGCGTTGCTATGTTTGTGCAAGAACACATTCTCCGAGCCAATTTGAGCGCAAGTGCGTTGGGCAAGGTATTGCCTACAGAATCGGAGATTCGCAGAGCAATTGAAATTACAGCCGAGGACTCACCATTCGATGTAGGACGCCTTCGCCTGATGTTTGGTGAAAAATTTGTTGCGATCCATGATCCTTATCAAGCACCGACCAACTATGCACAAATAGAACTCTTGCGAACAGATTTAGCGAGTGGACGAGTTATTTATAAGACTTACCCATATGACGTAAATCTTGATCTTTTGGCAAAGGCAGCTAGTCGGGGTTTCGATGAGGTGCTGATTGAAAATGCTTCCGGCGAACTTACCGAGGGAGCAGTTTCAAATTTTATATTTTTTGCTAATGGTGAATGGGTAACTCCAGCATTGGCTAGCGGTCTTTTGCCTGGGATTATCAGAGGCGTCGCACTTGGCGCAGGATTAGCGGGTGAAAAAATTATGTATGCGAAAGATGTTGAGCAAATAACGCACGGGTTCGTGCTCTCAAGTTTGCGATTGGCACAACCGATTTCATCTCTGGCGGGACGAGCGCTCAAGGTTGATGAGACGAGTTCGCTATGGCAAGCCAAATTACGGGAAATCACCCAAGTGAATTCGGTAGGCTGACTACATGGCCCAGATAAAGGTGAGCGTTGACGGAGTTATGACCTCCGTTGAATCCGATGCGCGCCCGACTCACTTCTTCGAGCAGCGTCCAGAAATTGTGGTCTGCACGATTAATGGCGAACTCCGTGATTTATGGAGTGAAGTTGTTGACGGAGATGTTGTGCAATCAGTCGCGATTGATTCACCTCAAGGTCTCGCAGTTCTTCGACATTCAACCGCGCACGTACTTGCTCAAGCGGTACAAGAAGTTTTCCCAGACACAAAGCTAGGAATTGGACCGCCCGTTACAGATGGTTTCTACTATGACTTTGATCCAGTAAAAACTTTCACGCCTGATGACTTAGAAAAATTAGAGTCGGCGATGCGCAAAATTATTAAGGCAGGACAGCGGTTTCGCAGACGTGTTGTTACAGAAAAAGAAGCGCTAGCCGAGTTAGCTCACGAACCCTACAAATGCGAATTGGTTGGTCTTAAATCCATAAATAGCGACGATGAATCCAGTGTCGAAGTTGGCGGCGGCGAATTAACAATTTATGACAATTTGGGGCGCGATGGACAACCAGCATGGAGTGATCTTTGCCGTGGACCACATCTGCCTTCGACAAAGTTAATTCCAGCATTTAAGTTAATGCGTACTGCTGCGGCATATTGGCGGGGCTCTGAGAAGAACCCAATGCTTCAAAGAATTTATGGAACCGCTTGGCCATCTCAAGAGAGATTAGATGAATACCTAAATCTTCTTGCAGAAGCCGAAAAGCGCGACCACCGTCGACTTGGAACTGAATTGGATCTCTTTTCGTTTCCAGAGGAGATCGGTTCTGGTCTTGCGGTCTTCCATCCAAAGGGCGGAATTATTCGTCGCGCAATGGAAGATTACTCAAGACGTCGCCACGAAGAAGAGAATTACCAATTTGTGTATTCACCGCATTTAACCAAGGCGGCGCTCTTTGAAACGTCCGGTCACTTGGATTGGTACTCCGAAGGTATGTACCCACCAATGATCATGGATGAAGAACATCATGCGGATGGCACTATTAAACGAGCTGGCCAGAAGTACTACATGAAGCCGATGAACTGCCCATTCCATAATTTAATTTATAAATCTGGCTCTAGGTCCTACCGTGAATTACCACTTCGCCTCTTCGAATTTGGAACGGTCTATCGCTATGAAAAATCAGGCGTTATTCATGGATTAACTCGTGCGCGTGGTTTTACCCAAGATGATGCGCATATTTATTGTACGAAAGATCAGATGTTGGGCGAACTCGATAGTTTGCTGACCTTCGTTTTAAATTTATTGCGCGATTACGGCTTAACTGATTTCTATCTAGAACTTTCTACTCGCAACCCAGCTAAATCTGTCGGCAGTGATGTGGATTGGGAGGCGGCAACAAATGCGCTCCGAACTTCGGCGGAGAAACAGAACCTCGAATTAGTTTTGGATCCCGAAGGTGCAGCTTTTTACGGACCTAAGATTTCAGTCCAGGCCAAGGATGCAATTGGTCGCACCTGGCAGATGTCCACGATCCAAGTGGATTTCCAACTTCCACAAAGATTTGATCTTGAATATGTTGCGCCAGATGGTTCGCGCCAACAACCAGTGATGATTCATCGTGCGTTATTCGGTTCTATTGAAAGATTCTTTGGCGTTCTTACTGAACATTACGCGGGCGCATTCCCACCATGGCTCGCGCCAGTACAAGTGCGAGCGATCCCAGTTGCGGACATTTACATTCCTTACCTTGAAGAAGTTGTTGCAAAGATGAAGAAGGCTGGAATTAGAGTCGATATCGATTCTTCCGACGATCGTATGCAGAAGAAGGTTCGTAACGCGCAATTAGAGAAAATTCCTTTCATGATGATCGCAGGAGAAGAAGACCAAGCCGCTAGCGCTGTTTCCTTCAGGTATCGAAATGGCGAACAGAAGAACGGCATTTCAATTGATGATGCGATTGCCGAAATTCTGAAGACGATCGCTAACCGCGAACAGATCTGATTATGAGCGAGGAATCAATCGGCGGGGTAGGTATGCCTGATCGATGGGAACGTTTATGGGCACCGCACCGTATGAGTTATTTATCAGGAGAGAATCGACCACTTCCAGGTAACGATATTGAATGTCCATTTTGTCGGATTCCAAAGTTAACTGACGCCGAAGGTTTGATTGTTGCCCGAGGTAAAACAGCGTATGTGGTTATGAATCTTTATCCTTATAACGCCGGACATGTATTGATCTGTGCTAATCGCCATGTTGCCGATCTGACTGATCTCAATGATGAAGAGCGAAATGAAATTCTAGAACTCTCCGCACACGCTATGAAAACTATTCGTAAGGTCAGTGGCGCTGATGGATTTAATCTTGGCATGAATCAAGGCGCCGTTTCTGGCGCTGGGGTTGCGGCTCATATTCATCAGCACGTTGTGCCTAGATGGGGTGGAGATTCAAACTTCATGCCGCTGATTGGGCAGACCAAAGTCATGCCACAGTTGCTTGCAGAAACCCGAGCCGAATTAGCTGCGGCTTGGTAATTTAGTTAAGTAAGAAAGTATTTCATATAGACCCAATTTTAAATTGGGAATTACTGGTATTGCTGGGAAAGCCAACCCCTGCTGGAATGCATCCGCGCCAAATTCTTCGAGCGCTTCTAAATATTCTTTGCGAAATTCAAAGACTAAAACTTTATGTTCCGGATCGCTCTCTTTAACAACGCGTACGCCAGTTGAGTAATCGCTCAATTGAAGTGAATCCAAATTTATCAGCGCACTTGGCGATCCATCTTCAGCATGTAGTACTAAATAAGGTGTGACTACGGGGTCGAGCAACCTGGTTGCAATAGCAGCCATGTCATCGAAATCAATTTCGCTCATCTCGATATCGGTTATGGCAACTAAGGAAGGAATATAAAGTTCTCGAGCCAGTGACCAGAGCTGTGCATCTTCGGTGCTTATGCCCTCGTTTGCGCTAACAATAAAAATTGCGGCATCGGCGCCTTCAAGTGCGACCGGGTTTACGCCAAGATCTCTGGCGAGCCCAGCGCTATTTTTGCCCACAATACTTACGCCCAAATTAGGGGCTATCGGTGGGAAGATTAGGTCGCTCACAATGCCTAAGCCTACGATGGGAATGATGCTACAGGGATCACTTCGCGCGCCAGTCACCAGATTGATTACTCCACTCTGCCGTGGCTTAATTCGTATTGGGATATCCGCTAACGCCATGAGTTTGATCGGCGCCGGTGCAACTATCGCGGCAGCGCTAATTTTCTTTCCGTCCGGACATTTCTTTGCTGGCACAATTTGGGTTTTAGTGTTCGTTCTTTTTGATCTGCTAGATGGAACTATTGCGAGATTATCAAATAAGGGATCAAACGCATTTGGCGCTCTACTTGATTCAACTCTTGATCGTTTAAGTGATAGCGCCGTAATAGGTGGAATTCTCTGGTATGAAATTTCTAAGCATGACCGTTTGGCACCAGTAGTTCTTATTAGCTTGGTTGCTGGCTTCATGGTTTCTTACATCAAGGCACGGGCGGAAAGTTTGAATATCAAGTGCGACGGCGGCTTGGCAGAGCGAACCGAGCGGCTAATTATTGTTCTTCTCACTACCGCACTAGTTGGGTATGGCGTTGATTGGGCGATGGCCGTTGGGATTTGGCTACTTGCCGTAGCCAGTGTGTTTACCGCCTTCCAACGAATTTTTATCGTTTCTAAATCTTTAAAGATGGCTTCCAATTAATGAGCGTTCTCACATACTGGGGTTATGCAATCGCGTGGAAGATTATTCGATGGTTGCCAGAGGCCAGCGCCTATAAATTGGCAGATCGTGTTGCAGATTTTATCTATAAGAAAAATGGAAAACAGGTTGACCGGTTACGGAGAAATTATGCCCGCATCAAACCGGGATTAAGTTCAGATTTACTGAACGATCTGACAAAAGAAGGGATGCGCTCATACCTTCGATATTGGTGTGACACCTTTCGTTTTCCATCATGGAGCAATGAACGCATTTTGAAAACCGTGGTTGTTGAAGGCGAGCATCTACTTCGCGACCCCATCCAGACTGGCCGCGGCTGCATAGTTGCGCTGCCTCATGCTGGCAATTGGGATCATGCCGGGGCATATTTTTGTGCTTCGGGAATTCCACTAACTACGGTCGCCGAGCATTTGGACCCAGAGAAATTATTTCGAAAGTTTCTGCAATACAGAACGGCTATTGGGATGGAAGTTTTGGATTTAAATTCTCGAAGCGCTGCCACGCTTTCACAACGACTTCGGGCTGGCAAATTAGTCGCATTAGTTGCCGATCGCGATCTTTCAAATTCTGGCGTGCCGGTAAATTTTGCTGGTTTTCCGGCAAAGATGCCCGCTGGTCCAGCTTTACTATCAATTCAAACTTCGGCACCGCTAATAACCGCATATGTTAAGTATGAAAAAGTAGGAATTCGAATCATCTTTGAACCTGAAATTGCTATTCCAGAATCAGGCACGAATACTGAAAAAGTTGCAGCGATGACTCAAGTTATGGCGGCTAGATTTGCAAGGCAGATCACCGCTTCACCAACAGATTGGCATATGTTGCAGCGGATCTGGGTGGATGGCGATTTTGTGGAACGAGGTGGCGAGTGAAGTCACTAAGTATCGGTTTGGTTTGTCCATATGGTTGGGATACTCCTGGTGGCGTGCAGATACATATCAAGGAGTTAGCAGAGTGGTTGATTTCTCATGGACATAAAATTTCGGTTCTAGCTCCGGTAACTGACGAATCTGCGTTAAGCGAACCGTGGCTAGTTTCCGCTGGTCGCCCAATTCCGATTCCATATAACGGAGCGGTGGCGCGAGTTATTTTTGGACCACTTGCATCTTCGCGGGTAAAGCAATGGATCGCACAAGGTGATTTTGATTTATTGCATCTACACGAACCAGCAATTCCATCCTTATCTTTGTTGGCTGGTTGGGCGGGGGAGGGTCCAATGGTGGCAACCTTCCATGCCTCCATTAGTCGCCACAAAACGATGAACGTGATCGGAAATGGACTCAATCCTTTTATTGAACGCATAACTGCAAAAATTGCGGTAAGTGAAACTGCCCGGCAAACGTTGAAGAATAGATTTGAAACTGAAGCGGTAGTTATCCCCAATGGAATTAATTTAACCAAATTTCAACACTCGCCAGCAAAACCAGAATGGGTGAGCGCTAACACCATCGGATTCATCGGCAGGTTTGAAGAACCAAGAAAAGGCCTTCAAGTTTTAATTGATGCGATTCCGGAAATTCTTAAATCAAAACCGGACCTAAACGTGCTGGTTGCCGGGCCGGGAGATTTCGAAGATTTCTCCAAGAAGATTCCAGAACATATTTTGCGCCACATTACTTATGTAGGCCGGTTGTCTGAAGAAGATAAGGGCCAATTCTTTAAATCCATTGCGTTATATGTGGCCCCTAATACCGGTGGTGAATCATTTGGAATTATTTTGGCCGAAGCCATGAGTTGTCGAACTCCAATTGTTGCAAGCGACCTGCCCGCCTTCAAAGCACTACTGGATGATGGGAAATCAGGTGCACTATTTAGGAATGAAGATAGCGCAGATTTGGCGCGCAAGATTGTTAAGTTATTGGATGCGGAAACAGATCGTTCAGCCGTGGCTCAGGCCGGTTACGAAAAAGCAATGACATTTGACTGGGATGTAGTTGGTTCACAGATACTCTCTGTTTATGAATTGGCGCTGGTTGGAAATAGTCGCGTGAGCCTCGCCTCTGATAATCGTTTCTGGAATCGATTGCGAGCAAATGACTAAAACCATATTAATTATTGTTTTTGCGCTATTACTTGGTGCCTGGTATTTATCATTCCTTGCCTCACGGCTTGACCGGTTGCACCATCGAGTTGAAACTTCCTGGGAACATTTAGATGCTTTGTTGCAGCGACGTGCCGCGATAGCACTTGAAATATCGCACTTTGCCGCGATCGATCCCGCGACAAGTTTTCTGCTAACCGCGGCTGCCTATCAGGCTCGCGAAGCAAATATTATCGAACGCAGCGACGCCGAAAGCGCGTTATCCGAAACTCTTAAACTCATCCGCACGCAAGATATGGCGACTACAACAGAGAGTGAAAGCGATATCTTGGCCGGGCTAGTTCGAATTACCGAAAAAATTTCGGTAGGAATAACAATTCATACCGAAGCGGTTAACACAGCCCGCAATCTTCGCTCTCAATTCATTTTTAGATCTTTCAGATTGGCTGGGCATGCTCCGCTTCCTATGAGGTATGCCTTCGAAGATGACATTCTATGAAACGAATTTTGGTTGCGTTAGTCCTAGCGGGGCTGCTTACTTCATGTGCGTCGCCCACGAAACTTGTCAGTTCGATAATTCCGAAAAAGGTAGAGCACAACGTATTAACTAATTTACCTGGGAAAAATGGTCCGGTGCTTGCGGTAAAGATTGATGACACACCACAAGCTCATCCACAAATCGGCCTCGAAAGCGCAGATGTTATTTATATCGAACAAGTAGAGGGTGGGCTAACTCGTCTCGCTGCGATATTTAGTAATGTCATACCGCGATCAATCGGACCAATTAGATCTGCCCGAATTAGCGATATTGATATTTTGGCACAATATGGCCACGTCGGATTTGCATTCAGCGGCGCCCAAAAGAAGATGCTGCCGGTATTAGCAGCAGCAAATCTGGAAAATATTGGTGCCGAGCGCAATCCACCGACAATATATTCAAGAGATCCCTCCAGATCTGAGCCTACTAATATGTTTTTGGATGCTAACGCTCTGTTGCAAAAGACGATAGAGACTGAGAAGAAAAACATTGACATCGTGAAATCAGTCGGGTGGCAATTTGGTTCGGCGCCTACAACAGCAACCTTGTCGAAAAATATTTTGGGCGTTGCCATTCATTGGCCGGCTTCGCGTTATGAAGTTAAATGGTCAAGCACGGAGAAGCGTTGGTTAATTTTCTATGCAGGTAAGCCAGATCTAGATGGAAATGGTAAGCAGCTAGGGTCTGCGAATTTTGTTATCCAAATCGTTCCGATTACTGATTCCATTTATCATGACAAAGTTGGCGGTATAACCCCGTTTAGCAACACCGTCGGAACCGGCGCCGGCTATTTGCTTCGGGATGGCAAGGCTTTTGCGATTAAATGGCAACGTCCGGTGGCCACGGCTGGAACCATTTGGACATTAACCGATGGCTCCGCGGCTAAATTCGCCGATGGCCAAGTCTGGATCGCGTTAACCGATCACGATCCAGCCTTTGAATTCCCCCCTGTAATCGCGGCGACACCATCACCAAGTTCAAAGTAGACTTGGGAGCCTAAGTTCACCTAGATCAGCTAGTTCAGCTAGTTCAACATAAATAGCACAGGAGCCTTGATGTCTCAGTCAAATGCAAATGAAGTAGGTACCGCTCGCGTAAAACGCGGCATGGCCGAAATGTTAAAAGGTGGCGTCATCATGGATGTCGTCAATGTTGAGCAAGCAAAGATTGCGGAAGATGCGGGCGCTGTTGCCGTTATGGCGTTAGAGCGCGTACCTGCAGACATTCGTGCCCAGGGTGGCGTTTCTAGAA
>Ga0194044_10000022_pt1 | contig 55532 bp, 60 predicted proteins | sample JunL4417m_MetaG_FD_155460 | JGI IMG/M metagenome (GOLD analysis project Ga0194044, IMG submission 155460) | Anoxic zone freshwater microbial communities from boreal shield lake in IISD Experimental Lakes Area, Ontario, Canada - Jun2016-L442-17m | ecosystem: Environmental > Aquatic > Freshwater...
GTTGACAACAGCTCAGGCTGCAACTACTTTGCCAACAATTATGGTTTTTAGTAGCCTTTTTGCTTATTTAACTCTTTATGTGGGTTTATTATGCGCTTACATTTGGGTAGTGTTTTATCTCGCTCGCCAGGCCGACGATAAGGAAAATTCTAGTGCGCAGCTTGAGAAAAAATCTGATCCCACATGGAGCCCATCTGGGACCTAAGTTATGACGTCAATCGACCTCACCCAGGCATCAGTCTGGCTCCCACTCTTTTTCTTTGTGGCCATGGGCATTGCAATGCTGTCTTATGTGGTGCTCGATGGCTTTGATTTAGGAATTGGGATGCTACTGAACCAGGCATCAGATCAAGATAAAGACATGATGATTGCATCGATTGGCCCCTTTTGGGATGCCAATGAAACGTGGATAGTTTTGGGTGTTGGTTTATTACTCGTTGCATTTCCCTTGGCTCACGGGGTAATACTGACGGAGCTTTACTTACCTGTAGCAGCAATGTTGATTGGATTAATTTTGCGTGGAGTCTCATTTGACTTCCGGGTCAAGGTCAATATTGAGCAAAAGCCGCTTTGGAATGCATTGTTTTATATCGGCAGCCTGATTGCTTCAGTCTTTCAGGGGATTATGATCGGTCGTTTGATTGTAGGATTTGATTCTGGTCTTCTAGGCTGGATATTTTCACTGCTAGTCGGGGTTTCATTGCCGGCAGGATACATTCTCTTGGGGTCTACCTGGTTAATCTTGAAGACTGAAGGGTCTCTTCAGCAGCAATCATTTAGATGGGCTAAAACAAGTTTATGGCTTACAGGTTTTGGAGTCGCATTAGTCTCTGTTGCCACTCCATACTTCAGTCCTGAAATCATGCATAAATGGTTTTCTTGGCCAGAAATTTTTTGGCTCTCTCCAATTCCGCTCGCCACCGCGATTTTATTTTTTCTTGCTAATCGATTTATTGGGGCAATTGAGAAAGGATCTAGTAAGCGAGAGTGGTTACCATTTGCCTGTGTCGTTGCCATTTTTTGGCTAGCATTTTTTGGTATTGCCTATAGTATTTTTCCTTATGTCATCATTGGAAAAATGACTTTGTGGCAAGCTGCTGCTGCCACTGAATCCCTATGGGTTATTTTTTGGGGTGCAATAGTAGTGCTACCCACAATTCTTGGGTATACACTTTTTTCATATCGGATTTTCAAGGGTAAGGCCACTCCACTTACTTACTATTAGTGCCTCAACCTACTGTTTATCAGACTCAATCCGGATCTTTCACACAATCCTTTGGTCCCAGGTTTAAGTTCTACTGACGCACGAGAAAAGTAAGCCCTCGCAGAAATGGTGGGGGTTTGTCTTTAACTCTTTTGGATTAACTGTTCAAATGCATTTATGAATGAGTCGGGAGGCTGGGCCCCTTGCAAAAGATATTGATCGTTCAGAATGATGGATGGCACTGAATTTATACCTGCATTGATATAAGAAGTCTCTGCCTCACGAACTTCTTTAGTAAATTGATTGCTCGTCAGCACCTGTTGAGCTATATCCTTATCTAGACCAGAGCGAGACACTGCATCTAGTAGATTTTTCTGATCATCTAAATTAACCGCTAAGCAAAAGTAGGTGTTTAGTAATTCTTTTTTGAGAATAGCTTGTTTCTCCAGTCCAAACTCCTGTCCGGCCCAATGCAAAAGACGGTGAGCATCAAATGTGTTGTAAACCCTTTTACGACCCTCCGGATGAAACTCAAATCCCGCCTCTGAGGCTTTGAGCCGAATATTAGCCTGATTAGCTTTGACCTGCTCTATAGTTAAGCCATACTTTTCAGTGAGATGTTCAATCGCGTCTTGACCACCCAAAGGCATATTAGGATTGAGTTCAAAAGGATGAAAGTGCACTTCAAAATTCGCTTTGTCGCTTAACTGGGCAATCGCCTGATTGAGATTGCCTAGGCCTACAGCACACCATGGGCAAGCTATATCAGATACATAGTCAATTTTAATGGTTGGTTTCATGAGCTTTATTTTACAGAAGCCTGTCAATTCCCAGAAAGGTACTTTTGAGCAACGAGATGTTTAGGTCATTGCTCCAACACTTTTTAACTCTGAAGACCAAAGAGTGAAAGAGCGTTTCTTTTGGATATCTGCCCCCAATCCTTTGGTCCCAGGTTCTCGTGGCACACCAGAAATAAAAATACCAAGCTTCGGACTGATATTTTTTATCTAATTTTGTTCTATCTTTGCGCTCTTTACGATATCACTGAATTTCTTACTTTCACCTCTTGAGAAGGCTTGAAATTCAGTCATGTTCATATTTCCGGGTTGGGCACCTTGTTTTTCTAGGGTGTCTTTTACATCAGGCATTTTTAATACAGCCGTAATATCTTCTTGAATTTTTTGTGCAATCAAATTTGGAGTCCCACTCGGAACATAGACCCCAAACCATTGGGTAAGGTCAAAATTTTCTAATTGCGGAGTTTTTGCTAAAGGGGGAATGTTAGGTGCTGCTGTAGAAATAGTTTTTGATGAGAGCCCTAGAGCTTTTAAAGCGCCCGACTTAATATGAGGTAGAGCAGTAGGAAGACCAGCAAAGCCAATATCGACATGACCTGCCAGTAAATCTGATACTGATGGGGCTACTCCCTTGTATGGAATATGGACTAATTTGATTTGAGCTTGTTGCTCGAGCATCACTGCGGCCAAATGCTGGGGAGTCCCAGGACCGGAGGATGCATAAGTTACAGTGTCAGATTTGTTTTTGGCGTAAGCAATCAACTCACTTGCATTGTTATAGGGCTTAGAAGGATTGGTAACCAAAACAAATGGAAGTTTTACTAAGAGGGTCACCGGCTTAAGATCTATATCTGGGTTATAGGACATCTTTTGCATAAAATGCTGATTAATAACCACCTCTGCTGTCGCTGACATCAGGATCGTTAAACCATCAGCAGGTGCTTTGGCAACAAAATTCGCACCAATAGTTCCGCTACCACCTGCTTTATTTTCAACCACAACAGCTTGTTTCCAGATTTCAGAAAGTTTTTGAGAAACTAATCTAGCTACAGGATCTACACCCCCTCCTGCGGCATAAGGAACGATTACTTTGACGGGGCCTGCCGGCCAAGACTGGGCATTACCATTTTGAATTATGGAAAACAAGAAGCTAAGTACGCTAAGTTGTAAAATTTTGAACATCATTTTCCCCCAGTAATAGTTATTTTAGGTATGGGCAAGCCGAAACGGCGATCACTCTTCTCAATTCAACTGCACTCCAATCTCGGGTTAGTTAGACAATGTTACGTGACTATGAATAGTATTGTTTATTAGTCCATATAACAGCATTCTAAGTGAATCGCTATATAAACTAGACTCCAGCAGCCAGGTTCAAGGCCTGGGGCCTCACTAGTAGAGCAAACCCTCATCAGCTATGGCCAGGGTTTTGTTTTTTAACGTTCTACTTGTGTCGTCATAGACATAAATTGTTTGGTCCTCTAGACTGGGAAGAATTAACAGGCTCCATTCATCTCATGCGCTCAAACTTCCTCAAAGCTCTTCTCACTTCGCTTTTATTTCTTAGTGCATTTTGTAGTGCCGAGGTAGTCAATTCAAAATGTCAGCTTATTTCTGGATCGATTGCTTTAGATGAAGGAGCAATTAAGTATTTATCAGTTGGGTCTGGAAAACCGGTTCTCTTATTACATGGTTTATTTGCTCAAAAAGAACAATGGTCAGATTTTGCTTGTGAGTTATCCAAAGGTGGATATCTAGTTTATGCGCCCGATTTGCCAGGCTATGGGCAGAGTGTTGGTTTTGTTATTGCGAACTATCAACTTTCAAGTGAGGTGAATCTCATTCATCAATTCACTCAAAAGTTAGGTCTAAAAAAGTTTAATATTGCTGGTAATTCTATGGGTGGCACAATTGCCGCTTTACTGGCACAGCAATACCCCAAAGAAGTTAATACCTTAGCCTTCATTGGCCCTCCACTGGGTATTGTTGGTTGGAGTCCGCAAGTCAAAGCAGCAATATATCAAGGAATTAATCCATTCATACCGATTACTGTAGATCAATTTAATTTAGAAATGGGTTTGTTATTCTCCAAGCCGCCGGTAATTGATAATTCAATTAAAGAAGCTGCGGTGAAGGAATTCTCTGTCAACAATCGACACTATCAACAAGTTTGGAATATCGTGAATTTGGATATTGCGGTTTTGGATTCCATCTCAAATTTAAGAAAGCCCACATTCATTATTTGGGGTCAAGATGATGGAATCTTCAGCGCATCGGGAAAGCCCCAATTGGATAAAAAATATCCTAATGCCATTTCATCAACTTTGACTGGGGCATCTCACCTCATCATGATTGAGAAGCCGATTGAGGTTGCCGACTTATACAAGGGATTTTTGAAGGCAAGCAGTCCGAAATGACTCCTAGCAAGCCTCAGGCTCAAGTCCCAGTGGACCCACTAGAAAAGAAAACCCTCATCAGAAATGGTGGGGGTTTTGTTTTTTGACAAATAAAGGTAAGCTAGGCTGTATATTCTAAATATAAAATCTGTTAACCATGAAAAATTAACATTTAACGTTTGTTGTTGCAAACCAATTAGTCTGTCGGTGAGTTTATATGGAGGTTAAATTGAAATTTTTTCATCACGCCAAGGCTTATTTACTATGCCTACTGGTTTTATCTTTTGCAGTATCTAGCCATGCCGCATGGCCTGACAGGGACGTGACGTTTATAGTCCCATTCCCGCCGGCTGGTAATACAGACACAGTGGCAAGACTCATCGCTACAAATGTTTCCTCCAGTATAGGCAAGCAAATCATTGTTGAGAATAGGCCTGGCGCTGGCAGCATGATTGGCTCGCAACTCGTAGCACGAGCAAAGCCTGATGGTTACACGTTTTTAGTTGGTAGCATCTCAAACGTGCTCAATCACTTTTTCTATAAAAAACCTTTGTACGATATTACAAATGATCTAATTCCAGTTTCACAGATCATCAATGTGCCAAATTATATTGTTGTTGGAGACAAATCAGAAATCAAGACCTTCAGGGATCTGCTAATTTATGCTAAATCAAATCCCGAGAAAGTGACTTGTGCCACAACTGGTGTTGGCACTAGTACTTATTTAACGTGCGAGATGATTAAAGCAATGGCAGGAGTGAGTATTACCAATGTACCTTATAAAGGCGGGTCGGCCGCATTGCAAAGCGCAATGGCTGGAGAAGTTACGTTTGCAGTTGCAAATGAAGCCTTGCCATTTATAAAGGACGGAAGGGTTATGGGGTTAGCCGTTACAACTCCGACACGCTCAATTTTTGTCCCTAATATTCCTGCTGTATCAGAATATATTCCAAACTTTGACGTCACCTCTTGGTACGGAGTTTTTGCTCCAGCAGGCACATCAAAGGAGATTGTGAATGATCTTGCCTCCAAGATTCAAGCCACACTAAAGCAGCCAGAGGTAATTAAGAAGCTAGAAAGTCTTGGTGCTGTACCCGTTGGCACTTCCCCTAAGGAGTTCGCTAGGTACATCAATTTAGAGCTCAAGAAATGGGAGATAGTCATTAAGCCCTTAAATGTTTCTGTCGATTGATTTTCTTGGATCGTCAGAATTCTATTTCTGTAGCGGAGAACATTAGCAATGAGATCGCTCACTGGGCTCAAATACGACCTAATAGTGGCGCTATTTGTGATGGGGGAAAGGCCTTAAGCTTTCATGAACTAGAAAATGCCCTTGTGCGCGCTCAGTCCGAATTAAAAGAATTGGGGTGCAAGAGTGGCGATCTAGTCTTAGCAGTTGGTGAGAATAGTATTGGTTTCGCTGTATTTTTATTAGCGGCTGCTCGCATGCGTTTGCACGTGGTATTAGAAAATGCTCGACGGGTCTCGCCAGAAATCCAACAAATTATTCACCATTCTGAACCAGTTGCCCAATTTTATTTTCATGATAGTTCTTTGGATTGTGTTGGGCACTCAAACTTTTTTAAGGCATCTATTAGGCATTCATCGTTATTTGGTGAATATGGGTTTATTAAAGGGAATAATTGCGACCCTTATCCTATGGAGGCTAATGTTTTTGCAATCATTTACACCACTGGAACTACCGGTACTCCAAAAGGTGTCATGCTGACCCATTCTAATTTGCTGTTTATCGCCAGGATGATGCAACAACTTCGAGAAATAAAGCCAGATGATCAGGTATTGGCAATATTGCCAATTTCACATGTGATGGGTTTGGCATCTGTTTTTTTAGGGACGCTTTACTCTGGTGCTACTGTGTATTTTCTGCCCAAATTCTCTCCAGAAAAATGTTTGGAACTAGTTACAAAAAATCAAATAACGGTCTTGCAGGGTGCGCCCACCATGTTTGCAAAATTGGTTGAATACATTTGCAGCCACCAATTGACTGGCTTCAATTCCTTGAGATTTTTAGGATCTGGTGGCGCGCCAATTGATGAAAATTTAAAAAAAGACGTGAAAAGTATTTTTCAATGTGATTTGCAAAATGGTTACGGGCTTACAGAAATCCCATCCATTTCTTGGACAAGGTTTGGGGATGTAGTTTTAGATGATTCTGTTGGGTTACCGCTTCCAGGCGTTCAAATCCAATTTAGGAACTCTGATGGAGCGCTCTGTGATGCCGATGAAGTTGGGGAGCTTTGGGCAAAAGGCCCAAATCTGATGAGTGGCTACTTTAAAAATCCTAAATTAACCAATGAAGTGGTAGATAAAGATGGTTGGTTCAATACTCAAGATCTGGGATATATCAATACTGATGGCAGGATATACATTGTTGGCAGGACAAAGGATGTGATTATTCGTTCTGGATTTAAAATTTATCCGCTTGAAGTGGAGTCTGCCTTGCTGAGCCATCCGCATGTGCTCCATGCCGCCGTACTAGGCCACGCTATTTCGGGAAATGAAGAAGTATGGGCTTTTATTGAGCGAGATAAGGACTGTTTATTGAATGCCGATGATATTTCCTCCCATCTAAGTATGCTGCTTTCGCCATATAAAAGACCAAGCAAAATAATTTTTTTGGAAAGCCTACCTTTAGCCGCAAATGGGAAGGTGCTAAAGTCCAAGTTAATTGATCAATTTCCCCAATAGGACGGATAAAAATGTCACAAGCAGTTACCTATGAATCAAATAATAATATCGCCCTCATCACTATTAATCGCCCTGAGCGCTTAAATGCAATTAACGAGGAAGTTGAAGTTGGTCTAGCAAATGCATGGCGCAAATTTAACCAAAGCAATGACCGTGTTGCCGTATTGACTGGCGCAGGAGATAAAGCATTTTCAGTCGGCAAGGATCTGGAATATAAGGCTTTCCCAGAATTTAGGCGATTTGTGCCAGGATGTGATATTGAAGTAAGAAAGCCCATTGTGGCTGCTGTTAGCGGTTGGTGTATTGGTGGCGCTATTACCTTAGTGCAAATGGCAGACTTATGTGTTGCATCGGAAACAGCTAAGTTCACCTACCCTGAAGCAAAGCTAGGGTTTGCTGGTGGTTTGATCGCTGGCTTAGTAAGTCGCATTCCTCACAAGGTCGCCATGGAGTTAATGTTGCTTGGCGAAGAAATTAGTGCTGAAAGAGCTTATCAAGTAGGACTTGTAAATAAGTTAACGCCCCCTGGCGAGCATCTAAAGGGAGCTTTGATATATGCCGAGAGATTGGCAAAAAATGCGCCATTGGTTTTGGAAATGCTAAAAACTTTTGGCATCCGAACATTACCCAAGAGCCCCATGGAGGAGGCGAGCTTCGCTTTGCGAGAGGTAGACTTAATTAAAGATAGCTCTGATAGGCTTGAAGGTCTTGATAGTTTTTCTAGTAAGCGCCAGCCTCAATATAAAGGCAAGTAACTTATTTAACCAATGGCTTCAAGAGTCCACCACCCTTTTTTGGTGGGTAGGCTTTAATCGCCTCTTCGATAGGATCAGTTCCCCACCCTGGTCGATTGGGAATAAGCATATGCCCGTCTTGGTATTCGGGCGCATGTGTGAATAATTCATTTTCCCAAGCAATCCGATCAATATCTGTTTCCATAATTCTCAGATTGGGAACTGCGGCGGCAAAATGAGCATTCATAAATGTGCTTAGATGACCATAAAAATTATGAGGAGCAATATTGACATCGTGAATATCAGCAAGATTGGCCATCTTCATTGATTGCCAGACTCCATTCCATACCGCATCGATTATTGCTACATCTACTGCATTTTTTTGGAGAAACGGAAGTAGCTCCCGCCCTCCAAAAAGGGTTTCACAAGAGCTTATCGGGTGAGGACTTTTACTTCGAATAAATGCTAGTGCATCAGGGTTATAACTATCGATTTCAACCCAGAAAATATCAAAGTCTTCTATTGCTTTGAGAATTTTAAGGTAGCCCTCTGTTTTGGCATTGAAATTCAAATCGATCAATATATCCATATCAGGACCGGCGCCATCTCTTAATGCACCAAGATGATCTACTAAGTTTTTGATTGCAGTTTTATCCACATTTAACTCGGGATAGAAGGGTGATGAAAAGCCAGGTCGCCAAGCCTGCAAGGGTGCTTTAGCGTGATTAAACCAGTTCGTTTTAAGGGCGGTAAACTGACTTTCTCTAGCAATTTCTCCCATTTTTTTGACGCCATCAAGGTCTGTAATAGCTGGCCCATAATACGCAGGGTGATTTATCCTCCAGGTTGGGCAGTGGGACCAGTAGACTCTGATTCTGTCTCTTAGCTTGCCTCCAAGCAAGTCATAGCATGGTATGCCCAAAGATTTAGCTTTTGCATCTAGCAATGCATTTTCAATAGCACCAATGGCCTCAGAATTAATACCTCCAGTTGCTGGCCTGGTTCTACAATAAGCATCGGTAAAAAAACGCTCATGATTAGCGATATCTGTCCCAACGACTACGGGGGCTAACTGCTCTATTACATTACTTACTCCAGGCGAGCCGAAACCTTCGTCATATTGACTCCAGCCAACAATTCCATCATTAGTTGTTATTTTTAAGAAATAGTAATTTCTCCAGCCGGCATCGCAAGCCAGGGTCTCTATTCTGTCAACTAAGATGGATTGTTTTTGCATAGATTAATTTCCGTTTTGCCGTTTATAAAACTGTCTTAAGTGCTTAGTAGATCTTAGACTATGATGGGTCTGTATAGCCAATAATTACGGATTATTTTATGAAAATATTGATAGTTGGGGCTGGCGGAGTTGGGGGATATTTTGGTGCCAAACTTTTAGAATCTGGGCTAGATGTTACCTTTCTCTTAAGAGGTAAGCGACACGAGCACATTCAGAAGAGTGGTTTAACGATTGAGGCGGATGGTAATAAGACTACCGTTTTTCCCAAAATAGTTACTGCCGAGGAATTAAAACCTACATTCGATTTGATCATTTTAGCTTGCAAAGCTTATGATTTAGAGGATGCGCTTACTTCCATTAAGAATGCATCAAGCATAGGCGTCATACTTCCATTTCTAAATGGTCTTGATCATTTAGAAATCTTAGACGAGAGATTTGGGCGCTCAAGAGTGATGGGGGGTATTGCAAACATTGCAGCTAATATTAATTCCACGGGAGTAGTCCAAAGGCTAACAGATGTCAATCTTTTGACAATAGGCGCTCGATCTGAAGAGCATCTAGCGTTAGCGAAAGAGTTTTACGGGGAATGTGAAAAAGCAGATTTCAACGCTGTATATAGTGAAAATATCACTCAAAATTTTTGGGATAAATGGATCACTTTATCGACATTGGCGGCTGTAACCACTTTATTTCGTGCGCCAATTGGGAAAATTGTCGCCTCATCCTTTGGCCTAGCTATCTTAGAAAAAGCATTTTCAGAAGCATGCGCAATAGCAAGTTCTAGTGGGTATGCTATTTCAGAAGAAAGGAAAATGAAGGGGATTGAGTCCTTAAGTAAAGTGAATTCACCTTTAACTGCTTCTATGTTGCGGGATTGGATAGGGGGATTCAGAACCGAACATGAGCATATTTTGGGGAGTTTAGTTAAACGAGGAGTGGATCTCAAGATAGAGTGTGATCTCCTAAAAATTGCTTATACCAATTTGGAGATGAATTCCAATTATTAGGCGTTATTAGATACTCCACAAACTTCGTCAATCAGAGTGGTCTCACAATCACCATTTTTAGACTAGGTTCAAGTTCTGCACCAATGAAATCAACGACTGAGGAAGAAATTCTTAAGTCGTATTTCAATTTTTATAACATTCCATGGGCGCCCAGTACTGATATAAAAACTGTCACCAGGCTAACCATGAGTAGGATGATGTGAAGTTGTAAAGTGACCTGCAGTGTGCGCTTGGGGTTCTGACTATGTTTTGGATGCCTTTTTTCCAGGATTGGCTCGACGATAAAAAGTGCTAGAGTAAATATCAACCATACTAATACCATGGCATGCATCCAAAAAAACTGCATCTGAGTAAATCTTCCCCATGCACTGAGTTGATCAACCATGTAAAAGCCACTCATTCCGGCAATTAGAACCATCCACTTAGCAATTTTGGCAAAGCGGTTCTCGATTAGATGAAAAATAGATTCCTGCTGGGCAAATCCATACTGAGATTTAATTGCTGGAAGCATGACTAGGGTAACAAAGCTAACGCCACCAATCCAAATAACAATGCTCACTATGTGAATGGCTCGCGCGATAGTAAGGCCGTTCATGGATGCTCTAATTTCTTGAGGTTATGAAAAGAGTCCCGATCATCAAGCCCCCAGCTTTCCCATCCATCTCCAAATAATTCATGGGGATGCTGCGTTCTATCGGAACCATTTCCACACGCCATTGAATTTGATGGGCAATACCTCTCACAACCCCAGCATACTCGTTCTGGGTGTGGCGGATTTAAGGGAAACTTTTTTAGCATATCAATCACTCGATGTATTTAAACGCATGTTTTACTCCCAGCATTTGATGTATGGCAAAAGAACACTGCATTTCAAGGTTTTAAAGAGGGCTTACTGGTCGGCATAGTTCTATAGAGCTATTTCATTAACTCATGGTTACGGGGAGAATCCAGAAAGCTATAAACAATAGAACTTTTGATCTTTAGCGTATGGAGTTTGATTGAATATGAAATACCAGGTTGATTTTGAGCAGTTAGCGAATGTGATGGGTGATGGTGTAGTTATTTCTGATGCCAAAGGCGAAATTGTTTTTTGGAATTCGGCTGCTGAAAGAATTTTTGGTTACACAGCCAGTGAAGCTTTAGGTAAAAGCCTGGACATTATTACTCCAGAGCGTTTTAGAGAGCGGCACTGGGATGGATATAAAAAATCCATGGAAACGGGGACAACTCGCTATGGATCCACATTACTGACGGTCCCAGCTCTTCATAAAGAAGGTAAAGCTCTCTCGATTGCTTTCACGGTAGCCATGCTCACCAATGATGATGGCAATGTAGAGGGTATAGCAGCTATCGTGAGGGATGATACCGCACGCTTCCAAGCGGATCGCTTACTCAAAAAGCAGATTGCAGAACTAGAAGCGAAATCCTAATAGAAGTGGTTATGACAAAGAAGACCATGCCACTTTTTGCTCTAGGCTTTAGACCATTTTATTTGTTGGCAGCATTTTGGTCTGTAGTTGCTATTTTAGAATGGCTTATGGAGTTAAGTGGATCTGGTCTTCGTGGAGTTGGTTTGATCCCTGGTATTCAGTGGCATGCTCATGAGATGATTTTTGGATTTGCAACAACCGTTATCGTTGGATTTGCATTAACTGCTGTGAGGTCTTGGACTGGGCTTGACACACCTAAAGGCTACTCCTTAATGTTGTTGGTAATCCTCTGGATTGCGGGGCGATTGGGTCCATTACTTACTCCCTATTTTGCGATTATTGATATTCTATTTTTACCAACTATCGCACTAGTGATTGGTAAATTAATTTTGCAAAGAAATATGGCAAGAAATCTTTTTCTGCCATTAATCCTTAGTGCATTGGGGGTGCTTAACGGATTGTTTTATATGTCTGCTTATGGGCATATCAATATTGATGCTAATGCTCCTTTGATTTCATCACTATTTTTAATAGTCATGATCGAAATCATGATCGGTGGTCGAGTTATCCCGAGCTTTACTGCAAATTCAATTTTGGGATTAAAGCAGTTTCGAAATAAATCCTATGCAAGTACTGTACTAGTATTTAGTGCAGCATCCTTTTTACTTTGGACTTTCTTTCCGGTAAGCATTGTTACTGCCCTCATCTGTATTTTCACTGGTGTGCTTCAACTGGTTTTACTTTTTGGTTGGCGGCCATTTGCAACCACATCGAAGCCGATCGTATGGGTTTTACATGCAGCCTATTTTTGGATTCCTATCGGTTTTATTTTTCTTGGCTTTTCCTCGCTGGGTTTGATTTCAATATATATCGCGCTACATGCTTTTGGCATCGGCGCTACTGGCGGATTGATTATCGGCATGATTACTAGAACTGCCATGGGGCATACCGGTCGATCTCTTACGGCAGGATCAACTGAAGTGATCTGTTATGCATTGGTACAGGCAACCGCAATCATTTGGATGGCTGCCCATTTAACATCGGGCGTGTGGTTTCATTCAACCATTGGCTTGGCCGGCATCTGCTGGTGTTTAGCCTTCCTCCTTTACATCCACAAGTACTTTCCTTGGCTCTCTAAGCCCCGCTTGGATGGGCAGCCAGGATAGCGTGCTATTGAACTAATGGCGCAATCTCTTTTACGGGTATCTCAATGAATATGTTGGTTCCTTCCTTTTCGGGGGATTTATTAACTAAGAGCGGGATTTCACCGCTGATCATCAAAGGCAAGACGATACTTCCAATCGTGCAAGGCGGAATGGGTGTTGGAGTATCCGCCCATCGTCTAGCGGGAGCGGTTGCAAAAAATGGAGGTATGGGAACGGTTTCCTCCATCGATCTTCGGCGCTTGCATGTAGATCTTATGCAAGAGACTCAGCATCTATCTCCCTGTTCAGAAAGTCGCGAGACTATCAATAAAGCCAACCTTGAGGCGTTAAGGCGGGAAATCACACAGGCAAAAGTCGAGTCTGAGGGTTTTGGTTTGATTGCAGTCAACATCATGAAGGCTGTGAATGAATATGCTGCCTATATACAGTGCTCTCTAGAAAACGGCGCTGATGCCATCGTGGTTGGCGCAGGATTACCACTTGATTTACCAGACCTAGCAGCAGACTTTCCTGATGCGATTTTGATTCCAATTTTGTCTGAATCGAGAGGCGTGCAATTACTGGTGAAAAAGTGGATGAAGAAGGGCCGTTTACCGGATGCCATTGTGATTGAGAATCCAAGGTTAGCTGGAGGGCATGTAGGAGCATCTAGCGTGGGGGACATTCATAACCCTAAATTTGATTTTGAAAATGTCATTCCTGAGGTACTTGCTTTCTTTAAATCCATCGGAATTGAAGGGCAGATTCCCCTTATCGCAGCTGGCGGAGTCTCCTCTTTCCAAGATATTAAGCGCTTGCAAGCGCTTGGCGCTTCGGGTGTTCAACTGGGTACTGCCTTTGCAGTAACTTGTGAGAGTGATGCGGACGAGGCATTTAAGCATGTTCTTGCTAATGCCAAGAAAGAAGATCTAGTTGAGTTTTTGAGTGTTGCTGGACTTCCAGCGAGGGCTGTTAAAACGCCTTGGCTTGGAAAATATCTCAAGGTTGAGAGCATTCTTCAAGGGACAGCTCGTAAGAAACCACGCTGCACAATGATTTTTGATTGCCTTCACGATTGTGGTTTACGCGATGGTAATAGTGCTTGGGGTCAATTTTGTATAGATAAAGTTCTTGGGAGCGCACTGACTGGTAATGTACAGAAAGGGCTTTTCTTTAGAGGGGCTGGATCCTTACCTTTCGGAAATGAAATACGCCCTGTGATCGATTTAATTACCCAATTATTGTCCGAAGTGGAGCCGGTGAACTATGGATATGCAGACAAATCGTTTTAACCCGCAAGCAACGCATGCTAGTACAACTCTCGCTTAATTAGCAAGATCATTGTTCGTGCAAGTAGAAATAGAATGAGCGCTGTAGAGAGGGTGATCGCAATAATGGCAGCTTCATGTGGCCATCCACCCCGTATTACTGCCTCAATTACACAGGAGGCAGTTGCTGCAGCAGGGAATGCGAAAGACCAAAATCCAAAAGAAAAAGGAACGGCTGTCCAAGATCGCCATCTCGTCATTACTGCAAAAATAGGACCAGATGCAACACCTAGACCTACTAAGATGACATCGACAGGAATATTTGGCCAAATCGTAATGGCGGTAATGGTGCTAACTGCTGCTGGACCCATTTCAATACCAATGGTCGCACGATATTGTGGTGGAAGAGGGCCCGCAAACAAGCGGTGCAGAATTCGCATTTCTAGTAAAGCCCATCCGCCAAGACCCATTCCCCATACTAAGTATCCAAAGCCAGGAAACCCAATTGCGGTTAAGGCCGCGCCACCAACAAGTCCTCCTGGAACAATTGGCAAGTACAAGGCTGGAGTTACCTGGTCGGTGGGTATATTGCCCATGGATAAAAGATGAACTACACGCCATGCGATGATTACTTGTATCAGGAGAGATAGGATCGTTAATGCATAGCCGAAGAGGACATACTCTGGGAACCTGGGAAGAATTAAGGCAACAGCCAATAGGGTGCTAATGGGTAAATACGCCATCATGGGGCCTAAAACGGGGTTTAAGAATTTCTCTTTTATTGCTGCCGGATACAAAACGGCCTTAATGCTCCAAAGCACAATGAGAAGGCATAGAATGAACACACCAAGACTCAGAAAAGCCATTTCCATCAATTGGGTGGAGAAATTGCTGACATAGGCGAACTTTCGCCAAGCGAATGAAAGACTAAGCAAGCCGAGTGACATACCAAACAGTCCTGGATGTAAGCGCTTAAGCCAGTTTGGCTTGTTCTCTCTTTGCATGATTTTTTTATAGTTATTTGTTGAACATGAAGAATACTGAATTTACCTTAAAAAAGAAATTGATGTTCATTGGCACCACCCTTTTGGTGTTGGCAATGATCTCGATCAGCTTTACTTTGTGGGTAACCTGGAAGCTCGAGGGTGGCGCAGCAGCAATCAATGAAGCTGGCCGCATGAGAATGCAGACCTATCAGTTGGCGCTACTGGCAAACGGACAGGATCTGATGGCAACGCAAAGGCTCATTGATAAATTCAATGACAGTATTACTGTGCTTAAAACAGGTGATCCAGCTAGACCTCTTTTTGTTCCATGGAATGACGCTAATAGAACCTATTTCTCCCAAATTCAAAATCAGTGGGAGAACATTAAAGAAGGATTATCAAAAAATAATAGTAAGACAATTTCTGTTGTAAACATCAATAATTTTGTTTCTCGAATTGATGAATTTGTAGGGTCGATTGAGATAGAAGTGGATTACTGGACTGGGATGCTTCACCTGTTTCAGTTTGCGATGTTAGCCATTTCTCTCGTTGCTACATTGATCATTATGTATGTGGGATATTCTGTGATCCTTGATCCGGTAGAGAAATTACGCATCGGATTCGAGAGTGTTAAATCAGGTAGATTAAATACGAGAGTCCAAATCGAGGCTAAGGATGAGTTCGGTGAGTTAGCAATTGGTTTTAATTCAATGACTTCAACTATTAGTGACTTATATAGTGGTTTAGAGGCAAAGGTTGAAGAAAAGACCTTGCATCTTCAGGAGCAACAAAATCGTTTGCAAGCTTTATATGATTTAAGTTCATTTGTTTCAACTGAAGACAATCTAGAAAGATTGGCCCAAGGCTTTTCAAAGCGAATTTTATCTATCACGGGTGCTTCTGCAATCGCAATAAGATGGACTGACCAGGCGAATAAGCGATATTTTTTACTATCCGGTGCAAATTTACCTGCATCCATCATGCAAGAAGAGCAATGCCTGGTAACTGGTGACTGCTTTTGCGGGCAATCTAGTGGAAAAGCAGAAATCCAGGTAATTACTTTTGATCCAAAGGTTGAGTTAGACCGGCATTGCGTCAAGGCTGGGTTTAACTCTCTTGTAACCGTTCCAATTCTATTTCAACAAGACTTACTTGGAGAAATTGATATTTTTTATATTCAAGAACAATCAATAGATACAGATCGGAGAGCTTTGCTGGAGACATTAGCTCATCATTTGGCTGGGGCAATGGAAGCTTTACGTATTAAAGCCTTGGAGAGAGAGGCGGCTATTTCTGAAGAGCGTAGTTTATTAGCAAGAGAGTTACATGATTCAATAGCCCAGTCATTAGCATTTCTTAAATTACAGGTGGGCATGCTAAAAGACGAGATAGTGGAGCCAGCAACTGCAAAGGCAAAAACGATCTTAGGTGAGTTGGACGAGGGTTTAAGAGAAAGTTATAGTGACGTACGTGAACTGTTATTGCATTTTAGAACGCGTACTAATATCGAGGATATAGAACCAGCGATCAAGACGACGTTGCAAAAATTTGAGCATCAATCAGGTATTCACACGGAGTTATCTGTGCAGGGGCAGGGACTACCTTTAACTCCAGATGTTCAGATACAGGTCATGCATATCATTCAGGAAGCATTATCTAATATTCGGAAACATTCGAAAGCAGCCATAGTAAAGGTCGAAGTAGCGCAATCACCAAAATGGATGTTTAAAGTAATTGATGATGGAATTGGTTTTTCGACAGAGCTAAATGCAGTTGATAGCACGCATGTCGGTATGAGCATTATGCGAGAGCGGGCCAGTAAAATTGGAGCCAAATTGGAGTTGAGTTCAAAACCGCTAGCAGGAACTTGTATATCCTTAACTCTTCCTACGTAAGTGATATTCTTTTATCTCAATATTGAAGGCAGGGTAAATTGGAAAAGATTCGGATTCTAGTTGTTGATGACCATACTTTGTTTAGGCGTGGTTTAATCGCTTTAATTTCACAGGCAAGTGATTTTGAGGTGATTGGTGAGGCTGGCGACGCTATCGAGGCATTGCGATTATGTAAATCACTAAAGCCTGATGTTATCTTGCTTGATAATCATTTGCCTGGCGCTAGTGGAATTCAATCACTTCCGGATATTTTCCATGCCTCACCCGATTCGACAGTCATCATGCTGACTGTTAGCGAGGATGAAGCTGATTTAATCCAGGCGTTGCAGAATGGCGCACAAGGATACTTACTTAAAACGAGTGAAAAAGATGAGTTGTTACTTGGTATTCGCAAGGCATTTGATGGGGAGTCGGTTATTAGTAAAGAGCTTACCCATAAGTTGGTTAGCGCATTTAAAACTGGCACCAAGAAAGACGGTAAGCCCTCAAATACATCATTAGCAGCGACTTTATCACCTAGGGAGATTGATACTGTCCGCTTAATTGCTGTTGGGTCTAGTAATAAAGAAATTGCTCGGCAGCTTGGCATCGCTGAAACTACCGTCAAAATTCATGTGCAACATATCTTGAGGAAACTCAACCTCACATCTCGAGTTCAGGTGGCAGTATTTGCGAATGCTGAAGGCATGATTTCATAAGAAGTAGCTCTAAAGAACTATAGGCCACAGCCGCTTATAGTTCGACTGCTTTTTAAAAGTAGTCTTTTGGAGGATATTGTTAATCCTCTTTAGTTTTGATAATCAACTCATGACATTAGGGGATATTCATGAGTTCGATAGTTAAAACGAGTAGACAAGCTTATTCAGTTTTGATCGTCAGTACATTTGCCTTCACTGTTTGTTTTATGGTGTGGATGATGTTCGGGGTCATTGGGATACCGATTAAAAAATCGCTCGACTTAAGCGCAACCCAATTTGGTCTTCTGACGGCTACACCAATTTTGACTGGCTCTCTTGTGCGTGTGCCACTTGGTATTTGGACTGATCGATTTGGCGGCCGCATTGTGATGTTTTTATTGATGCTCTCGACCGTCATTCCTATTTGGATGATGAGTTACGCCAGCCAATACTGGCATTTTCTAGTAATTGGTCTTTTCGTAGGCTTAGCTGGAGGCTCATTTTCAGTTGGTACTCCATACGTAGCAAGATGGTTCCCGAAAAATCGCCAAGGATTTGCAATGGGTGTCTATGGTGCTGGTAACTCCGGCGCTGCAGTTAATAAATTTGTAGCGCCTGCCTTAGTGGTCGCATTTGGATGGGCTGTAGTGCCAGAGGTATATGCAGCTGTCATGTTGGGCGCCGCACTTCTATTCTGGATTTTTAGTGCTAGCGATCCATCACATTTAGTCTCGAGCAATATTTCTTTTAAAGACCAATTAAAGGCGCTTAAAGATCCACAGGTATTACGCTACTGTCAGTACTACAGCATTGTATTTGGTGGTTATGTTGGCCTTAGTTTGTGGATGGTGCAGTACTACGTAGGTGAATTTGGTTTGGAAATCCGGACGGCAGCACTATTAGCCGCATGCTTCTCATTGCCAGGCGGCGTTTTAAGAGCAATTGGTGGATGGATGTCAGACAAGTATGGAGCGCATCAGGTGACTTGGTGGGTGATGTGGGTAAGTTGGATTTGTCTTTTCTTACTTTCCTATCCGCAGACTGACTTCACAATTCAAACGATTCATGGCCCAGAGACATTCCACGTCGGCCTCAATATTTATTTATTTACCAGTTTAATGTTCATCTTGGGTATTGCTTGGGCATTTGGTAAGGCCAGCGTTTTTAAATACATCGGTGACGACTACCCAGAAAACATCGGCACCATTTCAGGAATTGTTGGCCTAGCCGGTGGATTAGGCGGTTTTATTTTGCCAATTTTGTTTGGTGTTCTTCTAGATATCACCGGCATTCGTTCGAGCGCCTTCATGCTGATGTACGGCGTGGTTTGGGTGTCACTCATCTGGATGTATCTAACTGAAGTTCGTAAATCTGAAGTGATGGGCACTAAAGCCATTCCATCGCTCACTTAATCATTGCAAATATAAGGAAACATCATGGCCTCGACCGTCATTACACGCTGGGAACCAGAGAATAAGCAATTTTGGGAAGAGACTGGGAAGCCGATAGCAAAACGCAATCTGTTGATTTCGATTCCCGCACTAACCCTCGCATTTGCAGTATGGATGGTGTGGTCGGTGGTCGTAGTGAACCTGCCAAATGTAGGATTCAAATTTTCTACAAATCAACTGTTTTGGTTGGCTTCTCTACCTGCATTATGTGGCGCTACCTTAAGAATTTTTTATTCGTTTGCCGTCCCCATTTTTGGTGGTAGGCGCTGGACAGCAATTTCAACTGCTTCATTACTCATTCCTGCCGTTGGTATTGGATTTGCAGTTCAGAATTCAGCAACCCCGTATGAGTTTTTTATCTTACTTGCCTTGTTATGTGGATTGGGAGGCGGTAATTTTGCCTCCTCAATGGCTAATATCAGTTTCTTTTACCCTAAAGCGCAAAAGGGTACGGCCTTAGGTCTTAATGCTGGCCTAGGTAATTTAGGTGTTTCTATTGTTCAGTTAGTTGTCCCACTTGTGATTACTGCAGGTGTATTTGGTAGCTTGGGTGGTGACTCACAAATGGTTGTTAAGGCCGGCAACGAAGTGCCAATGTGGTTACAAAATGCAGGCTTTATTTGGGTACCTTTTATTGCTGTTTCGGCAATTGCTGCTTGGTTTGGTATGAATGATTTAGCCGAAGCAAAAGCTTCCTTTGCTGATCAAGCAGTGATTTTTAAACGCAAACACAACTGGTTAATGTGCTGGTTGTATTTGGGCACCTTCGGTTCTTTTATTGGTTATTCAGCTGGATTTCCTTTGCTGATTAAAAGTCAATTTCCCGGTGTTAATGCGCTCAGCTATGCATGGCTTGGACCGTTGGTTGGTGCATTAGCAAGACCAATCGGCGGCTGGTTGGCTGATAAGTTGGGTGGAGCCAGAGTTACATTCTGGAATTTCATTGCAATGGCTATAGGGGTGTTAGCGGTTTTACATTTCTTACCTGTCAAAGGCGTTGGCGGAGATTTTTACGGATTCTTGATTGCATTCATGGTGTTATTTGCAACTTCAGGTATTGGTAATGGCTCTACATTTCGGATGATTCCCGTGATTTTCTTGACTGAGCGTCAGCGTGCAGCTGGCAATACTCAGGCTGACAAGGATCAAGCACTTCGTGATGCCAATAAAGAGGCCGCAGCAGTGCTCGGTTTTAGTTCTGCAGTAGGTGCTTACGGTGGATTCTTTATTCCAAAAGGATATGGAACTTCTATCGCTGCCACAGGCGGACCAGAGGCCGCCTTGTATGCATTCATTGTTTTTTACATTACCTGTACGTTTATTACCTGGTGGTATTACAGCCGTAAAAACGCACCAATGCCTTGCTAAGAAAATATTAAAGGATTGATATGAGTCACTTTTTAGATCGCCTCAAGTTTTTATCTGCCGATAAAGAAACGTTTTCCGATGACCATGGTGTAACGGTTGGAGAAGACCGTACCTGGGAAGACGCCTACCGTTCACGTTGGCAGCATGACAAGATTGTTAGGTCAACGCACGGCACCAATTGCACAGGATCATGTTCCTGGAAAATTTATGTCAAGGGCGGTATTGTTACTTGGGAAACCCAGCAAACGGATTACCCGCGCACAAGACCTGACCTTCCGAATCATGAGCCTCGTGGTTGTGCTCGTGGCGCAAGCTACAGCTGGTATATGTACAGCGCCAATCGCGTGAAGTATCCAATGATTCGCGGTCGCCTCTTAAAACAGTGGCGTGAAGCTAAAGCTGTAGCTAAATCACCAGTAGATGCTTGGGCCAATTTGGTTGAAAACACTGCTAAACGCAAAGAGTGGATAGAGTTGCGTGGTAAGGGTGGCTTTGTTCGTAGTTCGTGGGATGAAGTAAATGAAATCATTGCCGCAGCTAACGTATATACGATTAAAAAGCATGGCCCAGATCGGATTATTGGTTTTTCTCCAATCCCTGCGATGTCAATGGTTAGTTATGCAGCAGGATCACGTTACCTCAGCCTGATTGGTGGCGTATGTATGAGTTTCTACGACTGGTATTGTGATTTGCCACCAGCCAGTCCGCAAGTATGGGGTGAACAAACTGACGTTCCGGAGTCTGCTGATTGGTATAACTCCACTTATATTATTGCGTGGGGCTCCAATGTTCCACAAACCCGCACGCCTGATGCGCATTTCTTTACTGAGGTTCGCTATAAGGGTGCGAAGACAGTAGCCATCACTCCGGACTATGCTGAAGTATCCAAATTAGCCGATATTTGGATGCATCCAAAGCAGGGTACAGACGCTGCTATTGCGATGGCAATGGGGCACGTGATTATGAAGGAGTTCTATTTCGATAAACGCACCGAATATTTTGATGATTATGTGCGTCGTTATACCGACATGCCAAATCTAGTTATGCTTGAAGAAAAAGTATTGGAAGATGGTAGAAAAGTATTGGTACCCGGACGCTATGCGCGCTCAAGTGATTTTGATGGAAAGTTGGGTCAAACTAACGGTGCAGACTGGAAAACGGTAGCGTTTGATACTGCCGGTAAGCCGGTTGTTCCAAATGGGTCTATAGGTTTTAGATGGGGCCCAGAGGGCCGTAAAGACCAAGGTAAATGGAATCTTGAATCAAAAGAGGCTACCTACGGTAATGATGTGAAGTTGAAGCTATCGCTAATGGACGACCAGGCAATACATGACATTGTTCCAGTTGGTTTTCCCTACTTTGGCGGTATTGATACTCCTTATTTTGAGTCTAATAAGCAAGGCGATGTACTGGTTCAAAACGTACCAGCCAAGAAAATCACCCTCATTGAGAATGGAGTTGAAAAAGAAGTATTTGTCGCTACGGTCTTTGACTTATTAGCAGGAAATTACGGGATTGATCGTGGACTAGGAGGTGAATGCGCCAAATCTTATGACGACAACGTTCCTTATACTCCCGCTTGGCAAGAATCTATTACAGGAGTGAAGCGTGATCAAGTCATCGCAGTAGCTCGTCAATTTGCCGAAAATGCAGAAAAGACTAAAGGCAAGTCGATGGTCATTATTGGTGCAGCGATGAACCATTGGTATCACTGTGATATGAATTACCGCGGCATCATCAATATGTTAATGATGTGTGGCTGTATCGGGCAAAGCGGTGGTGGTTGGGCTCACTATGTGGGTCAAGAAAAACTACGACCACAAACCGGCTGGACACCCTTAGCCTTTGCACTGGATTGGATTCGTCCACCGCGTCAGCAAAACTCCACCAGCTTCTTCTATGCGCATACTGATCAGTGGCGTTATGAAAAGCTTGGAATGGAAGAGGTGTTATCACCCTTAGCCAATAAAGAAGATTACAAGGGCAGCATGATTGACTACAACGTCCGCGCAGAGCGGATGGGTTGGTTACCATCAGCCCCTCAGTTAAAGACAAACCCCCTTGAGGTTGTTAAGGAGGCAATTGCTGCTGGTGAGGATCCTAAGGAGTACGTTGTCAAAGGTCTGAAATCTGGAACATTACAAATGAGTTGTGAAGATCCTGATCATCCAAACAATTGGCCCCGCAATATGTTTGTATGGAGATCCAATCTTTTAGGATCTTCAGGAAAAGGCCATGAGTATTTCTTAAAACATCTATTGGGCACTAGCCATGGGGTTCAGGGTAAAGATCTTGGGGACGATGAGGCAAGACCTTCTGAGGTCGAGTGGCACGATAAAGCGCCTGAAGGCAAATTGGATTTATTGGTGACGTTAGATTTCCGGATGAGCACTACCTGCTTATATTCCGATATTGTTCTGCCTACCGCCACTTGGTATGAGAAGAATGACCTTAATACCAGTGACATGCATCCATTTATCCATCCCTTGTCTACAGCAGTTGACCCAGCTTGGGAAGCTCGTAGTGATTGGGATATTTATAAAGGGTTTGCTAAAACGTTTTCAGAAGTTTGCGTCGGTCATCTAGGTGTTGAAAAAGAGATTGTGATGACACCTTTAATGCACGATACGCCTGCGGAATTAGCTCAAGCGTTTGATGTTCAGGAATGGAAGAAAGGCGAGTGTGATCTCATCCCTGGTAAAACCGCGCCGCAAATTGCAGTAGTGGAGCGTGACTATCCAAATACCTATAACCGCTTTACTGCCTTAGGCCCATTGTTGGACAAGATTGGTAATGGCGGAAAGGGTATTGCATGGGATACCAAGGTTGAAGTGGAGCAGTTGCGCGAGCTCAATGGTCGTGTTGAGCATGGTGAAATGAAGGGTATGGCAAAAATCTCAACAGATATTGATGCTGCTGAGGTTGTATTGATGCTGGCTCCGGAGACAAACGGGCATGTAGCGGTAAAGGCTTGGGATGCATTATCTAAAATCACTGGCCTTGAACATGCCCATTTAGCTTTGCACCGTGAAGATGAGAAGATTCGTTTCCGCGATATTCAGGCTCAGCCAAGAAAGATTATCAGTTCACCAACTTGGTCTGGACTGGAAAGTGAAAAAGTTTCTTATAACGCCTGCTATACAAACGTTCATGAGTACATTCCTTGGAGAACATTGACTGGCCGTCAACAGTTCTATCAGGATCACAAATGGATGCGCGCTTTTGGCGAGGGATTTGTTTCTTATAGACCACCGGTAGATTTGAAGACCATTATTGAAGTCAAAGGTATTAAGCCTAACGGGAACAAAGAAATTGTTTTGAATTTCATTACGCCACATCAAAAGTGGGGAATTCACTCTACGTACAGTGACAACTTAATGATGTTGACGCTGAATCGTGGTGGACCAGTAGTTTGGTTAAGTGAGGATGACGCTGTTAAGGCGGGCATTGTGGATAACGATTGGGTTGAGTTATATAACGCCAACGGGGCGATTGCAGCTAGGGCTGTAGTCAGTCAACGGGTAAACCCAGGAATGATCATGATGTACCACGCACAGGAAAAGATTATCAATACTCCTGGATCTGAGATTACTGGTATGCGCGGCGGCATTCACAACTCTGTCACTCGAATTGTTCTTAAGCCTACCCACATGATCGGCGGTTATGCACAACTGAGTTATGGATTTAACTACTACGGAACCATTGGAACTAATCGAGATGAGTTTGTAACGGTTCGGAAGATGCGAAACATAGATTGGCTTGACACTGAAAATGCCAATTCAGTTCAGGCGTAACGGAGAATATAAATGAAAATTCGCGCACAAATTGGCATGGTTTTAAATCTGGATAAATGTATCGGCTGCCACACATGCTCCGTTACTTGTAAGCAGGTTTGGACAAATCGTCCAGGTATGGAGTACGCCTGGTTTAATAATGTAGAAACCAAGCCAGGCATCGGTTACCCAAAAAATTGGGAAGATCAAGAAAAGTGGCAGGGTGGCTGGACTCGTAAGAGTAATGGCAAAATTGAGCCTAAGCAAGGTGGTAAGTCTAAGATTTGGATGAACCTATTTGGCAACCCTAACTTGCCAGAAATCGATGATTACTATGAGCCGTTTACGTTTGATTACGAGCACTTACAAAGCGCTCCCGAATCAAAGGCCACTCCAACTGCTCGCCCAAGAAGTTTACTTACTGGCAAACGCATGGAGAAGATTGAGTGGGGCCCAAACTGGGAAGAGATTCTGGGTGGCGAATTTGCTAAACGTAGCAAAGATACTAACTTTGATCAAATGCAAAAAGATGTTTGGGGTCAGTTCGAAAATACTTTCATGATGTATATGCCTCGTCTTTGCGAGCATTGTCTGAATCCAGCTTGCGTAGCATCTTGTCCATCCGGTTCTATCTATAAACGAGAAGAAGACGGTATTGTATTAATTGATCAAGATAAATGCCGTGGATGGCGTATGTGTGTTTCAGCATGCCCCTACAAAAAGATTTACTACAACTGGAAAAGTGGTAAAGCAGAGAAGTGTATTTTCTGTTATCCACGAATTGAAGCGGGTCAGCCAACAGTTTGTTCTGAGACCTGTGTGGGCCGTATCCGCTATTTAGGTGTCATGCTCTACGATGCGGATCAAATTGAAAGCGCTGCTAGTGTTGAGAATGAAAAAGATCTCTATAACGCCCAGCTGAAGGTATTTTTAGATCCGCATGATCCAGAAGTACAGAAGCAGGCATTAGCTGATGGTGTTCCTTCATCTTGGCTGGAATCAGCCAAAAAGAGCCCTGTATACAAAATGGCGATGGATTGGAAAATTGCATTACCACTTCATCCTGAGTACAGAACGCTGCCAATGGTTTGGTATGTTCCACCGCTATCTCCAGTTACGGGGGCGATAGAGGCAGGCTATGTTGGCGTTAATGGGCATATTCCAGACGTGAAACAGTTGCGGATTCCAGTGCAATATTTGGCCAATATGTTGACTGCCGGGGACGAGGCACCAGTCGTGGCTGCTTTGGAAAAGATGTTGGCCATGCGTGCATGGCAGCGGGATAAGCATGTTGATGGAACTCGTAATCTAGAGGCATTGAAGCAGGCAGGCATCTCTGAAGATCAGGTAGAAGATATGTATCAGACCATGGCGATAGCTAACTATGAAGATCGCTTTGTCATTCCAACATCTCATCGTGAATATGCAGAAAATACCTTCGATATGAAGGGAAGCTGTGGCTTTACGTTCGGGAATGGCTGCTCTGATGGCGACTCTGAAGCAAGTCTCTTTGGAGGCACCAAGCGTCGTACCATTCCAATTAAGCCGGCTGTATAGGAGAAATGATGAAACATTCACTGCCTTTACGGGCCCTCTCTCGATTTCTTCAGTATCCAGATGCAGAACTTATTCAACATTCGGCCGAAGTTACTGAGGCCTTATTAGAAATGCCAAAGCTTACTAAAAAAGTTCGCACTGGCCTAGTTGATTTTGCGCAGCACTTAGCATCTGCGGATTTATATGACCTGCAAGAGGAGTATGTAGAGTGCTTCGATCGAGGTAGAGCAACATCATTACATTTATTTGAGCATGTCCATGGAGATTCTCGTGAGCGCGGTCAAGCGATGGTCGACTTACTTCAAACCTATAAGGAGGGAGGCTTGGAGTTAAGTGCCAATGAGCTTCCTGATCACTTATCAGTAATCCTGGAGTTTGCCTCAACATTGCCCTTCGATCAGGCCAAGCAATTTATTGGGGAAATGGCCCATATCTTGAATGCCGTCTACTCTACTTTGGTTGCACGAAACAATCGGTATGCGTGGTTAATTGCTGCAGCTATAGAGTTTTCTGGTGAGAAATTCAAGATTGTTGAATTGAAGATTCAGGAAGCGTCTATGGACGAAGAGTGGGCTGAGCCACCAGCCTTTGGCGGATGTACAACTCATGGCCAATCTAAACCCGGTGAAGAGCAACCTCTGCAATTTATCAAAAGCATCAAAGAATTCAAAGGAGTTCAACCATGAACTATCTAGATACATTTATTTTTGGAATTTATCCTTATATCTGCCTCGCAGTATTTTTTGTAGGTAGCCTCATTCGGTATGATCGTGATCAGTACACCTGGAAAAGTGATTCAAGTCAGCTATTACGCAAGAAGCAATTACGAATCGGCAGCATTTTCTTTCATATTGGCGTCCTCTTTTTATTCTTCGGACACTTCTTTGGTATGCTGACACCCCATTTTTTGTATGATCCATTTATTACGGCCGGACAAAAACAATTGATGGCCATGGCAAGTGGCGGCATTGCGGGCGTATTTGGATTTATTGGATTAACTATCCTGCTTCACAGGCGATTGACCGATGATCGGATTCGAATTAATTCAAAGCCAAGCGATATTTTGATTGTTGTGGTGCTCTGGCTACAGTTGTTGCTTGGCTTAGCAACCATTCCCTTATCGGGACAGCATTTAGATGGTTCAGTCATGATGCAGTTAGCTGGATGGGCTCAACATATCGCCACTTTCAGAGGTGGAGCGGTTGAGCTATTGAATGGCGTGGACTGGGTATTCAAATTGCATATGTTCTTAGGTATGACAATCTTCTTGATATTCCCATTTACTCGCCTAGTTCATGTTTGGAGTGGATTTGCGTCATTGAGTTATTTAGTGCGCCCTTACCAAATCGTGCGTAGTAGACGCCTTGGCATCGGACGAAAGTAAGTAATGAGGTGGGTTGACGATGCCAGATGAATTATTGGAACGACTGCGGAGATTTCGGACTGACTATTTCCCGGCGCATCGTCAAGAATTTACTACTCTGATTGAAAATGGGCAGACCCCCAAAACATTATTTTTAGGCTGCTCAGATTCCAGAATTGTTCCCTACCTACTTACAGGAACAGGTCCTGGGGACTTATTTATTGTGCGCAATGTGGGCGCTATTGTGCCTCCTTACGATGGTTCATACGGTATTCATGGAACAGCAGCTGGTATTGAGTTTGCGGTAATGCAACTTAAAGTTAGTCGAATTGTAGTATGTGGGCATAGTCACTGTGGCGCTGTTAGGTCAGCTTATGAAGGTGTTCCAGATGAGGCGATTAATTTGAGGGCATGGCTTGAATTAATTGATGAGGCACTTTTGCCAGTGTGCCAAACTCCAGAAGCACTTAGAAGGGTAGAGCAACGCTCAGTTGTATTGCAACTCGAGCGCTTGATGGACTATCCAATGGTACGTTCTCGGGTTGAAAAGAAAGAGTTGACTCTTCATGGTTGGTATTACGTGATTGAAGAGGGTGAAGTACAGGTTTTTGATGTAGCAGAAGGAAAATTTATTCCGGCGCACTATGCCAATAATTGCGGTACTGGGCCATACGCAGATGATCATTTCGATGGAGATCAAAAACATGTTAAATAATCAGACTGCAGAAATGACGACTGCACTTATTAGTTCTAGACAATCTTATTTACCCAAAAGACTTTTCCAGCCAGGTCCAAGCTCAGAGCAGTTGGAGATCATTTTTTCGATGGCCGCAACAGCGCCAGACCATAATCTCACACGCCCATGGCGCTTTGTAATTTGCCCCTTGGAATGCAGGGGGCTATTGGCCGAAGCCTTCGCCAAATCTCTACTGGAGAGAGATCCGGGGGCGACTGAGCAACAAGTTCAAGATGCAATGGTTAAGGCGCATAGAGCACCTTTGGTCATGTTGGCAATCGTCAATGCTAGAGGTACGGATTCTGAGGTGCCGCCGAGTGAGCGCATTATTTCAGCGGGCTGTGCAATGCAAAACATCTTTTTGATGGCTCATGCAATGGGTTTCGGTGCGAGTCCAACCAGTGGAAAGTCGATGTATATGAACCCAGTGAGAGATTTATTTGGGCTTCAAGAATATGAAGACCCATTGTGTTTTATTAATATTGGCACCCCAGATCGCTCTACTCCTACAAAACCACGCATGATGCCTTCTGAGTTTGTAACATCTTTGGGTTAATCACTGAAATCGTGAAATGAATTGTTCAAGTTGTGCAGGAGGAAGAGCCCCAGAAATTCTTTCAACTTCCGCACCATTTTTAAAGATTGCTAAGGTTGGAATTGAGCGGATGTTGTACTGCTGCCCGATGGCTGGATTGGCCTCAGTATCCAACTTGACATGCAGAACCTTTTCTCCATATTTCTTTGCGCTGACTTGAAAGGTTGGTGCAAACATTTTGCAAGGCCCACACCAAGGCGCCCAAAAATCTACTATGACAGGCAACTTACTCTGAGTCAGAATTTCTTTAAAGTTCGCTTGATCGGCTTCAATTGACCCTAAGAGCAGGCTTGACTTACAAATACCGCAAATAGGTTTTTGGTTCATTCGATCCAGCGGCAGGCGATTCAATTTCTGGCAACTTGGGCATTTAATAAGCATTACCAATTCCCTTTACACTTAGTCCTTAATTAGTGCCAAATGAGTCCATCAGCCCTCTATTTATTATCTGCCAATTTTGGGTTTAATAAGGCGTAATATGAATAAAGTTTTTAAATAAGGAATAAACATGTCTCTACGAATTAACGATCTCTCACCAAACTTTACAGCTGACTCCACAGCTGGAAAGCTCACCCTGCATGATTGGATTGGTGATAGCTATGCCATTTTGTTTTCACATCCAAAAGATTTCACACCAGTGTGTACGACCGAGTTTGGTGCAGTTGCCCAATTAGCTCCTGAATTTGCCAAGCGTAATACTAAGGTAATGGGTGTCTCCGTTGATAGTGTGGAAGATCATCAAAAATGGAAAAAAGATATTGCTGCTTTTGCTGGAGAGCCGGCAGATTTTCCGATTATTGACGATACTTCATTACACGTTGCCAAGTTGTTTGATATGTTGCCTGCAGATGCGTATCTACCGGATGGACGCACACCAGCCCATAGCGCTACGGTCCGCACCGTATTTATTATTGGCCCAGATAAGAAGTTACGCCTGACCATGGCTTACCCGATGTCAGTTGGACGTAATTTTGCTGAAATTCTCAGAGCCTTAGATGCTATTCAAATAACAGATGGCCTTCCCTTGGCAACTCCAGCAAACTGGGTCCCTGGGCAAGATGTGATTGTAGGGCTGGCTCTAAATGATGAGCAGGCAACGGCTAAGTATGGCGAGCTTGATATAAAGCTGCCTTACCTGCGCTATGCAAAAGCCCCCAAGAAGTAAGCTGAGGGAAAGAGCCTTTTCAGACAACGATCACCTGGCATCCGATCGTTGCCCTAACTCGCTCTAGACTTCAAGATTTAATGCTCTGCCATGAATTGGTAGCTTTACAAAGACGTAAGCAATGGAATTGCTATGAACTCACCAGATAAACGTTGTTGTGGTTCAGGGGTTTGCATCATTAACGATGCGGGAGAATGCTGGTGTGGGCAGGTTTGGGACGGTGAAAAAATGGCCGCACCAAGCTTAACTGCAAGATCGACATCCGTTGGGGCCCAAGAACAAACACAAGACCTAAGCATGCATAAGCCAGATTCTTAGGCTATAGCTGCAGACAGGTAGTACTGACATTATCTAGATGTAAGAGTGCTGGGGGGTAATCCGCTCTTAAATGGAGAAAATTTGATGATCAAATATACAGTTTTTAATAAACTCTTTGTGATGGCTACTATCTTTTTTGGAATGCACGGTAGCTTATATGCAGCAAGTGATGCAGTGGCCCATGGTGAATACATTATTCGGATTACAGGATGCAATGATTGTCATACACCTGGCTATGCAGAGAAAGGCGGCAATATTCCAACTAGCCAATGGCTGACTGGAAGTTCAATCGGTTTTAAAGGTCCCTGGGGTGTGAGTTATCCCGCAAACTTGCGTTTATTGGTGCAGAATTTAACTGAAGATCAATGGGTTAATTTTGCAAAAAATTTACAGGCTAGACCTCCTATGCCTTGGTTTACGATGCAAATGATTTCCGAGTCTGATTTACGCGCTACTTATCAATTTGTGAGATCGTTAGGGCCTGCTGGCGTTCAGTCACCAAATTTTGTTCCACCTGGTGGCGAAATAAAAACTAAATATATTGATTTTGTGCCAACTTCGGCGAGACACTGGAATGGCTTTTCGCATATCACTGTCAAGTAATGCCCTTAGCCCTCACATATCGATATAGCAATTCTCGATGAAATTATTAAAAAGTTAGCTATTGTCTGATAAGTAGTCTATAAAGACTAATCAATCACTTGCGTATGTTTCCTCTGTAAATAGCCAAGATTGAATCTACACAAAAGATTGTTGTGACTTAGGTCATTTGTCAGCCTGAATAGAAAGTTAAACTGAAGGACTAAGTTATGAAATACAACAAATTACTAGCTAGTGCCATGGCGGCAATATTAGCAACCGCTCTCTTTTTATCTGAGACAGCTCATGCACAATTGATTTTTGCTGCACGCCATATAGAGGGGCGCATTCATCAGATGACTCAGGATGACTCAAGTGGAGCCCCAGCATTTCAATTTGCAACGGTAATCATTGATGCCCCGGCAAATAACGTTTATGCAACTGCAGTCAATGTAGCTAGCCAAAATCAAGCCGTAACCATCGTTTCTCAAGACTCCCAAAATTTAAAATTAAAATTATCTGAGGGCAGTAAAAGCGCCTCTATAAAAGTGGTCCCATTAAGCGATAACTCATCTGAAATGATGATCTCGACAACTGCTGCGCCCCAGGGTCAAGATCCTAGTACGTCAGTAGCCATCAATTCAATTATGAGGATTTGTAATCAGCTCAATAAGGTTTGCAAATTAGGTTCAAATTAACCTAAAACAATTGCTTGGCTTTATAACTAGTCCGTCAGTAAAGCAAGCCCCCACAAAGTCGAATACAACAGCTTAGGAGGATGCTCCCAAGCTGTTTTTCAAAGCAAGTCTATTTAATATAGAGCGTATGTTGCCAAGAACCATCGGGTAGGTGCACAGTTTCAACCCATCCGCCAATTCCAGCGAATTTCCCTGTACCTCCTGTGATGGCTCTGCGGGTGCTGGAGGCCTCTTCAAGTGTAGCTTTTGCGCTGGGGTATTTAGCTACACCTTGAATCACTAACTGATCTTTAGTGCCATCATCGAAAGAAAATACAGCAGAGGTAATACGGTATTCGATGCCTTTATCTGAAACTAGCCCAGTGGTTGTCATGATCCAGTCTGTAGTGAGCTTGCTGCCATTGTCTGTTTTTGCATCAAAATGCCAAATCCGCACATCTCCAACAGATTGACCTGATTTGCCAAAATCAAGAAAAGTAGGTGGTGGCACTTCTGGATGAGTAACGATGATTTTTGTATCGGCAATGGATAGACTTGCCGCGAACATGCTTACTACAACGAGGATAATTTTAAGCATTCGCATTGGAACTCCTTTGGTGTAATTGAAAGTATTTGAGTGTTGATTGTAGGGTAAGGGGATAGTTATTATCAGTTACCCGCATTATTAATATAACTTAGCGCTGCCTCAAGAGGGCGAGAGGAAATACTGAGGTCTCCTTGAAAAGGATGATCTAAACCAATGATTGCCGAGAGCACCAGGCCTATTAGTATCGACAGAATTGATAGAAGGATGGCGTTATGGGATTTCGATGATTCAGTCTCTAAGAAGATACAGGCCAATAGGGTTAAAAATCCCCCTAGAAATACTAATTTTAAGATAGCTGTATTAAGGGTAGTTTCTGCTAAAAAGAGACGCTCTTCTCTAATCATTCTTAAGCTGTTCACTTCTTGAATCACAATAGGTATATATAGTTCTTGAGATTTATTTTTTGGATCAATTTGTACTAAGCGTTTTGTTAATGCAGTTATATTTTCCTCGTTTATGTCAGACGAAATATTTTTTTGCATTTTTGGCCACTCATTGTGGATAGTATTCTCGAGATAATTTTTGATGAAAGTTTGCACCTCTTTAACATCGCCTTTCCCTAGGCCAGGGGCCGCATTGTAGATATTCATAGCAATCGAGGCTTCTCTAATCACTAAAACATCGCCATGATTAAATTTCTCCCAAGATCCTATTGCGACTGCGCCAACCAATACCGCATAAATAATGCCAATTACGCCGAACATGTGACCATGGATATCTAAAATTTTTGGTCGACTTTCTATTGGCCATATCATTCTGAGTGCATAGAGTGTTGCCAAAGAAAAAGATAAGCAAAGGAGGGTAAGCGCAAAACTTTGCAAGCTGGTATTGGCAGTTAGAAAGTAGTTCAGCATAAGAGGATCAATTAAAATAAAGCAATGATGGATTTTATGTCTTGGTGTGAATTTTTTGAATTAAGTCATATGGTAGATAAGTACTAATATTTTTGCAATGTTTAATCTTTGAGCCCACGTAGAGGAGGTTTACAAAATATATTAGGATTTACCTCTTCATTGAAAAGTGTGTTAATTTGTAATGCAGGGCTAAATCACCCTGAACTCAAAGCAGTATATATAACCATCCTCTAGAAGCTGGAGATTATTGTGTATAAACCGATTAGAATTCTGGCAATATTTTTTACCCTTGCATTCTATGTGCTGACTGGTATAGCGCAAAATCAAACTGCTGGTGTAAAAAGTAACTATCTTTGGTTGTCGGGAAAATTAATTCCGAATGAATTTGCGTTAGTAGATGGTACCTGGTCAAATTCTTCGATTCGTGAATGCATAAGTAAGTGCACAGCTCAGAAGGCTTGTTCAGGTTTTAGCGTAAAAAAGATTTATGGAGACGCATGGCAGTCTGGTTGCAAGGATGGCCTATGTGAGCAAAAAACGGAATGCCATGCAAAGGGTCCTCGAAGTTCAAGTGATTATTGGCTACCGAGTGATCAACAAATTCGAGTTCCTCAGGTCGATGCCAGCAGCAATGCTTGGATAGAGGGCTGGGGAACTATTTTAAAAAATAGCAATTAGGTTTTTCTGTTGACTCCTATGCGCGCCCAACTGAGGCTGCCAACTAAACAGAAAGAACATCGCTTTTACTTCTTTAGTTATTGATGCTTTGGTAGTAAAGTGACCTTGAAAAAAATAAACCTGAAGTAATTTGATCTTTACACTGTGATTATGTCTAATTCTCTATATGTTTCTTCCCCAGTAAATGCTTTAGTGCAGGGTATTTTGAGGGAAGATAAGACGCTTAAGCAAGTATTGGGGCATGGCAATTTTGGCTTGGGCACTTTCAATGATCTTGATGGTGAAATGGTTCTTGTCGATGGGATTTTTTATCAATTAAGGTCAGATGGATCTGCCTTAATCCCAGATCAAAATATAGGCACTCCTTACGCCTGTGTGACCCAATTCAAACCAGTCAAATCCTTTGATGCGCCCAAAAATGGAACTTATCTTGAGTTGCAGCAAGTTATAGCCAAGGAAATGCTCTCAAATAATCTGATTTATGCAATTCGCATAGAAGGCACATTTATAAAAATTCGCGCACGTTCAGTGCCCAAGCAAGATGCGTATCGGCCTTTAGTGGATGTTGCTGATGACCAGAAAGAATTTAACTATGAACGTATTTCAGGTCAGTTAGTCGGTTTTTGGACCCCAGACTTTATGCACTCTATTTCCGTTCCTGGATTTCATCTTCATTTTTTAAGCGCAGATAAGCGTCATGGGGGTCATCTACTCGATTTTTTAATAGAAGAAGGAAAAGTCTGGCTGCAACCTTTGGATCAGCTGAGCTTAGATTTACCTCATACCATTGAGTATTTGCATGCGAATTTAGATAAAGATAACTCTGCTGATTTGAATAAGGCTGAGCATTAGTTTGACAAGATATAGACGTATCGATTCAATTCTGAAATGTTAAATAGTGGTTTTTAAAATATCAAAAAGGAAAAATATGATTATCAAAAAATTCTTGATTACTATCACCATGATGTCTGCAACTTTAACGTATGCACAAACTGCTCCCAATATCCTTGGTACCTGGGAGGCGGTATCCGCTGTGAGCTCTGCTGGTGGAACTGAGGATAAACAGTCGCGTTCAGTTCTATCCAACAAAAAGGATTCAGCAATTCTAAAATTTACGATTTCTAACCAAGATGGTAGCGCCTTTCAGGGTGAAACCTCATGGCGCGATGGATTAAAAAATCTGGTGTCGGGAGTGTTTCATAAAGACGGAAAAACACTCACCTTTTCTAGTGATGTAGGGGTAGGTACGGGTTATGTTGTGAATGACGAGATGGAGTTTTGTAGCGCCAGCGTATTGACAACGAAGAATAGGGCAAGTTGCACCCAACTTAAAAAAGTGAAATAAATACACTTTGCCATCTTCTGGTTATAGCGCTTTACCCTGGGCTCTATGAATGATTTTAGCATTCTGAGAGTGCTTAGGTATTCCGGGTATTGGAAAGCTTTCAATCACTCATGTGATGCTTCGAAAAATATAGTTTTTTCTATCAGAATTTTAAATAACCGAATCTGACAGTACGTATATGCATAAGAAAATCTTCGCTGTACTTGTATCAGCATATGCATCGCTTGCATCTATCGGTCTGGTGTACGCTGATCAGCAACTCACTCCCATTCCCAAGATTTCAAATGAATGGAGTTTCGAATTAACGCCTTATCTATGGCTACCTTCAATTAGCTCTACGCTGAGCTACAAAGATCAATACATTAATACAGCAGACTTGAGCATGAATAATGTTGTTAGCAATCTGAAGTCTGGTGCAATGATTGCTGGTGAAGTTCGTTACGGTAATTGGGGAATGATGGCTGATATGGTCACTGCCACTTTGCAAAAAACGAGCAATACACCGGTAACTCCGGCGCCAGGCCAAACCTTTACAGTTGCTAATAAAGCGACGCTTCAAGAAACTATTCTGACTGGAGCTGTTACTTACAATTTATTAAACAATCAAAACGCCAATTTGGATGGTCTGTTAGGGGTACGTTGGATTGGTGTGACTGCCAGCCTGAATCTCGTAGTGGATGGCACATCTACTGCATTGAGTGATTCGAAGGCGATGAGTACAGTTGATCCAATTGTGGGCTTTAAGGGGCGCTACCGTATTGCCGACTCAACATGGTATGTGCCTTTCTATGCCGATATTGGTAGTGGTGGTGGGACAACCAATTTGACTTGGCAAGCTATGGCGGGTATTGGTAAGACAATTGAGAAATGGATTGATGTTTCCTTAATTTATCGTGGTCTGTACTACGATATGGATAGTTCAAAGACCAATGGCCAGGGCCTGCTACAAAAGACGACCTTTCAAGGTCCACAATTGTCTGCCACATTCCGGTTCTAAGCATCATTACAGACATGAATAGATAAGATTTTGGAACGTAATTTGACCCCCGCAAAGGAAAAACAGTGAAACAACAAATGGTTAGAAAAATAGTGGCTGCTTCAGTTTCAGCTACATTAGCATTTGCTCCACTAGTGGGTAATGCCTGCACCGCTATTAATGTGAGCGCAAAAGATGGTGGAGTGATCGCCGGTAGGACCATGGAATGGTCTTTTGATATGAAGTGGGAGCTTGTTGCAAATCCCAAAGGGACTTCCATTGCTTTGACTGCTCCTGCTCCATTGCGCTTGCCCTCAACAAAACTCTCTAGTAAATATGCCTTTATAGGAATTGCGCCCGGTGTTTTACAGGGGTCTCCTGCATATTTAGAGGGGCAAAATGAGGTAGGCCTTGGTCTTAGCGGAAATTTTTTACCAGGTTTTACTGAGTATCAAACCGTCACCCCACAAGACAAACAATATGTGTCTGTAATTAACTTTGGAAGTTTTGTTTTGGGCATGTTTGGATCCGTTAAAGAATTACGAGCCGAGCTTCCAAAATATAAGGTTTGGTATGACCCAAGTGAGGTCAAGGGTATTCCAACGCCACCTTGGTTGCATTACGTATTAACAGACAGAAGTGGCGACAGCATCGTTGTAGAGTTTGTAAAGGGTCAAATGGTCATACATGAAAATGTAGCAGGTGTTTTGACCAATTCACCAACTTATGATTGGCATCTCAATAATGTACGTAACTACTTATCACTTACGGCCACAGCAACCCCTTCCGTTGTTGTCAATGGAACTAACGTTACTGAATTGGGCCAAGGAGGTGGTTTAGTAGGATTGCCAGCCGATTACACTCCACCTTCTCGTTTTGTGAGAGCAACCTATCTCAAGTATTTTTCGAATAAACCGAATAATAGTGCTGAAGCTATTCAGTTAGTTGATCACCTGTTGAATAATGTCGATATCCCAGTGGGTGTTGCCAGGTCTACAGATGGTAAGCAGGTTGTATCCGATTACACACAGTGGGTAACTCTGAAGGATTTAAAAAATAATCGCCTGAAAATTACGAACTATGCAAACCGCACCAACTTCATCGAACTCGACCTCAATCAAGTATTTAAAACTGGAAAATCAATGACCTGGCCCATTGATAAATTGCCTTATCCACAAAACGATTTAACAGCGCAACTGTTGAAATAAAGTAGATGAAAACCACCTGCCGGTGGTTTTTTCTTTTAGTTGCCTAGAGATAAAGGCAGTGGCTCACTACCCTTTTCTATTTTCTATTTGTTTTCTTGCGTAGTCTTGAAGGATGGCAATTAATTCTAATAATCTCTTTTGATCTTAGCAAATATAGATATTGTTCGTAAACCATTATCTAAATCCTGGTGCTTTTAATGAAAAAGCCAACTCGGAAGCTGGCTTTCTGTAGGGTGCAGATACGGTATTAATTTATCCAGCGAACGAACTGATCGCTAGAGCGCCTAACTTTCTTCAGGTTTTCCAGCCAATCCTCGTCTGTTTTACGATAGCCTAGGGGCAGCATGACCACACTACGCAAACCCTTTTCTTTGAGGCTTAATATTGCATCTAGGGCTGACGGATCAAAACCTTCCATTGGCGTGCTGTCTACTTGTTCATAAGCAGCTGCAATTAAAGCAGTACCCAAGCCAATGTAAGCTTGTTTTGCGGCATGGGTGAAATTGATCTCAGCATCTCTAGCTGGATACACTTTTAGTAGCATTTGACGATAGGCAGTACCGGATTCACTGGTGAAGTTACGAATACTTTCAGTCATATCGAATGCATCATTAATACGTTGTGCAGTGTAGGTATCCCAAGCTGCGAAGACAAGTAAATGGGAGCAATCCGTTATCTGAGATTGGCCATTAGCGATGGGCTGAATTTTTTCTCGAATCTCTTTATTTGTAATGACCAGCACCTCATAGGGCTGTAATCCACTAGAGCTAGCCGTTAGTCGAATCGCTTCAAGAATTTGCTCCACTTTTTCTTGTGAAACTGCTTTTGATGGATCCATCTTTTTGGTGGCATAGCGCCATTGCAGTTTATCTATAAGGCTCATTCATCATTCCCTGTATGTGATTTGTATAAAACTAGATCTAGTTTAGTTGAATTCAGTACCTTTATAGCTGATTCGGAGTAGAGTCCCGGTAGGGCGTCAGTTGAAGCTAGTAAGGTTAAAAATCCGCTTAACAGCAATCGCTGCATCCTCAACTATTTTTCTGAAGGTTTCTTAGTGCGAGGTAGCATAAGGGTAGCTGTTATTGAATAATTAGCACTATTATCTAAATTCAAGTTGAATAACGAGCAGTACAAATTTTTATGAACAATGTTGCATATCCAATTGCAAGCTTTCTAAATCCCTTGGGATATCCTTATTCACTTAACGATATCGAAGGAATTTTAGAATCCACGGACCATATACATGGAAGTTTTTCTTCTATCGTGGAGGAGATTTTAGCTTCGCCATTTTGGCAGTCTGTAGATTATCAAGATAATCCCTATAAATCTCTCTGCTTGAATCTCGCTAAAGAGATAGACGCTCTATACAGCCGTAACTTAGAGCCTGCCTATCACTCTCGCCTTCACTTCAAAGATGTCTGCCTGATGCTTTCTTTTTTATTGATGCATGAGGAGTTCAGTAAATCGAATGAGATTACTAAGAATGACTGGTCCACTTCACGCGAAGAGAAGTGGTTACTCTTATTAGCAGCTATAGGTCATGATTTTGGTCATCCGGGGATGATTAATCAGACACCTTTTGAAATTGAAAAGAAAAGTCTGGCTTTATTGGAAGTTTTTTTATCTCAATCAAAACTGAATACCAATTTTATTGATGCAATTGGGCAGCGTCTAAAACCTTGGATTTTGGCTACCGATCCTTTGGCATATGATGCGCTTCTAAGTGAGATTACCGGCGCTGAAGCTAGCCATGAAGACTGCTTAGCTATGCTGTTAATTGAAGCGGATCTATTTGCCAGCATATTGCCAATGAAAGGGCAATTACTGGGCGCGCGTCTTGCAGAAGAGTGGAAATCGGCAAATCCAGCCAAAGCTGCAGCAGTTATCAGCAAACCAGGGCGCATTGCCTTCTTAAAGAGTCTAAGATTTGTCAGCCCTCATGCGCAAGTACTGGGAGCCGAGCAAATCAGACTGAACTCAATTCAAGCTTTAGACGATCTCAAATATTGATAGAATGTAAGGGCCTTGGAAAATCATGACGCATTACTTAAGCGGTCGACTATAAAAATAGATTTAGCGAATCTTGTTTCAAAATAGCACTTATTTAACGGCATTCACTCACATCTCTCATATGATCCACCATAAATTCTTTTCTCTCCCAAAACCAATATTAGCTATTTTGCTGGTATCAAACATTGTTTTTGCGTGGTGGCTTCATGAAAAAATAGGAAGTTATTGGGGCTGGACAGTAGTTGATTTATCCAATGACTTAAGCTTTAATCTATCGACATTATTGGCAGTCTTGCAGTTCGCACTCTTTGGCGTCAGTGTTGATATGTCAATGCGCGCTTTTGTAGTTTCGATCAATAGCAAATTAAAGGTATTCCAGGTTCCCGCAATTACCGTCATGGCAATGACGATCGGCATTTATGGAATTGTTGGTTTACTCGGCTTCATTCTGTTATATGACCATAGCCTTTCCCACATTTTGGCTGCTGCAGGTGCGGTCGGCATTGGTGCAGCCTACGCATTTCGTGAGCCGATTTCTGATATTACCGCCAGTATGCAGATTCAAACGGATCACCTGGCTAGTATCAATGACTACATTGAGATAGTGGGCGATAAAGACGTGTATAAAGTGACTCAAATTGATCATCGCATGATCACGCTTGAAGATAAGTATCACTTTTTATTAAGAATCCCAACGCGCCAGTTTTTAAACTGGAAATATATCAATATTAGTAAGCAACCGAGTAAGCGTGGTGCTAAACGACGCTGTACATTTACCCTAACTACTCATAATGATACTAATCGAGTCTTAAGCATCCTGAATAACGCCATGCAATATTTGAGGGCCAAAGATGACCGCTTTTATGCAGGCTATTCTTGCGAAGTGGAGTCTGTTACTGGCGGAGCATTTACTTATGGTATTTGTTATGAATGTCATCCGAGCATGAGTCACTATACCTCGAATCATTTAGTGAATGAAGCAGTGCTACATATTTTTAATGCAGCGGGTATTAATATTAACTCTGATATAGCGATATATAACTATATTCCCATTGCTACTGATGCCAAGCGTAGATTGTTGGATATTTATCGATCCAGCATTCTAAAGGTGCTTGATGATCATCAAATTCAGCAGCTAGCTGCAAACGCTAATCTGGTTCGCTTTGAAGCCGGAGATCAAGTGATTACACTGGGAGAACATGCTCAAAGCATGTATTTCATTTCAGAAGGCCATCTAGAGGTTGGTATTCCTGGTAAAGAAGGCAAAGAGCTGATTGTCGCGTCCTTGTGGCCTGGCGACTGTGTAGGTGAAATGTCTTTATTAACCGGTGAGCCACGTTCAGCAAATGTATACGGTAAATCAAGCGGTGTTTTGCTGGAGATTACCAAAGAGAATCTATCCCCATTCTTTGAGGCGTCACCTCAATTAATTGAGAAAATTTCACAATTACTTGCAGATCGAAAATCGAAGAATGAAAAAGCGGGCTCAACTGAGGATGATCCAGCTTCAAGATTAACTCGCGTCAAAGTACTAGCGCAGAAAATTTTGAAATTCTTCTTTAGCACTGACTAATCAATAGCTTTCTGATGGCCTAGCTCGGCCTTTCATAGGTATTAACGAGTAGTCCAGATTCAGTTTCGGCTTCCAACCCTAAAAAGCGGTAGTATTTATCGTCTGATGCGGGGTTACAAACCCCCATTAGCTTATCAATATAAAAATATTTTACTAATGAATGGGAAGAGACATGAATCGCGAGCTATTTGAAAAAGGCCTAAAAACACGTAAAGAAGTTCTTGGCGCAGAGTATGTAGAAAATTCACTTAAGAATGCCGATGATTTCAACATGCCAATGCAGGAGTTGGTTACAGAGTATTGCTGGAATGAAATCTGGAATCGCCCTGGTCTAGAAAGAAAAACACGCAGTTTCTTGAATTTAGCAATGATTGCTGCATTGAATCGACCGCATGAACTCAAGCTTCATGTCAGAGGCGCCATTAATAATGGCCTTACTAAAGAAGAAATTAAAGAAGTCTTTTTACAAGTGGCGATTTACTGTGGAGTCCCAGCCGCAATTGATAGTTTCCGAGTGGCTAAGGAAGTATTTAAGGAAATGGGCATCTAATGAAGCCAGCAGATACAAAAATCGCCTTTGTTGGCTTAGGGTTGATGGGTGTTCCGATGGCAAAGAATCTGCTCAAGGCGGGATATGCGCTTGCCGGATTCGATTTAAATAAAGATGTCGCAGCAAAATTTGCAGACGATAAAGGATTTCAGTTTGTCTCAAGTCCTGAACAAGCGATTCAAGATGCTGATATAACCATACTGATGCTGCCGGATAGCACAATCATTGATTCCTTACTCTGGGGTAGCGCTGGTCAATCGGGGATTGCTGAAAAGTTGCCAAAAAATAGTTATCTCATTGATATGAGCTCTTCGAGCCCAACGTCATCTAAAGAAAATAACAAAAAATTAGCGCAATTGGGAGTGAAGTTTGTAGATGCTCCCGTATCAGGAGGAGTCAAAAAAGCAATTGATGGGTCACTTTCGATTATTGTTGGTGGCCAGAAGACCCATTTTGAAGAATTAAGTCCCTTGCTTGGGTGTATGGGTAAGAGCATTGTTCAGGTGGGCGATGCCGGTGCGGCACATGCAGTCAAAGCATTAAATAACTACGTGTCTGCAGCGGGTTTAATCGCAGTCAGTGAAGCGCTTAATGCCGCAGCTGAGTTTGGCCTGGATACCCATGTAGTGAATACGGTATTCAATGCCTCTACAGGCAGAAACAATACAACAGAGAATAAGGTGGAGAACTTCATGCTAAATGATGCTTTCAACTCGGGGTTCTCATTGACTTTGATGAGTAAGGATGTACAGATCGCTCTGAAGTTTATTCAGGATATGAATTGTTATGCTGATTTAGCCCAACAATGCGTAGCGACTGCCAAGGAGGCAGATCAAAAGTTAGGTAAAGGCGCAGACCATACGGCGATGTATGACTACGTGAGATCTCAAAAGCGGTAACTCTTTTAATCTTGTAACCATGGAAAAGTCATGAAATTCATTCAAAAAATAATTTTGGCATTCGCATGTTGTTCAGTGTCTATCGTTTTTGCAGCCTATCCTGATAAGCAAATAGTGATGGTGGTTCCTTATGCCCCAGCCGGATCTACTGATGTACTGGGAAGAATCCTGGCTCAAGTCATGTCCAAAGATCTAGGGCAGACTGTGATTGTGGAAAATACTGGGGGCGCGGGTGGGACTATCGGTTCTGCTAGGGTAGCCAAAGCGAATCCAGATGGATACACGCTACTTTTTCACAATATGGCACAAGCAGCAGCGCCAGCCTTGTATGCAAAATTAAGTTATGACCCTGGAACGGATTTTGTACCTATCGGCATGGTGACAGATGTGCCCATGGTATTGGTTGCACGAAAAGATTTTCCGGCAGAGACGCTCCAAGGATTTATAGATTATGTGCGAGCTAATCCAGGGAAAGTGAATTTCGCTAATGCAGGCATTGGTTCAACAACCAATTTGTGTGAATCACTGATGAAATCTACACTTTCCGCCTCCTGGACCTCGGTGTCATACAAAGGTACTGGCCCGGCTTTGAATGATTTATTGGCAGGCCAAGTGGACGTGATCTGCGATCAACCGGCCAGCACTTTGCAGCATATTCGAGCGGGTAATTTAAAAGCCCTTGCGGTGGCTAGTAAAGACAGACTTAGCACTATGCCTACTACTCCAACCTTCAGTCAGTCAGGAATGCCAGGCTTTCAGCTGACTGTATGGCATGCTTTATACGCCCCCAAAGACACGCCGAAGCCGATTGTTGATCGATTGACGAAAGCATTAAATAATGCACTTAAAGATCCTTTGTTGATTCGCCGTTATAGCGAGATGGATGCTTCAGTTGCTGGACCTGACACTGCGAATCCTACTTACACATCCAAATTTCTACTGTCGGATATTGAGAGGTGGAAGGCCGCCATGAAAAACGCTGGCATTAAGCCACAATAAAATAGATATAGCCAGACTCTAGATTTAATTTAGTGCTACTACCCCGGAAATGATATTAATTGCCATTGCCAGCAATGTGGCATTAAAAATAAATGCAATCATGCCTTGGATCATCACTAAATAGCGCATTCTAGAGCTGGCAATATTGACGTCAGCAGTTTGGCAGGTCATGCCGATCACCATGGAGAAGTAAAGAAAATCGACATAAATTGGTCTTAATTTCTCTGGAAAGATTAAGGGAGGTTTTTTTGCTTTCTCAAGGTCCTGGTAATAAGCTTGAGCATAGTGCAGTGCGAATGCTGTGTGAACCAGAAGCCAGGAAATGACATAGGTAAGCAAAACCAGAGCGATGTTTCTAATGGGCTCTGCCATCGTTGGCGATTTAATATTAGAAAGAATGATCACAATAGCTACTAAGCTAGCAATCGAGGCTAAAACAGTGATGAGCAGGATGATGGGTGCGCCATCATCTTCTTTTTGAGAGAGGCTGAAGATGTTTTCTTCATTTGAGAAATACATCATTGAATAAGATAGCAGAAGATATAAACTGCCTGCAATACTCCAAGAAAGCGTTAGGCGAACTGGAAGTGAGGAAACTGTTGAGAAAAAGAAAAAAGCAGCGACACCTGCAATGCAGATAATGAGGAGTCGAAAGCTAGCACTAATATGATGCCAGTGTTGAGTCCAGTGAGTCGTTTTCATATGCATAATAATAGACGTAAATAGTTAGGAGAAAAATAATGCGAACGAATTTACAGAATTGGGGGCTAGTGGCCGGTCTTTTATTGATCGTCGCAGCTTGTGTTGCCGCATACCTGATGACAATGCCCCCCGAAGCGGATGTTGCAGTGTTGGGCGGCATTTCATACTGGTCTTAGTATGGTAGTTTCTCAGCTGAGTTATTTTGGCGGCTGTACATGAAATCTACTGGTATTCCTCTATAGAAACCCCCTCAAACGAGAGTAGATTGGAAGGGGTAATCACCATCTGAAAGGTCTCCATGAGCAAGAATCCATTTAATGTCAGTGCTATGCCAAATCAGCAGAGGGCAATAGATGCGTCGAAGGCGGCTGGACTTGTAGCGGCTGAAAGTGCCCAAGCGATTGCACAGATTAATCAACAGGCTACCCAAGAATTAGCCGCACTCATTCAGAAGCGGGTTTCTGAGCTGCTGAAAACTCAAGATCCCCGTTCGGCCTTTGAATACGTCCACGCGGAAGTGTTACAAGACGCGGCAAAGGAAGTAACTCATTACCACCATCAATTACTTGAGGTACTCAAATCAGGCAATAAGGAGCTGTCAGATATTGCTGAGGCGATGATTCAGGAATCTAAAGCCGACCTCATTCATTTTGTGAATGATGCTACTGATAATGCGCCCATCGGTAGTGAGGCCTACGTGTCTATTTTCAAAACTTCCTTTAATAATGCACTTCAAAATTTCGAATTGATCCGCGCTACGATGGCGGATTCATTTGCGAATTTCGAAAAAAGCGTTGAGAACGTGAGCAATCTTGCGAATCCTAAAGGAGCAAGTAAAAAGAAATCTTAGTATTTCTTTTGGAATTGCAGGGCGGTTTTGATGGTTTGAAAATGGAGGTCAACCGTCGACCCAATTTCCTTGCCGTAACCGCCCGCCATGGATATAGCTAGTGGTAATTTTCTGTCTAGCGCATACGCCAATACTGCCTCATCCCGTAGGCGCATACCCTCTTTGCTGAGCTTCAGTCTACCCAATCGATCATCCTCATGGGGATCTGCGCCAGCCAGATAAATTACAAAGTCTGTCTTAAATCGATCACCAAGATCATTCAAGGATTCTGTAAGGGCATTCAAATAAGTGGAATCATCACATCCATCTGCAAGCCCCAGGTCTAGGTCGCTCACTTCTTTCTTAAAGGGAAAGTTATTCTCACCATGGATAGATAGAGTAAAGATCGTAGGATCATTTTCCAGAATAGAGGCTGTACCATTTCCCTGATGAACATCCAAATCAATGATTGCTACTTTCAGGTTTGATCTAATTTCTTTTTGAAGTGCTCTGGCTGCAATTGCAGAGTCATTGAAAACACAAAACCCACTACCCATGTCGCGGTAGGCATGGTGGGTGCCACCCGCTAAATTAATAGCAATACCTTCATTCAGTGCCATCTTGGCTGCAGCGACAGTCGCGCCCGCTGAGCGTCTCGAGCGCTCCACCATTTTTTCACTCCAAGGAAAGCCAATCTCTTTTTGCTCCTGAGGTGACAGTTTTCCTTCGATCACTTTGATGAGATAGCTTGGATCGTGTGCATAAAGAATTTGGGTGTCGCTTGCAGCGGGTGCTTCAATCAGTTCTACCCCAGTTAACTCGCCGACAAAATCTCGTAAGCGAGAATATTTCTCCATCGGAAAACGATGTCCCGCTGGCAAAGGTAAAACAAAGTGATCCGTATAAAATGCTTTCAAACTTCACTCGAATGTTGCTTCAGCATATCTAATGCTACAGTTCCTAAAGCATTGATATGGGTACTTTCCAATTTAATGAGGGGCGCGCAATTTGCATTGACGGCTTCAAGCCAGCGATTAATGCAAAGACACCATTGGTCTCCCGCAACCAAACCCGGAAATTGATATTCGGGTCTAGGGGTAATGAGATCATTTCCCTTTTCTAGGCTAAATTGCAAAAATTCCCTCGTCACTACCGCACATACGAGATGACTACCCACATCTTCCTCATTTGTTTTGCAACATCCATCCCTAAAGAAGCCAGTTAGGGGGTCGAAGGAACAGGGGATGAGGGGTTCACCAAATACATTCAAAGCCACATCTTTTTGCATAAAAACCTTCATAGAGTTGTCGTCAGCCAGTTTATTCAATAAGGCTTAAACTTGCTGAGTAATGAGCCAGCTTGAAAAATTAACCCTGTTTTACGATGGAACTTGTCCTTTGTGTCAGGCGGAGATTCTTTTTTTATCCCGTAGAAGTCAGGCTGGCCAACTCGATTTCGTAGATATTCATTCTGCGCATTTTGATCCCGAGAAAATCGGGGTTTCTTGCGATCAAGCCTTGGCGGCAATGTATGGACAGTTTGCCGATGGCACCCTCATACAAGGGGTTAGTGTCTTCCCAGAGGCCTATCGTCGGGCTGGGCTCCCTTATCTAGCGTGGATATTTTCTAGAAAATCCTTGCAACCCATATTGCAGGTAGCTTATCGGTTTTTTGCAAAAAATAGACATGCGATTTCAAAATTATTTGGTCCTGCAGCCCTAGGATTGGTTAAAGTAACGGCGTCTAAGGGTAGCAAATGACCTTGCTCAAGATACCAATTGCATTGCTTGCTGTTTTTTGTATCTCACTATCGGCTGGCTTTGCGCGTGACTTTGCCAGCATGGACCCCGCCTTGAATTCTGCGAAGCTTCAGGGTAGTGGCAAATTGACTTGGTGGGGTTTTCATATTTATGACGCTTCTTTCTATCGCTCGGGTAGTTTATCTTCCTCTGAATTTGCATTAGATATGCGATATCACAAATCATTCACTGGCAGCTCTATTGCCAATCGTACTGCGGAGGAAATGAAAAAAATTGGCACGTCCGATATGCAAGCAGTCCTATGGGGAAGGGAGCTAGCTAGCTTTTTACCGAATATCGAATCTGGCCAAACGCTGACTGCTATCTATATACCCCAACAAGGAACTACTTTTTACTATGAAGGTAAGAGGATTGCTCAAATACCCGGCGCAGATTTTTCAAAAGCATTTTTCGGTATTTGGCTGGACCCCAAAACCAGCGCCCCAAAACTTAGGGCTGAACTATTGGGACAAAGTTGCCCACCACCACTTTTTAATGAGGCTTGTTAAGTGAGTAGATATTTTTCAATGAGATTGATCACAACTATTTTTTGTGGGGTGCTTCTATTGGCTTGCTCTAGTCCCCAAGTTCAACAATATGCCAATGAAAAGCCAAATTTGGACTTGAGTGAGTATTTTTCGGGAACGATTGATGCCTATGGAATATTCACCGACCGTAATGGTGAGGTTAAAAAGCGCTTTACGGTATTGATTAAGGCCAATTGGGAAATTGTGAATGGCAAGAAGGTAGGCACTTTAGATGAGAGTTTTGATTACTCAGATGGTACTAAGCAAAAGCGCATATGGAGACTGACCGAACAGTCTCCCGGAAAATATATTGGCACCGCGGATGATGTCGTTGGTGAGGCCCAGGGCGACTCTGCTGGAAATGCCCTGAATTGGACCTATACCCTAGCGCTCCCAGTGGACGGCACGATTTACCATGTCCAATTCAATGATTGGATGTACCTGGTGACGCCTAAAGTGATGATAAATAAGGCTCGGATGAGTAAGTTCGGATTTGACCTAGGGGAGGTCACTTTGAGCTTCTATAAGCGCTAAGCATAAGTCCGTATTTTGTGTCACACTTTCTCCGAAGGCGTCTGAGAGCGCCAATAACCCAGGAGATCAATGTGAATACAAATTTTAAGAGAATATCAATTGGACTATCCGCACTTGGATTGGTTTCATTGGTGGCTTGCCAATCTATGGAGCAGGGCACAGGTCAAAAAGCAAGTGCAAATCTAGAATCGAGATCCGGTTCGCAAGCTAAGGGTGAAGTGAATTTTATTTGGCAAGGCGAAGACGTGTTGATTAATGGTAAATTTTCTGGCTTGAAGCCAAATGCTGAACAAGGATTCCATGTTCACGAAAAAGGGGATTGCTCCGCACCTGACGCTACGAGTGCAGGGGGACATTTCAATCCTGAAACGAAAGCACACGGCATGCCGAATAGCGGTATGAATCATGCTGGAGATTTGCCAAACATTAAGTCAGATGCTAATGGCAATGCCACTTACACGGCTAAGTTACATGGTTTTGCTGTGAATACTGGACCAACTGGAATTGTTGGCCGTTCAGTGGTTGTTCATAGGGACCCAGATGACTATAAATCTCAGCCAGCAGGCAATTCAGGTCCACGTATTGCGTGTGGCCTAATCAAGTAAATTTAATTTAAGGATATGCAGGGACACCCATGAGAATAGAAGATTCCGATCCAGCTAGGCACGCTGGGATTGAATATCCAATGGAAGTTGGGGCCCCTGTATTTGCACCTATTAAGGTAGTCGAGGAAAAAGATAAGGCAGTCAATGTTGCGCGCCAGAATGCGAAGCAAGAATACGAGCGCATCATGGAGCAGGCTGAAGTATTAATGAAGCAAGCGCGTGCTCTACAAGCTAGATTAGATGCAACAGAAATGGTACATAGTGCAAAATTTAGCTTCAATCCCATTCATGGCAAGGTCTACCATCTTTATTACGACACCCGAAATGCAGTGAACGTATTAATTCAGAACGGCCCTCAAGATTGGAGTTGTGGTGTCCCAGATGCTTGGACTTACTCTATGGCGGTAAAGAAGTTGGGTGACAGTACTTGGGCGATCATAGAAGAAAATGCGCTTACTGTATGATTATTTTTTCATTAAAAACAAATATAGGTGACATGTGACAAAAGCACGAGTGGTAAGTCTTTCAGAACTAGGAAGCGCAGATGTAATTCAATTAATCGATAAAGAGCTGTCTGCACCAGGTAAAGGTGAGGTGCAAATTCGCCAAACCGCTGTGGGTTTCAATTTCATTGATGTGTACCAACGCTCTGGGGTTTATCCCTTAGAGATGCCTACGGGCTTAGGCCATGAAGCTGCAGGGGTAGTTGAGGCTGTGGGAGAAGGGGTCACTAACCTGAAAGTAGGCGATCGCGTAGTCTATATGAACGCCGGTATCGGTGCTTATGCAAGCGTACGTAACGTTTCTGCTGAAAAAGTAGTGCCATTGCCAAGCAACGTTTCTGATGAGGTTGCAGCTGCTGTGTTCTTTAAGGCGATGACAGCGCAGTACCTAGTACAAAAAACCTATAAAGTTAAAGCGGGCGATGTAGTCCTGGTTCACGCAGCTGCTGGTGGTGTTGGTCAAATTTTGGCTGGCTGGGCAAAGGCCTTAGGGGCATTTGTCGTTGGTACTGTGGGATCGCAGGCGAAGGTTGCTGCCGCTAAGGAAGCGGGATGTGATGTGGTGGTAGATTACTCAAAACCCAATTGGGTAGAGGAAGTAATTAAAGCAACTGGGGGCAAGAAGGCAAATGTAGTTTATGACTCCGTTGCGAAAGATACTTTCCTTGGTTCATTGGAGTGCGCCGCTCCATTTGCTACAGTTGCTTTATTCGGCGCTGCCTCTGGGCCTGCCCCAGAAATCCAGCCGGAGATCCTCAATAAGAAGGGTTGTTTATTCTTAACTAGACCCTCTGTATTTCCACATAACGCAACTTCTGCACTCTTACAAGAAAATGCCCGCGCTGTATTTGATGCAATTGCAAAAGGCTATGTCAAAGTTCAAATTGGGGCGAAGTTCCCACTAGAGCAAGCTGCCGAAGCGCATCGCGCGGCTGAAAGCAGAAAAGTTTCTGGTGCGATCGTGATGATTCCTTAATTTTATCTATTTACTGCTACATGAGCCCCGCTGAATACGGGGCTTTTTTTTGATGTATTTTGGCGTAAGATAGAAATATGCAAACCCTTCTGAAAATTATCCTCAGCTCTTCGTTACTCTTGGTGGGTTCTTTTTCTCAAGCACAAATTCCGCCCACCCAATATTCCCAAAAGATTGCCTATATCACTGGGGGTGTTGGACAGGAGGAAACAATTGCGATCCTTGCAGAAGCAAAACAATGGCCGCTACTCTTGGAGCTATCGCAGTTGGCAGATGGAAGAGGGGTCTGGATCTTCGGAGCTAATGTCAAAATCAGTAATACTCAGAAGCAAGTTATTTTTGATGCCCAGGCAGATGGGCCTTATATGCTGGTGAATTTAGATGCAGGTGATTACTTCATTGCTGCCACCTATGAGGGTACCGAGCAAAAGAGGGTGATTAGTATTAAAACAGGATCCCCACTAAAGACTTCCATCTTCTGGAAATAATGCCTTTCTTTGGATTGTTTGATTAAACTGCGTTGTCAGAATTGATGCAGTGCCATATAAACCCAGACTGTCTTTTTCGGCTATAGTTTCCCCTATCAATATAAAAATACACTGGGAGATAGGGTATGAAAAATAGTTCAACAACGAAATCACTAGGAATGTTTTTGCTTTCAGCAGTCTTATTGTCGACTGCTGGGATAGCTCGAGCTCAAAGTCCTGCTGCAAGTGGTGTTCAAGGTAAAACTGAAGTCCTGTGGCTAGGACAAGCAGGTTTCCGGATTAAAACCCCTCAAGGAAAAATGATTCTGATTGATCCTTGGATTACTGGTGGACCTAAAACACCCCCAATGTATAAGAATGACTTAGCTGCGATTGGCCCAATTGATTTGTTGTTAGTGACTCATGCCCACGTTGATCATATTGGTGACGCTCCCGCATTGGCTAAGATGAATAACACCAAGCTGTATGGTCCAGCCGACATGGTGACACCATTAACAACATTGGGCATCTTACCTGCTGATTTAGGGCATCGCTTTAATAAGACTGGTCGTGTAACACCATTGCCTGGTATTAAAGTGACTGCAGTGCAAGCTGAGCATTCTTCTTTATTAGTTTGGAAAAATCCTGCTACTGATAAATTAGAGTCACACCCAGCTGGCGAGCCTATGGGATACATCATCGAATTAGAGAATGGCTTCAAGATTTGGCACATGGGTGATACCGGCTTATTTAGTGATATGAAATTTATCAGTGAACATTACAAGCCTGATTTAGTAATGATTCCTATTGGTGGAAATTTCACAATGGCACCAGATGATGCTGCATTTGCTATCCGTACATGGGTCAAGCCAAAAATGGTTATTCCGATGCATTACAACTCCAATCCAATGACAAAAGGAACGTTGGCCGAGTTTCAGGAAGCCATGAAGGGAAGTAATATCAAAATCGTTCCGATGACAGAGGGTGAGACAGTTCAGTTTTAAATTACTGAAGTCATCTGTTACAAGATATCTTTTGAATCCCATTTCGCCCCTAGTGAGGGAGCAGCTTGCTCCTCATGGTGTTCTTTCTGCCGCAGTGTATCTTGGCAACTTTTTATTAGTCACGGGACGCTCTCCCACTGGAGAGCCTACCGGTATTGCACCAGATATTTGCCGTGCAGTTGCTGAGCGTTTAGGCGTTGAGTTAAATCTACTAGGTTGCGACACTCAGGAAGAGGTGGTTGACTCTGCTGCTAGTGAACGATGCGGCATCGCCTTGGTGGGATCGGATCCTGCGCGTGCTCAAAAAGTCACATTTACCCCAGCTTATGTTGAGTTGGAGGCAAGTTACTTAGTTCCTGCGCATTCTGCCATTCAAGAAATATCTCAAGTTGATCAACCCGGGATTCAGATTGCTTCATTCCATAAGAGTGCCTACGATCACTGGTTGCAACGCAACCTGAAACATGCCACTTTAGTTCATGCAGATAGCCTCCAAGCGAGCAATGAATTATTTGTAAGAGAGAAATTGGATGCTTTAGCAGGTTTAAAAACAGGCCTCATCACTGTCTCTCAAAACATTCCGGGCTCACGTATTCTAGAGGGTCAATTTACGGGTATTCAACAAGCGATTGCCACTAAAAAATCCCATTTCGAGTCCATTGCATTTTTACGTGAATGTGTTGAAGAGTTCATTGGCGCAGGTTTAGTAGCCGCCTTAATTAAAAAATATCAGGTACAGGGTTTATCTCCCGCACCCTTGCTTAAAAAATCTTAGAAATCGAATATGAAAAAAATTACGCTCACAATGATTTTGAGCTTGGGACTTCTGGGTCATCAGGGAGTATTTGCTCAGGGGAATAATTACCCCAATCACCAAATCAAGATCATCTCTCCATTTGCTACGGGTGGAATTGCAGATGGTTTTTCGCGGATCATTGCGCAGGGCTTAAGTGAATCTTTTGGTCAGCCTGTGATTGTTGAGAACAAGACGGGTGGCGGCGGAAATATTGGTGCCGATTTTGTTGCTAAATCGCCTGCTGATGGTTACACGCTCATCATGGGTAGTATTGGTACCCATGCAGTAAATCCCTTTCTTGTAAAGAATATGCCTTATGATCCGCTCAAGGATTTTGTGCCCGTAGTATTTGTGCTGGATGCAGAGGGCTTGCTCGCAGTGAATCCAAGCCTTCCAGTGAAAAATGTCAGTGAGCTCATCGCCTATTTGAAAGCAAATCCTGGCAAGGTGTCTTATGGCTCAGGCGGAATTGGCACTGCTAGTCACTTAGCGGGCGAACTCTTTGTGATGACAACTAAAGTCGATATGGTCCACATTCCATATAAAGGGAATGCATTGGCAATCACCGATTTAATTGGTGGGCAAACCCAGGTGATGTTTGCCACGATGCCAACCATTCTTCCCTATGTGAAGAGTGATAAGTTAAGAGGTCTTGCGGTAACGGGTGCAAATAGAGACCCGTCTATGCCAGATTTGCCGAGCATCAGCGAAACACTACCTGGTTTTGATGTCAAAAACTGGATTGGCTTGTTTGCTCCAGCAGGAACGCCACCAGCCGTGGTGAAGAAGTTACATGATGAAGTGAGCAAAATCATGCAGCAACCCTCAGTGCAAAAAAAGCTAGAGTCAGAAGGGGCTAAGTATTACGCTATGAGCCCTGAAGCGTTTGGGACATTCCAAAAGAAAGAATCAGTCCGTTGGGGCAAAATTATTAAGAGCGCTGGTATCAAACCAGAGTAATGTATTGAGTAGAGGAATAATATTTCCTCAAGCTTTCAATAAGTGGTTAAGATATTCGTATATCCAATCACAAATGAAGCGCTCAATACGATGAAAACACTTTTAATCGCAGCATTATTCGGATTAGCTGGCTTGACCTATGCCGCTGATTCAGTTCCAGTAAACCCTCACGGAAGTTCTCCGCATGGATCTGCTATGAGTGTGGCAGACCTCGGAGATATCAATGTCAGTAAGGCTTCTGGCCAAAATGCTTACACTGTTGCGGAGATTATTGGTCAGTCTGCGAACCTGAAGGATAAGCAGGTAGTAGTGCGAGGTAAAGTGGTTAAATTTAGCCCAGGCATTATGGATAAAAACTGGATTCATTTGCGGGATGGATCTGGTAATGCAGCTAATAAAAACAATGACATTGTAGTCACAACCAAGGATGAGACTAAAGTAGGAGCAGTTGTGACGATTAGGGGTGTAGTTCGCACAAACAAGGATTTCGGTCACGGCTATAACTATGATGTAATCATAGAGGATGCTAAAGTTAGCACCCAGTAAGTTTAGGCCCTATCACCAAACTTGCAGGTCGGATTTGAAGGGCTGTAACTTTCGTTTTCTCGAGCACCTAATTTTTCTTTAGCAAAGCAGTTTTCCAAAGGGCAGGCATCATCATCAAAACACCCATGAATGGATATGCAATTTCCTTCGGTGATATCTATCCGCACTTCAGCATTGACACGAGGGCAAACCATTGTTTTCATGTAAGTCTCCTTTAGCGCTCCAATTTTGGTCAGTATATTCTGCTGAAAATAGCTTGCAATAGGTGTTGGTAAGATAGCTTGCCGTTTCTTGATATGGATCAAACAGCTCCAATCATGAGGTAATATCAAAATATGAATTTCCATGGACGTCCCGCCTATCCCATTGGCTTTTTTGCCGGCATTACGCTGTTGATCGTCGCCTTATCTACAAGCGTTTTATTGTGGGACTTACGTAAGCGTGAATTAGCGCATACGCGTGCTGAAACGGTAGGCATGACCAAGATCTTTGCTGAGCAAACGGAGCGCAGTTTTGAAAGCGCTAATTTAGTATTAAAGGGAATACAAAATCGTTTAGCTGCGCCCTATGCGAATGATTTTTCTTTCAACAGTATTGAGATCCATTTATTACTAGCCACTCGGGTTCTAGGTATGCGTCAGATGGATGCTTTATATCTGGTGGACTCCAAAGGCGAGGTAGTCAACTCTTCCTTAGAGCATCCTGTAAAGAGGTTCGATGTCAGTCAACAGGATTATTTCAAGGCATTTACTAGTGCTAAGCCCCCCAGTTTTTTTATCAGCAAGCCCTATCTTAATCCCCAGCTGAAAGTATGGAATATTTTTGTAGCTAGGAGTGTCACCAATCAAGCGGGCAATTTTAAAGGCGTCATTGTTGGAGTAATTGATATCGCTCACTTTGAAGACGTGTATAAGTTACTTAAGTTGGACTATGCACGTCAAGTTTCCCTTTATCGTGACGATGGTATTTTGATTGCCAGCTATCCGCATCGAGAAAATATGATTGGGGTAATAGGTCCCGAGCTGGGAGAAATTATCCCAATATTAGAAGCTGGGCAAATTCTATTTGTTAGTCATCAGAAAAATAGCAGGGAAAAGGAAGATTTGGTTTTAAGCGCCATTCCAAAACTTCCTCTCTTCATTGCAGTTGCTAATGATGAAGAAGAGGCTTTATCTACTTGGCGAGAGACTGCTATTCCGATTGTGATGACATCAGTCATGGTCAGTTTTTTTATAATTGGAGCAGCAGGTTTATTGATTCGAGAGGTCCTACGTCAGAAAAAATTGGCAGATGAATTAGGCGTTGCACATGACCGATATCGACACACGATTGAGTCAGTGATGGATGCCATTATTGCGGTCGATGAAAAGCAAAATATTATTCTGTTCAATCCCTCTGCAGAAAGAATGTTTGGACTGAAAGCGGAAAACGTCATTGGTCAGCCCTTGTTAATGCTATTACCCGAACGTTTTCGTGAAACGCATCATTCAGATGTGCAGAAATTCAAAAAATCAGATGTGGGCTCGAGAGCAATGGGGCCGCAGCTAGGTATTGTTGGACTTCGCTCAGACGGTACAGAATTTCCAATTGATTCAACAATTTCTCAAACTATGATTAATGGCCAGCGGCAGCTGACTGCGGTACTGCGAGATGTAACTGAGCATCGCCGTGCAGAAACTGAATTGCGTGAAATGAACCATCAATTACGCGGATTATCTAAATCTCTTGAAAGTATTCGGGAGCAAGAAAGAACGCGAATAGCTCGGGAACTTCATGACGATTTAGGACAGCAATTAACTGGTCTCAAACTTGAGCTATCTTGGTTGAGTGGTCGCATTAAAGAAGGTCATCTTCCCCCTGAAGAGCGCATTACGGAAATGAAGCAGCAATTAGATGGCGCCATCTCTTCAGTGCGCCGGATATCAACTGAATTGCGTCCGATTATTTTGGATGACTTGGGTTTTGAAGAGGCGGTTAAGTGGCTCGTTAGTGAATTTACTAAGCGTACTCAAATACCTGTAAGCCTAGTTCTAAGGGCTGAAGAATGCGTAAGTAATGGCGATTTAGCGACTACACTTTTCAGAATTGTTCAAGAGTCTTTAACCAATATTGCCCGCCATGCAGAAGCCACTAAAGTTAATATCGCTTTGACCAAAGAAGATCAACAACTTTTACTTTCTATTGCTGATGATGGTAATGGGCTTTCACCTTTACTTCAGTCAGGGGGCTTTGGTTTGGTGAGCATGCGTGAGCGCGCCAATGCCTTGGGCGCTAAATTTACTATTAGCAATAATGATCTAAAGGGGGTTACTATTCGGGTGGAATTCGATTTGAGCTCACCCTTCTTTACCGAGGCTACTACATGAAGCACGAAGTTTTAGTTGTCGATGATCATGCCATTATTCGTGATGGCCTCAGAAAGATCTTGGCCGAAACTGAAGACTTAATAGTGGCTGGTGAAGCAAGCAGCGGAAATCAAGCGCTAGAAAAGGTGCGAGAACGAGATTGGAGCATGGTG
>Ga0194044_10000023_pt1 | contig 54389 bp, 44 predicted proteins | sample JunL4417m_MetaG_FD_155460 | JGI IMG/M metagenome (GOLD analysis project Ga0194044, IMG submission 155460) | Anoxic zone freshwater microbial communities from boreal shield lake in IISD Experimental Lakes Area, Ontario, Canada - Jun2016-L442-17m | ecosystem: Environmental > Aquatic > Freshwater...
CCAGCGCTCTGTTCTCCTCAGCCTCCCTGGCGGCTGCGCCGCCCGCGGCCGGTGAAGATGAGCGAGGCGACGCTGTGTTCTCAGGCGAGACGAGACGGTGGCATCGACGTTGACGTTCTCGCTCAGCGGTCGCGGCCCGCCGGCGGGGGCATAGTCGAAAGCGGCCGAAGCCGTTGACGGGACTTCCAACGATACCGTTGGAAGTCCCGTCGGCGGTACCGCCAACGGCATACGCTCGCACAGGACCTATGCCGAGGGCGGCGACCACCCGCACGGCCTTCCGCGCCCGACGGAAGGACCAGGCCGCGGCCGCCGGAGCCGCGCCGCCTGAGGCGCGATGCGCCGCGTGCGGGCAAGCCACCCGCGGCTGGTGAAGATGAGAGAGGAAGAGCGGTCTTCCCAGCGGGAATCGGCCTTTCCCTGTCTTCCCCCCGGCGAGCGCGCCCGCGGACGGCCGTGCACGGCGAGCAAGTTGAGGATGCGGCCTTCTCCACAGGGTCAGCGTCGGCCCCGCGGGGCGCCGTGACCAGGCGGCCGCCGACCGACAGGGGAGCGTCGGCGTTCAGTTGCCCGAAGGCGCTCACGCGGTCGCCCGAAGGCGCTCACGCGGTCGCCCGAAGGCGCTCACGCGGTCGCCCGAAGGCGCTCACGCGGTCGCCCGAAGGCGCTCACGCGGTCGCCCGAAGGCGCTCACGCGGTCGCCCGGCCAGGACTTCGACCTCACGCCGATCCGGTAGGCTTGCGAGCGGCTGCTCCACCGCCTCTCGCGGTCCCGGCCTATCGCGTCGGCGTCCACTCCCGGTTGTTCTCGAGCGAGATCGCTCGCTGCTCGCCGTGAGCCTCGACGATCGCTTTCACGAGGCTGGCCTGGCCGGCCGGCGTACCGTGCATGACTCCGATGCGGCAGCCGCCGTTCTTGGCCACCATGTCGCCGGCGAACATGAGCAGGTCGTCGCGCTGCGCGTGCGATGACAGCGAGAACTTCTCCCACGCGCAATCGATGCGCCGCCGGGAGCCGTCCACGCAGCGCAGCCGGCTCCCCGTGTGCAGCGCCGCGAGGGAGTACAGGCGGTCGCCGCCCGGCACGTAACCGGTGAACGCCACGGCATGCCGCTCGTCGGCGATAAGACGCTCCGCGAACCACTGCGACCAGCCGCCGCCCATCGTGGCCGGTGTCGCCAGGATGTAGCCGGGCGGTCCGCTGAGCACTTCGTCCACGACGTCCACGAAGGCCGCGGCGCCGCGCACCCGGTCGGCCAGCCGCTCGGTGCGGGGGAAGAGTCCGGGGTTGACCCACTGCGTCTCGCCTTTGGCGCGATGGTGCTCGTAGTCCGAGTACACGTCGAGGATCTGCTCCCCCATCCCCGCGATGTACAAAGGAGCCTGCGGAATGCCGCCGCCCCAGTGCGTGCCGAGCAGGCGCGCCAGCTCCTGGCTGCGACCCAGGGCGAACGAGGGCAGCAGCACGAACCCACCGCCCTCGATCGTCTTGCGCATCAGACGCAACAGCCTGCCCACCGAGCGCGCCCGCCGCCCGCCGTCTTCGTTCGGCAGGGCGCGTCCCGCGGGCGCGCGGACGGCCTCGATCGCGTCGCCGTAGGTGGATTCCATCACCACGATATCGACGCCCTCGAGGAGGTCCAGACCGCCGAAGTCGGGCAGCGAGAGCACCTGCTCGGTCAGCGGACCCAGGTCGCCGGTGTAGAGCAGGGTCCTGCCCGTCTCGAGGTGCTTGAGTCTGATCGCGCAGCTGCCGAGCACGTGGGCGACGGGCAGGAAGGTCGCCGTCACGCCGCGGCCCGCGAGCTCGATCTCCTCGTAGGGCGGCGCTTCGGTCACGGCGTCCAGCACGCGCACCACGTCCTGCGTGTCGTAGGCGGGCTTCGCGAACGCGTGGTCGACGTCCAGGTCGGATTCGGCGCGGGCGAGAAGATCGTTGGCCCGCGCGTTCTGCAGCTTGGCCGAGTCGGCGAGCATGATGCCCGCCAGTCGCCGCGTGGGGCCGCTCATCAGGATGCCGCAGCGGCCAAGGCTCACCTGCGGGCTCCTGTAGAGGACCGGCAGGGAGCCGAGGTGGTCGAGGTGGGCGTGCGTGATGAGAACCGCGTCGATCTGTTCGATGCCGGGAACGCCGTAGTGGAAGGAGGACCGGTTGTCGCCCCGCGATTGCGCGCTCGGGATGCGCTGGCCGCAGTCCAGCAAGATCCGCGCCCGCTTGTCCGGCGACGTGACCAGCACGGCGCTGCCGCCGATCTCGCCGGCTCCGCCGATCGGGCGCACCGACCAGGTTCCGGAACGCCGCAGGCGCCGCGCTCTGAGCTCGGTGCGCGCGACGTCCTGAGGCTCCGTGGCCGCGGCGGCGACATCTGGTCCAAGATCGTCGCCGGCCGGATCCAGCGCCGGCGCCGGCTCTGCCGCCTCGACGACATCGACCTGACGGCCGGCCGCGACGGGCGGCGGTGTGCGCGCGGTCGCGGCGACGGCGCCGAGCTCGCGCTTGAACTCGATCACGCGGCTGGCGAGCCTGAGGAGGAGCTCGTCTTCGATGGACGCCTCACCGTGGATCAGGTGGTCGGCGGCCTCCTTGCTCGCCGCGCCGACCGCCGCGTCGAGCACGTCCAGCAGGGAGCCCGCGTTGTCTGGGGTCGGCAACGAGTCCGCACTGGCGCGGACCCGGTCGAGCTGATCCTTCAGCTCGATTGCGCCGCGGTATGCTTCTTGAAGCTGTTGCTCAAGACGCTCGTGCTCGGCGCGCTCGCGCGTTAGCTGAGACTCCAGGGCGAGCGCGCGCTCCTCCCAGTCGGCCTCGCCGCCATCTCTCTCGCCGAGCTCGGACTCAGGGCTCATGCCCCGCGCTTCGAGCTCATCGATCCTCTGCTCGAGAGCGGTGCGATCGCGTGCCCACGACCGCTCTCGCTCGTGCGTCTCGCGCAGCGCCCTGTCGAGCTCTCTCTCCGCCTCGCTGCCGTCTGAGCTCACGCCGTCGAGACGTTCGCGCAGGGCCATGGTCGCGGCCTTCTCCACGTCCAGAAGGCGCGTGAGCTCCGCGGTCTTCTTCTTGAGCTCACGGTTCTCGTCGCGAGTCTCGTGCAGTTGCAGCTTGCGCTCGTGCAGGCTCGTCGAAAGACGCCCGACGTCTTGCGTCAGCACTTCGGATTGAGACGACTCACGGCGCTGGCGCAGCTCCTCCGCCGCCTCCAGGGCGAGCAGCCCAAGGGCGTCTTCCGCCATGCCCAGGCGCATGCCGGTGAGAAGGACGCTCTCGCAGGAGTGGTCGGTCGAGAGAGCGATCCAGTCGTCGTTGAAGAAGCGACGCCATTCGCCGATATCGATGAACAGATCCTGGGCCTCGAAGTCGACCATCACGCTCAGCAGGCTGACCTGCCAGAAGTACGCCTCGTCGGCGCAGAGCCTGGCGAGCTTCTCGGCGACCTCCGAATCGGGCGCCACAGCGCCTTTGCGCTTGAGGCCGGTGGGGATGAGGAGCTTCTTCAGATCCTGGGGGCCTCTGGCGAGGATGTCGCGCAGCTCGGTCATGACGAGAGCCCTGGTGCACCAGTCCCGAACCAGCTCGCTCGGCATCCATGACGGCACGGTCTCCCAGGCTTCGTGGGTTAGAAAGTGCTCCAGGGCTTCGTCGTCGTCGGCGAAGGGCAGGGGCGCCGGCGCGGGCGCCGGCGCTGAGGCCGCTTCAGCCGCGCCTCTCGTGCGCTCGCGCGGCTTGGGCTCGGCGGTGGGCTCGGTCTCGGCGGTGGGCTCGGCCTCAGTCCGCGCGGCCGTCTCGGGCTCATCCGCCGTCGTGGCGTCGCCTCCCGAGGCGCTCGCGGCGACGGGCTCGGGAGGGCGGTACTCATGTCGCGAATACGCGTCGTAGGTCATCGGCATGTAGCCGGCGGCGGGGCTGGGAGTGCCGGGCAGCCCGAACCGCTGGGGATGCTCGGCGGCGGCGCTGCCCGGCCGGCCGAACTCCTTTTCTCGCAGGACGTTGCCGTCCGCATCGACGAACGAGATGAGCGTGCCGTCCCCCCAAAGACGATGGAGCGCCTTGTTCACCTCGCCCAGCCGTGACGACTCCTGGCGTCTGACCGAGTGTTCGAGCACAGCGGAGAGAGTGAGGGCGCTGAGCGGGGCCGCGCCTCGCTTCAGGGTCTTGATGTGTTCGGCGATCTGCGTCGGGTATGGCGTGACGTTCTTGCGAGTCATCGTGGCCCCTTTGATCGTGCTGCTTGCCCACAGCGCTCCCAACCGCGCTTTGTCCCCCACTGTATCGGCTGCGGAGGACGGAAAGCGCAGTCCGCGACGGCGCCGAGCCCGCCGACGGCGAGCGCGACGACTACGACACCGCCATCTACCTCCAGCGGCAGTTCGCGCGACTTCGCGACGCGGGCATCCCCGTCGTGCCGGCCTACGGCAATCACGACGCCGCCGGCGAGATCACGCGCCGCCTGCGCCCGCCTGAGAACGTACACGTCTTCCCGCACGCGTCGGCGACGACAGTAGCGCTGGACGACGCCGGGTTGGCCTTCCACGGCCAGAGCTACGGCAAGCGGGCCGTGATGGAGGATCTCTCCGCGGGGTATCCAGACCGGGCATCGGGCTATCTCAACCCGCGAGACGGGCGCCAAAGGAGCCACGCTCGTCGAGTACGCCGGCAGCGAGCTCCACGAGCGCTCGGCGGAGCTTCTGGACCCAGACGCCGAGATCGGGCGGCTGGTCTTCGGCGCCGGCCTCGGCGCCGCCACGCTCACGGGCGTGCTGAAAGAGCTGCAGGCGAAGGCCGGTGCTCTGTACAAGCCGCGGGGGTCGAATCAGCGCGCGGCGAGGTCGCTGTCGCAGGCGCGCGACCTGACAAAGCAGGTTCGCGAGATCCGCGTGCGCTCGCGAGACCGGGAAGCGCTCGAGCTCGAGCGCCGGCGGCTGGAGAAGGAGGCCGCCGAGCCGCGCGCCGAAACGGCCGGTCTTCGCGGTCGGGAGAACCACCTGGAGCGGCTCATCTCCGCGCTGCCCATGGTGGCGAAGCGCCGGCGCGCGCCGGCGACCCGCGTCGGCCTCGAGAGTCGGCTGGCCGGCATGCCTGCCTCCAGCCCGCTGCTCCTCGCCGCCGAGCGCATCGACGAGCTTCTCCAGGGGCTCGGGCGCTTCGAGAAGAACAAGCTCGATCTCCCTGGGCTCGAGGGCCAGTCGGCGGCGTCCGGCGAGGCCCTCGCGCGGTTGCTCGAGCGCCTGGGCATGAGCGACAGCACCACTCGCCGCGTCACCGACGCGCGTGGCGGCGGTCGCCGGGATCCTTCTCGAGCGCGAGCGTCAGGCGAGCCGCGAGCGCGCCGACATCGAGGGCCTTTGCGGAGACGTCAAGGCCGGCGCCCACCGCCTGGGACTGGACGGCGCCGACTTCGACGCGCTTGAACGCCGGCCGGTCAGCCCCTCCGTCTGGCGCCCGGGCTCGCGTCCGCGCCCGCCGAACGTCGCGCGAACGCGGCAAGCGCCGGCGGGACCATTGACCGGGGACGGCTCCACTGCTAGCTTACCAAGCCATGAGCGGCGGGGACGAGAATGCGGTTTCACCATTCCTCCTCGCCGTTGTGCGGGCAATGGCGATCCGCGGTGATTGGGACCGCTCATCCGCCCTCCGCCGGACCCTGATTCACGCCGGCCGGCATTCTCCCTTCTACCGAGACCGTTTCCGTTCTCTGCGGATTCGACCGGAAGCCGTGCATGGACCGGCGGAATTGAGCCGGCTTCCTTTCACGTTGCCTGGCGATATCGCCGCGGATCCGTTTCGCTTCCTGGCGGTTCCCCTCTCCCAGATCCAGCACATCTGGGAGACCGGGGGAACCACCGGCCGTCCCAAGATGGCGTTCTACACCTCGGGAGATGTCAAGCGGATCCGGCGGATCACTCGCCTCGGCATGGCCTTGCGGGGCGTCCGACGAGGAGATATCGCCCAGATCTGCTTTGCCTTCGGTCGCCCCAGTTGGCCTATCGGCTCGTTCTTGCAGGCGGTCCTGGAGCCGATGGGTTGCCTGATCCTCCCGGTGGGCAACGAACAACCGGTGGAAAAGCAGATCCAGACGATGGAGCGCTTCGGCTCCACGCTCCTCTTCTCCACGCCGAGCTACCTCCGTCGCCTGACAGAGGAGGGGAAGCGGATTCGCGATCTGCGCAGTCTGCCTGTACGGATGATCACGCTCGGGGCGGAACCCTTCTCGGAGGCCTTTCGCCGAAGCGCGGCGGACGCCTGGGGAGCGGAGGTGTTCGACACCTACGGCATGATCGAGATGGGAAATCTGATCGCCGGCGAGTGTTCTCTTCATCAGGGGATGCACCTCGATCCCGACCAGATCGTCGAAGTGATCGATCCACAAAGCGGCCGACCCCTGCCCCCGGGTGGGGAAGGAGAACTGGTCTACACGACCCTCCGTCGGGTGGGGATGCCGCTGATCCGCTATCGTTCCGGCGACATCGCGCGGTTGGTCCAGGAGCCGTGTACCTGCCGTACAATGCCGACCGCGCGGATCAGCCGGATCGCGGGGCGCACGGACCAGATGACCTTTCTGGGGACGGGGGAGAATGTCACGCCGAGCGAATTCGATGAGATCATGGCCGGCATCGCGGGAGTGCTTGCCTATCAGGTCGTGCTTCAGCGCACCGGCTACAGGGATCACATTCTGATCCGGGTGGAGGCCGAAGAACCCAGTCCCGCCATGCGCGAAGCGATTGTCACCGCCCTCTATCGCCGGCTGCCGTTTGTTCGCCACGACGTGGAGCAGTCCCAAACGATCGACCCACCGGAAGTGGAGTTTGTTGCCGCTCTAAGCTTGCAGCAGACCGGTCAGGTCAAGCATCCGGCATTCATCGATCTCCGCGAACGGGAGCCGTGACTGTCATGAAGCCGCGTTCCGGTCGCGTCCGCTACGGCGACCCCCTGGTGGAACGGCTTCCGCTGGAGGAACTGGTGTCGTTGGCCGAGCGCAGGCTGGTTGAGTCACGGGTCGTGGAACGGGCAGCGCGCTCGTCTCTCTATCGCGAGCGTTGGGCGGCAGCGGGCGTCGACGCCCGCGCGGTGCGGAGCTATCAGGACCTTCGCGCGATCCCGTACACCTGCAGTGCAGACCTGCGCTCGGCGCTGCAAACGCACCCGGCCGGGGATCTCGTCTGCTCCGAAGATGTCCGGCTTTGGGTCAGCACATCCGGCACGACCGGCAAGGCCAAATGGATCCCTCGCTCGGACAAGGATCTGGCGATCAGCCGCGAGCTGGGATTGCGGGCAAGGCGCTTGCCGACCGGAGGGCCGGTTGATCTTCCGGATGGAATGACGTCTCTGGGGCTGACCGCGCCCGCTCCCTTCGTCACCGACTCCAGCGCTGCCGTCTCGGCGGTGGACATGATGCTGCTGGGTTTGCCGGGAGAGATGATCGTGCTCAACTACACCGAAGCCGCCGACGCCCTGCTCTTCGCTTTGATCCGCAAACCAGATGTCTTTCTCGCGTTCCCCTCCATCGCCATGCGAATGGCGGAAGGGATCAGCGAGAATGCCCCCCGGCTGGCGCGGGAAATGCTGCGCCAACGTTTCACCGCACCCCACCTGCTGGCCTATTTGGTCAGCCGGATCAAGACCGTGCGGGTACGAGACCTGGTGCGCTTTCGCTGGGGTGGGTTCGCCGGAGAGCCGCTGGCGCCTTACCGGCAAGCCATTCGGGCGGCCTATGGCTTTGACCCCGGCGAGTTCTATGCCTTTTCCGAATTCCTGGGGACGATGGGAGACTGTTACCTCCATCAAGGGCTCCACCTGTGGGCGGATCAGATCATCGCCGAGGTCATCCCGGAGGCGGAGCTGGAACGGGAGGAGGCTTCCCCGGGACTCCCTCCGTCCGCCGTGCCGCTGTGGAAGGCCCCGCCCGGGCTGCGCGGCGATCTGGTGGTGACCAACTTCGCCGACGCGCTGCCGCTGGTGCGCTACCGCACCAGCGATCTGATCGAAGTGGTCAGTACCGAGCCCTGCGGCTGTGGGCGCACGCACCCGCGAATTCGCGTGCTCCACCGGGTGGATGACTTCGTCAATCTGGGTATCGTCCGCTTCTCGATCTACGAGCTGGCCGCCTGCCTGGAACAGGTCCCGGGTCTGCGGCGCTGGCAGTTGCTGATTCGTCGGCAGGGCTACAAGCCCTTGGGGATCGTCCGGGCGGAACCGCTGATCCCACCGACCGACCCGGAATCCTGGAAGGCGCTGATCCTGGAGCAGGTCCGTTCACTGGATGCGATTCGTCTGGGCGAAGAGAACCAGCTGATTGCCCCGGTTGCGGTGGAGATGGTTGTGGCCGGGGAGGATCGACGGACCACCTCGGGCAAATTGCGCCTGGTCGTCTACGAGGATTGATGATGGAAGACACTCTTGCCATCCGTCTAGACCCCTCCGACGCGGAATCGCTTCCGCTGGGCAGGCTGCTCCAATTGGCCGAGCGTCGCCTGGTGGAAGGAAACGTGTTGGAGCGGGCAAGCCGCTCCAAATTGTACAGCCGGCGCTGGCGGCGCTCGGGTGTCCGGCCGGAGCGCGTTCACGACCTGGCTCAATTGCAGGCCTTGCCCTACACCGACGCGGACGACTGGCTGGCGGCGCAGGGTTCCGGATCGATTTCCGGTTTTGTGGCGGAACGGGCACGACTGTGGGTATCCAGCCGCGGGAAGACCCGCAAGTGGGTTCCTCTCGGGGATGTCGATCTGCGGAGGATGATGGGCCTGGCGCTGCGGCTGTCCGCCATGATCGGTGTCGGTCCGCGCGAGCGCATTCTCGCCATCACCGAACCGGCTCCGCGGATCGGCAATTGCGTTCCCTACTTCCTGGCGATGGCGGACATGGTCGCGGGCGGCCTTCACCTGGAGATGATTTCCGGATCGGTGACCATGTTGGGGCGGAACAACTGGCCGGAATTCGCCGCCGAACGTCGCCCCCAGGTGCTGTGGGGGCACAGCGACGACGTTCGGGCATTGGCCGATGCTCTCTGCGCGGCTGGGAAGGACCCCGCCGCGCTCTACCCCCACCTGCGGGTGCTGCTCTGCTTCGGCGCTCCGCTGGAGCCGGCACGGGCGGATCTGCAGCGCCTGTTCGGGGTGAACCCACTCTCCTGCTATCTCTCGGCCGAACTGCCATATCTCCAGGCGGAGTGCGCTCCCGGAACGGGCGTCCATCTCTGGCTGGATGTGACCATCCCGGAGATCATCCCGACCAGCGAGCTTTGCCGGGAGAAGAGCGCGCCCGGGTACGTGCCTATGGCCCTCTTCATCGCCGATGCGCCGGAGGGGACTGCCGGTGAATATGTGGTCACCACCTTCGGCCAATCTCTACCGCTGATCCGCTATCGCAGTGGGGATCGGGTCCAGTTGGTCGGCAAGGGCGCCTGCGTCTGCGGCCGCACGCACCCTCGCGTTCGGTTTCTCGGCCGGATCACCGCGGAATCGGGTGCTTGACCACCCGCCGCCGCTGGCCTTCCGCGCGCATGCGAGGGCCTTTCCGGGGAGCTGACCGTGCGGTGATCACGCGGCTCTCTTCGTCCCGACCGGCGGGCACGGATCCGCGGAAGCGCTGGACCGGGAGCCGCCGCGGCCGCCCGCCACGGCGCCTGCCGCGGGCGCCCGGCCGGCGTGTGCCGCGTGCGCCCGGCCGGCGTGTGCCGCGGGCGCGCGCCACGGCGTGTGCCGCGGGCGCGCGCCCAGCAGCGGCAGGCCATCTTGCGCAGGCCGCGCGTCGCCGCCTTTCAAGGCTTTCTGGACGAAGTGCGCCGAAGGTCGTAGGCTCCCGCAACAGCACCACGAGGACTGCGGCGCGATCGTCGCGCCGACCAGGGCGGAGGTCGCCGTCAGGACCGCGACCTTCGTCTCTGTCGCCGCTCTCCGCGGTCGTGGCGCTCCCCGCGGCGCCGCGGAGGAACGGATCCGGCGCGGTCGGCGCGGCCCGCGGTGGGCGCATGGTCGAAAGCGGCCGAATCCGTTGGCGGTACTTGCAACGATACCGTTGGAAGTACCGCCAACGGAATACGCTCGCGCAGCACTTGTGCCGGGGGCGGCGACCACGGCCTTCTGCAGCTGCAGCTCGGGGAAGACCAGGCCGCGGCTGCCGGAGCTGCGCCGCTTGAAGCGCAGGGTGACGTGCGCGGGTGATCCGGCCCGCGGCCGGTGAAGACGAGCGCGGGAGCGCTGCACGCCGGGAGCGCTGCACGCCGGGAGCGCTGCGCGCCGGGAGCGCTGCGCGCCGGGAGCGCCGCCGGCTGCGCGCCCGCCGGCATGGACTACGATCCCCGCGCCGGGTACCCTGTTCCCTGTCCGGCGGGAGCGCGCCGAACGGTTGATGGGAGTGTGGCGGCGATGGCTGGGGACGCGGAGAACGCAGTGCACATGCGGCTGACGCCGCACGAAGAGGACGTCCTCGCCGGCGGCGAGGGTCCGGTGTTGCGGAGAGTCATGCGGACCGTGGTGCAGTACGGAGAGGCCCTGGGCGCTGAGAGGCTCGTCGACATCACCGGCGACGGGCACATGGTGATCGCCTACGCCCTCCCCGGCATCGCCCCGTCGCTGGAGATGCTCGAAGAGCTGGTGGCGGCGGGGCTGAGGACGAAGTACCCGTTCACCCTCGACCCCCGACCGCCGCTGGACTACGACAACTGGGCGCTCGATCCGCGGCAGGTGGCTATCCTCGACGGCATGTATCGGGACCAGGCGCGCTACGAGGACCTGCTCCTTCAACTGGGCGCGCGCGACGCCGACGCCTACACCTGCCGCCCGTTTCTGGAGGAGGTCGGCAACATCCCGAAGAGCGGCGACATCCTCGCCTGGTCGGAGTCCGCCTGCGTCGTCTACGCCAACTCCGTCCTGGGGGCGCGCACCAACCGCAACGGCGCCATCATGGATCTGCTCTGCAGCATCGCCGGCAAAGCGCCGCTGTCGGGTCTGCTCGAGGATGGCGCGCGTCGGGCCACCTGGCGCATCGACGTGAAGACCGCCGACCTGCCGCTGCCCCAGCTTCTGGGGGCGGCCATCGGCAGGCGCGTGCTGGCGGACGTCCCGCTGGTCGGCGGCCTCGACCGCTTCCTCAGCGCCGACCTCGATGCGTCCACCCGCGACTACCTGAACGAGATGGGTACCGCCTGCGCCACGGCCGGGGCGGTCGGGCTCTTCCACGTCGAGGGCGTCACCCCGGAGGCCGTCGTTCAGGGGGCGGACGTCCTCGCCGCGGATCACCGCACGTTTGTGATCGACGACGACGTCCTCGCCGACCTCGAGGCCTCGTACCCCGTCCTGTGGCGAGACAAGGACGCGCGCCCGGAGAAGTGCTACCTGGGCTGCCCGCACATCGGCGTCGATCAGATCGACTGGTGGGCGCGCGGCATCGGCGCCGCGCTGCGCGCGCGGCGCCAGGCGCGGATCAAGGTGCCGACCACGCTGTGCGCAGCGCCGCAGACGCTGGCGCGGCTCGCGGCGGCCGGGAGCGCCTTGCGCGATCTGCAGGCAGCCGGCGTCATGCTCAGCGCCGGCTGCCCCATGCAACTCTTCGACAACGACCTCGCCGCCGGCAGCGCCATCATCACCAACTCGACCAAGCTGCGCACCTACACCAACGCGCGCTTCTTCCCCGATCAGAGGATCGTCGAGATCCTCGTCGGCGGGGAGATCTGAGGTTGTCCGCGATGCTTCTCACCTTCAAGGGGCGCCCGGTCCTTCCCGGCGACGCGACGGGCGTCGCCGTGGTCAGCCGCGGCGGCTTCAACACGTACGCCAGCTTCTTCGCGAGCATCCATGAGCCCTCCGACGTGGCGATCTGCGCCGACAGCGGCAACGCGGATCTCTACGGGCGCGACCTGGCGGGCAGGATCATCTGCCTTCCCAGTTCGACCGGTTCGACGTCCGGCGGGGCCGTGTGGCAGCGCCTCATCGAGATGGGCAACGCGCCGCGGGCGATGCTGTTCTCGCAGGCGATCGACTCGCTGGCGGCCGGCGGACTCATCGTCGCCGATCTCTGGGCCGGCAAGCGCATCGTGGTCGTCGATCGCCTGGGCGCCGCGTTCCTCGAGACGGTCGTGCACGGCGATGAGATCACGATCCGCGAGGACGGCGGCGTCGTGATCCGCCGCGGCGGCGCAGAGCCGTCCGCGCCGCGAGACCCCGGCGCGGCATAGCGGTCCGCGCCACGAGACTGCGGCGCGGACCGCCGTCGCGCGCCGCGCCGGCGGCCTACTTCACGATCACCTTGCCGTGCATCGACGCCATCGAGGCGTGGATGGTGCACACGTAGTAGAAGGTCCCCTTCTTCTTGAAGGTGAAGGAGAACTTCTGGCCGTTGCTCAGAGAGGCGCTGGCGAACAGCCCGGTGACGCTGGCGGTCGTCTGCATGCTGCTCGCGCTGGTCACGTTGTGGACCACGCCGTCCGCGTTCTTCCACGTCACTTTGGTACCGGTCTTCACGGTGATCGTCTGCGGCGCGAACGCCATGTTCCTGATGCCGACACGCTTGACCGTCGCGCCCGCCGCGCCGGCCGGCAGGAGGCCTGCCCCGACCACGGCCGCCAACAGCAGCACTACCAGCATCGACCCGAGCCCTATGAATCGGCGATGTCTCATCGCGTTCCCTTCCGATCGTCGTCGTGTGCGAGCCGGTCGGCCCGACCACAGGCGGGTGCGGCGCGTCGCGGCGCCGCTAATAAGGAGTGATATACCCCGATTTCGCGGGGATACGCCTGGCGGCCGCCGGGGCGGGGCCGCACGAGCTCCCGAGCGGCGCGCGCGGCTCCGAGGGCAGCCGGGGTGGCGACGGGCGCGGCGCCGAACCAGTACAGCGACCAGACAGGGCGCCGGGGGAGATGTATCCTCAGGGGGAGACGGCGCCCGACGCGCTGCTGCTCATGCGCACGGCGTTCGCAGCGCGCCGCCGCGAACGGTACGGTCGCGCTGGAGAGGAAGTGGAGGAATGGCCTCGGACCAGGGATTTGTCGAGTACGTCTGCGATCGGATGGGCGCCGCGGGACCGGTCTCATTTCGCAAGATGTTCGGCGAGTACGCCATCTACCGCGGCGACAAGGTGGTCGCGCTCGTCTGCGACGACCGACTGTTCGTGAGGCGGACGCCCGGTGGGCGAGCCTTTGTCGGCGCTGCCGTCGAGGCGCCTCCCTACCCGGGCGCCAAGCCCCACTTGCTGATCGAGGACAGGCTCGACGATCGTGAGTGGATGAGCGCGCTCATACGCGTGACAGAGGGTGAGCTTCCTCCGCCACAGCGGAAGAAGAAACCGCGATCCACGAAGAAGCAGGGGTGAGGTCCGGGCCATCGTCACCTGTGGGTCGTCGCGGATGGACGCCGTCTCCCCGGCGGCCGGCGCCATGATCCGGGTCGTCATGCTGGCGGCCATGCCGCGGGAATCGCGCCCCCTGTTGAAGCTGCTGGGCGAGTCGCGCCAGCTTGCCGGCGAGCCCTTTCCCACATGGTTCCAGCGTTCCTCCCACGTCGAGCTCCTGCTGGTGGAGACCGGCATGGGAGCGGAGAGGGCGGGGCGGGCCGCTCGGCGCGTGTTGTCCGCCTCCCGCATCGATCTGCTCGTCTCCATCGGCTTCGCCGGGAGCCTCTGGCCGCGGTTCCGCCTGGGCCAGGTGGTGTGGTCCCGGGAGCTGGCCGCCTACGACGAGCGCGGCGAGAGCCCGTTTTCGGTGGGCGTTCGCCCCGCGTCTGTCCCGGCGCTCACTGCCTTCTGCCAGACCCAGGGCGTCCGCTCGGCGCGCTTCCTCACGGTGGACCGGGTGCTGCCCAAGGCGCGCCTGGCGGGACGCTTCGCTGACGACCCCACTGTGGTCGAGATGGAAAGCACAGCGGTGGCCGCCGCGGCCTGCGGCCGCGGCGTCCCGTTTCTGGGCCTGCGCGCCATCAGCGATGAAGCGACTCAGGAGATCGATGTGCGGCTGGACGCCATCCTGGACCGCGCCGGCGGAGTCAGCTTGCCAAAGGTCGTGGGCGCGGTCCTCAGGAAACCCATCCTTGCGGGGTCGTTGCTTCGTTTGTGGAGGAGCTCCCGGGTCGCCGGTCGCACACTGTCGCAGACCCTGATGGCGCTGCTGCAGCTCCCCGAGGAGGACCTGCGGACGCTCGCCGAGCAATTGCGGCTCTTGCCGCTGCCCGGCGGCGGAAGCACCCACTCATAGGCGTAGGTTCCAGAGGATCATGCGCAGCAGGTTCCTGGCATTCAGGCTGCGGACGATGGTCGGTTCGTACCCGCAGTGCATCATGCAGGGCTCGCAGCGAGGATCGCGACCGGAGGCATAGCGCTCCCAGTCGGTCTGCGCCATGAAGTCGGCGTAGCTGCCGAAGTGGGTGTCGGTGAGCAGATAGCAGGGCGATTTCCAGCCGCGCGGGTTGCGCGTGGGGCTGCCCCACGGGGTGCAGGCCAGGGCGAGGTCTCCGGCCAGGAAATCCAGGTAGATGGGATTGCTGATCAGCGGAAAGCGACGGCTCCATGCGCGGATCCGCGCGAACTTCTCCATGACCTCCGCGCGCCTGAGAAACAACTCGTCACCCACATCCTCGTAGCCGAACCCCGGGGCCACGAGGATGCCATCGACGCGGGCGCCGGCCAGCAGGGTGAACAGATGCTCGAGATCGTCGACGCTGGTGTCCCGATAGACAGTGGTGTTGGTGGTGACCCGGAAGCCGCGGTCTTTGGCCGCGCGAATGGCGGCCAAGGCCCTCCGAAACCCGCCGCGGCGGCCGACGATCGCGTCGTGGACGGCCGCGGAGCCATCGACGTGCACGTTCCACGTGAACCGTGGACTCGGCTGAAAGCGCATGAGGTTGTCCTCCAGGAGGAGACCGTTGGTGCAGAAGTAGATGTGCTTGCCGCGGGCCAGGATCGTCCTTACCAGCTCGTCTGCGCGGCTGTAGAGCAGAGGCTCGCCGCCGGTGATGGTGATCACCGGGGGTCCCGCTTCATCCACCGCCAGCAAGCACTCCTCCAGGCTCATCTCCTGGTCGAGGCTGTCGCGGTATTCCTGGATCCGGCCACACCCGGCGCACGTGAGATTGCAGCGGTGGGTAGGCTCCAACATGAGGACCAGCGGGAAGACCTTGCGCCCGGCCAGCATGTTTCGCAGCAGGTATGAGCTCATGGAGCGATAGAGGCTTATGGGAAAACGCATGGCGCGTCGCTTTCTGCCGTTGTGCCTGAACCCCGACGGTGGACCCCATGCCTTGGGGGGATCTGGGGAGTATGCCTCATCGGTCGGTCTCTACAGTCTGGACAGCCGGGGCGACGTTGTCGCGCTGCTGTGCGCGCGCCACCTCGTGAGCTCCGCGGTGGTGAGGAAGCCCCGCATGGAGGCGTTCCAGTCGCGTCCGAGGCAGTCCCCGGTGACGTCACGGCCATCGGCCACGTCGTTGACGATGAGCATGCCCCCCCTCGTGTACGTCTCTCACCGGTGGCGGCAGTACGCCGACGGGATCACACGGCGGACGCTGCAGTGGGCGTGACAACGACTCTCCGCGTCCACTGCGAGAACCATGTGTCGGCGGTCTTGAACCGCCAGTCTACACCGCGGTCAGAGTGCCTCAAGGCGACCACCATCTGTCGGCGGCGGCTCGACGGGGAAGACCGCGCCGCCCGTGGGGCGCTGCCGCGCGAGGCGCAGGGCCGCTGGTCGCCCCCCGCTGGGCTGAAAGGACGCTCGGCCAACAGGCGGTCCGTGAGCCGGAGCGGCTGTCGTGTGGGCGCGCCACATGCGGCTTCGCCACGGCCTCCCGCGGCGCGGCTCAAGCGCTGTCGCGCACTTGCCGATACCGCCCTCAGCGAAGGGGAAACGAATGGAGGGGGAGCCGTGAAGACAAGCCGCATCAGGCTGCTGAGCGCCGCGCTGCTGGTCGTCGTTGCCGTGCTCGCGATGGCGGAGCTCGGCGGCGGCGCACAGGCGCGGCGCGCGGGCGCCGCGCAGGTGAGCACGCACGCCGGGCTGGTCAACTACCGCATCGACGCCGACTCCGGGGGCGTTATGGAGAAGGTCGACAACGTCTACAACACCAGCATCGTCTCCAACGACCGCAACGTGTTCAAGGCGGAGTACGAAGCCGGGTTCATCCAGGGCAGATTGCAGGGACCGCAGATCGTCGCCGCCCGCGACAACGGCTGGGACAGCGCCTACCTTCTCGACCCCACGCACGCCTACCCGCGGCAGATCCCGCCTTCGCCGGACGAGATCGCCATGGCGCAGCGCAAGCTGGCGGCCAACTGGGAGTACACGCTGGAATACATCCGCACCACGGACGACTCCGAGGTCGCCACGAACCTCCGCCGGCTGATGTACCGGCTGGTCGGCATCTACCACGGCGCGACCCTGGGGCGGCCGCGGGCGCTGCCCTTCAACGCCGGCTGGGCGCCCGACTTCAGCGCCGCGGAGCTCGTGCTCGGCTACGAGACGCCCACGCTGACGTTCATGGACGTCTACTTCGTGAACGCCTATCAGGACGTGCTGTACCTGCTGCCCGATAAGGCCGTGCCGGCCGAGGTGGCGGACGGCCGGCCCAGCAAGTGCTCGGCGTTCGTCCTCAAGAAGGGCGGCGAGATCTTCCTGACGCACAACAACTGGAACAGCTTCCTCGACCAGAGCCAGGCGCTCTCGCTGTGGGTCGCCGGCGATTTCATCACCTGCAACCTCGGCGCGCCCGGCTATCTGTGCTCCGATGTGGACTTCGGCTACACCAACAAGGGCATCATGTTCAACGAGACCACGCACCGCTGGGCGTACACCGAGGGCAAGGTCGAGGCGCTCTGGATGTTCTGGCGGGCCGCCCTGGCCGAGCAGTTCGCGACCTCCATCGACGAGTTCTTCCGCTTCATCTCGCTGGAGGCCTCGGGCACGTACATGAGCGGCTACATGGTGGCCAACGCCAACACCGGCAGGATCGGCTATGTCGAGATGTCCTACGACTCCTTCGTCTTCTACAAGCTGGACGGCAAGGACGGCGTCTACGTCAGCAGCAAGCCCGCCGGCATCGACACGGCCTACGACACCGAACTGGTGACCCCGACGTACGTGCTCGGCATCAACTACCCGGCCTCGCTGCTGGTCCGCGCACAGCTCCAGTCCGTGGACAACCGGCCGGCGCGACGCGTGCAGTTCATGGCGCGGATCGGCGGGGTCCACGACGTCGCTTCGTCGAAGGCGCTGATCACCTACATCGACCCGCTGAACCCGCTGTCCATCTACGGTCGCTGGGATCTGGGCTACGGCCTCACGCCGGCGCCCAAGACGATCCCCGACGGCGCCTGCGACGCCAAGGCCATCTCGGGCGCCATGGTCCGCCGGGCCGCGCGCCTCACGGGCGTGCTCGACAGCGGCGCGCAGGGCAAGGCTTTCTGGATGAAGTTCGGCACGCCGTCGGTGAACGGCAAGCCGTTCATCTGGAGCGAGTCGCAGTGGAGCGGGCAGGAGCTGCGCTACGTCCCCGACCGCGTGGGAGGGGACTGGCAGCTGCTGCACCTGCACATGCGCTGAGCGCGCGGCGCAGCGGCCCGCGACTCATGGGCGCCGCGACTCGTGCCGACTGCTGTCATAATACTGTCATGCGGGGTCCGCACGGGCCTGCGGGCCGGATGAGGGACGCGACGTGAGACCCACGTCGAGAGAGGCGTACATGGTCAAATGGATCAGCATCGCGGGGTACGTCGCCGTCAGTGTCGGCATCTTCCTGGGGTTCTACTATCTGGGCCAGGACGTGGAGAAGGCGCTGGCGATCGTCACGGTCATGACGGTGGGCGTCGAGGGCGTGCTCGGCTTCGTGCGCCACTACTTCTTCTACAAGGCCGACGCCAAACGGCTCGGCTGGGAGACCGACAGGCCGGACTGGATGTGGGAGGTCGGGTTCGCCAACCTCGGCTTCGGCGCCATGGCCCTGCTCGCGGTGATCGCCGGCTGGGGCGTGCAGGCGCAGGCGCTGGTGCTGCTCGGTTACTCGCTGTACCTCTTCCAGGCGGCGATGCTGCACCTCTACCGGTACTTCACCGACGAAACACGCTCGCCGGCGAGACTGTGGCGAGCCGTCATGCTCACCGTGGTGATCGTGGCGATGATGACCTTCTTCGCCATCTACGCGCTGCTCGCGTGACCGCGATGAGACAGACGGCGATCAGACACGCGGTGATCGCGGCCATTCTGGCCGGCGCCGCTCTGGCGCTGCTCGGCGCCGGCTGCGGAAGCGGCGGGGCGGCGGCCGGCGACAGCGCTTCGCCGAGCCCGGTGGGCAGCGGTTCGCCGGCCGCCGCCGGTTCGCCGGCCGCCGGAGGCTCGCCGGCCGCCAACGTCGTGCAGGCCGCGGCGGTGCGGCACGTCCAGGTCGGCGACATCTCGATGGGCTATCGCGTCATCGGTCCGCTGGCGACGGCGTCGGCCGCGGACTCCGCGGCGGCCGGCGCCGCGGCGCCGCTGCTGCTCATCATGGGCTCCAGCGGGACGATGGACATGTGGTCGCCCGACTTCGTCGCCGCGCTTGCGCAGGACCGCGAAGTCATCGTGTTCGATAACCGCGGCATCGGCGAGACCGAAAACCCGGGCAGCCGCGCCTACACGTTCCCGCGGCTCGCCGACGACACGGCCGGGCTCATCGAGGCTCTCGGGTACGACAGCCTGGACGTCCTGGGCTGGTCGATGGGCGGCGAGGTCGCCGTCGACCTCGCCGTGCGTCACCCCGCCGTCGTCAGCCGGCTGGTCTCCTACGCCGGCGACCCCGGCGGGCGCCTGACGCTCCCTCCCACCAAGGCGGCGATGGCGGTGCTGATGGACATTTCGGGCTCGCCGCGGAAGCGCGGTGAACGGCTTATCGAGCTGCTCTTCCCGGCGGCGTACCGTAGTGCAAATCCGGCGTACGCCGAGACGTTCCCGATCCCCACGGAGCAGGCTTCGCCGGTGGCCATGGGCCTGCAGAACCAGGCGATCGGCGAGTGGTCGGGGGTCGCCGGCGACCTCAAGGACATCGCCTGCCCCACGCTCTTCGTGACGGGTACGGAGGACGTGATCTCGCCGCCGGGCAACGCCCTCATGATGACCGTGCGCGTCCCCGGCTCATGGCTGAACCGCTTCGCCGGCGCCGGCCACGGACTCATGTACCAGGATCCTCAGGGGCTCGCCGCGGCGGTCCTGACGTTCTTCAAGGTGACCGCGACCGCCGCCGGCGGCTGAGCGGCCGCGGCGCACGAAGATATGGGATCTCACGAACCGGAGAAGGCAGGCGAGTACTACGTGCTCGCCACAGGACCTGAGGGGGAGGCGCGGCTGGAGCTCCTCGACGCGGTGTATGGACCGAGCACGCGCGAGCTCCTCGCCGACGTGGGCCTCCTGCCCGGCATGTCCGCGGCGGATATCGGTTGCGGCGCCGGCGAGGTGGCCTGCTGGCTGGCCGACCGTGTGGGGACGATGGGGACGGTGGTCGGCCTCGACAGCAGCACCGACCAGCTTGCCATCGCCCGTCAGAACGCGCTCGCCCGGGGCCTCACCCAGGTGCGGTTCGTCGCGGCGAACGCCTACTCCACCGGGCTCCCTCGCGAGGTCTTCGACCTGGTCTGCTGCCGCTCCCTGCTCTCTCACCTCCAGCATCCGCTGGAGGCGCTGCGCGAGATGAGCACCCTCGTCCGGCCGGGCGGATCGCTGGTCTGCGAGGACATCGACATGACGACGCTGGCTACCGACCCTCCCACGGCCGCCTACGCGAGAGTCGTGGAGATCCTGCTCGCCCTCGGCGAGGACCGCGAGGCCGACTACCGGGTTGGGGCCGACCTCGAGGCGCTCTTCCAGGCGGTGGGGTATGCGCAGCCCGACGTGCGCACCGATCAGCCGGCGTTCCGCACGGGAGAAGCGAAGCGGCTGTGGGAGTACACCTTCCTGGAGCTGGCGCCGGCGCTGCTGCAGGCCCGGGTCACGACGGCCGCTGAGGTGGCCGCATTGAAGCCGGAGCTCGCGCGCATCGGCACAGATGACACGATATCCGTTGCGCAAGCACGCAAGACCCAAGTCTGGGCACGAAAGGCAGGAGCGTGACTATGGGATCGCAGGGAGACACGTTCAGCGGAGACATCATCGTCTTCTTGCCCGATGCGATGTTCGTGATCGATCTCGACGGCAAGGTGATCGCCTGGAACCGGGCCATGGAAGAGCTGACCGGCGTACCTGCAGGGTCGATGCTGGGGAAGGGAGACCACGAGTATGCGCTCCCGTTCTACGGCGTGCGCAAGCCGATGCTGGCCAACCTCATCCTCATGCCGGAAGCGGAGGTCGAGAAACGGTATGACGCGGTCGAGAGGATCGGCGACACGCTCGTGGTGGACGTCTTCATCCCGACGTTTCGCCCCGGAGGCGCCTACTTCTGGGCAAAAGCCAGCCCGCTGTACGACGCGCAGGGCGCCGTCACCGGGGCCATCCAGACGATCCGCGACATCACCGACCGCAAGCTCGCCGAACAGGAGATGGAGACGACCCATCGGCGCATGGCCGAGATCATCGACTTTCTGCCCGACGCCACCTTTGTGATCGACAGCGAAGGACTGGTGATCGCCTGGAACCGCGCCATGGAGGAGCTCACCGGCGTGGCCGCCGGATCCATGATGGGGAAGGGCAATTACGAATACGCGCTCCCGTTCTACGGCGAGCGCAAACCGATGCTGGCCAATCTCATCTTCATGCCGGAAGCGGAGGTCGAGACACGGTATGACGCGGTCGAGAGGATCGGCGACACGCTCGTCGTCGACATCTTCATCCCGACCTTCGGCCCGAAGGGCGTGTACTTCTGGGCAAAAGCCAGCCCCCTCTATGACTCGCAGGGCGAGGTCTCGGGGGCCATCGAGACGATCCGCGACATCTCCGACCGCAAGCTCGCCGAGCAGGAGACGATCCGCTCCCGCCAGAGTCTCGCGGAGATCATCAGTTACCTGCCGGACGCCACGCTGGTCATCGACCGGGACGAGGTGGTCGTGGCCTGGAACCGGGCCATGGAGGAGCTGACGGGCGTGCCCGCGGCTGAGATGGTGGGCAAAGGCGACTACGAGTATGCCCTCCCGTTCTACGGTGAGCGCCAGCCCATCCTCGCCAATCTCATCCTCATGCCCGAGGAGGAGGTCGAGAGCCGGTACGCCCACGTGCAGCGCGAAGGCGACACGCTGGTCGTCGACACGTTCATCCCGAAGCTGGGAGAAGCCGGACGGTGCTTCTGGGCCAAGGCCGGCCCGCTCTATGACCCCGAGGGGAACATCAGCGGGGCCATCGAGACGATCCGCGACATCACCGAACGCCGTGAGATGGAGGCTCGCCTGGCGCGCTCGTCGGCCGAGCTCGAGATCGCCGCGGAGATCCAGCAGAGCTTTCTGCCCGAGATCGTGCCGCAGATCAGCGGCTTCGACATCGCCGCGAAGAGCGTGATGGCCCTGGAGGTGGGCGGCGACTTCTTCGATGTGATCCCCTTCGAGGTCATGCCGCTCGAAGAAGGCACGCTCGGGATCCTCATCGCCGACGTCTCCGGAAAGGGCGTGCCGGCGGCGCTGTTCATGGCCTTGTCGCGGATCGTCGTGCGCGTGAACGCACTCTGGCACCGCGACCCGGCGCGGGCGATCCACGATGCGAACAATGTCATCGCGCAGGATTCCAAGTCCGGGATGTTCGTGACCCTGTTCTACGGGGCGCTCTCCGAGAAGACCCGCACCCTGACCTACGTGAATGCGGGTCACAACCCGCCGGTGGTGTTCCGTGGCGCGGATGGAGCCCTGGAGCTGCTCAAGCCCACGGGCATCGCCCTGGGCGCCGCCGAGAACCGCGACTACTCTTCGCGGACCGTCGAAATCGGACCGGGTGACGGCCTCGTGATGTATACGGACGGCGTCACGGAAGCGGTCGATGCCGAGCTCCAGATGTTCGGTGAAGAGCGACTCAATGCAATCATCAGGAAGAGCGTCCGGCTGACCGCACAGGAGATCCTGACGAACATCCTCGAGGGCGTGCGCGAGTTCACCGGGGACGTCCCCCAGTTCGACGACATCACCCTGATGGTGATCAAGGGGGAGTGACGAGGGGTCGGGGGATCGACGTGCCGCCGAACACAGGGTGTCGCCGCCGCGGCCCGCTCCGCATCTCGCGGCGCCTTCGCCTGGGCCTGTGCGTCGCGCTCGTCCTGGCGGTCCTGACGTCGTGCTCCTGCGCAGGTCCTGATGACCGCGAGAGCCCGAAGCCGCCCGCCGCCCCCAGGGTCCTCCTCATCACCGCCCACCCCGATGACGAGACCATGTTCGACCTCGGCCGCTTCCGCGAACGGGGCTGGGAGGTCAGCATCGCGCTCGTCACCAACGGAGAGAACGGGCAGGTGGTCCAGGCGGTGCGCGCTCCCTACGACCCGACGACCGACGACGACATCCTTGTCGAGAAGCACCCCGGCCCTGGGACCTGGCTCACGACGCCTCCTCAGGGCCCTCGCCGGCGACAGATACGGAGCCACGTCGCCCTGGCCCGGGAACGGCGCAAGGAATTCATCGACAGCCTCTCGCTTCACGGCGTCACGACGATCTACTTTCTGTCGGGCCTGCAGCGCGCGGACTTCGAAGACAGTTGGGACAACGGGGTGGCCAACTGGGACAAGGGGCTTCTCACCGAGCGCCTCGAACAGGTCGTCCGTCTGGCCCGGCCCGACATCATCATCACGCTCAACCCCGGCGAGACGTGGGCGCACCCCCAGCACTGGGGGCTCGCGCGGATCGTGCAGTCGCTTCTCGACGAAGGCGCCTTCGACACTCCGGGCAGCCCGCGGCCGGCGCTCTACGGCATCCGCGAGCACGGCTGGTACACGCGTTCGCTGCTGCCCCAGCCGGGAGACCTCCAGTTCGACCGCACGGCCGCTTCGCAGGTGCTGCAGAAGACCTATGCCGAGGACTGGCAGGAAGCGACCTCGTCGTACATCAGCCAGAGCTCTCATCCCGATTGGTTCGCCGCCCGGGTGAGCGCCGGCATCCTGCCCGGCTACGGCGCCATCGACATCATACGGCTCCTCGAGCCTGGTGCGGGACAACCGCGACTCGACGTCCTGTTCGAGCGCTACCGGCCGGACAGAGCCGAGATGGCGCGACTGCCCATGACTCCCGACGTCATCGACCTGTTCGGGGAGTGAGCAAACCGTGCCGGATGCCGAATAGTGTCGCAAGGATCGCAGATCGACTCACAGACCGGGGGGTTGGGGATGCGCGGGCGCTCGAGGGAATCGACATGGCTGCCGCGAGGTGGCCGGTTCGCGCGGACGGCGCTGCTTGTCCTCATGCTGGTGCCTCTCGCTCTGCTCGCCGGCTCGTGCGGGCAGAGCACGAAGACGCTCGGCGTCTTCCAGTTCGGCCCCGACCCCGACACCGAGTCCGCGTATCGAGGCCTGGTCGCGGGCCTCGCGGAACAGGGGTACACGCTCGGCAAGAACCTGCACATCGAGCGCCGCGACTGCGGCGGCGACGCGGCGACCATCGAGAGCGCGGCTCGCGCCTTCGCCGCCGCCGAGCTCGACGCCGTCGTGCCGCTCACCACGCCGTGCCTCGTGGCCGCCGCAAAGTACGTCAAAGACAAGCCCGTCGTCTTCACCTCTGTGTACGACCCGATGGCGGCGGGCGTCGCCGCGTCCCCCGACGAGCACCCGCCCAACCTGACCGGCGTCTATTCGCCGCCGCCCGTCGAGCAGACCATCGACCTCATCATGGAGTGCCTGCCCGAGGTCGCGGTCATCGGGACCGTGTACAACCCGGGCGAGGCGAATTCGAGCGCCGCCGTCGAGATCATGGAGGAGTACTGCGCCGCGAAGGGCATCCACCTCGCCAAGCTGATGGTGCGACGGCCGGAGGACGTCAGGAGCGCCCTCGAGGGCTTCCTCGGCGGCAGGCCTCAGGCGGGCGGTCCGGGCAACCCGCAGGCGCTCTACGTCACGGGGGACAACACGGTGATGGGAGTGTTCGACGACGTGGTCGCGGTCACCAGGCGAGACAAGACGCCGCTGTTCATCAACGACCCCGGGTTTGTCGCACAAGGGGCCGTGGCCGGCCTGGGTCCCGACTTCGGCAAGGCCGGCAGAGCCGGAGGCCGCCTGCTGGCTGAGGTGCTGGGCGGCCAGGATCCCGCCACGACCCCGTTGCAACTGGATGCGGACACGCTCCTCTATGTGAACAGGGCGGCGGCGGCCGCCGTGGGAGCTCATGTGCCGCAAGCCGTGCTCGAGCGCGCCGCCAGGGTGTTCTGACGGTAACAGGCTCTTCGGGCTCCGGCGCGCGCAGGCGTGCACCCGAGGACGCCGAACCTAATGCTGCGTCGCCGGGCTGCCGATACCCGCAGTGCGCCGCCGGCGCAGTGGGGTCGGCAAGCTTGAGCGGAGGTGCATCATGACGACAGCGGCAAGCGGGTCCGCCCCGACGGGGCGCGCCGACCCGGACTCCGCCAGAGCGCAGAGCCGGTTCGTCGTCTTCGTGGCGACTCTGGCGGCGGTCGGCGGTTTTCTGTTCGGCTACGACACCGGGGTCATCTCCGGCGTCGTGGTGCTGGTCAAGGACCAGTGGCGCCTCTCCAGCGGTATGCAGGAGGTCGTCGTCAGCGCGGTGCTCATCGGCGCCATGGCCGGGGCCGCCGCGGCCGGCAAGCTGGCCGACCATTTCGGCCGGCGGACAGTGATCATCGCGGCGGCGGCCGTCTTCTTCGTGGGCAGCATCGGCACCGGTCTCTCGCCGAGCATCGAGTGGCTCATCGCCGGCCGAGTGGTCATCGGCGTGGCCATCGGATTCGCCTCGTGCGTGGTGCCTCTCTACATCTCCGAGATCGCGCCGGCGGAGCATCGCGGCAAGCTGGTATCACTCAACCAGTTGGCGATCACCATCGGCATCCTGGGCTCGTACGGCGTCGACCGCGCCTTCGCCGACGTGAACAACGGCTGGCGCTACATGTTTCTCTGCGGCGTCATCCCGGCGCTGCTGCTGGGCATCGGCATGCTGTTCGTCCCCGAGTCGCCGCGCTGGCTGGTGGGGCGCGGCCTTGTTGACAAGGCGCGCGCCGTGCTGATGCGCGCCGTGGGCCCGAGCAAGGCCGACGCGGACCTGGCGACGCTGCAGGCGGCGATCGCCGGCGCCCCGAACGGCGGCGTGCGCGAGCTGCTCGTGCGATGGCTGCGGCCGGCGCTGATCATCGGCGTGGGCCTCATGTTCTTTCAGCAGTTCACCGGCATCAACACGGTGATCTACTACGCGCCGACGATCTTCCAGATGGCGGGCTTCGATTCCGCCTCCGCCGCCATCTCCGCCACCGTGATCGTCGGCGTGGTCAACGTGCTGTTCACCGTGGTCTCGCTGTGGCTCATCGACCGGGCGGGACGCAAGCCGCTGCTGTACGTGGGGCTGGCGGGCATGACGCTCAGTCTGACCGTGCTCGGCGTGGCCTTCGCGGCGCAGGCGTCCCTCGGCGCCGTGGCCAAGTGGGTCGCCGTGGGCAGCCTGATGGCCTACGTGGCCGCGTTCGCCATCAGCCTGGGTCCGATCGCCTGGCTGATCATGTCGGAGATCTATCCACTCAACGTGCGCGGCACGGCCATGGGCATCGCCACGTTCTCCAACTGGGCGTTCAACTTCATCGTCGCCATGACCTTCCTGTCGCTGATCGACGGCCTCGGCCGCGCGGGCGCCTTCTGGCTCTATGCCGCGCTCGGCGTGGCGGGCCTTGTGTTCGTGCGCCTGTACGTGCCCGAGACCAAGGGCGTCACGCTGGAGAACATCGAGGCGCACTGGCGCGCCGGCGGCCGGCCGATCGACCTGGGCCGCACGCCTGCGCCATGACCTGATGCGACGGCTACCGGGAGGGAGAGGGATGATCCATGGTCGATGACGGCGCGCGCCGGCGGGCGCCCGCACGGTATCTGGAAGACCCTCGCGTCGTGCTGACCCTCGACGCCGGCGGCACCAACCTGGTGTTCTGCGCCGTGCAGGGCGAGCGTGAGATCGTGCCGCCGTTCACGCTCTCCGCGCGGGCGGACACCATCGACGAGTTCCTGGAGCTGCTCGGCGCCGGCTTTTGCCGCGTGCGCGACCAGGCGCCGGCGCCGGCCGGCCCTGTGGCGATCAGCTTCGCCTTCCCCGGGCCGGCCGACTACGGGCACGGCATCATCGGCGACCTCGTGAACCTGCCGGCGTTTCGCGGCGGCGTGCCGCTGGGTCCGGCGCTGGAGGACGCGTTCGGGGTGCCGGTGTTCATCAGCAACGACGGCGATCTGTTCGCTCTCGGCGAGTCGATCGCCGGCTTTCTGCCGCACGTCAACGGTCTGCTCGAAAAGGCGGGGAGCCCGCGGCGCTACCGCAACCTGCTGGGAGTCACGTTCGGCACCGGGTTCGGGGCCGGGATCGTGAGCGACGGCCGCCTGCACGAGGGCGACAACTCGGCCGCCGGCGAGATCAATCGCTTCCGCAACCGTCTCGTCCCGGCCTGGACGGTGGAGGAGAACGTCTCCATCAGGGGCGTGCGCCGCGTGTACGCGCGCGAGAGCGGCGTGGAGACGAGCGCCTGCCCGACTCCCGAGGAGATCTACGAGATAGGGCTGGGGCGGCGGGAGGGCGATCGGCCTGCCGCCGCGCGCGCCTTCGAGGAGCTGGCCATGGTGGCCGGCGACGCGCTCGCCGCCGCGAGCTCCCTGGTCGATGGGCTGGTGGTCATCGGCGGCGGGCTCGCTCACGGGCGCCGCCTCTTCATCAAGGCACTGGTGCGCGAGATGAACGCCCCCTACGACGCGGCCGACGGCGGCTTTGTGCCGCGCTTCGAGAGCCGCGCCTACGACCTCGAGGACCCCGCGGACCTGGCGGCCTTCCTGCGCGGCGACGTGCGCGAGCTGGCGGTCCCGCGCTCCTCGCGCACCGTCCTGTACGACGCCGCCAAGGCAGTCGCCGTGGGCGTCACCCATCTGGGCACGGCGCGAGCGGTGTCCGTCGGGGCGTACACGCTCGCGCTGACGCGCATCGACGGGGGCTGAGCCCGCCGCGATCCCCGCGGCGCGGGCGCCGGGCGGCGCGCTCACCCCCGGCGGCCCGCCCGCGGCGCGATGGACGCCCCGCGCGCGGACGGCGCGACATGCCGCCGCGGCGGGTAGTACTGCGAGGGAGGATAAGGGCCTATCCCAATAGGTCTGCACGCACGGATACGCCCGTGGACACATCGCGGATGCGGCCCCTCCCCGGATCCCCACGTAGCTGGGCTACGAGGGAACCGTCTCGTGACCGCCCCGCTCGGTCCCTGAACGCCCCGCACGCACATCCCTGGCGGGATAGGCCCTAAGGAATCCTGGTCTTCCCTTTTCGTACTACCCCGCGCCGGGGTCGCCGGCGCGCCGGGAGCGCTGCCGGCTGTGCACGCGCCGGGCGCCGCGGCGTCGATGCCCGGCGCGTTGAACGCCGGCGTCGTCGACCGCCTCATGCCATCGATACTGAGTCGCGGGTGCTCGGCCGTCGGCGCCGTGCCCGCGTGTCCGCATGCTCGGCGGTCGGCGCCGTCGGCGCGCGCTCGGTGGTCGCCCCGTGCCGGCGGCCGGCGTGCTATTCGGCGTCGAAGAAGTCGAAATCGTCGGCGGCCGGCGCCCTGGCGGCGACGGTGCGTAGCCGTCGGCTGACCGCCTCGGCGTCGAAGACGCCGGGGTCGAAGGCGCGCGACTCGTAGACCTCCTCGTACCAGTCGGCCAGCTCCTCGTGCTCCGGATGGCGCGGATCGGCCAGGGCTTCCAGGAAGAATGTGAAGTCGTAGGCGCCGCCGACGTCCTCCGGAGGGCAGGCGCGCGCGCCGTCCAGGCAGCGCGGGTAGAAGACGCCCTCGGCGGCGTCTTCGACGGCATCGACGTGCACCTGGTGAAGCCACTCGTCACCGAAGTCGTAGGTGTAGATCAGCTCCCTGTGGCCGTCGGCGAGCGCGTCCGCCAGGGTCAGCTCCCACTCATCCTCGATCTCGGGGCCGTCGCCGTCGATCGGCTCCGGATCGCCGACCAGCCGGTCACCGAAGCCGAACTCGTGCAGGTGGCAGTCCTCCCAGCCCATGGCGGCATTGAGAAACACGTGAAGCTGCGCGAAGGTCGCGCTCGCGGGCACCTCGATCTGCCGCCACACCGCGGGCTGGGTCTCCATCAGAGTGACGGTGAGGCGCGCGATGCGGCCTGCGCCCGCCCCAGTCGCGCGCGTGTCCGGGACCAGGCGAAGCCGGGCGTGGTCGGCGGTCGGCGGCGGCGTCCAGGCAGGCGGCGGCATCCGGGTCGGCGGCGGCGCCTCGGCGAGCCGCGGCGTTCGGGTCGGCGGCGGCGCCTCGGCGAGCGGCGCAAGGCCGCCGGCCAGATCGGCCCAGGCGTCCACGGCGTCGTCGTCCACGTCGTCATCGCGTGACGGGACGTCCCGCAGAGCGCGGCCGAGCCGCCAGGCCCCATGCGCCGCCTCCTCCGCGCGGCGCATCGCCATGCTCTCCGGGACCAGCTCGTTCTCGGCGCACCAACAGGCGAAGTCCGCCGCCATGGTGGCGGCGAACATCGCCGGGCCCGGCTCGTCGGGGAGCTCCGCCGCGCGCATGCTCTCGACGAACGTCGGGGCCGAGGCGACGGCCTGCAGCGCGCTCAGCTGCGCCCAGCGCGCTGCCTTCGCCTTGCCGGGCTTCATGCCCCGCGGGGCGGCCGCCGCGCTGCCGAGGAACGCCGACCAGGCCTGCACCAGCAGGCGGATGTCGGGGCCGGCGTCGTCGACCAGCGGTGAGGCGCCGTCGGACAGGTAGCGCTTGAAGGCGGCGCTGGCCGTAACGTGCTCCGTGGGCACGAAGGCCGCCCACTCGGCCTCATCCTCCGCCGCCCCATCGCGCTCCACGGCGCCCAGCTCGAAGGTCAGTGCATCGGCCAGGAGGGGCGTCGCCGCCCACCTCGTCTCCAGGCCCCAGTCGCGCGCCAGGCTGAAGGGTTCGGCCTCTTCGCCGGCGACCTCGGTGAGCAGCCCGAACGCCTCGAGCGGCTCCAGGATGACGGAGGCGACCATGTGAGAGAACCGCGGGATGTACCAACCGAGCGGCGCGGCCTCCCACATGCCCCACTGCAGCTCGTCGCGAGCGACCACGCGGGCGATCTCTCTGGTGGTGGCGCCGGCGGGCTCGCCGGCGGGCCGGGCGCGGGCGGCCTCGCCGCCGCCACCCGCGGCGGGGGCCGTCTCGCCGCCGCCTGCCGCCAGCTCGCCGATGACCCACAGCGAGAAGACGATGCGCGCCTGCACCTCGGGGTCATCCTGCAGGCGGAAGCCGTAGAACATGTTGAACCTGCCGAAGTACGTGCGCAGGAGCAGGGCGAAGAGCCGGCCCGCCTGCTCCTCGGCGAGCATCCGCGCTCCCTTCTGCGTGAGCGAGAACCGGCCGTGGCGCTTCTTCAGCAGACCGGCCAATCCCAGCACCACGCGCAGCTCGTTGAGGTCGGGGACCTCCTCCTCGTTGTAGAAGGCTCTGTCTCCGCGGCCGAAACGCTCGAGCTGCAGGGGCTTCCAGCTCATCTCTTCCAGCATGCGCTTGACGAACGCCCGCGGAAGGTTGCCGAGCGACTGGGTGGCGGTCACGGGATCCTCGGCGAGCGCGCTCAGCAGTACGCGGGCGTTGATGAGCAGGCGCGCGCCGGCGAGCCGCTCCAGGGTCATCGAGTCGGCGATGCGCAGCACGCCGTCCGCGGCGAGGATGTCGGCGTGCCAGAGGCGCATCTCCTGAGCGGAGCTCAAGCCGGAGGCGGGATCGGGCCGAATGCCGTAAAGCTCGTCAGTCATGAGGTCGCCTCTGCGCTCGTCGTGCCCCGTGGGCCGCTGGTTGACGTTGGCTGCAGATGGTACCTGCTCAGGCCGCCGCCGCCCAGCCCGTCTCCGCGACCCGAGCGGCGGGTCGTCCGCGCGATCCCCTCTGTCCCAGCGCGGTGATAGTGTCCCCTGAATGCCGTAGAATCGCCGGCAGCCGGAGGCGGCGCCTTGTCGGCGCCGAGGGAGCGAATCCGTCTCAGCCGCTGCTGTCTTCAGCAGACAGGTGGCTGCGCTCGTCGAACAGGGCCTCGTCGAGGCCGAATCGGAGGAGGAGTCGCACGTGGCGGATGGCCCAGTCCTTGAGAGAGCCTGCGAAGAGACCCAGCGTCGCATCGAGACGGCGCTCAAGTCAGTCGCCAAGCTGACAAGCGGGCTCAAAGCCGGCCAGAAAGCGGCTCGCGTCGGCGACCTGAACGCGCTGCACAAGGCTCTGGCGGAGCTCGAAGGCCACCTGCAGGTGGCGCGCGCCGAGACCCTGAGCGCCGGGCGGTCGTGGGGCCTCTCGGAAGAAGAGGAAGCCGCCTACTTCGCCGACGGCGGGTTCACCGCGGAATTCGTCGCCGGCGCCGCGGCGAGCGGCCTGCAGGCGAGCGTCGAAGAGGGCACGATCGTCTGCTATCCGAGCCTCGTCAAGGTCGACGCCTCCAGGCGCTGCGTCTTCATTGATCGCAAGCCGTATCGCAGCGTGCGGCCGTCGAGCCTCGTGGCGCATCTCCAGGCAGTCCAGGCGCGGCCGCCGCGATTCAAGGCGGCCCAGTTCCTCGAGTCTCTGCACGTCGCGTGGGACCACGCGCGACATCTGCGTGCGAGCGGTCGCCAGCCCGGGCCCGATGTGCGCGTCGACCACGTGTACGCGGCGCTCACGATCGCCCCCGGGAGCGCCAGGGAGTACTCGAAGCCCGAGTTCGGGCGCGACCTCTATCTTCTGGAGCAGAGCGCCGAGCGCGTCACCCGCAAAGGCGCCCGCGTCCACTTCGGCCGGAGCACGGGCACCAAGTCGGCGTCCGGCATGATCACCGTCGTTGGCGAAGACGGGCGCCGGGTCGACTACACCTCGATAGGCTTCGAGGCCTGAGGCCATGACCCCGCAGATCAACGCCGCGGACTACGCCGCCTTTCTCGCCGAGGCCTACCTCTCGAGCTTCGTCCGCGACGGAGGCGCCGCGGTCAAGTTCGCCGTGGGCGCCGACGCCGCGGTGCTCGACGGCTTCGGACAAGACCTCAAGGACGGCGGCGAGAGCCTCGGCTTCACGTGCGTCCGCGTCGCCGCCGCGCAGACCAGGATCAGCATGATCCAGCAGGTCTTTTTCGCGGTCGCCGCACAGATCGACTGGAGCGCCGCGGCGCACCGCGTGAGCGCCGCGCTCGCCTCCGAGCTCTACCTCACGCCCGCCGGGCACATCACCATCGCGACGCTCGCCGCGGCCAACGAGGTCGACCAGAACATCGTGCGCCGCGAGATGCAGAAGCGCCTCACCCGGAGCGTCATCAAGAACTACACGCTGGCCCGGGACTTTCGCGTGGCCATGACTCAGCTCTGCCTGGCGCAACTGGAGGACGACGCCGGTGGGCGGCAGAGCTGCGCCTCGATTCTCGATTGGCTGAGGGGCGACCTGCGCCTCATCAGCGCGGTCAAGCCCCTGCAGATCTACCAGCGGATCGCGCGTCACAACGCGAGGGCCATGCTCGTCTCGACGGCGCGCTGGATCCGCCACACCGGCGGGTCCGGCCTCGTCGTCAACCTCGATCTGCGCGCCCTCGCCGCGACGCACCGGCGCGACGTTCCCGAGGGCGAGATCTACTACACGCCGGCGGCTTTGTGGGACGCCTACGAGGTGCTCCGCCAGTTCATCGACGCGACCGACGAGATGGAAGGCCTTCTGGTCGTCGTCTCCGCCCCCGAGGCGCTGCTCGACGACTTCAGCAATCGCAGCCTGCAAAAGTACAGGGCGCTCAGAAACCGGATCTGGGACGACGTCCGCGACCGCAGCTATCCCGACCCGTACGCGCCCATGGTGCGCCTCGCGGCGCTGCAGGGGGGTGCGGCATGAACGTCCGGGTTTCCGCCCGCCGAGCCATCGAGGCGCTGCGCGCCGGCGTCCCCAATCGGGACGCCGTCAGCGCCCTGGGCTGCTCGGCTCAGGACGTCCTCGGCGCCTTTGACGCACGACTCGTGGAGCTGCGCGGCGGCGTCGCCGACGACCGGCAGCCGCGCGGCATGCTCATCGCCGCCGACTTCGGCGGCGGCAAGTCCCACGTGCTCGAGTACCTCAGTCACAAGGCGCGGCAAGAGAACTTCGCCGTCAGCAAGGTCGTCATCTCCAAAGAGACCCAGCTGTTCGACCCGCTCAAGGTGTTTCGCGCGGCCGTCGACAGCCTGGTCTGCGAGAACGTCGTCGGCGACGCCCTGCGCGACATCGCCGTCAGCCGGCTGAGCACGCAGAGCCCGCGGTTCGCCGCGCTCAGCCTCTGGCTGCAGGGCTCCGCCCTGAACTCCCGTTTCGCGGCCACGACCTGGCTCTTCGAGCAGGCGGGAGCGGACACCGACATGCAGGACGAGCTCGTCGGGTTCTGGGAGGGCGGCGCCATCCAGGTGGGCCGCCTGCGCGATGGCCTTCGCCAGACCGGCGACGCCAAGCGCTTCGCCCTCGAGAAGATCGCCATCAAAGACCTGGCCCGTCAGCGCTTCGCGTTCATGGCCAGGCTGCTGCACGCCTCCGGCTACGAAGGCTGGGTGATCCTCCTCGACGAGCTCGAGCTGATGGGCCGGTACACGGTGCTCCAGCGAGGCAGAGCCTACGCGGAGCTGGCCCGCCTGCTCGGCCTCTCGGACGATCACGCCGTCCCGGGCCTCCTCACCGTCGGCGCGGTCACTCCCGATTACGCCTCGGCGGTCATCGACGAAAAGGACGACCGCAACCAGATCGGCTTCCGCTTCCGCTTGCGCGGCGACCCGGAGAGCGACCTCACGGCCGCTCTCGCGGAGGCTGCCATGGACGCCATCGACCGCGAGCTCCTGCGCCTGCGCGAACCGTCGCAGGACGACCTCGAGGAGGTGCTCGCCACGCTCGCCGTCATCTACGCCACGGCCTACGACTGTGCGCCCGCGATGCTCGACGCCTCGCTCAGGACGGGCAGCCATATGCGCGAGTACGTGCGCTCGTGGATCACGACGTGGGACCTGAATCGGGTGGCCCCGACGTACGAGCCGCAGATAGAGGTGCGGCACATCATCGACGACTACGCCGAAGACGCCCTGCTCGAGAAGGCCGTCGCGGACGACGAGCCCGGCGACCAGCCGGCCCCGCCGTGAGCATCCCCTTTCGCGCCGTCGGCGGCGCCGACGCCCACACGGCGGGATTCCTCAGGGTGGTCCGCGACGCCGCCGGGGGCTACGACGGCGCGCTCTTCGTGATGGATCCCACGGGCGAGCCCGTGGAGTTCGTCTACTCCAGGGTCGAGACGCCGCGTACGGTCCTGTGGAGACCACAGGATCTCCGGCGGCGCGCGGCGCGGGAGCTGACCAGCGCGCTGTTCAGCGTCGCCACCTCCCGTCCGCTGATCGTCTTCGCCAAGGCCGACGAGGTCGATCCGGGGTTCTTCGCCGTCGAGCTCCAGACGCCCGTCGCGACCTGCAGGGTGGCCGCTCAGCTGGCCGCGGCGAGCACCGGCGCCGACGAGCAGGGCGAGGACATCGACGCCGCCGAGCTGCACCTTCTCTGGTCGTCGGGGCGCCCCGCGGACGGCTCTCCCGAGCGCCTGCTGGTCGACAGGCTGAGGTCGGCCGGTCTGCTTGCGGAGCCCTTCGAGAGGGCCGCAGACGGGCTCCGCGAGGCGCGCGGCGACGACGTGAGCGGGCTTGGGGCTGTTCAGTAGAAGGGCCGTTCCGGCGGCGCCGCGGCGCCTGAGCCTGCCGGCGCCGCGCCCCGCCGCCGCCGCGCGCAGCGCGCTCGGGCTGGACGTCCGCCCGGTCCAGGCGACGGACGTGTCGGCGCTCAGCGAAGCCTGTCGGCGCGTGGCTGTGCGCCTCGCGGCGTCGCCGCCGTGCGCCCTGCGGCTCGGCGCCGCCCTCGAGCCGCGGTCCTCAGCGGGTGTCCGCGCGGCGCGCCCCGCAGGGCCGGGCGTCATGGCGGGCAGCCGCGTGCCGAAGGCCGTCGATCATGGGCCCTCGCTGCGCGAGCGCCTGCGCCTCCTCCTGGCGCCGCCTGTGGAGCTGCTGTTTCCCTCCGGGGCCTCGGTCCTGGACTGGCCCGGCGACCTCCTGCCGTTTCAGCTGGACGGGGTCCGGGTGCTCGTCTCCAGATCCGAGGTGCTGCTCGCCGACGACATGGGCCTCGGCAAGACGGTCCAGGCCATCGCGGCGCTGCGCATCCTCTTCCACGAAGGGGCCATCGAGTCGGCCCTCATCGTCGCGCCGGCGAGCCTCGTCTATCAGTGGCGCGGCGAGATCAAGAAGTGGGCGCCGGAGCTGCGCGTGAGCACCGTCAGGGGCCCTGCCCAGCAGCGCTCCATGGCGTGGGCCTACCCGGCGCACGTCTTTGTGACCACCTACGAGTCGCTGCGCGCAGACCTCACGCACCACCGCGACTGCGGCCCGCGCCGCAAGACGTGGGGGGTCGCGATCATCGACGAGGCGCAGAAGATCAAGAATCGCGCCACCTCCGTGAGCGCGGCCTGCAAGGCGCTTCCGCGCCTGCGGTCGTGGGCGCTCACGGGCACGCCGCTGGAGAACTCCATCGACGATCTCGCCTCCATCATGGAGTTCCTGCAGCCCAACGAGGCGGGCGATCCGGTCGCGCCGCTGGCCGTCGATGGGCGTCTGCTCGAGCGGCACCGCGAGCTGCAGTTGCGGCGGCGCAAGCTGGACGTGCTCCCCGAGCTGCCGCCCAAGCGCTTGCACAGCGTGCTGCTCGACCTCACGGCCGCCCAGCGCACGGCCTACGACAAAGCCGAGCAGCAGGGCGTCGTCGAACTGCGCGCGCGCGGCGAGACCATCAGCATCACCCACGTCCTCAGCCTGATCACGCGCCTCAAGCAGATCTGCAACTTCTGCCCTGCATCCGGGGAGTCGGCCAAGCTCACCGATCTCAGGGAGCGCCTGGAGGTGCTGCGCGCCGAAGGTCACCGCATGCTCGTGTTCTCGCAGTTCACCGACGCATCTTTCGGCGTCGCAGCCATTGCCCGCGGGCTGGCGGAGCATGCCCCGCTGACGTACACGGGGGCGATGTCGCAGGACGAGCGTCACGGCACCGTCGGTCGCTTCAAGGCCGACGCGCGTCATGGCGCCCTGATCCTCTCGCTGAAGGCCGGCGGCCAGGGCCTCAACCTGCAGGAGGCCTCCTACGTGGCGCACTTCGACCGCTGGTGGAACCCCGCCAGCGAGAAGCAAGCCGAGGACCGCAGTCACCGCATGGGTCAGACGTCGTGCGTCGACGTGTACACGTACACGTGCTCAGGCACGATCGAGGAGCGCATCGCCGCCCTGCTCGAGGCCAAGCAGCAGCTGTTCGACACGGTCATCGACCAGGTCTGCATGGATCTCGAGCGCGTCCTGTCCGCCGAGGAGCTCTTCGGTCTGTTCGGGCTGACGCCTCCGCGCAAGCCGGGCGCGCGTGGCGCGAGTGGCGCGAGCGCCTCGGCGCCTGACTAGGCGCGCGTGAGCGCCGGCGCGCTGGTGCGATTCGTCGAGGGGCTGTTTTGCGGCTCGGCCTCACCTGCCCGCTGAGTCGTGAGCGCTGGCGGCGTGCGACGATGCTGAGGACCATGACCGCATGATCTGCGCTCGTTTGTTGCACTACGAGTGCAGTTCGTGCATTGTGAATGCACGATGAGTGACGCGAGCATAACAACTAACATGACCATCCCATTCCGTCCGGCTCCGCGTTCAGCCTCCGGATCGACGAGCGGCGAGCAGGCGGACATGGCGCGCCGCGCGCGCCGCGGCCGTCGCGGCGGGGTAGTGCTTCGAGGGAAGATAGGGAATTCCGGCGAATCCTTATCTTCCCCCCGGCAACCGAGCCTGCGAATGGCCGCGGGCGAGGCGAAAGTCAAGGAATCCTTGTCTTCCCTTTGCGCACTACCCCGCGCCGCAATCGCCGCGGCCGTCCGACCGGCCGCCGGGAGCGCTGACGGCGGGTGCATCCGTCGGGCGCCCATGCGTGGCTCACAGGCGCCTGAGCGAAGGGGATGGTCATGACAACCAAGACTCTCGGCCGTGAGGCCGCCGGCCTCGTCGTCGCGCTGCACGAGCGTGGCACGCCCGTGTTCAGGCTCGCTGATGTCGAGGCTCTGGCAGGGCTGTCGTCAGCCTCTGCGCGCAGCTTCGCGCGCACGCTCGTTGATCGGGGCGTCGCGGCCCGGCTCACTCCGGGGCTGTTCGTCCTCGTGCCCTTCGAGCTGGGCGCCGCGCGTGAGTATCTCGGGGAGCCGCTGGTTGTGGCGCGAGAGTTGATGGCCGGCAACGACTACTATGTCTCGCACGGCAGCGCCATGGAGCACCATCGCATGCTCACGCAGCCGCAGTTCGACGTCGTGGTTTCGACGCCGTCTCAGCGCCGCGCGCTCACGATCATGGGCAGCGGATTCCGTTTCGTGCGTTGTCCGCGGCGCTGGATGTGGGGCTACGGGCCGGTGTGGGTGACCAAGCGAGAACGCGTTGCGGTCAGCGATCTGGAGCGCACGATCATCGACGGACTGCGCCTGCCGGTCTACTGCGGCGGCGTCAGCGAGGTCGCCAAGGGGCTCTGGTTGCGCCGTGTCGATATCGATGTGGCGCGCCTCATCGACTATGCCGTTCGCCTCGACGTGGGCGCCGTCGTGCGCCGCCTCGGCTTCCTGCTCGAGCTCTATGAGATGGCCGACCCCGCCCGACTCGACAGGCTGCGGGACACGCTGACGGCCACCTACGCGCTCCTGGACCCGCTGCTGCCGGCAGAGGGGCGTCATCTGCGCAGATGGAGGTTGCGGCTCAATCTCGCGCCCGACGAGCTGCGCGCCGTCATCGCCACCTGATCGCCGGGTCGTCTGCTTGATCCCCCAGCGAATGCTTTCCGTGCTCGCCAATCGCCTCGCCGTTGGCGGTGGCAGACGCATCCCCGAACGGGTGCTTGAACGCGGGACCTCTACGATCTTTGGTTCCTCCTCGCCGAGGGAGGCGTCGATGTGGGAGATCTGCTCACGCCGGTGACTGAGAAGCTGGTCTTTCGTGGCCGCGACTTGCGTGAGTGTGCGGCTGTGTTGCAGGAAAAGGAGAAGCGTCTCGCCCGCATCTGAACCCATAGACTCTCCGCGCAGATGGCTGTGCTGCCCGGTTTCGAGGGCGTGTTCAGAGCAGTGCACCGCCAACTCCGTCGGGCGCATCTGGCGAAGTAGACCCCACGCTCTTGCCGTAGCTGCGACAAGCCGTTCGTCCCGCGAGGCGGCCAGCGCGTCATGGCCCTCGACTCCACCGGGGCAGCGGCGGCCGCGCGCGGAGTGCCGGCGCGGCGCCTCGGCGCGTTCGCAGACCGTGGGGCGCCACGGGACCGTTCCCTCTTGGCCAGGAATTGCCAGCGTTTCCGTGTCTGGCCGTTTCGAACAACCCTGCCCCCCGTAGGGGGGCTCGGCGGCCGTGATGGTGCCGGCCGCCGCAGACGTGCCGACATGTCGCGAGAGCTGCATGGGTACGGCGCCGATGTGGCCGCGGCGGCCGGCCCGGCCATCCCCAGCGCCGCGGCCGAACATCCGTCCCCGCGGCCTCCTACAATACGTCGCGTGTGTGCGCCGCCATCGTCGGGCGGCTGTCATCGACCACGGAGGGCGTGGAACGTGAACGAAGTCGTCATCTGGGTGCTGCTCGGCCTCGCGCTGCTCACCGTCGCCCTGATCGTCGCCCTTCTGGCGCGGTCGGCGCGCGGCGCGCGGGGCCGCGCCGACCCGCTGCGCGACGAGCTGCGCGCGGGGAGGGAAGAAGCCGGCCGCGCCGCGCGCGAGTCCCGCGAGGAGCTTTCGCGCGGCCTCGCGGCCGCCAACGACACGCTGGCCGCCACGCTCACGAGCATGAGCGCGGTCCAGCGTGCCCAGCTCGACGGCCTGGCCGCGAGCCTCAAGCAGCTCAGCGAGTCAAACCAGGCCTCTCTCGAGCGCGTGCGCGCCACCATGGACGCCCGTGTGCGCGAGCTTCAGGACGGCAACGAGAAGAAGCTCGAAGAGATGCGCAAGACGGTGGACGAGAAGCTTCATGTCACCCTGGAGAAGCGCCTCGGCGAGTCGTTCAAGCTGGTCAGCGACCAGCTGGAATCGGTGCAGAAGGGCCTGGGGGAGATGCAGAGCCTCGCCACGGGAGTGGGCGACCTCAAGCGCGTGCTCACCAACGTCAAGGCGCGCGGCACCTGGGCCGAGGTCCAGCTCGGCGCGCTGCTCGACGAGATCCTCGCGCCCGGGCAGTTCGAGAGGAACGTCCACGTCGAGGCCGGCGATGCCGAGATGGTCGAGTACGCCGTCCGCCTGCCGGGCCCCAGGGATGAGCCCGGCAGCTGCGTCTGGCTGCCCATCGACTCCAAGCTCCCGCAGGAGGACTACCTGCGCATCCAGGACGCCGCCGATCTCGGCGACGCCGAGGCGACCCGGCAGGCCACCGAAGCGCTGGCCCGCGCCATCCGCCTGGCCGCCCAGGACATCCATCGCAAGTACGTCAAGCCGCCGCACACCACCGACTTCGCCGTCATGTTCCTGGGCACCGAGGGGCTGTACGCCGAGGCGGTTCGCCAGCCCGCCCTGGTCGACGAGCTGCAGCAGCGCTACCGCATCGTGGTCGCCGGTCCCAGCACGCTGGCCGCGCTGCTCAGCAGCCTGCGCATGGGCTTTCAGACGCTCGCCATTGAACAGCAGGCCGTCGAGGTCTGGCGGGTGCTCGGCGGGGTCAAGACCGAGTTCGGCAAGTTCGGCCAGGTGCTCGACAAGGTCAAGCGGCAGCTCGACACCGCGAGCCGCACCATCGACGAGACCGGCGTGCGCACCCGTGCCATGGAGCGCAAGCTGCGCATCGTCGAGCAGCTCCCCGAGGCTGACGCCGAGCGCGTGCTCGAGCTCGCGGCGGCAGACGATGAGCTCGAGCCGGACGAATCCGCGCCGGACGCGCCGGACGCGCCCGACGCCCTGCCCGGCGAGGACGACCGCACGACGAGCTGACGGCCCGCGCGCGCCGGCGCGGCCGGACGGACGCCGGCCCCGCGCGGCGCGACAACGTCACCCCCTCCGCGCGATCGTCACTCTTGTGTCTCTTGCCGGCCCCCCGCAAGCTCTCGGACGTGATGAACGACGCTCGCGAGACGCATGGCCGCGGACCCTCCTTCCGGCCACCTGATGACAATCGGCATACAGAGGTGTATCCTCCGCTGCAGAAGACGATGCAGTGGAACGCTGAGAAGAACGAGGCACTGAGGCACGCGCGTGGCGTGTCGTTTGAGGCCATGGTCGTGGCGATCAGCGCGGGCGGACTGCTGGACGTGCTGCCTCACGCCGATCCGGAGAAGTACCCGGGCCAGCGCATCCTCGTCGTGGCCGCCGACGGCTACGCCTACCTCGTGCCGTTCGTGGAAGAGGCTGACTATCTCTTCCTCAAGACGATCATCCCGAGCCGGAAGGCGACTCGCGACTACCTGAAGGGTGGTGGACCCCGTGGCAGAGCTTGACGCCTACGAAGCCGAAGTCCTGGAGAGTTATGAGAAAGGCGACCTGCAGTCGCTCGCGACCCCGGACGAGCGCGCCCGTATCAAGGCGGCCGCGCGGGCCACGGCCATCAAGGACCGGCGCGTGAACATCCGGCTCTCGTCCGGCGACCTCGCCGACATCCAGACCAGGGCACTGGAGGAGGGCCTCCCGTACCAGACGCTGATCGCCAGCGTGCTGCACAAGTACGTGACCGGCCGGCTGACGGAGCGCCGGTCCGTCCCCGCGCCGCGCAGCCGGGAGTCGTAGGGAGCGTCGGCCGGCGAGCCGGCAGTCACTCCGCGCTGGAGGCGCGCTCGGCGAAGTAGAGCTTCATCAGGCGGCCGAAAAGCTCGAACTCGGGCCGCGCGTCGAAGCCGTCGGGATCCAGGCTGTGCCGCAACGCGAGCCCGTCCTCGACCGCGCCGAACAGACTGGCCAGGGTCCGCAACTCGTCGCGCGAGAGCGCGTCGCTCCCCGCACAGGCGGCGAGGCGCGACATCGTGATGTCGCAGTACCAGTCGAGGAGCGCGGCGAGCCTGGTGCTGAGGGCCGCGTCGCCGATGGCATTGCCTGCGATCTCGAGGAAGGCGCTTTCCGCCTCGACGTCCGTGTAGAGGTCGACGACGGCGCTGACGTACTCGTCGACGTCCACGCTCCCCGTCGGCCGATCCGCCAGGGCTTCGCCCAGCGTCACCGAACCGTCGTGCAGCAGAGAGTCGAAGAGCATCCCGATGAACCCCACGCGGCTGCCGAAGTGGGCGACCAGCGAGCTCTTGCTCGCGCCCGCTTCGTGAGCCACCGCCTCGAGGGTGAGGGCGCGGTAGCCGCGCTCCACAAGGATCGTGCGCCCGGCGGCCAGCATGGCTTGCGCGGTCGGCGAGAGGCTGGTCAGCGGGGCTTCGAGCGGCAGGTGGTCCTGCTCACCGGGCGGGGCGAAGCGTCGCGGGCGACCGCGCCGGCTCTGCGGCTCGTGCGGCTGGGCGTCGTCTGGCGCGTGCGGCGGCATGACCACGAAGACTAGGCCGCGCTTGCGCGCGCGTCAACGACTGCGGCTTTCTGCGTATTGACAACGACCCCGGCTCCGACATAGTGGCGCCAGATCCCGCGCCACCGAGGCGGGGAGCGGTGAAGGGAGTGCCGATGCGCGCACGACGTGGTGAGTCTGCTGCCAGGTCCCGGATGGTGTTGGTCTTCTCCACGGCGTTCGTCGTCGTGGGCGTCGCGCTTGCCGCTGCGCTGCTCGCGCCGCACGCCCGCGGCGCGAGCAGCGCAGCCTCGCCCGCGTCTTCCGCTTCGGCGGCGGACAACGTCCTGCGCATCGGCTGGATGACCGATCCCGACAACCTCAACCCATTCATCGGGATCGAGACCACCACCCAGGAGATCATCACTCTCCAGTACGACTACCTGACCGACTTCGACGCGGCGAAGCTGACGCCGCGCCCGCGCCTCGCCGAGAGCTGGGTGGAGAGTCCCGACCACCTGCAGTGGACCTTCAAGATCAGGGCGGGGGCGAAGTGGCAGGACGGCGTTCCGCTCACGGCCGCCGACGTGGCCTTCACGTACAACTACATCATCGACAACGAGATGGGTCTGTTCACCGGCTTCACTGAAGGCATGAAGAAGATCGCGGCGACTGACGACACGACGGTCGTGTTCACGCTCAGCCGGCCGAAGGCCAACATGCTCTCCCTGATGGTCCCCATCCTGCCCGAGCATATCTGGTCCAAGGTCGACCCCGAGAAGGCCGGCGCAGGCTACGTGAACAAGCCGCCGATCGTCGGCTCGGGCCCCTTCCAGGTCGTGGAAAAGAAGGAGGGCGGCTACGTGCGCATGGTCGCCAACAAGGGCTACTGGGGTGGCGCTCCCAAGATCGACGGGGTCATCTTCCTCACCTACCAGAACGCGACTACCATGGCCGAGGACCTCAAGATGGGCACGCTCGACGGCGCCACCGAGCTGCCGCGCGCCATGTACCCGCAGTTCAAGAGCGACCAGCGGTTCGCCACGGCAGACACCAACCCGTACCGCTGGGTCATCACCTTCGGCTTCAACTGCTACGACTCCCCGGCGTCGCTGGGCAACCCGGTCCTGAAGGACCCGGCCTTCAGGCAGGCGCTCAACTACGCCATCGACAAGCAGAAGATCGTCGATATCGCTCTGAGCGGGTACGCCGTGCCGGCGGACACGCTGATCATCTCCGGCTACTACCGCGACCCCGACTGGAACTGGCAGCCGCCGGCCGGGACCGCCTTCGCCTACGACCCGGCCAAGGCCGGGGAGGCTCTCGACGCCGCCGGCTACAAGGACGCGAACGGTGACGGCATCAGGGAGGACAAGAACGGCAAGGCCCTCACGCTGCGCCTCTGGACCCTGACAGAGCCCGCCGAGCGCCAGACCATCGGCAAGATGCTGACGGCGCAGCTGCGCGATATCGGCCTCGACGTGGAGTTCACGGTGATGGACGAAGGTGCGCTGATCGACCGCATGTGGAATTACAAGGGCGACACCTTCGCGCCCGACTACGACATGTTCATCTGGGGCTGGAGCGGGGACATGGACCCGAACTTCATTCTCTCGGCGTTCACGACTGGGCAGATCGAGAACTGGAGCGATTCCAACTGGTCCAACTCTGAGTACGACCGCCTCTACGCGCTACAGGGACAGCAGATGGACGTGGAGGAGCGCAAGACGACCATCTGGCAGATGCAGGAGCTCATGTACAAGGAGAGCCCCACGATCTTCATCGCCTACCCGGGCGTCATGAGTGCCTGGGACGCGGAGAGCTGGCAGGGCTGGGTGCGGGCTCCAGAGGGCGATGGGCACCCGTTCGGGACGCAGTACTTCGACGACACGTACCTCAGCGTCCAGCCGGTGATCGGCACGACGACGGCCGCCTCGAGCTCCTCGGCGACCGTGTGGATCGTGGTCGGCGCCGTCGCCGTCGTGGTCGTCGCGCTCGTCGCCTGGCTGCTGCTGCGCCGGCGTGCTGGCCGTCGCGAGGTGACGAGCTGAGCGCCTCGCGGCTGCGCGCCGAGGCTCTCTGGGCCCGAGAGCGCCTGGTCCAGCGGTTCAAGAGAGACCTCCGGCTGGCTCCGCAGCGGCTGGCCAGCGATACGCCGGACCTCTGCGAGCGGGTGGTCGAGCGCCGCGACGTCGCCGTACCGATGCGCGACGGGGTCGTGCTTCGCGCCGACGTCTATCTTCCGGGCGTCGTGCCGGGACGCTTCCCGGTGGTCCTCATCCGCCTGCCTTACGGCAAGCGGGAGGCCTACTGCTACGCGCCGGCGCACGGTCGCTTCTGGGCGCGCAAGGGCTACATCTGCGTGATCCAGGACGTGCGCGGCAAGTGGGCGTCGGCGGGCGTCTTCGAGCCCTACGTCAATGAGGCCCAAGACGGCTGGGACACGCTCGACTGGGTCGCGGCGCAACCCTGGTGTGACGGCAACATCGGCATGACCGGCGAGTCCTACTACGGCAGCACGCAGTGGGCGGTGGCGCCCCTGGGGCACCCTAACCTGCGCTGCCTGGCGCCGGGCAACGTGGACCCGGACCGCTACGGTGCGGTCCACGACGGCGGCGCCCTGTGCTTCGCCACCGCCGCCATCTGGTCGTTCGATATCTGCGACCGCCGCAACCTCAACCACTACCGCTTCGACCCGTGGCATCTGCCGCTGGCCACGACGGCGGAGGCGGCCGGCCGCCAGACGGCCACCTATCAGCGCCTCGTCGACCACCCGTCGCGAGACGCCGAGTGGGACGCCCTCGACGCTCCGTGCAAGTACGAGGACATCACCGTGCCGATGCTCCACTGGGGCGGCTGGTGGGACGTGCACACGCACGGCACGATCGCCGGCTGGCGACGGGTGCGTGAGCGTTCGCTCAGCGCCGAGGCTCGCGGCGACCAGTGGCTGATGCTCGCTGCCACCGACCACGAGTTGTCGCCGGAGTTCATCGGCAAGGTCGGTCGGGTGCCTGTACGCGGTCACGGCTGGAGCCATGACCGCGTGCGCCGGTTCATGGACTGGCACCTGAAGGGCGAGGGCGACTTCGGCAGCTCGCCCCGCGTGCAGTACTACGTGACCGGCGCCGACGAGTGGCGCGGCGCCGACGACTGGCCGCCGCGCAGAATCGAGCTGCAGGACTGGTACCTGCGCAGCCGCGGGCACGCGGGCGCTGCCGGCGGTGGCGACGGACGGCTCGAGCCGGAGGGGTCCGCGAGCGCGAAGGAGGCTGCCGCCGGCTCCTCGGCCGAGCGGCCGGCCGACGAGCTCGTGTACGACCCGGCCGATCCCGTCCAGGCATGGTGCGGGCGCAACGTCTGGTCGGCCGCGGGAGAGCTTGGCGATCGCCGCCCGGTCGAGGAGCGACCCGACGTGCTCGTCTACTCGAGCCCGTGCCTGGAGGAAGCCCTCGAGGTCGCCGGCCCGGTGTGCGTCCACCTGCACGCCGCTTCGACGGCCTGCGACACGGACTTCACGGCGGCGCTGGTCGATGTCTTCCCGGACGGCTACGCGCAGCTCGTGTGGGAGGGCATCACGCGCGCGAGGTACCGCGATTCGGAGCGCGAGCCGTCCTTGATCGAGCCCGGCCGCGTCTACGAGTACGTTATCGACCTCGCCTCCGTCGGCTACGTGTTCGCGCCGGGCCACTGCGTCCGGCTGGAGGTCTCGAGCAGCAACTTCGACCGCTACGACCGCAACCCGAACACCGGTGGCGAGCACGGTCGTGAAACGCGGTTCGAGATCGCTCGTCAGACCGTCCTGCACGACGGCGTGCATCCTTCCCGGCTCGTGCTCCCGGTGGCACGGCGGGGGTAGCATGGGCGAAGGGCCGCTTGGCCGCGGGGGACGCGCGTCCCGATGGGCGCGCTGCCGGCGCACGCCAACGCCGCGCGGCACGTAGAGTCGCGCGAGGGCGCCGGACGCCGGAGGGAGTACACTTCGCAGGCATGGACCCCTCCGTGACAGCGCGGGCCACAGGCGTGGCGAGTCTTCCGCGTCGCCTTGCCGGCGTCAGGGCCGCAGCTCTGGTCGCGTTCTGCGCGATCCTCGCCGCGGCCCTCATCGCTGCGGCCTGCCTCAGCGAGCCCGCCGCCGCCGGCGCCAACCCGAGCACCGCCGAGATCAGGGCGAAGCTCTACGATGCGGCCGTCGCCGGCGACGTCCCGCCGAAGATCGTCTACGCCATCGCCTTCCAGGAGAGCACCTGGCGGCAGTTCGACGCCAACGGTGATCCGCTCATCGGCTACGACGGCCTCGGCATCGGCATCATGCAGGTGACGTCCTACGAGCTCTTCCACTTCGACGTCGCCAGACTCAAGACCGACATCGACTACAACATCGCCTGCGGTGTCCAGATCCTCCTGGAGAAACGCACCTGGACGCCGCTGATCGGCGACGGGGACCGACGCTGCTACGAGAACTGGTTCTATGCGGTGTGGGCCTACAACGCCTGGACCGCCGACAACCCGTATCCGTACCAGGTCTGGGCGCACGTCGCCGCCGGGCCCGAGGGCTGGTGGACCGGCCAGCCGGTCACGCCGGTGGCGAAGTCGTCGCTGGTCGACGGCCTCGGCGTGGCGATGCCGACGCCGCAGCCGGCGCACTACTGGAGCCCCACGCCTCTGCTGAAGCCGACGGTGAGCGCGCCGCGGGCGCCCTCGGTGGTCCGTGCCGGCGCCCGCTTCGCGGTCAGCGGCACGCTCTCGCCGGCTCACCCCGCCGGGGCTCGTTCGGTGCAGATCCGCTGCTACCGCGCGAACGGGTCGACCTGGGTGCTCATGCGGACCGTCGCGGCGACCAATGAGGATGCCGGCGGCGCCACCCGCTACGTGGCGGGCGTCGCGCTGGCGCAGACCGGCCGCTGGCGGCTCCGCGCGTACGCGCCAGCCGACGCCGACCACGCCGCGGCGAGCTCGGCGGCGCGCGCGGTGACGGTGCGCTAGACTGCGGGCGTCCGTCGTCGCCCAAGGAGGGACCGCGTTGTCCAGGCTCTCGGCAGTCTGCCTTCCGATCGCGTTCATCGCCCTGGCCGCCGCCGGCTGCGGTTCTTCCTCGCCGGCGTCGTCCGGCTCCCCCTCGCCCTCGCCGACCAGCAGTGCGACTCCCGTGGTCAAGAAAGTCGACCACGTGGCCATCAGCAGCGAGGATCCGGCGGCGCTGTACAAGCTCTTCACGGGCTCTCTGGGGCTGCCGGTGGCCTGGTCGTACGCGCAGTACCCGGGCTTCGCCACCGGCGGCGTGCACGCCGGCAACGTCAACCTCGAGGCCCTGCGCTTCGGCCCGCCGGCCAACACGGCCACCCCCGGCGCCATCTACTACGGCATCGTCCTCGAGCCCTACCAGCTGGCCGAGTCGGTGCCCGAGCTCGAGAAGCGCGGGGCAGAGCCGGGCAAGCCGCAGGTCCAGACCACGCAGGTCGGCGGCAAGCAGGTGCCGGCCTGGACCAACGTCACCCTCAAGGCGCTGTGCGGACCCGAGTACACCGTCTATCTGTGCGAGTACACGCCGCAGATGAAGAGTGCGCTGGCGGGCAAGCACACCACAGGGCCGCAGGGGTCGCTCGGGATCGTCTCCGTGGAGAAGATCGTGGTCACGAGCAAGGATGCGGCGTCACTGCGCGCCGCCTGGTCCACGGCCTTGGCGCCCGCCGCGCTGTCGGCGGACGGCGGGCTCGCGATAGGCGACGGTCCGGCGATCCAGATCGACCAGGGCGGCGCGGACGCGATCACGACGCTGGTCTTCCGCGTCGCGTCTCTGGCCACCGCGAAGAGCGCCCTGGAGGCGGCCGGGCTGCTCGGCACGGCGTCCGCCAGCGCGCTCACGGCGGACGCGGCGAAGGTCCAGGGCCTCAGGCTCGTGTTCGTGCAGGAGTAGCGCGCCTCGTCGCGGCGCTCGGGTTGACGACGGATCACCTGGGGAAGGAAATGCCGCGAAGCCTCACGTCCTCCTGACTCCTGACGGAGCCGCACCCGGGAGCGCCTGCATGACGAAGAACCGGCTCGAAGCCTTCAGTGACGGCGTCATCGCCATCCTCATCACGATCATGGTGCTGGAGCTCACGGTGCCGCACGGCGACCAGCTCGGCGACCTCTGGGGGCTGCGGTACGTCTTCATCAGCTACGTGCTGAGCTTCGTGTACCTCGCGATCTACTGGAACAACCACCATCACATGCTGTACGTCACCGGGCGTGTCACCGGAGGCATCCTGTGGGCCAACATGCACCTGCTCTTCTGGCTGTCGCTGGTGCCGTTCGCGACGGGCTGGATGGGGGAGAGCGGCTTCGCCCTGACGCCGACGGCCGTGTACGGCGTGGTGATGCTGATGGCGGCCATCGCCTTCTACATTCTGCAACGCACTATCGTCCGCAGTCAGGGGGAGGGGTCGCTGCTGGCCAAGGCCATCGGCCGCGACCTCAAGGGCAAGTCGTCGCCGATCCTGTACGCGCTTGCCATCCCGATGGCTTTCGTGCAGCCGTGGGTCGCCTACGGCGTCTACGCGCTGGTCGCGCTCATGTGGATCATCCCCGACACGCGCATCGCGCGGGCCGTCGCGGCGCGCGAGGCTGCGCGGGTGGCGCCCGAAGCCGCTGAGACGGCGCGCGACGGAGATGAGACGGCGCGCGAGGCCCGCAGGCGGGCGCGCGCCTTGGACGACGTCGCAGGTGAAGGAGACTGAGCGGCGAAGCGCGATTGAGCGGCCGGCGGCCGGACGTGCTCCGCCGCGGCGGGGCCGCGCGGGGCCGGGCGTACGCCCTCGCCCCGCCGTCTCGTGATAGGTTGGCGCCGGTAGCGGAGCAGGGTCTGCCCCGAGGTCGGGGCTGCGAGCACGGAAGCGGGTGGTCATGGCTCAGGACTTGAAGGGTCGCGTCGGTCTCGTCGGCTGCGTCAGGCAGCAGGCGGCCCGCAGGGCGGCGGCGCGGGATCTCTTCGTCGCGCCGCTGTTCCGGGCGCGCCGCGCCTACGTCGAGCGCACCTGCGGAAGCTGGTACGTGCTCTCGGCGTTGCACGGCCTGGTGGCGCCCGAAGAATCGCTGGCGCCTTACGATCTCAAGCTCAAGTCGCTCTCGCAGGCGCAGCGGCGCGCCTGGGGCGAGCGCGTCCTCACGCAGCTCGAGGCCGAGCTCGGCGGCCTGGACGGATTCACGTTCCAGATCCACGCCGGGCCGAGCTACACCAACGAAGGCCTCGTGCGCGGCCTGCACGCTCGCGGCGCCGCCGTGGAGATCCCTACGGCGGGGCTCGGCGAGGCGCAGGAGCTGGCCTTCTACCGAGAGGCCAACAGCGTGGCGTCGGGCGGGGCCGCGGCCGGCTCCGCGGACGCCGCGAACGTGTCGGCCGAGGACGCGGAGGCGGCACAGGCCGCCCGCGCCGCCCTGCAGGCCGCCGAGGCCGCGGCCGTCGCGGCGGGCGCGCCGCCGTGTACGGCGGCCGACGTCGATGCCGCTCTCGAGGCGCTCGCCACGGCCGCACAGGCGGCGCCCGCCGGCGAGTGGCCGCCGCGACTCGGCGACCTCGACGGCGTCGTGCTCGAGGCCCCGGGCCTCGACGGCCCCGGCCTCCACTCGTGGTGGGTCGACAAAGACGGCGCCGCGCAGCTCAGCCGGGGCCTCGGCCTCACGCTGCCGCCGGGCCGCGTCTACCTCGGCCAGGCGGGAGCGACCAGATGGCCGGCCGGCAAGCCCGTGACCACCACGCTCGCCGAGCAGATCGCCGCGACCCACCTGGGCGGGCGCGTCAGGCGGTCCGACCTGAGGTTCTCGCTGGCCGCGGCGCTCCTCCGCGAGCTGACTCTGCAGGTGCAGGCGGCCATGCTCGTGACGCCCGCCTCGGAGGCGGCGCTCAGCGCGTGGATGAAGCGGCACCTCGCTGTGGCTGTCCATCCCGTCGCCGACGCGGGCATCCTCGAGAGCCTCGAGCGCCGCCTGCTGATCCGGCTCGATCCGCCGCTGGATCTGCTGGGCATGCCGCCGAGCCCCGTGCGCGCGCGCCTCACCGAGCTGCGCCGCCTCATCAGCCGGGATTGACCGGCGCGCCCGGGTCGACGATCGCCATGCCGATCAGCGACCAGAGAATGAGCGCACGGCGCGATCTTCCTGCCGGGGGGTTCTCATGCTGGCTGCGTCGCACACTGGTCGCGCTGACGGAAGAGGGCGAGGCCGACGTGCCGTGCGGTGAGTGCAGCGCCTGCTGCACGACCTCTCACTTCGTCCATCTCGGGCCCGAGGAGACCCGGACCCTCGCGCGGATACCTCGGGAGCTGCTGTTCCCGGCGCCCGGCGACGAGCCCGGTGCTACCGCGCGGGCATCGTCGGATCTCGACGTCGCCAGGGCGGTGATGGAGGTCGGCGAGAGGCTCGCGGCCGCGCGGGCCGCGCTCGGGCATCCTCGCGCGCCGGCGCCGCCTCGATCAGGGAGCGATGATGGGTAAAGAGCTCCTCCCTTCCTCTCGCACGGACGCTCGACCAGCCTCCTCCACTGCCCCGCTTCCGCACGCGCCGCGCCCGCGTGTCACTTGTATTGGGGGCGGGCATCGGATAAAAGATATGCACGCCTGCATAGTGCTGGCCGGTCACCAATCAAGGAGGGTCCAGAGATGGCAGTGAATCTGCGCAACAGGAGTTTCGTCAAGCTACTCGACTTCACCCCGCACGAGATCCGTTTCCTTTTGAAGCTTTCGGCCGACCTGAAGGCCGCCAGGTACGGCGGGTACGAGGTTCCGCGCCTTACCGGCAAGAACATCGCCCTCATCTTCGAAAAAGCCTCCACGCGCACGCGCTGTGCCTTCGAAGTAGCGGCTTTCGACCAGGGCGCGCACGTCACCTACCTTGGTCCCACGGGGTCGCAGATCGGGAACAAGGAGACGATGAAGGACACGGCGCGGGTTCTGGGGCGCATGTACGACGCCATCGAATACCGCGGCTTCGCGCAGACCACTGTGGAGGAGCTCGCCACGTATGCCGGCGTACCCGTCTACAACGGCCTCACCAACGAGTTCCACCCGACGCAGGTGCTCTGCGATCTGCTCACCATGGCCGAGCACAGCGACAAGCCGCTGGGCGACGTCGCCTACTGCTTCCTGGGGGATGCCCGCTACAACATGGGTAACTCACTCATGGTCGGCGGCTGCAAGCTCGGGATGGACGTGCGCCTCTGCTCCCCCAGGTCCCTCATGCCGAACGCGGATCTGGTCGCCCAGTGCCGCGCGATCGCCGAGGAGACCGGCGCCCGCCTGACGCTGACCGAAGACGTTGACGAGGGCGTGGCCGGCGCCGACTTCCTCCACACCGACGTGTGGGTGTCCATGGGCGAAGCCAAAGAGGTCTGGAAGGAGCGCATCGAGCTCCTCACCCCATACCGGGTCACGATGGACGCCATGGACAAGACCGGCAACCCGGCGGTGTGCTTCATGCACTGTCTGCCGGCCTTCCACAACCGTGACACGACCGTCGGCGAGCAGATCTTCCAGGAGTACGGCGTCGACTGCATGGAAGTGAGCGAAGAGGTGTTCGAGTCGCCGCGCTCGGTCGTCTTCGATCAGGCCGAGAACCGCATGCACACCATCAAAGCCGTCATGGTGGCGACGCTCGGCGCCTAGCGTCCGCCGGCGTGAGCCCCCGTGCTCACGCCGGGGTTGGGCACGCCCGTTTGACAAAAGACGGCAATAGGTATATAGTTTGTGCAGCGTTACACAACATAGTTGTTTTTCAATCCAAGGAGGAACGTCATGTTCGATAGGACCATTACCGCCATCGGCACGGTGTTCTCTGGTGTCTCGAGCGTCGTGCTGGGTACCTCAGAGGTTTCGGGAGAGCTCGAGCTGCAGCGCTTCACGGGTCCCCGCCGCTAGGATAAGAGCTGCTCCTCCCGCACTGTCGCGGCCGAAGCAGAAGAGCAGCGCAAAGGCCGCCGGCGTGTCGTTCGACACGCCGGCGGCCTTTTTGTTGTGCCCTGTTCCGCCGCTTTGCTAGAGGACTGCCGAGAGGAACTCGGCGGTGCGGGGGTCGTGCGGGTTGTCGAAGACCTGCGAGGGCGGTCCGAATTCGATGACCACTCCGCCGTCCAGGACCGCCACGAGATCGGCGACTTCGCGCGCGAAGCCGATCTCGTGGGTGACGCAGACCATTGTCATGCCGCTCTCGGCGAGCTCCTTCATGACGTCGAGAACCTCGCCGACGAGCTCGGGGTCGAGTGCCGACGTGGGCTCGTCGAAGAGCATGAGCTTCGGCTGCATGCACAGCGCGCGGGCGATCGCGACGCGTTGTTGCTGACCGCCCGAGAGCTGACTCGGGTAGTAGTCGGCGCGATCTGCAAGACCGACTCGAGTCAGCATCTTCGTGCCGAGCTCGAGAGCCTCCTGGCGGGACTGCTTCTTCACGCGGATCGGCGCCACGGTGACGTTCTGGAGCGTCGTCATGTGCGGGAAGAGGTTGAACGCCTGGAACACCATGCCGATGGCCGAGCGTTGCTTGGCGACCTTCCTGGTCGTCATCTCATACAGCTTGCCGTTCCGCTCGTGGTAGCCGACCAGCGTGCCATCGACGGAAAGGCGTCCGCCCTGGATCTTCTCGAGGTGGTTGATGCAACGGAGGATCGTGGACTTGCCGCCGCCGCTGGGCCCCAGGAGCACGACGACCTGACCCTTCTCGACACGCAGGTCGACGCCCTTCAGGACTATGTTGCTGCCGAATGACTTCCAGACGTTCTCGGCGAGAACCATGGGTTCGCTCATCGGTGCTCCTCCGGGATCGCCGAGGCCCCGTTCTCGAGCTTGGTTACCTCGTTCTCGAGCCTGGTTGCCAGGCCGGCGGGCTTCTTCTGCCTCTTCTTAGGCGCCTCCGACTTGCGGGAGTGGCCCTTTCCGTAGTGCTTCTCGAGGTAGTACTGCCCGACGCTGAAGACCGTGGTAAGGGCGAGGTACCAGATGCAGGCCACGACGAGCAGGGGGATGATCTGGAACGTCTGCCCCCAGACTGTCTGCAACCTCGTCAGGAGCTCGTTGCCGCCGATCACCGAGACCAGCGACGTGGTCTTGAGCATCGAGATGGTGTTGTTGCCAAAGGGCGGGATGATGATGCGCATCGCCTGCGGCAGCACGACGCGAGTCATGGTCATGCCCCACGGCATGCCGAGCGAGAGGGCCGCCTCGGACTGCCCCGGACTGACCGAGATGATGCCGGCGCGGACGAGCTCCGCATCGTAGGCGGCCTCGTTGAGGCCGAGGCCGAGGATGGCGGCGGTGAAGGCGCCGATCACGGCCGACGTCTCCCAGCTGCCGACGACGAGGCCCACGAAGGGGATGCCCATGAAGATGGTCGGGTAGAGAGCTCCGAGGAAGCCCCAGATGAGGATCTGCACCAGCACCGGGGTGCCGCGGAAGAACCAGATGTAGAACGACGCGATCACGCCAAGCACCGGGTTCTTCGACAGCCTCATGACGGCGAGCACGACGCCGCCGACGCCGCCGATGAGCATCGCGATGACCGTCAACTCGATGGTCACCACCACGCCGCGCAGAGTCAGGGGCTTGAACAGGTACTCTCCGACGACGTTCCACTCCATATTGGGGTTCTTGGCCAGAGAGACGAGTACCGCCGCCGCGAGGAAGATGACGATCGCCGCGAACACCCACGTGCCGTAGTGGCGGACCGGGACTGACTTGATGTCCGGCGGGCGTTGGCCGCGCTGTACTACCGGAGGCTTGCCGGAATCTGCGGTCGTTGCCATGGGATCACGAACCCAGGTTGATGGTGATGGGATCGAGCATGCTTTCGCCGGCGCCGTAGAGGTCGAGGATCTGCTTCATCACTCCCTCGTCGACGAGCTGCTGAAACGCCTGCTGGAACGCCTCGGGCAGATTGGGGATGCCCTTCTTGATCAGGATGGCGATGGTCGCCGGGTCGTAGCCTCCGGGGAACGCCGGGTCGACGAGCGCTTCGAAAGTGTTGCCGCCGCCGCTGGTCTTCGCGACATAGGCGCCGCCCGGGCCATCGGTCATCTGCGCGTCGGCCTTGCCGCTCTTGAGCGCGAGCTGTGCGTCGGTGTCGGAGGGCAGCGAGAGGATCTTGATCTCCGCCTTGCCGGCAGCGGCGAGCTCCTCGTTGGTCTTGACGAGGAAATCGTACTGCGTCGTCCCCTTCTGCACCGACACGATCTTGCCGGCGAGGCTGTCCAGCCCGACGATGCCATCCGGATTGCCCTTCAAGACCATGATGCCCGAGCCGTCCTTGGCGTAGTCGACGATGTCCACGACCTTCTGGCGATCGGGAGTGTCGTAGAACGTCGATATGCCGAGCTCGGCCTTGCCGGACAGTATCGAGGGAATGATGCTGTCGAACGGGGTCTGCTGAAGGACGATCTCGACGCCAAGCTTGGCGCCGAGCGCCTTGGCGAGGTCGGGTTCGATACCGACGAACGTGGGGCTACCGGGCGACTCGTAGTACTCCCACGGCGGGTAGGGTACGTTGCTGGCAGCCTTCATCTTGCCGGCCGACTTCACGCTGTCGGGCAGCATGTCGTGGAGCGCGGGATCTGTCTTGATCGTGAGGGTGGCCTTCTCGGTGTCGGGCGCCCCTATTTCGAACGTCTGCTCTGTGGCCGTCGCTCCGCCGCCGCCGGTGTCGCCTCCGTCGGTGGAGCTGCCGCACCCGCCGAGGGCGAGGGCGGCGAGGAGCGCCACCGTCCCCAGCAGCAGGACGGTGACAAGCGGCGCCAGCCGATGCCCTCTGCGCTCGTGCCGCGTTCCGTCAGTGTGTAGGCTCGATTCCATGCGCTTCCCCTTCTCTTGGGTCTCTCGGCCCCCTCCCGTTCGCAGTGGCGCAGTCGGCGCGTGCTTCCGGGACGGTCACCCCTCTGGGCATGAGCAGCGAGCCACATCTTGTCTCGCTGCCGACCCGTCACTGCAGTCTATACGCTCTTCGTCACGCTGGAGCCCAAGACCGGTCGAGTCTGCTCCATTCCACGGCGGCAAGAAGAGCCTCCTCATCACGTCGCATCGTCTCGTCCTCGACCGGCGAGCGCGGATGCGCATGTCGCGGTTGACCGCCGCGCGCCGCCCACATAGCATGCGGGGCGCCGCTCGGCGTTCGTTGACCGGCATCACCTCGACCAGGGAGCGATGATGGGCAAAGAACTCTCCATCCTCTCGCCCGACACGGTCGACCAACCTCCCCCAGCTCCTCTCTCCTGATCGCGCCGGCGCCCGCCTCGCGGCCGGCGCCACCGCATCCACCCGCGGACTGCCGCGGCGTTTCGCGTGTCGCCTCCTTCTGTCGTCACGCGGCCACCTCCACTGTTGACAAGACGGGAGAACTCTGTCTCTCCTTGCATATATTATATGCATGACTGCAACCCCGTGACAAGGAGCAAAAGATGATCAAGGTAGCTGAGTGGGGCACCGGCATGATGGGCCAGGGCCTGCTGGGATATATCCTCGACCGCCCGAAGGACATCGACCTGTGCGGCGTCATCGTCACCAACCCCGCCAAGGAGGGGAAGACCGTCGGCGAGCTCCTCGGCCGCCCCTGCGACGTCAAGATGACCACCGACTTCGAAGCCGTGCTTGCGCAGAAGCCAGACGTGGTCTGCATCAACACGCAGAGCAACCTCGACGAGATCGAGCCGCAGATCGTGCCCGCCGTGAAGGCCGGCTGCAACGTCGTCTGCATCGCCGAGAAGCTCGCCTACCCGTGGGCCAGCGACCCCGCGCGCGCCGAGCTGTTCGACAAGCTCGCCAGGGAGCACGACGTCACCATCCTCGGCACCGGCATCAATCCGGGCTTCGTGCTCGACGCCCTCATCGTCATGTGGACCAGCATCTGTCTGCGCGTCGACTCCATCGAGGCCTCGCGCGTCAACGACCT
>Ga0194044_10000024_pt1 | contig 53002 bp, 48 predicted proteins | sample JunL4417m_MetaG_FD_155460 | JGI IMG/M metagenome (GOLD analysis project Ga0194044, IMG submission 155460) | Anoxic zone freshwater microbial communities from boreal shield lake in IISD Experimental Lakes Area, Ontario, Canada - Jun2016-L442-17m | ecosystem: Environmental > Aquatic > Freshwater...
CTTCTGGTTGGCGCGCTCTACCAGAAGGGCGGAACTGACAATATTACTTGTGTGGTTGTTTGTTGCGATTGAGACTGGCGCAAGACCTGTTCAGCAGGACTAAGGGGACTAATTTCAATGAAAGATCATTGATGCGAAACTGACGAACGAACTCCTGTCATCGACTTGGGCATAGTCGAGACTCAGGAGTTTGCCTTCGTGAGCCTCCATGCAGTGCATCATGGCTGTGATGGGCGAGAAACCGCAAATGCGTCTCGCGTCGCCGTCTTTGGCCACACCGCTGATGAAATAGTTCACGTCCATTCGCTCCAGAGCATAGAGCAGTTCGGCGTCTTTTTCCAATGCCTGTTCTATAGTCCCCCGGTGAGGCACGAAATGATCCCCGTAACGAGGACCGATATGGTCAAGGTCGGCGCTTGCGACGAAACAGACTGATTTTGACCTCTTTCGGCAAGCCTGTTTCAAGGCTCTACAAAAAAGCTCGAATGTCTCCCGCTGCTCACTAAGTAATTCATGTGAGTCAAAAATATGATGCGAAAACGAACATAGCACCGGGAGAATGGTAAGCTGATGGCGATCCGAAAACATGTACTGAAGAAATACCAATTGAAACTCTATGACGTGTTCAGTGGCGTGAAGCATTTCTTCGGAAGCCGCGTCTTGGCCCATTTCTTCCGAGAGCAGATCCAGAAGTTCGCGGTCCGTGTGACAAATGCCCAGTGGGGTCTGAAAGTCCAAAGAGCAGGCAGTGAACAGGGCTTCCACTCCTGCGTGACCAGTGCCGAAAATGACATAAATATCTGAGGGCTGTCCTGAGGCAAGCGCATGATAAGCACTGGCAAAGCTTCTGCTTCCAGCCCGTATGTCTATGTGGGGAGCAACAATGCCAACCGGACGTCTCGGGTCTGAAAAAAAATTCGGGTGTCCTGGGCCTCCGTTGACGGGTTCAAAGAAAGAACTGAGTTCGCTTCTAAGTTCAATAGGATTTGCCTTGTAACTCTTGCCGGCATGTGAAAAAGGCCTGAAAGGCATTTGACGATAAGCTTCCGTTCTCTGCCGAAAGGCATTCTTGAACCGGTCTCCTTCAAGCAAGAAGGACTCGTCGAGTTGTGCCAATATGGCCTGGATTTCATCAAGAAATACGATCCGGCCCGCTCTTGCCGTCAGGTTCGCCTGTATATCTCTCAAAGAGTGCTTACCGTCCAGCATGGCCAACAACGGCAGGGCATCCCGACGAACAAAAAGCATCTTTTCCGTCAATTGCAATGGATCTTTGAGAGCTATTACCTGCCTGCCTTGCACCGACAATTGCATCGGCTCTACAGGTCTTAACTTGGGCATGTCCTGTGAATATGAGGTCACCGACGAATTTCACCTTTTTGGGGACGCAAGTCCGGTCAAGGCCGCCTCAGCCTTCAATGAACGGACGCAATCGTTTGCTGCGTGAGGGGTGGCGCAGTTTTTTCAAGGCCTTGGCCTCGATCTGCCGTATCCGTTCTCTCGTGACATCAAAGTCCTGACCCACTTCCTCAAGCGTATGATCAGCCCTCTCGCCGATGCCAAACCTCATACGCAGTACTTTCTCTTCCCTGGGAGTAAGGGTGGCCAACACCTTGCGAGTCTGCTCAGTCAGGCTCATACCCACAACAGCTTCTGAAGGGGACAATATCTTCTTGTCCTCGATGAAATCTCCCAGATGAGAGTCTTCCTCCTCTCCAATGGGAGTCTCAAGAGATATAGGTTCCTTGGCAATCTTGAGAACTTTTCTCACTTTTTCGAGAGGGAATTCCATTTTATCGGCGATTTCCTCTGGAGTCGGCTCGCGGCCATATTCTTGGACCAAATACCTGGACGTCCGAATCAGTTTGTTGATGGTTTCTATCATGTGTACGGGGATACGTATGGTTCGCGCCTGATCCGCTATGGCCCTCGTTATCGCCTGCCTGATCCACCACGTAGCATAGGTGCTGAACTTATAGCCACGTTGGTACTCAAATTTGTCGACAGCTTTCATGAGGCCTATGTTGCCCTCTTGAATGAGATCCAAGAACTGCAGGCCACGGTTTGTATACTTCTTGGCGATGCTCACCACCAGTCGCAAATTGGCTTGGACAAGCTCACTCTTAGCTCTTCTGGCCAAGTACTCACCTTGACGGCAAGACTCGAGGGCTCGCACCAGGTTGTCTTCGTCCATGCCTGCTTCCGCTCGAAGCTTCTGTATCTTGCGTAAACCATTTTCAAGCTTTTTCTCAAGTTCCAGGAGCCTGTGAGGCGAGAGATTCGTGTACTTTTTAATGGGTTTTTTCTCTTCTATTAGACCCTTAAGAAATCTGATCTTCTCCTGTGCCTTATCGACCGGCATTTTCAGCTCGTACTCGGCAGCCCACAATTCGTCACGACCGGCTTCGAGTTTCTGGACCAGAAACTTCAGCTTGCCGGCTATATGTTCAATCATGTTGCCGGCCAGATTAATGTTGCGAAGGCAGGTTACAACCTGTTCGCGGCACGTTGTCACCTCTTCTTCGACCTGTTTGAATCGGGTTTCGTCAGGAACCGGTCCGAGGGAATTCCGTTTGGCTAAGAGACTCTGGTACTTGGCTTCATATTCTTTCATTTCTTCAATAAGCTTGAGAACTCTTTCCACATGGGTAGAATCATCCCCATCGGGAACTTCTTCTTCCTCAAAACCCCGAATCACCTCTTTGAGCCGAATGGTACCTTTCTGTAGCTTGTCTCCTAAAGCCAGAACTTCTTTGATGGTCACCGGGCATTCAATAATTACGCTGAAAACTTGCTGCTCGCCCTGTTCGATCCTTTTAGCAATTTCTACCTCACCTTCCCGAGTAAGCAGGGAGACACACCCCATTTCGTGGAGATACATTTTTACCGGATCGTTTCCTCGAACCACAGATTCGGGATCCGAGGAAATCTCTTCGTCATCCTCTTCCTCCTCGGGTTTCTCATCGTCATGGGTTCTGATTTTCTTTTCCGAAATTGGGATTTTTTTCTCTGAAGCGACAAGCTCCACGTTGTAATCCGCCATGATTCTGATGAGAAGTTCATCTATCTGCGGCACGCCGACCACATGGGAGGGAAGCTGTTCATTAATCTCATCGTAAGTCAGGTACCTCCTGCTTCGAGCGAGATCGAAGAGTTCTTTAAACTCCAATGAAGCCTTTGTATCAGTCATAAAACGACTTCTCCTTGTTGTTGTTTTCTATGCACAGATTACCGGTGCAGGCGCCTGCCAATGGACCAAAGTTCTTGCGCCAAGAGGTTATATTCTTCTTCTCCTGGAGCGCACTTTTTCATTCTTTCTTTTATTTCGACTTTACGTCTCTCGAACGACCGCAGCCTTATGTAATCCAGCGATTCATCTACGGTCAGCGCGCCATCGACCTCAGGTCTCAAATCATCCTCTTCAGGCCGAGGTTTCATCCATGTAGCCACAATAGAGGCAAGATCGTGATCATCCAAGGAATTGAGCAAATCAGATGCTTCAAACTTTCCTGTCTGCTCCCTCAATGCTATGATCCGCCCTGCAAGCTCAGCCAGAACCGGGTCTTCAAAGTTTTTTATCAGCCCACTTTTTACAACCCGCTCGATGACCCCGTCCATGAGCAACATGCCCCTCACAACGTTTCTTTCATCCGCAGGAAAATCAAAGAGGGTTTTCCCCGAACTTCTTGAACTCTTTTGGTAGTGACGCCTAGGAGCTTCCTTTAGGAGTCGAAGCAGCCGATCCTCACGGATTCTGATCCTTGAGGACAATCTCTCAATAAAATAATCTCGCTCCTTCGAATCGGCAACCTCCCTGAGGATAGGTAGGCACTCTTCGAGAGCCAGATTTCTCCCATGAATAGTATTGACGTCGTACTGAGATTTCAGGTGTTCCAAGAAAAAATCAATCATGGGAACGGCTCGATCCAACAGCTTACGAAAAGCTTCGACACCCAACCTTCTTATTGCTTCATCGGGGTCCTTATCTTCATCGAGGATCAAGCACGAAGGTTCCATTTCTGCTGCAAGGAATAAAGGGATAGACCTCTTGAGGGCCCTCAATCCAGCTTCGTCGGAATCGAAAACGGTCGTGACTTTTCCGCAAAATCTCTTGATCAGCCTTATCTGTTCCACCCCTAACGCCGTCCCAAGAGGAGCGACGGTGTTTTCGACTCCTCTGATCCTGAGAGAGATCTGATCAAAATAGCCTTCAACTAAGATGACATACCCTTCTCTTCTAATCCCCTCCCGGCTAGAATCCAGACCGTAAAGGATATTTCTCTTTCTGAAAATCCCAGACTCCGGAGAATTCAGATACTTCGGATCTCCATCTCCAAGAATGCGTCCTCCAAATCCTACGACCTGCCCGTTGAGGTTCCGAATGGGGATCATAATTCTGGAGCGAAAATAATCGTAGTAACCTCCACCGGTCCGCTCCCGAACGAGACCCACAGACACGGCATCCCCCGAATTGATTTCGTGGGTTCTCAGATAGCTGTGAATCCCGTCCCAGGAATCGGGAGCAAACCCCAGATCGAGGCGCTCGGTCCATTCAGGCGGAATCCCACGATTGATAAGATACTGCTGAGCCGCGTCGTTAGAGCCCAGGCTGGTTTTAAAATACGACTGTCCGGCTTCTAAGGCGGCAAGGAACCGCTCTTTGTCTTCAACCTTGGCCTTGCCTCCTTCCAGTTCAAAATGAATCCCGTACCGTTGCGCCACCATCCGGACGGCTTCAAGGAAGGAGACATTTTCCATTCTCATCAAGAAGTTGAACACGCTGCCTCCGACAGCGCAACCAAAACAGTGAAAAATGCCTTTCTGGGGCGACACATAGAAGGAAGGGTCCTTATCCCCATGGAATGGACAGATTCCTCTGTAATCCTTTCCAGCTTTCTTCAGGTCCACGTAATCGGATATAACCCGCACTATGTCGGCTGCCGCAGCTATTTCAGCAATCTTTGATTCTGGGATACGCATGATCCGGCTTTCTTATTGTAACTCCCTACTTCAGGGAACCGAGAGACTCTCTGAGTCATCTCAACAACAGGCTGATGCTTCCGTGAACGGCAGTGTATACGTCAAATCGCAACACTTTGCTTTTGGTAAAGCAACACAGATAGAGAAGTGACGGAAAGTTGCGTCCACGGCTAGCCGTCCCCCCTGTCCACGTGGTCGGAGACCATTGAGGTAGGCCAAACTTCATAGCAACTGCTGCGGGAAAGAGCTACCATGATCTGCCTTCAGAAGCGAGACAATCCTTATCGCGCGCCTATTCGGAGGCAAGTTCAACAATAGTTACAGCCTCGCCTCCGCTGTTAGGATCACCTCCTCGGAACCCGCGCACCATGACACACCCAGCCAAGTACTCTCTGACTGCTTTTTTCAGGCGTCCAGTCCCCCAACCGTGAATGATATTTATCGACGTCAGACCGCCCAGGATCGCTTCATCAATAGCTTTTTCAACTACAGGGATTGCTTCATCAACCCGCAGGCCGATGATTTTCACCTCCCATCTGGGATTGGTAAGGGGGATATCTATTCCAATACGCTCCTTTTTTGAAGGATTTTTTTCCTCGACCGAAGACTCAACCATTTCTGTGTCCGATGCGTGGGTTTTCACTGTCACATTGCCTACCGCGACTTCCACGAGTCCGTTATCTAAGACGGCTGTAACCTTTCCTTGCCTCCCAAGCGTGACAATCCTCACTGTTGCGCCCGGTCCTGGGATTTGAGAGAGGTTCTCTAAGGGAGAGCCCAGAGCGTGGACTATCTCTTCCTTGATTCTTTTGAGGTCGTCACGCGGCTTAACACGATTTTTTATGGCTCCGCTTTTCAAGGATTTTTGAATATCCGATATCTGGGTCTCAGCCTTACGAATCATACTGAGGCACTGTCTTCGGAACGTCTCAACAATGTCAGTTCTTTGGGACTGAATGTCTCGGAGTTCTTCATCGAGAATGGTCTTCTTTTCTTCCAGATCTTGCCGCAGTGTTTCCGTTTGAGTGATTTTCTCCTTCAGTTCTTGCAACAGCCTGGTGCTGCCTCCTGCCGACCTTTCCGCGTAACGCTTTGCCGAGTCCACAACGCTCTGGTCCAGACCGATGCGCTCGGCGGTCAAAATGGCATGAGATTCTCCAGGGAAGTCGTATAACAGGCGGAACGTGGGTTGCAAAGTGTGGGGATGAAATTCCACGCTAACATTCTTGGCCTGAGGACGCGCCATGGCATAGGCCTTGAGATGAGTGTGGTGTGTGGTGACTATAGTACTGGTTCCCCTCTGAATAAGTTCATCGGTGATAGCCATAGCCAAAGCCGCCCCTTCTTCAGGGTCCGTAGCCCCGCCAATCTCGTCAAGTAGTACCAGATCTCCTGGAGATGCTTTCTTGAGGACTGCCTTGATGCGGAGCATGTGGCCGGCAAACGACGAAATTCTCGACCGTACATTCTGGTCATCCCCAATGTCCGCCATGACCCGATTGAAGGGCTGAATTTTGGTTCCCTCGGAGGCCGGTATCAAAATTCCACACTTGATCATCAGAGGAAACAGACCTGCAATCTTGAGCGCAACGGTTTTACCGCCCATATTTGCCCCGCTGATAATGGTGGCAAGAGTGGAAGAATCTTGTATGACGTCCATAGGTACCACGTGAGATTGCCCGTCGGCGAGGAGTAGTGGGTGGCGAGCGCCCAAGATTCGAAAGCCCTCTTGAACCAACTCTGGATATATGGATGACGTGGCTATGGAGTACAACGCCCTCGACTGAAACGCGTCCAGCAAAGTGAGCGCTTTGAAATTCGTTATCAGCGCAGAGATTTCTGCGCGTATATCATTAGTCAACCTCTTGAGGATTTCGCGGATCTCCGCGGTCTCTTCATCAACGAGAGAAGCTATCTGATTGTTGAGTTCTACTACTTGAAAAGGTTCGACGTAAACGGATGCGCCACTACGCGAGTGGTCATGGACAATGCCGTCCAACAAACCTCGGAACTCCGGTCTCAGCAGTATCACATAGCGGTCGTTACGCAGAGTCACGTAATCTTCCTGGACGATCCGGGCCAGGTCTCTGTCACGCACGAACCCCTCCAGACGCTTGATCATGAGTTCACGCGCTGCTCGTCCTCGTGAATGAATGCGCATAAGCTCCGGACTTGCATCGGGTCTCACCCCGCCGTGCTCGTCAATTGTACGAAGTATGTTTTTTTTTAACAGACCGAGCGAGGTGATTTCGACGGAGAAACCCTTCAGGTGCGCAAGCCTTTCATCCAGGCTTTCTAGTTTTTCCAATACATTGTCACTGATGACAAGAAGATCCCGGACCGCAAGGATCTCTTCTGGGTTCAGCATGGTCGATTGATTTTCCAGTCTTTGAAACAAGTTCTCCATGGGCAAGAGATTGCTCAGTTCCAAAGGTCCGGACAGCCGTACCATCTCCTGAAGTTCGGAAACCAGATCGAGGTTCGCCTTTATGACCTGAAAGTCGTTTTCGGGTAAGGCTGATAAGATTTGGTTCCTTCCGGACTCAGAGCAAGCATAAGATCCAACCTCTTCCAGAACAGCAGGAAGTTCCAGAAAGGTTTGACTCTCGACGACGATGTCTGAAAATTCATGATAGTTCATGATCAGGACGTCAAACGGGGAATTCCGTTGGGGGAATGAAGGTACAACGTTGCATAAGCTATTCCCCGCTGAAAAAAACAGAAATGCAGACGGAAAATTCGGCTCGAAAAACCTTTGATTTCAATGGAGATGTTGAATTCCACTTTCCCCGAGTCTACGCTAAGAGTGATGGTCCCGGAGGTTGTTGGAATTGGTTATTCATTGTCTCAAACGCCTCGCCGGCTCGGGTTGAGACATTGGCATCATAGTCTTACCGGAATGCCCTCCGCCTCGAGAAATTTCTTAAGTTCCCTGATAGGAATCTCCCTATAGTGGAAGATGGAGGCAGCCAAGACTGCGTCAGCATTAGCCTTTAAGACCGCATCTCTCAAATGTTCCTGAGTTCCGGCCCCTCCCGAAGCGATCACGGGAATTCCCACGATGTCCGTTACCGCTCGAGTCATCGGGATATCGTACCCGTCCTTGGTTCCATCAGCATCCATACTGGTCAGAAGTATTTCTCCTGCGCCGAGGTCTTCAACCTTGCGGACCCATTCCAGGCAGTCAACTCCTGTCATGGTCCTCCCGCCGTGTATCGAGATTTCGAAGCCTGACGGAGTGTTTCCAGTTCGTTTTGCGTCTATCGCGACAACTATGCACTGACTTCCGAACATCAGAGAGGATTCCCTGATAATATCAGGATTCTGAACCGCGGCGGTGTTGAGGGAGACCTTGTCGGCTCCCGCATTCAGGAGTTCCCTGATATCTGCCGTAGTCCTCACTCCCCCACCCACTGTAAGCGGCATGAACACTTCTTCCGCAGTTCTGGCCACAACTTCAAGGATTATTTTGCGCTTTTGGTGTGACGCAGTGATGTCCAGGAAGACTAACTCGTCTGCCCCTTCGACATCATAGTATCGGGCGTTTTCTACCGGGTCACCGGCGTCGCGGAAGTTTACAAAATTAACGCCCTTGACAACTCGGCCGTCCTTAACATCCAGACACGGAATAATTCGCTTAGCGAGCATTACTGCATTTTCTCCGCCATTTCAAGGGCTTCCCGCAGATCAATTCTGCCGTCGTAAAGGGCTCTTCCTATTATAATACCTTTCACGCCCACATGTTCAAGTGGCAGCGCGGCGGCCACATCAGCCAATTCTGAAATTCCTCCCGACAGGATCACGTTTGTACGAGTGCTTCCGGCAAATTTCCGCGTGCTTTCTATATTGGGCCCCTTCATCATCCCGTCCCGTTCAATGTCAGTGTATACAAACGAAGCTGGGCCGGCCGAATCAAAACGGGCTGCAAGCTCAGACGCCAGGATTTGAGTCGACTCCTCCCAACCTTCAACGGCTACAAACCCTGACCTGGCGTCAATTCCTATGGCTAATCGGCCAGGAAACAACTCCAGGAATTCCAAGACCTTTTCAGGTTCTTTTGCGGCCAGGGTTCCTAGAATTACCGTGTCTACGCCTATGTCGAGGAGCGTGAGAATCGTTGGCCGGTCTCTAATTCCTCCCCCCACCTGGACAGGAACGCGCACCGCTCTTACAATCTCTTCCACATAGGCCAAATTGACGGGTTTGCCTTGCACTGATCCGTTGAGGTCCACCACGTGGATACGCGCCGCGCCGGAGGCTTCCCATCGTTGCGCCTGAGAGACCGGGTCATCGTTAAATACGGTTACCGAATCAAACCGTCCCTGCCTCAGGCGAACACATTTGCCGTCTTTCAGATCAATTGCTGGGATAATAGTCATGGGAGGGGCTTAATTGAACAAAAAAGCCCCCATGATGGGGGCTTTTTTGTGTTCGATTTACCTTCCGCTAGTCTACAGGCAGATAGTAAACGAAGGGAGGCCAGGGAACTATGAATCTCCACATGGGCACCGCCACGGGAATGGGGGGAGGTCCACAGCCGATCGGTCCACAAGCCAGTGGGGGCGGCATCGGTTCCGGATATTGCATTTTCACCTGGATAGACGTCTTCATTTTCGATGGCGGCGGGCCACAAGGAACCGGAGCCGCTACCTTTCTCATTGGTGGCGCTTGGCACGCCGGACCAACACAGGCTGCTGGCGGGGCTCCTGCAGGAACCACCGTCGGTTGAGGAGCTGGGATAGACCCCGTATATGTCTCGGCCCACACCATACCCGCCGCGGCTACGACGACCAGGATGAATCCGAGAATTCCTATCTTTTTAACCATGCCCTAATCCTCCTTTCGACAATTCGTTATATCTTAGGAACTCTTCCTTTTTTTTGGCCTCTCGCAGCAACCTTACTTCGTCACCTTGACCGGCATGGGGGGCGGCGGCGCCATAGGCACTGGCCCACACGCTGGTGGCCCACACGCTGGCGGGCAAGTCGGCCTGATGTAATTAGCCTTCACCCATACGCAGCGAGGCACTTTGTGGGTCTTGCAGCACGGATCCATAACGGTGTCGAAATGCTCATTCTTGATTTCAGACACGATTGGCACCAGCCACTCATAACGACCAGTTCCAATTGAAGCAGGAAAAGTCTGGGGATTCGCAAAGAATGCCAGCGGCTTGCGGGGCCATGCTACTCCCGCCAGATACGGTGCAACCACCCTGACCCGCCTCAACTGAGCAGGTATCGGGGTGATAACCTCCTTGACCATCGAATACTTGGTCTGGACCGGCCCACACAGCGGCGGGATCGTTGGAGGTGGCGGCATACACGATGACATATATGCCTGACCGCCGCCGCCAGGTCCGCCGGCGAAGGATACTACCACGCTAGCGCCGCACAATGCGAGAACCAATAGGCTCAGAAGAAACAAACGTTTAACCATACCCTCAATCCTCCTTTCAACAGTTCCTCCCGACCATCGTTCGGGAGACCCGTAAAAACATTCCCGGATAAAAATCCGATAAAGCCCGGAATGTATTTTTGGTATCAAATCAGCCGCGGAATGTCAAGTGTTTTTTTCCTTGACACCTGTCCTGCCGCCTTTTGTGGATTGGTTGCCCAACCCTGATTACTCCTCGAAGGCTGTCTCCTGCTCACCACCAGAACATGTCTAGGTGGCGATGACTCCTTCTTTCGGCCCACGTTAGGTTAATTCATTCAGAAAGTTAGTCGTATGAATAAATTTTTAGCAGAAGCTCGACACCAAGTCAAGGCTTTTTTATGTGCTGGAACATTGGGCTTACAAACATGTTCGATTCGGTTTCGGCCCATTCCGACTCTCTTGTTACCCCCGTCTTACCCGTCTGATTTCACCACCAACTCGCCAGTGACTAAAGATCGTGATCTATGGCCAAGCGATTACTTCACCTGTGCAAATTTTAGCGGCCGCGGTAACAAAAAACCGCGGCCACCTCTAGTCTATTAAACGTTCTTAAAAGCCATTTCATCGAGAAAGCCGAATCGAGTAGCGCGCCTCAACTTGCAAATAGGTGAATCCTTGCTACTGCACCTATGGTCTCCATGAATACGGCATCCGCCCCAGGTATCGTAGCCTGTGCTGCATCCCTATCGTGATTCCGTTAACAACCACGGCGTTGGACACCGCCGCCGAGGCACCGGGCTACGGTTAGATCATTCCATAACCTCCGTCGACGCACAATAGCTGTCCCGTGATGTAATCGGATTCAGTCGACGCGAGGAAGACAAAGGCCGGACCAATGTCGGAGGCACTGCCGAAGCGCTTCAGCAGAATACGGTTCATGTAAATCTCTTTCAGTTTTTCATCAGACCGAATTTTTTCGGTCATGTCGGTCTCAACTATCCCGAGAGAGATCACATTCGCGCACACATTGTACCGTGCCAGTTCTCTTGCAACGCTCTTGGTCAAGCTCAGTATGCCCCCTTTTGCCGCCGAATAGTTCACCTGGCCTACCGTTCCTACGAGCCCTGCTACTGAACTTACGTTAATAATTTTTCCATAATTCTGCTCCTGGAAATACTTGAAAGCCGATTGAATGCAGAGAAAGGGGCCCTTCAGATGAGCGTTCAAAACTGCATCCCACTGTTCCTCGGTCATCTTCTGCAACATGGCCGGTTGCGTGAAACCGGCGTTATTCACTACAATGTCCAGGCGGCCGAAGTTTTCCTTGGCCGCTACCATCATGCTCTCGACTTCTGCCTTGGATGCCACGTCGGCACGCACCGCGAAAGACTTTCGACCCATGGCCCGGATCTGCTCAACCACATCTTGAGCGGCTGCCTCCTTGGAGGTGTAATTAACAAGCACATCCGCGCCCTCAGCAGCAAAAGCCAGAGCAACGTTGCGCCCTACCCCTCTGCTGCTACCGGTAACCACCGCTGCCCTGCCGGCCAATCTCATGACGCCTCCTGTAACACCCCTAGTCCGACACGATCGGTCTAAGGGGAGTCTATTTTCCCTGGAACGGGAAAGTGATCGTCAAGCCATTCAGCCAAATCTGCTGCCTATCTGTCCATAACCAGACCTTAACAGAGAGTATATAAAAAAAAAAGCCCCGAGAGGGGCTCGGGGCGTGAAAGGAGGTATGGATATGGGTTATAGTGCGTAGGAACTCTTCACCGGTCTCGACGCAAGGGCTGCCAAGATGCATTGAATAAGAGACCATGCGATTTCGTTTGTCACATAACCCCTGTGTGGTGAGACAAACATATCCACAAAAAGTTCCGGCTATTCCCGAAACGATTTATGTGTCTGCCGAAAGTCTGCCCATGCCGGACCGGGACGGACACTCCTTGTAGGCCGGTTCAAATCAATTCTGTGCCTGATACGCTCAACGATTCAAGGAGTGTAAACTACCACCAATAGTTGGGATATCTTCGAACTAAGGTTTCTTAGGTTGTGTGCGGTTCCTGAATTAAAGTGAAGGCTGGATCCTCTCTTCAAGATATTAGGCTCTTGGCCGACCTGAATTTCTACTCTGCCTTCAAGCACATAGACGAATTCCTCCCCTTCGTGCTTGTACTCAACCATGTCGTGAGCTTTCTTGGGGTCCAGAGTAATAAGATAGGCCCACAGGTGTTTGTCTTCTGCGTCCGGAGTCAAGCTTTTGTACGAATAAGCTTTGGTTCGTTTACGATAACTTTTTCGGCGCTCTATTTTTTTCTCTTCTGCAAGAAGAGTGGCCGAGTCTATTGCAAGTGCCCTGGAAATCTGAATTAATGCGCCGACAGGCGGCGCTATGGTACCTTCTTCTATCTCCTTGAGGTAGTCGGCGGCGTATCCTGTTTTTTCCGAAAGTTGATTAAGATCCACGTTTAACTTTTTTCTCATCTCTCGGATTCTGTCACCAACACCAAGGACACGATCGGATTTTTTTGCCATATAGCCTCTCCTGCGAGATTTAAATTATAAGTCTTCCAAAGGCTCTCTGGTGAGAACCGGAGATATTTCACATTTGCAAATTGAGAAAACCTGGACGATCTGGAGACATTTTCGACAAGGTCTTTTGGGTCAGTAAGAGTCCGGTCTCTTGCCACCTTTATATTTGGTTAGTTCGCGTGCGATGACAACTCGCTGGATTTGGTTTGTTCCTTCGAAGATTTGAGCCACTTTGGCGAATCGCATGTACATCTCCACCGGATAGGACTTCATATACCCGTAACCACCAAGGATCTGAACTGCCTCTGTTGTAACGCGCATTGCTGTATCGGTCGCCAGGAGTTTACCCATGGCGGCTTCCATGAGGCTGGGCTCACCCAGGTCCATCAGCCATGCCGCCCTGTATACCATTACTCTTGCAGCCTCAATATCGGTTGCCAGATCCGCCACGAGGAACTGAAGTCCTTGAAAGGTAATAATGGACTTCCCGAATTGCTGACGCTTGTTAGCATAGTTCAGCGCATAGTCGAGGGCTTGTTGAGCCAATCCTGTGGCGCAAGCCCCTATACCTACCCTGCCCCCATTCAATGCAGTAAGGGCCATGTTAAGACCCCTGCCTTCTTCCCCCAGAAGATTCTCGGAAGGAATGAAGCAATCATTGAAATGAAGTTCAGTGGTGGGACTCGCGTTCATGCCCATTTTGGCTTCATGGGGTCCGAAGGAAAAACCAGGCGTTCCCTTTTCCACAATCACAGCACTGATGCCCTTTTGTTTTTGGGTTTCATCAGTACGAACCATGACTGCGTAAATATCGGCAACTTCCCCGCTGGTAACATAAAGCTTGGTTCCGTTGACCACATATCCTCCGTCTGTTTTGACTGCGGATGCGCTCAATGCCGCTGCATCGGAACCAGCTTCGGCTTCGGTTAAAGAATAGGCGCCTAGTGCATCACCCAGGGCCAGAGGCCTAACCCATTTCTCTCTTTGCTCGTTGGTACCATACTGATAGATCAGATTGGTAACCATGTTGTGAACGCTCACGTACACTGCGGTGGCAAAGCAGCCTTTGGCCAACTCTTCGAAAATCACCGCCGCAGTCAACCGGCCCACTCCGGTACCTCCGAATTCTTCCGGCACGTAAAGTCCCGTGAAGTCAAGTTGGCCCATCTTATCGAAGGTTTCTCTTGAATAAGTAGAAGTATCTTCCCAATACCTCGCGTTGGGGGCTAGTTCCTTGGCGGCGAAATCTCGGGCCGCCTTTCTTATGAGGCGCTGCTCATCGGTAAGCTTAAAGTCCATATAAGATCTCCCGTGTCTCGGGATCCGGGAAAATGGGACAGAGTCGTCTCCGGTCCCTGCTGACGTTTTCAGAATTTGTCCATCCGGTAATCTTGTAATATGTTTCTTTTGTCATGATTACCTGTTAAGAGGTTCGTCAGTCAACGAAAAACCTGGGCACCGCATTTTTTCGTCGCTCATCAGCCACTAAGTTGCGATATCACGTTTCGATCTTCAACATGAGCGACTACAGACTTGGGGACGGCCACACAGAGCTTATGCTCTTGACCCACCGAGACCCAACGCACTGCGTAGGACCTGAATTTCATTATTTCCAAAAAAATGTTTCCAGGCAATTGCCTCAGAACTTATGGAATTTCGCAATAGAGAATTCTGTTGAGATAGGATCCTCGATTCATAAAGACGATTGGGGAGGAGTGAAGATTGACAGCTACTTATGAGGCAATGAGAATTCTTTCGAGCTTCTTTGGAATCGAGCCTCACTATACTGACAACCAGGGCAAGATTCACCATACGGATCCGAGGACTGCGCGACAAATACTGCGGGCTAAAGGCATACGGTTCGACGATGATCGGATAGCGTTAGCGTTCAACCCGCAGCAAGTCCTGGTGTTGACGACCAGCAATCTTCCAACCCAGATTTCGGCTTATCTCCCACTCTGGGAACATCAGAGTGTTCCGGCAGAATCGGTCGGTTCGGTGGTGATCAGAGAAGCCGTTGGCCGTGTCGAGGAGCGTAGGTATTGTCTCGGTTCACACCAAGTGAAAATTGTGTCGGACAATGACAAGGGGCTGCTCCGAATCTCGCTCCCATTTCCTGATATCCTTGATATTGGGACCTATAGGTTCCAAATAGAAACCTCTCTGGGACCAGCCAAATACCTTTCTGATCTCTTGTGCATAGCGTGTCCCGACAAGTGCTACCAACAGCCGGCCTTTGAAACGGGCGTGAAAATAGCCGGAATTGCGATCGCCCTCTATGGAGTCAAATCCGAAAGTAATTGGGGCGTGGGAGATTTCCGAGATCTGAAACAGATAGTGAGTTGGGCAAGGGATCACTTGAAGGCTGATTTCGTCGGCCTGAACCCACTCCACGCCCTGTTCAACAAGCGACCTTTCAACAGCAGTCCTTATCTGCCATCCAGCCGACTCTTTCGTAATTTCCTTTATCTGGACATCCCCGGAATTGAAGATTTTGCAGGGTCTCCAAAGGCTCAGGCCCTTGTAGGTTCCCCAGAGGCTCAAAGCCATATAAAGCGACTCAGAGATGAACATCATGTGAACTACGAGGAGGTGGCTGATCTCAAGCGTAGCGTACTGGTGGAATTGTTTCACACCTTCCTTGAAACTCATTTCAGACCGCGGAGCTTCAGCTCTCGATGGAACGAATTTCAACGGTATAGAGACTCTGAGGGGTCATACCTGGAAAGGTATGCGACTTTCTGTGCGCTACACGAACACTTTCGGGACGAGCTTCCCAACGCTGTGACGTGGCGGCAATGGCCGACGGCATTCCACGACCCGTTGAGCCCGGAGGTACAAAGGTTTGAAGTTGAACACAGTGAAGAAATTCTTTTCTGGATTTACGTTCAGTGGCAGATAGACGTCCAATTACGGAACGTCCAGGAACATGCCATTCAGCAGGGAATGCAGATCGGCCTTTATCATGATCAGGCCCTGGCAGTTGATAAAAACGGCGCGGATTTCTGGGCGTGGCAGATTTTTTTTCATGAGGGTTTTAGTATTGGAGCGCCGCCAGACGGGTTTGCACCGGAAGGTCAGGACTGGGGATTTGCTCCTGCGAACAGAGAACAAATGTGTAATTCAGGCTTTGACCTCTTCAAAAAGAATCTTGAGACAAATTGCAGGCACGGTGGCGCCTTAAGAATTGACCACGTGATGCAGTTAAATCATTTGTTCTGGATACCATTGGGAAAGAAACCAAGTGAAGGGGTATTTGTTAAGGACTATGAGAATGAGTTGTTGAGTTTGCTTTGCCTGGAGAGTCAACGCGGCCGCACAGTCATAGTGGGGGAGGATCTTGGCACGGTTCCTTTTAATTTCAGAGAAAGGCTCATGGAAAAAGGGATCCTCTCCTATAGGCTTTTCTATTTTGAGAGAGACAATTATGAAAACCAGCTTTCTTATACCGATTATCCACAATGTGCTCTCGTCTCAATCAGTACTCACGACCTCCCAACCCTTGCCGGCTTCTGGTCCTACCGCGACATTGAATTGAGGCTGGAAATGGGTATGATTCAGGAGGAACAGGCGAGTATGTTTAAGGAAGAACGGACTCGCCACAAGGCAAAAATCATTGAAAGACTTGTGAGAGACGGGTTCCTGGCGGCACAGAACGCTCATGCCGCCTGGGAATCCGGCCTTCCCACAGACGAACTCCACACGGCGGTACTGAGTTTCATCTTGCACACCCCTTCCAAACTCGCGCTCATAAGCCAAGAGGATCTGTTCATGGACGTTCGTCAACAGAACTTTCCCGGCACCACCCATGAACATCCCAACTGGGTAACAAAAATGCGTTTTACAGTAGAAGAATTGGGGCACAATCCTGAAGCGATACGTCTGGCAGCGAAATTCAGGACTCTCGTCGAACAATCAGGACGGACACATGAATAAATTTATGGCTGGACGGCATACTGGTATAGCAGGTGGCGGATTTGTGTGAGGATGTTCATTGGAAGCTATGGGTAGTATTTGATGAGATCCGGGAGGAAGGAAGAACCAAGTGAATAGGGACTAGGGGTTGTGAAGCTTCCGTACAAGTTTCTTAGGAATTGATTTGCACTTCCGTCATGTATGTGCAGACAAGAAATGTGTTGTCGGAAGTCGCTCTTTCAGCATACCAGACTATTTGCCAAAAATTCTGTCCGAATGACGGGTTTGCTTCATGAACAAAACCCCCTAACCCAGTATGCCAAGCGGGGCTGGGGCGATTCACAGAGCCAAAGAGGCTATATGTACGACAGTCGCTATAGACCCAACCGGCCAACTTTTTGAGAATTCGACGCTGTGGTTAAACGGATTGCCTTAATCGGCGCGCCAAACATTTTGGCCTTTCTGTAACGCCATGGTTTCCAGCCCAAATCCGAACAATGCACACAACATCCTCCCGCCATCTATCGATCTTGCGAATGGCCTCGGCCTCCCAAGGAAGCCAGGTGGAACGCTTTCTGATGCGAATTGAAGCCTCCAATTCGGCGGGAACCGGAGGGTCCATACTCTCCGGGTCATTCCTTTCCAACCCAACCAGGTAGTCGTTCAGGATCCTTATTTGCCTACGGTTCAGCATACCACGCTCTTTTAAGAGGCGTGCTTCAACCATTGTGGCCAATCCTTTTGTCATGGAGTCGTTCTTGTTCGTGCAGTTAATGAGTTCGCTTAGGAATCTGTAATTCTCTCTAAATTCACCCGGGATGCTTGAGAGGTCGGCGTCTTGAGCGGACTTATCCACTTTCATGGCTGATTCCTATTATTACTGGGACACGAGGATCTGTCTGGGATAGCGACAGGCGCCTGCCGATATCAGGCGTCGGGGACATGGCCTAGCACCTTGAACATATATTGTCAAGTTATGGTTTGATTTTTTTTATTAAAAATTCAAAATTACTCATTAAATTTCTATACTACTGCTTTGAAGGATTGTCTCTGTAAAGTTCCTTATGTTTTTTAAGTACTTCCGGATTTATCTGTATATTATGCTTGTGCTGTTCACGATAAGATTCCAAATTCCTTTTCTCTTGATAAGAAAACACCGTGGTCTCTATAAATCCCACGACGTGCTCGCCGTAAGGGAGTTCACGGACGAATGCCACCCCGCTCATCAAGGTGGTCTGGTTGACACGTGTGGCGTGGATATAGCATCCCAGGATAATACCGAGACCTGACAACAGACAGAAGTAGACAATGTAAGCGGTTATCTTAATCATGGCGACTACTTTCCTATTGGATCTGCTCTCCTCTGACAGGTTGACCATGTCCCATATCCCTGGTGAATCGCTTTCAAAAATAGATTATGCTGATGAAAGTGACCAACCAGAGAATCGCACAGATAAGAAGAGGAGGATCCGTCAGTAGTAGGGCGGTTGGAGACCCGCCTTCTTCTCTGTAATAAATCAGGTACATATAACGGAATATGCCGTACGTGACAAAAGGTATAGTGAACAGGAGCTTCTCCGACTGTGACCCCATGTCGGGGTTTCCTCTCACGCAGTAAAGACAGTAAAAAATGAACGTAGAAGTGGTAACGACTTGCACGAGTTGGTCCAGCAGCAAGACATTGTAGTTTTCCAATACAGGACGGTGGTTGGCAGCCTCCTGGGTTAGAATGAGCACCTCATGTCTTCGTTTGCCGAGAGCCAGAAATATGGCCACGGACAATGTGCAGAGTATAAGCCAACTGGACACAGCTACGCTTATTGCTGCTGCGCCTGCAAGCACCCGCAATAGGAATCCTGCCGAAATTGTCAGCACATCCAGGATTACTACATGCTTAAGTTTGACGGAGTAGAGCACCTGAAGAATTACGTAGGTGGCCAGACAAATTATGTCAAACCGTGGGACATTCAGGGCAAATGCTGCGGCGAACAGTAGTGCCAAGATTGCTGCCGTTATCACAAGTGCCGATGAAGGGGAAATATCTCCTCGTGCCAGAGGGCGATTCTTTTTTATGGGGTGTATTCGGTCCTGTTCCATGTCCACATAATCGTTGAGAACATAGGTGGCGGAGGCCACGACGCAGAAGGCCAAGAACATTTCAGTAGCCCTGAGCAAGTCTTCCAAGAAGAACAGGTGTCCGCTAAAAACCAGTGGCATAAGGACGAAACCGTTTTTTACCCAGTGCGCGGGTCTCATGAGTTTGAAGTAGGCTATAAACAAATTCATTTGTTTGTGTTCGTCACTGAATCACTTGAGAGTCTACGCTGAATGGTGTTCTCTGTTTTCTTGTTTCCAGAGCAATTGTGTTCGCATGGTTATCAACCTATATTAAAGTGAACGCAACCAGCGTAGCCAATGTGCTCCGGACATTGGGGGTGATGATCTGATCGGCGTTCTTGCCAAGAATTAGGGCTTTTACTATTGCTTTTAGCCGAGGGCGATTTACGAGCTATTTGCCCTGAAGGGTCCTAACACAACGACGGCTTGCTGTAAATGCAAACCTCCAATTCGTGTTAAATGGCCAATCCTCCGGACTCTTCGCTAATCATGATGTAATGTGTTAGATTACAATATTTTCGATAAAAAGAAATGGTCTGGTACTACACCCCGGACGGTGGGAGGCGAAAAATGACTGATCTTAATCTCATGAGATCGCTCACCCAAAGCAACAACACCAAGATGGTCCTACTGGTTATGGATGGGTTGGGGGGACTGGCAAGAGAATTGGGCGGCGCCACAGAACTGGAGACCGCGTTCACGCCGAACCTTGATCGCTTAGCCAGAGAAGGAATGTTGGGTCTCATGCACCCTGTAGGGATCGGCATTACTCCGGGTAGCGGACCTGGCCATTTAGGTCTATTCGGTTACGATCCCTTGAAGTACCTTATCGGAAGAGGAGTATTGGAGGCCGTAGGTATAGGCGAGAAGCTGACCGAGAAAGATGTTGCGGCACGCGGCAATTTTTGCACTGTGGACCTTGATGGAACTATCATTGATCGACGCGCAGGCAGGATTTCTACTGAGGAATGTGCCCGAATGGTCTCCTTGATCGCGGACATAACTGTGCCCGGCGCAGAAATCATTGTGAAACCGGTTCGGGATTACCGTTTTGTGCTTATACTCAGAGGGTCGGGCCTGTCTCCTGCTCTGAACGAAACGGACCCTCAGAAAGTTGGGCTGAAACCTTTCCGGGTAGTTCCACAGGATGATTCTGAAGAAGCTTCAAGAACGTCGGATCTCGTCAACCAATGGGTAGATAGAGTGTCTCAGCGCATCAAAAACGAGAGACCTGCGAACATGGTCACTCTGCGTGGATGGGCCAAGGAGCCTGGACTGCCGACTTTCGCCGATATTTATAAAATTAGAGGAGTTGCTCTGGCTGTTTATCCCATGTACAAGGGTCTTGCCAGCTTGGTGGGCATGCAATTGATCAACGGTCTGAGCAATCTGGAAGAGCAAATTGAAGCGCTTCGGGAACACTGGGACTCTTTTGACTTTTTCTTCGTTCACTACAAGTACACTGATAGCCGGGGTGAAGATGGAGATTTCGACGCAAAGGTCGGGGAAATCGAAAAAGTGGACAAAGTGCTTCCGCGTATTGTCGATCTCCAACCTGATGTACTTGTGGTCACTGGCGACCATTCCACTCCGGCAGTTCTCAAGTCGCATAGTTGGCACCCGGTACCTGTCCTGATATGGACTCCCCGATTTGCTCGTGGTAATCCATGGGTTTCAGGGTTCGGAGAAAGCGATTGCCTGCGAGGAGCTTTGGGTCAGTTCAATGCGGCGTCTCTCATGAGTCTGGTGACTGCCCATGCTCTGAGACAGGTCAAGTATGGAGCTTAGTCATTTTTTCTGTTAATAGGACTGGGCAGGGAAGTGATTCAGTCGATGTATTGGATCTGTCCCCAGTCCCTAAGAAGATTCACGCTGACAATGGCCGTGTCTGAAGTTCACCCAGTTCATCGTTTTGAACCCTGGCAGGTTTGGCCCGGTTCCTACGACAACCCCCCACCCGACGGCTATTATCCGTTACCGCCCAATTCTTGTCCAAAGATTACCCGCGCCACGGCCATTACGTCCATGGGATCCTGCTTTGCGCGTGAAATCAAAGAGGTGCTGATCAGGGAAGGGTTTTCATACATAACGGATGAAATATACCACCCGGCGTCCAGGCACGCAGGCGCTGCCTGGGAGAGAATGTATAACACCTTTTCCATGCGACAGATTTTCGAATACACCTTTGGCAATTGGCGACCTGATCTGCGATGGTGGAATGCCCCGATCTCGAAGAAAATTCAGGATCCTTACCGAAGAATCATATTGTACGACAGTATGGAAAAGGCGGAAACCGATTTTAAAAATCACCAAGTGTGTTCTCGTCGTGTTCTTGAAAAAGCAGAGATATTGATACTAACGCTCGGTCTGACTGAGATTTGGGAAGATACCTGCGACGGGTCCGTAATATGTCTTCCCGCCGGCCCCTATGTTAATGAAGGCGGAGATATGAGCCGGTATAAGTTCAGGGTGAGCCGCTATGAAGAGAATTTTGAGAATTTGCATCGAATTCACGAAATAATGGCCGCACACAACCCGACTTGCAGCATAATTGTCACAGTTTCCCCTGTCCACTTGTGGGCCACTTTCCGTCAGGATTGCGATGTCATCAGTGCGAGTTGCAATTCCAAATCCACCCTGCGTGCCGTTGCCGACCAGTTTACCGCAGATCATGAAAATGTTTATTATTTTCCCGCGTTCGAAATGGCCACAATCTATCGACCCCTGATGGGACAATCGATCTTTACCGAAGGCAGAGAGAATTTTCACGTGAACCAGGAAACGGTAAATCTTATCATGGACGGTTTTGTCCGTTATTATTGCCGTACTTGACCGGAATAATGCTCTGGAATAATGCTCTGTTGACAATTGGCCTAACAAGTTGATAATATTTACCTGCTTGGGGAGGGAAATCCCATCCGGAGGGATTTTCATCCTCATGTGTCTGTTCAAGGACATCTGGTCATATATCCTGGGTTGGCCCCTTTTAACGGGCTTGCATGAACGATTTGCCAAGCTGATCCCCCTTGCCCTCAGTTTCTCGCTACTCGGAGCCGTAAACTCCTGCACGATTTTGTCCTTTTCACACCACATATATGATCAAACCTCTGTGCGCGGTGTCGAGAACGAACATGGCTTGATCGTTTCCGAGTCCGGGTGCGTTCCGTACCAGCGCTGGAGGCTTCCTCCTTGGCATGACGAAATGCGATACGTCTGGATGGTGGGAAATTATGATTTTGATCGATTTGACGGAGTCGAAATCATCCTATACTTCCACGGCATGCAGGCGAAAGATTACTACCAGGCTTTTCGCAAGGAATTGGAATTGTTGGTCGAAAAGCGTCCCTCGCGGCCATTTCTTTTTGTTGGATTCGTTGATACCCCCCATATACCGCCAGGATCGATTGGTAGGGACCGCTGGAGTTCATTGGCTCCTCGCGAGGGCGAGAGGCCGGATCGTCTTTTCAAGACCATCAATCAAGTGTTCAAGGCATTTCGAGCCAGATTCCCGCATGTTAGAAAAGACAAGACGACCATTGTACTCGCAGGATTCTCGGGTGGCGGCAAAGTCCTCAACGCCGTGGGCAACTGGCTTGCCCGAAGTATAAAGGAAGATCCTTATGCAGAGGTTTTCCGTTCTCGGCTTTCCAAAATAGTGTATTTTGACTGCTGGTTTGAAAAGGACGTCGTTGAAACCATTCCAGCACTACTTGAAAGTAACCCGGACATGAAAATAGTGGCGACGGTCCACATGAAAAAACCTGTGGAGCATGCAGCCTTACTAGTCGGGAAGTTCAAAATGAAAGCGGATAAGAAGAATAATGAATTGGTTGGGTTGAACGGCAGGCTTATCATATACCGTGACGATTCTCACTGGAATGCAATGATCTGCAGGCTCAGGGAGGCTTTGTAAGATCTCGGTTTCACGCCAGTATTTATTATTCAATCCAGATTGTTACGCTTCTCAACTCCTTGACCTTGTCATGTATGAATGTTATAAAAGCAAGAAAGTGAGCAGTTTTTAGAAAAAGGGAAGGGTTCTGGTATTTCAATGCGACGGAAACTACGCGACCGGCGCGGATACCACCCTCTCAAGCTTAGGGAAAGCACTTCTCTGTTTTGCGAGTAAGTAAAGCCCACTGGAATTGCCTGTTGGAGTTTCGTTAATGCTGTTTCGGTCAACGCAAGAACTGGAACTGGAAGCAGAATACCGGGAAACAATAAGTTTCCTGTACAGTTTAGAACGCTTCGGCATACTGCTGGGCCTCGACAACATTACTTCTCTGCTGGAAAAGCTGGGCAATCCCCAGAAGTCGTTTCGCGTAGTCCACGTCGCCGGCAGCAACGGAAAAGGCTCTACCGCGTCGTACATAACCAATATCGCACGGGAAGCCGGCCTCAAAACAGCCCTTTACACGTCCCCGCACCTTAACGACTTCCGTGAACGCATTAAGCTCAACGGCCGCATGGTGTCCGTGGAATCTCTCATTACCTCTACACACAAGATACGCCAACTTTACGAGCCGGCGCGGACCACATTCTTTGAGTTTACCACTGCGGTGGCATTTGACTGTATAGCTCAGGCAAAGCCTGATCTGGCGGTGATCGAGGTCGGTCTGGGTGGCCGACTTGACGCTACGAATACCGTGATGCCGGATGTTTCGGTAATTACTGATATTTCCAGGGAGCACGAGGACTATCTAGGCCAAGGAATAGCATCAATTGCTAGGGAAAAGGCCGGCATAATAAAGCGCGGGGTTGCACTCGTAACAGGGGCCTCTCGAAATGAGGCTCGGCATGTGATACTCGAGACGGCAAATATACTTACCGCCCCGGTAAAGGAATTCGGACGGGATTTTCGTGGAATAAGAATAGGCCGGAACAGCCTCACGTATGAGTCCAGGACACTTACTTTGGAAAATCTGACTACGGGAATGACCGGCGGCCACCAGATAAAGAACGCTGCTCTGGCTGCTGCAGTCGCCGAGGAAATGATGGCTCAAAATTATCCGATCACTGCGGATGCTATTCGGAGAGGCATCGAAGGCACGTTTTTCCCTGGCAGGTTTGAGGTCCTTAGAAGACTACCGGATGTGGTGATTGACGGGGCTCACACCCTTGAAGGCATGAGGCTCTTGAAAAGCGCTTTGCGAACAATCTATCCCCAAGCCAAGCCTTTGCTGCTCTTGGGGATGCTGAGGGACAAAAACTATTCCAAACTCGTTGAGATTATTGCTCCCATTGCTCGGGAAGTGGTTTGTGTGCCGCCACAAAGCAACCGGGCCTTGAACCCTGAGGAATTAGCTGCTGAAGTTAGGCAATTTGGGATTCCAGCTCGTGCGTTTGGTGACATCACTGAAGGGTTTGGTGCATTAATGGAAAAAGCTGCTCCTGAAGACCTTATACTTGGCGCGGGCTCGCTATACATGATAGGTCCGGTGAGAAGGGCTTGCGGGATTCAAGACGAATAGTATGCAACAGGTCGGGTTTGTTCTCAGGCAGTTCTGCTTTTTTGGCGACTGTCGGTCCCTTCTCATGGTGTTCATGGCGAACCTGGAGAGGGAGGACGCCGACCGACCGCTAACCCGAGGCGGGTCTGGATTTAAGAGATAAAATGGCTAGGGTTTGCTACAGGCTATTGAAAAGACATTCTTTCCATGGACAAACTCTCCGGCGCGGATGGGCAGGACGCTGTACTGCTCTGGTTTTATCGGTGCTACTGGTAGGTTTGCACCCAGCCTATTCTCAAGTAACTGGCCCCGAAGATTCCTCAAGCAGCGTCCCATCAAAAAAATCAACCATTCTTCCAGCAGATATTCCAATTCAATTGTCGGCAGATCGACTTTCGTTCGATTACGAGAACAACACCTATACAGCCCGCGGTAATGTGAGTTTGAGTCAAGGCAACACTCGCTTACGCGCGGACAGCGTGCGGTACGATGGCGGAACTGGAGAGCTGACGGCTACGGGGTCCGTCATTGCCAGAATGGGAAGCGACGTGGTGGAGGCCGAGAAAGTCACCATCAAACTTTCTGATTCCTCGGGCATACTCTTTAACGGAAAGCTCTTACTGAAGAGACATAATGTTTACCTGGAAGGGAAAAAGTTGGAGAAGGCTGGGGAATCCGCCTACCGAGTGACTGATGGTAGCTTTACCACCTGCGATGGGATATCACCGGCCTGGCGTATAACGGGCAAGGACTTGGATGTTACGCTGGAAGGTTACGGGAAGCTCAAGCACGGGGTGTTTTATGTTAAGGATATTCCAGTTTTCTATTTACCCTGGTTGATTTACCCTGCTAAACGTAAACGCCAGACCGGGTTCTTGGCCCCTACGTTTGCTAACAGCAGCATCAAGGGGGTTGACTTACGTCTTCCGTTTTTCATTGATATCTCACCCAGCGTTGATGCCACTATCATTCCGAGGATATGCACCAGGAGAGCTGCTCAGGCCGCCTTGGAATTCCGATATTTCCCCAGCGAGAGTTTCAGCGGCCGATTTTACGGAGAATATACATACGATTGGAAATACCAACCATACGAAGTGCCTAAGAATCACCGTTTTTTTGTGACCTTCCGACATGATCAGGAAATTGCCGGACAGGTAGGTCTTAAAGCCCACGGTACGTGGGTGTCGGATCGAGACTACTTTGAGTTTTGGGGTGGCCGATTCGACAGAAGACTCCGAATTCGTTATCTTGAATCAAACGCAGTGCTTTTTAAACAGTCAAATTTCTTCCTTTTCCAGGCAGAGGCTCGCCATTTCGACAATCTCGACCTGCCCGACAACGCCCTGACTGTTCAGAATATTCCTACTATTACCGGCACTCTATTCAGCCTCCCACTAGCCTACACTCCATTTTATCTGAACTCCGACGTTGTATACGATCATTTCTACGCACCGAGAATGAATGAGCATTGGCTCGGTAGCCGCGTGCAGCTTGATACAAGATTGACCATGCCTGTCGCTATTGGTCGTTATCTCAAGCTGGAGCCATCCATGACTTACCTTGGGAAAGCCTATTCGGCGGATTATTATCGTCGGGACAAAAGTATTAGCTCTGTCAATTCGTTGAGAACAGACCTGTATCAGATCAACACGGATATTTTCGCAGACCTCAACTCTGTTTATGATGGCTCATTGCTCGGTTTTCAGAGAATCCAGCATACCATCCGACCAAGGTTTGCATGGACCTACAGACCGCCTTCGCTTAGCAAGCAAATCTACCCGCATTTCGACGACTCCGATCGAATGGACCGGCTCAGCCTTCTAACAGCCGAAATGAGGCAGACCCTCTCCGGCCGTATTGGACCAGGGGAATACCTCGACTTTGTAACTCTGAGTGTTTCGCAGGGTTACGATTTCTTCGATTCTCGAACCGCTGAAGATCCATTGGGCGAACGACAGCCGGTACGGTTTCCTTGGACCAATACGCAAGCGGAATTGACCGTCAAACCGCATTATCTGGTGGACCTTACGGCCCAGGCCCAGTATGACCCAGTGTTGAATCGAGCGCGGAAATATAGTTTGAACCTTGGGCTAATGGACCACAGAGGGGATTTGTTTCGAGTGTTGCACCAGTACACGGAGGATGACAAACGCGAGGATCTCAATCGCCAAACCAACGTCAACCTTCAACTTAAACTATCTTCTACATTAGACTGCATCTTTGAGAATCAGTACTCTCACCAGTTCAATTTCTCATATTTCACCAGTTTAGGCCTGAGTTACCATCCTCAATGCTGGAACGTTGTGCTAAGGTATTCCGAGGTCAGGGAACAGGATCCCGTGACTCAGAGAATTAAGGAGCCCGACCAAACCGTTTTCGTCACTTTATCGCTGTACGGATTGGGGCAGGTCTACCGATTTACGAGAGACTGGAGAGAGCTACTAGGAGGCACTGAGACCACGGCTCTTTCTATACCATGACTTGAGAAAAGGGACATGTTGTGGGTTCCATGGCAGATCTTTGCACCTAAGGAGTGGATCGGGTTAGAAACGGCACTATCGGTCAGCACAACAGTATTCGAAGAGCCCCACAGAACAAGTGTGAGGAATACGCATCGGGGGTTCCTGGTTACCGCGTACGATGTTCGCACCAACGTTAAGAAAAGGAAGGTCGCACTCTTGACTGAGCCTTCGGCTGGCGCTCAACTTGAAGAACTCAAGACGTTTCTGTCGACGTACATACTCATCGGGCCTCTGTTGTCGGCTCTGTTTGCTCAGCATATCGATAACTTCTTCTTCGCCTGCACTCTTTTCGTTTCTCTTGTAGGAACCGCTTTCTATTGGTTCATGAAACGAATGGCGATTTTGGAGAAATCTGTCGGAACGCTTGAAAACAAGTTGGCCGAACTTTCAGTAGGCAATCTGAGCCTCCCAGTCGAGACAATGGACTGCGACCAGTCCAACTGACAGGGTTTTAGTGGAAGCCTTTCAAAAAAAGTGTCTTTGAATGCGGCTTCTCTTGAACGACACTCCAAAAAAATGTATACAGTTACATCCGTAAGATGAGGATAATTTCCGGACAATTAAGGGGCCGGAGATTACCGTCGCCTGTGAGTAGGGGAATTCGGCCTACTACGGACAGAGTTCGGGAGGCTGTTTTCAGCGCCTTAGGCCATGCTGTTGAAGCGTCCCAAGTCCTGGATCTGTTTGCAGGTACTGGTTCTTTTGGATTTGAGGCGTTGAGTCGAGGCGCGGCAAGCGTTGTGTTCGTTGAAACAGATCGGCAGATGGCCGCAAGGCTGACGGCAAGCGCTGAACTGTTTGGTGTGCTTGATCAGGTTGAAGTCTTGGTGATGGATGCGACCAGGGCGGTCAAGAAGTTGCTTATCGTGGGGAGCAAATTTGGGATTATATTCCTGGATCCTCCATACGAAGCTGGACTTGTCCAAAACTTTTTCTCCGATATGGTGTTCCCGAACTTGCTCAGTTCGGACGGCCTTTTGATTGTGGAATCAGGAGATCTTTGTTTCAAACAGGCTGATCCAGCCATCTTTGAAAAGAAGTTTGGCGGAAAGTACGGGGGCACCCATATTACAATCCTTCGTCTTAGAACAGAGGCTCGTTGAAAAGTGGCAGCTAGACAGATAAGAAATAGACACGAAAAGTTGGCTGTTTATCCCGGGACGTTCGACCCTATTCACAATGGTCATCTGGAAATCATCCGCAGGGCGCTCGGAACGTTTGACCGAATCATCGTTGCGCTTGGTGTGAATCCGGAAAAAGAAACCATTTTTTCCCCGGAAGAACGGATGGACATGATCCGGGGAGCCGTAAGCGCCAACATCCGCATAGAATGTGAATCGTTTGAAGGCCTCCTCGTGCGATATGCGGAAAGAAAGAAAGCTCAGGCCATAGTTCGGGGTCTTAGGGCAGTATCGGACTTTGAATATGAGTTTCAGTTGGCTTTGATGAACAGAAAACTCAGCCGTAACATAGAAACGTTCTTTCTTATGACCGCCCATCGTTACTTGTATGTGAGTTCTCGAATAATAAAAGCCACGGTACTGGCTGGTGGATCTCCCGAGGGCCTTGTCCCTGAAAATGTCTTGAGAGTTTTGAAGCAAAAGTTTCCAAACATGGTCACCAACAAATGAGCCATTCTCGCATTCAGGTGAAACGATGAAGAATATTCTGTCTCAAAGGGCGGCCCTATTGAAGCCCTCGGCAACCCTGGCAATTTCGGCCAAGGAGAAAGAGTTGAAGAGTCAGGGAATAGATGTGATCGGTTTTGGCGCGGGTGAACCTGATTTCCCTACTGCCTTGCGCATCAGAGAGGCAGCCAAGCGGTCGCTTGATCGTGGTGAGACTTTTTATACGCCGGTCGGAGGTACCCCTGACCTGAAAAAAGCAATCATCCAGAGGTTCACGGAAGACTACGGACTTGAATACAAGCCTGAAGAGATTCTGGTGTCTTGCGGGGCAAAACACAGCATCTACAACATCTTGCAGGCGATTTTGGACCCTGGTGACGAAGTAATCGTGTTTGCTCCCTACTGGGTTTCCTATCCGGAAATGATCGCCCTAGCCGGCGGTTCCCCTGTTATTGTTCCGACCGCTGAAAATGATGGCTTCGTGCCTGATCCCGAACGGGTAAGACCGCTCCTGACTTCTCGCACCAAGGCGATGTTGATTAATTCTCCGTCCAATCCGTCTGGAACTGTTTATCCGGAAGCTGTCTTACGGAAATTGGCCGAGATTGCCGAGCAACACGACCTGCTGGTAATTTCGGATGAGATCTATGACAAACTGATTTATGATGGTATGAGATTTACATCGTTTGCATCCATTCATGGGATGAAAGATCGGTGTGTCCTGATAAATGGAGTCTCCAAGACCTATGCCATGACCGGCTTCCGGATAGGTTATATGGCGTGCCCCAGGAAGGAACTGGTCAAGGCAGCGACCGACATTCAAAGCCAATCTACTTCCAATCCGAGCAACACCGCACAAGCAGCCGCTGTGGAAGCGCTGACAGGGCCTCAAGATGAAGTGTCCACTATGCGGCAGATATTCGAAAGAAGACGTGACTTGATGGTGGCAGAAATCAACAGCATTCCTGGGATTTTCGTAGTCAAACCGCCAGGAGCCTTCTACGCCTTTGTGAATACTTCGCAACTTGCCGGGCGCACCAATATTGCCGATTCTACCGACGTGGCAAATTATCTCCTAAAACGACATCACGTGGCGTCTGTGCCGGGTGGTCCTTTCGGATCTGATTATCACATTAGGCTTTCTTTCACGACGAGTGATGATGTGATACTGGAAGGCATGAAGAGAATCCGCAAGGCATTCCAAGAACTGGCATGAGCAACGCCACTCCCGTAATTCTGCTGACGAATGACGACGGTATTCACGCTGAGGGACTTCGTTATCTTCGCATGGCCGCCAGTAAGCTGGGTCAAGTCAATATAGTTGCGCCGGAGGCGGAACAGAGCGCCGTTGGTCACTCCATAACGTTGTATGACCCGATAAAGGCCCGTGAAGTAATAAAGGACGGCGTCTTCTACGGGTATGGGATCAGCGGCACACCAGCGGACTCCGTCAAGTTGGCCTTGTATTCACTCCTGCCTTCTCCGCCTGCTCTGGTAATGTCCGGAATTAATAACGGGGCCAATCTCGGAATCAACGTTCTTTATTCAGGAACGGTTTCTGCGGCTACCGAGGCCGCTATTTTGGGAGTTCCAGCGATGGCCGTCTCACTGGCCCAGAAAAAGGATCCTCCTTTCAGTTGGGCGCTCCCCCATATCGAGAGACTCGGAAAATGGATTCTGGACCAGGGTCTTCCCAAGGGGGTTGCCTTGAACATCAATATACCTGCCCTGCCTCCAGAAAAAATTAGAGGATTTAAATTGACTCGGCAGGCTCTTGCCAAATTCCAGGAGAGCGTTGAGAAACGCGAAGACCCGAGGGGCAACGTTTATTATTGGCTATCAGGACAAGGCGTGGAAAATGCTGCAAGTGATGAGGACGTAACAGCCCTGGCAGAAGGCTATGTGTCCATAACTCCACTTTTTTACGATCTGACCGCACATACCCATAGGGAAGGCCTGGCATGTTCTCTGAAGAAACTCTAGCCTCTTCGAATACCTTGGAGGACATTACACAGGTCCAGACTACTATTGGTCATAGTTTTCAAGCTCCAGCCCTCTTGGTTAACGCCCTCACAAGAAGAAGCTTCTGGCATGAAAACAGGGAGACATGCCAGGAACACAATGAGAGGCTCGAGTTCCTCGGTGATGCCGTATTGGGATTGGTAATCGCGGATATACTTTACCGAAAATTCCCCGAAGACGAAGAAGGGGAACTACAGAAGAAGCGAGCGAGTCTAGTTAACCGTGCAGCCTTAGCGAAGTTGATGAGACAGTTGGGGATTAGTCGATTCATCAGGATGGGCCGAGGAGACGAGTTGTCCGGATGCCGAGACCGTGACTCAATCCTGGCGGATACTCTGGAGGCCATCGTAGCGGCAGTTTATCTGGACGGTGGGTTTGTTGATGCGGAGAAGCTGATCGAGAAACACTTTTATCCTCTTATAGAAAGATGTTCCACCAGGGAAGGGATGGACGATTGCAAGAGCGCTCTGCAGGAGAGGACGCAAGGTGATCTTGGAATTACTCCTACTTACGAAGTCGTGGATCAGTGGGGAGAGGAACACTGCAAAGTCTTTTCTGTCGCCGTTTACCTCGGTAACAAGATAGCGGGCTTCGGAACCGGCAAGAACAAGAGGGAAGCGGCTCAAAACGCTGCTCGGGAAGCTCTCAGGCAATTGGAATAGCCTTTTGAAACGGATGCGTCAGTCCGAAACAATAATTGGAAACAGTCGCGAGCATCATCGCTGTCTTGCATGGCCGAATCTCGTAGCCGGAACTCTTATGAAACGCGGCAAACAGAGCGGATCAAAACCCTAAAGGCGTCAGTGAATCGACGGTAATAGTGATTTGCCAACAGAAAGGACGGATAGAATGGAAAGCGGAATAAACAGGCGAGATGTTCTTGCGGGCGCTGGGACTGCGGCGGCACTGGGAATCCTCTCAAACGTTTTCAGATCCCAAGCGGTGGCCTCGCCCGGGAACGAAGGGGCCGGAGTATTCATGCACAAGCTGCCCCCGCTACCTTACCCGGAAGATGCCCTAGAACCATTCATTGACAAGGAAACAGTCAAGATACATCACGACAAACATTTTGCCGCCTACGTAGACGGCCTCAACGGTGCTCTGGAAAAGCTTGAAAAATCGAGACGAGAAGGCACTTTTGACGCGATCAAGGCCTTGAGTCGTGATCTGGCCTTCAACGGTTCCGGAGTTATTTTACATTGGATCTACTTCAATACCGTCGGCCCCAAGGCAGGAGGAACACCCTCCGGGGTTATAGGGGATCTGATAAAGAGAGATTTCGGGTCGTTTGAAATTTTTTGGAAGCAATTTGCAGCCACGTCCAAAGGGGTGGAGGCTTCGGGCTGGGGAATTCTTGCTTGGGAGCCGTTCAGCAAGAGACTTGTCGTAATGCAGTCCGAAAAACACCAGAACCTGACTTCGTGGGGAGCCATACCCATTATGGTTTGCGACGTTTGGGAACACGCTTATTACCTGAAGTATCAGAACCGTCGAACCGATTACGTGGATAACTTTGCAAACATTGTCGACTGGAAGAAAGTAGAAGATTTCTTCAAGAAACATTGCTCTGCAAAATAATCTCTACGGGCCTAGGGACTAAAACGGGAACATCTCCACGGGTCGGCGTTCGGGAACAAATTCGTGGGGAATCTCGTTCTCGTTCCATTCTCTTGATACATAGAGACTGCAGTAGCAACTCCCGTATTGTTCGACGTCCGGAGCCCTGTATGCGCATGGGCAAAAAATGTCCGTGTCCGCGGCACGGCTTCCTGATGCCAGCCGGCAAGGACAAGACATGTATCCATAACGTTTTTTGTTGGTCAAAAGACCTTCAAGAAGCTCGAAGACTTTTTCCTTGTCCATATTGAAAAAGTACCCTTTTGGTTCTTGAATTTTACGCAGCATTTCGTATAGTTTTTCAACTTCCGTCACGTCCTTGACCCTCCATGATGTAGTTTACTCCGCAACAAGTTGTTGGGATCAGTCGAAGAGTTCAATTATATCGACAATGCTTTCGAAAACGTAATCCGGCGAATAAGAATAGCGACCCAAATCATCCCGCGACGTCGCGCCGGTCAGAACCAGAGCGGAATCCATTCCGGCATTTCGCGCAAAAAGAATATCTGTGTCCATACGATCACCGACCACCAGACAGGACTGGGCGCTGATGTTCAGGAGTTTGAGTGCAAGCACGGCCATATCTGGTGATGGTTTACCGAAAACCCGATCCGGCTGCCGTCCAGCCGAAGTCGCTATAGAAGCCACAATACTCCCGGCGCCTGGTAAAAACCCGTTTTCTGTCGGAAAAGTAGCATCGAGATTGGTTGCCCAGAACATGGCTCCATTTCGAATAGCTTGGTGCGCTTTCTTGAGCTTGTTATAACTGAAACCGGTGTCCATGGCCACTGCCACTATATTTGCCGTTTGAGGATCCTCGGTCACTACGGCGCCGGCTTTCTCTACGCCTTGAACCAGCCTCGGTTCTCCAACCACCATGACATTCGCGCCCGGGTAATCTCTTTGAATAGTATCAATCAGCGCCGACGCAGAATTGATCACCTGTTGATCAGTCACCGCCAGGCCGAGTCCTGTAATCTTGGCTGCTAGATCAGAAGACAGCCGGGTGGCGCTGTTGGAGGCAAAGATCCAACGAAATCCCTTCGCGGACAGATTTCGGTACGTAATGTCAGCGCCCTGGATGAGAGAGGTTCCTCGATTCACTGTGCCGTCGAGATCAGCCAGAATTCCCTTGTAACGTCTATTCTTCATGGGCTTTTTGGGTCCTGTTGATCAGCCGAAACCTTCGGATTCGATTCCTGTCCTGAAATCACTGCACTCAAATCCGCGTTGAGCACCAGACCAAGATTGTGGCGCGCATTGACGTATTCAGGCAGCAATTCCAGGGCGCGGTTAAGATCTCGTGCGGCAGACTGATTGTCCCCGATCTTGTGATAAAAGAATCCCCGATTGTTCAACAACAATGCGTCCCGTGGATTAATCGCTATGGATTTGTCGAAATCCTTTGCCGCCTTTTTCCAATCTCCCAGATTGTAGTGAATTATGCCTCGCAGACTGAATGCACGTGCGGCATCAGGTTTGATACTTATAACACCGTTCAAGTCTTTCAGGGCTGACTCGTATTCCCCCTTCCGCACGAAGGCCACGGCTCGATCGTAGATCGGCCTCGGATCACCTGGAATATTTTCCGTAGCCCTTGAAAAATCTGCAATGGCTGCATCGTAGAGCATCCGGTGCATCGAGGTCAGACCACGCATGGAAAAAATCTCCCCATCAGCCGGATCTATGTTTGCAGCCGAGGTAAGATCCAAGGAGGCCCTCACCTGATCTCCAAGATCGACAAAAATTCGCGCCCGTTCCTTGAACGCTTCTGTCAGCTTGGGATCAAGCTCAATAGCTCGATTCAGATTCTCGAGCGCAGCGTCGGAATCTTGTTGACTCAAGAGAACCACCGCCTCGTAAAGGTATGCCTGAGCATGGGACGGATTGTTGGAAATTGCTTGTTTCAAAATCGATTCGGCGTTCTTGTAATTTTTCAGGAGTATATGAGCCCGTGCGTTCATTATCAGGATGTCAACATCAGAATTCCATGACTGTCGGTGCTTGAGGGCATCCAGCGCCTTTTCAGGCTGGTCGGTCCTTAAGTAAATCAAGACCTTTTCCTTTGTGATTCGTTCATCCTCGGGAAGCATTTGCTCAGCCTGTGAATAATCAGCAAGAGACGCAGCATAATCTTTGAGCTTGTCGTATATCCGTGCTCTGATCATAAAAGACTCGGCTACACGCGGAGCCAGGCGGATCAACCCATTGACGTCATCCAGGGCCTTGAGGACTTTTCCTTCCTTCAATCTCACCTTGGCCCTCATCTCCAGGGCCGAGGTTGACTTTGGTTCGTAGTGGAGAGCCCTTGTGTACTCGTCTTCAGCCTTTGAGAGATAACCCTCACTCTCAAAAATGGTCCCCTTGAGAACGTAGGCTCGTGAAGTTCCGGGTCTGGAGAGCAGGTGAAGCTCCAATACTCGAGACGCTTCGTCCAATTGGTCAATCTGGATCAGGCATTCAGCCTTTTCAATAAGAGCTGGGAAAGCCTGCTTAGATTGAGCCAGGGCCGAATCGAAATCCTCTATGGCTCGAAAACAATCGTTCATCTCTTTGTACGCCATAGCCCGTTCGAAAAAGATCGACGACAGCACTTGGCCCTTCACAGACTGGTTCTTCAGGGCTTCGTCGAAGAGTCTGATCCGTGTTGCGGGATCTTTCTCCGACTTGGCTTGCTCAAGGATTCGAACCGCGGTTTGGGAGGATGCCGTGGCTACCCCGGCGAAGAGCAGGAAGTTGACCAGGGCCCACAAAAGAATAGCATAGGCTGGCGCAATGGGCTTGCCGGCTTCAACGACGCAATGGGAATAAAGGTCCCGCATTATACGAAGGTTTTGGGAACTGATTTTGGGACGTTTCGGGCTATTAACACTATTAGACCTTAGGCAATCTCAACTTCAACTCCTGAACAATAGCTTCCAGGATCCGGTCAAATTGTCTCTGCATGAGGATCATATTTTCTCTCATCTCCAAGATCACTTCCACACCCGGCAAATTTACTTCCAACTCTCTCACGAGATTGCGTATAATCCTCATTCTCTCAACCTGGTCCAACGCAAATACTCGCTCGCGAGTGGACTCCAGTTCCTCAGATCGAACCAACTCTTCGGATTCCAGTTCGTCAAGAAAGTCCTCATCAAACTCGAAGATCTCCAGTATCTGCCTTCTGTAGTAATAGTCCTGTGCCATGACAATTTCCTGACGTTTCCTATCGGGGATTATCGTGTACTCTCACAGCCGGATGTGTTCACGGATGTCTCCCTGATAGAACCGATCCAGCTTTTTAGCGGCCTCCAATGCTTCAGGGTTGTCCGTAGAGGGGGCCTGGACTCTCACTGTGACATAGAGATCACCCGGAACCTTGGTCTTGAGATTGGGAACCCCTTTTCCTTTGAGCCTTAGACGCTGCCCGGACCTGGTGCCTTTTGGTATTTTCAACTGCACGGAACCGGCGGGTGTGGGCACAGTGATTTCAGCACCGTTCATGGCTTCGCTTACGGTGACAGGTATATCTACTTTCAGCAAGTCGCCATCCCTCCTAAAAATTGGGTGAGGCCTTACCCGTGTAATTATGTAAAGATCTCCTGCAGGTCCGCCGGCTATTCCAGGGCTGCCTTTACCGGCGAGTCTGACCCTGGACCCGTCACTAACACCTGCCGGAATGTTCACATCGATGGTTTCCGTACTTGGAACCACACCAGTACCATTGCAACCCGGACAAATCTCGCCGGATCGGCCGGTGCCTCCGCATTCCGGGCATGATTGGCTGAAATTAAATGGCCCTTGGGCGACCTTGGTCTGCCCAGTTCCTTTACACAATCTGCATACGGAGTTATTTGAATCGAATATGCGACCAGTTCCACCGCACGCTGAACAAGCCTTTTCCTTCTGAAGCGTCACCCTGGTGGTAGCGCCCATGATTGCCGTATTGAAGTCCACTTCCAGGGTTGATTCAATGTCCCGTCCCCGTACCTGCCCGCGGGCAGTAGCAGGCCCTCCTCCAGCGCCAAACAGGTCACTAAACACATCTTCAAAGCCGGAATATTTGAATTGCCCGAAGTCTCCAGACGCATCCGCGTCGAAACCTCCGGTCTGTCTCCCAAATCCCCCGGCCTGTTGCCACTGGCGGAATTGTCGCGCCTGGTCGGGATCAAACCCAGCCCTCAATCCCTCTTCCCCAAACTCGTCATAGATCTTGCGCTTCTCAGCATCCGAAAGAACTTCGTGAGCCTCAGAAATTGACTTGAATTTTTCCTCAGCCTCTTTGTTGCCAGGATTAACATCCGGATGATACTTTCTGGCAAGCTTTCTGTATGCCTTCTTTATCTCTCCCCCAGACGCTTTTTTCTTTACTCCGAGAACCCCGTAGAAGTCCTTACCCGCCATTTCAAAGTCTCCTCTGAACTGCTGGAACGCCTGATTGAAAGGGTCTTCGAGGTCCTAAGTCTCTCACCATCGATTTCATGAATGTAATTTCTCCAGACGGGCTTAATCCCCTTTACTCCAAAATAATTAAGTATTCCTGAAACATTGTCAAGTTCATGTGTTCCGTGTAAAATTGCTGTTCATTGTGTCTGAAAGATTACGGTAGGTTTGCAAACCATGATTATAGATGCACATGTGCATCTGTTACCGAAGAGGGTAAGAGAGGATCGATCGTACTTTTGCCTGAGCGATCCTGCTTTCGGTTCAATTTATTCATCGGAAAATACCCGACTGGTGTCGGAAGACGAAATCATGTCGTATCTGGACAGCTCCGGCATCGAGCGGGCCATAGTGTTCGGCTTCCCATGGGAAGCACCGGACCTTGTTGCCTCAAATAACGACGAGGTCTGGTCTTTTCACCAACGCTATCCAGGACGAATTATTCCTTTTGCAGTTCTCACCTCGGCTGGGCACGAAGCCGCTTTCATTGAGGCCGCACGAACGCTTGAGGGAGGTTTTGCCGGCCTGGGAGAACTGGCGATGTACCACGGAGGATGGAATTCCGAAGACTTCGAGGCGCTTGATCCCGTTCTCAAGTTGGCCGCCGAGAATAAAGTACCGGTTGTTCTACATGTAAATGAACCGGTGGGGCACAAGTACCCCGGTAAAATAACTGTCGATTTTTCAGGACTCCTATCGTTAATAGCGGCTAATCCTGATGTTGATGTCGTACTGGCCCACTTCGGCGGCGGGGTGTTTATTTATGCTTTGATGCCGGAGATTGGGATTGCCTTGAGCCGCACGTATGTAGATACCGCCGCTTCACCTTTTCTCTACGACTGGAGGGTTTTCGACGTTGCATGCCGTTTATTAGGTCCGGGAAAAATACTTTTCGGCAGCGACTTTCCTCTTCTGCCAATGGCACGCTACCTGAAGGAACTCGACAAAGCCGGCATCTACGGCGCCCTTAGGGAAGCTATTCTGGGACACAACGCGGCCAAGCTGCTCGAGAGGAAATCACAGCCCGGACAAGAACCGGCCACAATCCGGGAACATATCTGATGGATATTATGCCTTGACTAATGGTATGTTCTTATTATTCTAAACGTTCAGGGAGTCTTCCGGTTTCCGGCTTATCTTCCGGAACCACCTTTTGAGTAACTGCTAGAGGTTTGATAATGCCGATTTTTGTACGCGTCGGATTTTTGTTTGTCATCCTGGTTGTTGGAGGACTTGTCCCAGTGCCGTCAAGTAATCCGGCCTGGTCCAAGGATACGTTTGTGAAGGATTTGTTTTTGAGCCTCGCGAGGCCGACGGAGATTCAAGATCCACAATCGGCTGGAAGCCCAGGCACCCAAGAACGCACCGTGGGGGCGAGGGCCGGCTTTGAGGACCGGGAGACTCTCAAACGCGTGTCCACTCTGAAGATTCCCTTTCGGGGGGAGTTTCTACGAACGGATGCGTCGGTCAGGGATTTTTTTCAAACTGGGCCTCTTTTCCCAGGCAGCTCTCTGGGCCGGATCCAAAAGGACTTGGTGAGGATCGCATCCCTGTGTCCGGGTGTCACCGCCGCCAGCAAGGATAGTCTCCGAGTCATCGATTCTGACGCCGGGCTTTCTTGGAGCGGCCGCATGGTAGGCGATCCCAGCAATATTTACTCCAGCTTTGAAATTCAGGTGGACAGGGCCGGTTTTACCATCAGACTTTTCGGTATGAAGGACCACGGAGGCAGGAGCCTGCTGTTTGAGTGCAGAACAGGCCTTGGTTCCAGCGAGTACCCCACTCCGCGTGGTTCATTCTACCTAATGCGAATTTTCGACGACAAACCATTGTGGATACCGCCTCCGGACCGGGATTGGGCGTGGGGACAGATGCCGAGCCATTCCGTCTATGGAGGCCACATGCTTCCGTTCTTTACTAAACAGATGGTCAATGCAGGCGCTGGAGCGGTCAGGAGCGTAGATGATCTGGACCAAGTGGCATCTCAGGTAAAGATGGTGGATGGCGGGATGTACCGAATCCACGGTACAGATTCCCCATGGAGTGTAGGCTCCAGCCAATCCCACGGTTGCGTTAGACTTCTCAACAGCTCGGTGGCCCGCCTGGCAGACACCCTGAAAATGTACGTAGGCGTTAGTAGTAGGGGCGAAAGTGCAAATGGTCCTTATGCCAATCTTTCGCGGCCGGTCAGGTTACTCCTTTATTAGGTCGGACAGGGAGTGCCTGGCCCTAAATGATATCGGACCAAACCTTCTCCTAATTTCTACCCATTCTTCTTCGAATGTCATTGAAAGGGAACCGGACAGTCAACGGCCGACCGTGGGGACATACGTCAGCACAGCCGGATCGGTCCAGATCTTTCAGAAGGGAGCGCATTTCTTCAGGCTGAACAGTATCAGATTCTTTGCTCGCAGCCCTGCACGCCATACGCTTTAGCAATTCCTCTTTCAGGCTGTTTGGATCCCCGCGCAAGCCGGTGTTTAGCATGACCTCGATGAGTCCAGCGAAATAAGCCTCCAAATCTTGGTTATGAAGCCATCCGGGGACACCTTTTATCACAAAATCATTCTCTCCGAACTCCTCAATCCGGAACCCTACTTTCCGGACAAGATCCAGGTGCCTGCCCAGTAACCGGGCTTCTATGGGCGAATACTCCAGTACAACCGGGATCAAGAGGTCTTGAGATTCCGGTGTTGCTCCCTGGTCCTCCCATTTTGTGAGACTGTCAAAAAGTATGCGTTCATGAGCAGCGTGATGGTCCATAATGACCAGTTCATCCTCGCTGTATAGGACTAGGAATGAATTTGGAAGCTTACCCAGAATTCCCAGGGAGGAAAACTTTCCTGTGGGGCTTTCTTGTTGTGGAGCAGTTGCGTTTGGTGCGTGCCTGATCACTGGTGCTTCAATTGGTGTTTGTTCCGAGGGGACAGAACCGCCCCTGTCATCCTCAAGGTGACTTGGGTTGTACGACTGTGGGGCCCTCGGGAAGATCTGTTCACGTGGACCGGCGGGAGGACTAAAGGGAGCCCCCGTAATGGCCTGATGAACGCCATCGAGAATAAGGTCAAAAACCTGTTTGGATTTGACGAATCTGACCTCGGCCTTCTGGGGATGCACATTTACGTCAACCTGATCCGGCGGTAATTCTATGAATAGTACGGCTATAGGATATCTTCCACGTTCCATCAGGTTGGAAAATGCCCGGGTGACGGCTGCATTTACTAGTCGGTCCCGGATGGCGCGGCCATTCACAAAGGTCAGTACTGAGCGCATGTTTGCGCGCGCGTAGGGAGGTCTGGCCACGTATCCGTGAAGCCCAGCCTCTCCTATTGAATAATCAATCTGAACAAGATGTTCCCTGATGTCCTTGGAATAGAGTGTGTGTATCCTCTCGAATGTGGACGGTACGGCCGGAGCGTCCATTTTCAACCTTCCATCCTCCGTATACGTCAAACCCATGGATGGGAAAGCCAAAGCCAGTCTCAATACCTGTTCCTGTATGTGACCGGCTTCTATATCGGTTCCTTTAAGGAATTTCCGACGCACCGGAACATTGTAAAAAAGATTTCTAACTTCTACTATAGTCCCCCTTCCCATTCCAATGCGGTCCGACTTTTTTAGAGTACCGCCCTCGATGATAATCTCTGTGCCCCAGTCGTCCGACCCATCGCTGGTTACGAGTCGAATTCTTGAAACTGAAGCTATGCTCGCCAGTGCTTCACCCCGGAAACCCATGGTGGCAATTCCCAGGAGATCCTTTTCTGAACGCAGCTTCGAGGTTGCATGGCGTTCCAAGGCCAGGAAAGCGTCATCATGACTCATGCCCGCACCGTCATCCTTCACGACGATACTTTTTTTCCCTCCGTTCTCTATGTCTAACCGTATGAATGAGGCCCGGGCATCAATGGAATTTTCGATAAGTTCTTTCACCACTGAAACGGGTCGCTCAATGACCTCGCCGGCAGCAATTCTGTTGATTACATTCTCGTCGAGAATATTAATCAGGTTTGCCATAAGGGACCTTGGGGTAGAATTGTCTTAAAATGCTCGTAAGCCTTCCTGGTTGCGACCCGGCCTCGGTTGGTCCGGTCTATAAAGCCTTCCTTGACCAGGTAAGGCTCATACACATCTTCCAGGGTGTCTCGTTCCTCACCGACAGCGGCGGCAATGGTCTCTATCCCCACCGGGCCGCCTTCGAACTTGAATATTATGGTTTCCAGGAACTTCCGGTCCATCTTATCCAGTCCAGAGACGTCTACTTCCAGCATCTCCAAGGCCTTACGGGCTGACGCCCGATCAATTCTTCCATCACCTCTCACCTGGGCGTAATCTCGGACCCTCCTGGTCAATCTATTGGCGACCCGCGGGGTAGCCCTCGAACGAGAGGCAATCTCGGAGGCACCCTCCTCGTCGACGTCAACGTTCAAAATCGATGCTGATCTCTTTACTATGGTCTTGAGTTCGTCGTTTGAGTAAAAATCCAGATGAAACATTATTCCGAACCGGTCTCTCAAGGGGTTTGTCAATAAACCACTGCGGGTAGTAGCGCCCACGAGGGTGAAAGGAGCGATATCCAATTTGATCGTCCTAGCGCTCGGCCCCTGTCCGATAATAATATCGAGCTTGAAATCCTCCATGGCTGGATAGAGGATTTCCTCCACCACGGGGGACAGTCGGTGTATCTCATCAATGAAGAGCACGTCCCTGGATTCAAGATTTGTCAAAATTGCTGCAAGATCACCGGGTTTTTCCACCACCGGCCCGGAGGTTGACCTGATCTGAGCTCCCATCTCACGAGCTATTATGTGCGCAAGAGTCGTCTTCCCCAGCCCTGGAGGGCCGTGAAAAAGAATGTGGTCCAGGGCTTCCCCTCTTTGCTTGGCGGCCTCAATGAAAACAGCCAGGTTTTCTTTTATCCTAACCTGCCCTACGTAGTCTGTAAGGAAACGGGGTCGGAGATTCGTCTCTGCCTCGCCCTCGCCCTCGCCTTTTATGGGATGGCCCGTAATGATACGCTCAGCGGTCATCTTGATTTCCTAAGAAGCGGTTTGACGACTGCAAGAATTAACCCTCCCCTGCCTCTCCTGCCAGTGGAAGGCCGCGCGAGGGGGCGTTTAGATTTTTGAAACAAGTATCCGCGGCACACATCCAGTTTAACACACCCGCGCGTATCATGGTTGAAAGTTCTGTGAGTACATGATAGTCAAGGTTCAAAGGCGCAAACATTCCCGGGATAAGGGAATCAGCCTGCCTTAAGGTATGCCGTTTTGAAACCGAATACGTCACTAATCAAGTTCATCACCTGGCACATTTGACTTATATACTATTAACTTTCAAGATCCAGACAAGCGGAGGGATTCGGGTATGTCCGGCCACAACAAATGGAGCACCATAAAACATAAGAAGGGGGCGGTGGATGCCAAGCGAGGGAAAACGTTTTCCAAACTTATCAAAGAGATCTCTATTGCGTCCCGAACAGGCGGGGGAGATCCCGACGGGAATCCACGCTTGAGAACAGCCATAAACGCGGCTAGAGCGGCCAACATGCCCAAGGATAATGTCGATCGAGCCATAAAGAGAGGAACGGGCGAAATAGAAGGAGTATCGTACGAGGAAATCATTTACGAGGGGTACGGTCCGGGGGGAGTCGCCTTACTCGTCGAAGCGCTCACAGACAACAAGAATCGCACTGTAGCCGAGGTTCGCCACATCTTCGACAAGTATACCGGTAATCTTGGAGAGTCAGGCTGTGTAGCCTGGATTTTCGAAAAAAAGGGAATAGTCGTTGTCTCGGCATCGGGGCTCAACGAAGACGTTGTGATGGAACTGGCGTTGGAGGTCGGCGCTCAGGACGTCAGGATGGAGGGGGATACATTTGAGATAACGACCGAGCCCGGAGATTTTGAGGCCGTACGACAGGCCGTTGAGGACAAGCGATGGAAGATCGAATGGGCTGAGAGCACCATGATACCTCAAAACACTGTGAAGCTTGATGGAAAAAAAGCTGAGCAGATGCTTAAAATGATGGATGCCCTGGACGATCACGACGACCTCCAGAGGGTTTTTGCCAACTTCGACATTTCCGAAGATGAAATGATGAAAATATCCGCTTGATACTGTTGCATTAAAAAATGTTGATACTAGGAGTAGACCCCGGAAGCATGGCTACCGGGTACGGAATTATTCGGAAGACCGGCGCCCGCTCAACCCATGTGGCGAGCGGAGTTATTCGTGCATCCAAAACGGCGAGCCAGTCTAAGAGGTTATGGGAGATCTACGAAAAGCTCGACTCTGTCATAGGAGAGCAATCGCCAATGGTGATGGTTGTAGAATCGCTCTTCCATTGTAATAACGTCCAAAGCCTTATGAAACTCAGCCAGGTCAGAGGAGTCATACTACTTCTGGGTGAAGCCCACGGCTTGGAAATCGTCGAGTACAGCCCTATGGAAATCAAGAGAGGTCTTACCGGGTACGGAGCAGCGGAAAAAGCGCAAGTAGTATTTATGGTGGCCAAGATCCTGAATCTTCCCCGACTCAAATCCGCTGACCAGGCGGATGCTCTGGCTATGGCCCTGTACCATTCCCATATTTGTAGGCCCTTGAGGGTCGTTCAATGATTGCCTCTCTGCGCGGACAGATTCTATCCAGAAACGTCAATAGGCTGATAGTGGATGTTCGAGGTGTGGGGTATGAGGTTGCTGTGTCCCTGTACACGATGGAATCTCTTCCCCAAGATGGAGAGGTGTTTTTGCACATTTACACAGCCTTGCGCGAAAACTCTCTGGAGCTTTACGGATTTTCCAATCAGGATGAAAAGTGCCTTTTCGAGATGCTGCTCACGGTGGTCGGCATAGGTCCTCGTACTTCGCTTAACATATTATCGGGCATCTCCCCGGCCGGATTTCGCGACGCGGTTCTCAATGGGGATGTTCACAAGTTGACCTTATTACCAGGAATAGGGAAGAAATCTGCTGAAAGGATGCTGGTGGAGCTAAAAGAGAAAGTACGGAAAATTGCACCACTAAAGCCGTATTCTCGAGGGGACGCGATAAGATCGTCTCTGGAAGAAGACTTAATCTCCTCTCTGGTCAACCTGGGTTACAAAGACCGTGTGGCTGCCGAGGCTGCACGGAAGGTTCTCAAGAGTGCCACCCCTGATCTCGAACCTGCCCAGGCAGTAAAATTGGCCCTCAAAGAATTGATGAAATAATGGCGTTTCTGGAGGTTTTGTATTTTTCTTTCTGCTTCGCTCCCTCGCCCTGAACAAGGAGGCTGCCCCATGAAGTTTGTAATAATAGGCGGAGACGCCGCCGGAATGAGTGCCGCATCCAAGGCAAGACGAAATGACTCCAAACTAGAAATAACAGTGTTGGAAGCCACCACCGACGTTTCCTATTCCGCGTGCGGCATGCCTTACAACATCGCTGAGGCCGATCGTGTGATGGATGACTTGGTGGTGCGTAGAGCAGACGTGTTTAGAGAAAAACAGGCGGTAGATCTTAGACTAGGCCACTTTGCGCAAACGATAGATCGTACTCACAAAAAAGTTCTTGGTCTAGCGGCAGGCAAAGACGATTTTGAAGTCCACTATGACAAGCTCTTGATCGCCACAGGCGCACGACCCGTTAGGCTTGACATTCCTGGGACAAACTTACCGGGTGTTCACGTGCTCAAGAGCCTGGAAGACGGCCGCCGGATCAAAGATTTTCTTGCTTCCCGGAAAGTGAAGACAGTCCTGATTGTAGGCACGGGTTACATCGGTCTCGAAATGGCTGACGCTTTCCACGCGCGTGGAATCAAAGTGATTATGGTGGACATTCTGCCCAGGTTGCTCCCCTGGTTACCTCCCGAGACGGCGGAACTGGTGAAACAAGAACTTGAGGGAAAAGGAATTGAGGTACATCTCGAAGTCGACATAAACGCTTTTCAGCCGGACGGGATAAGTGTGCGGGCGCTCATCGACGATCGAGAATTAGTTGCGGACATGATCCTTATAGCCGCTGGGATTGTTCCCAATTCCGAACTGGCGGCCCAAGCAGGATTGGATCTCGGGCCAAAAAAATCTATAGCAGTGGACAAATTTCTTCACACATCCGACCGCGATATCTATGCAGCAGGTGACTGCGCTGATTCTTTTCATGTGGTCACCGGACAAAGGGTGTGGATACCGCTCGCGTTGATAGCTAATAGGGCTGGATGGGCTGTAGCCGACAATGTCACCGGACGACATGTGGAGCTAACCGGAATAGTTGGAAGCGCTGCTTTTAAGGTACTGGATCTTGAAGTCGCCCGTACGGGGCTCAGTTTCGCTGAGGCCCGTCAAGCCGGCTTTGAACCGGTCGAAGCCTCTATTAAGAGCCGTTCGAGGGCACACGCACATCCCGGTAACCAGACCATTCACGTCAACCTGATAGCGGACACGAAAACCGGAAAACTACTGGGAGGCTCCATTGTGGGCAAGGAGGGGGCAGCCCACAGGATCGACTCTTTGGCAGTAGCCCTTCATGCCGGCATGAGAGTCGACCAATTTTTCCAGTGTGACATGGCTTATGCGCCTCCATTCTCACCCGTTTGGGATCCGCTCCTTACAGCCGCTAACCAGTTGATGAAGAATTTGTGACTAAGGAACAAATTTATCCTTCTTGTGTCTCATGCTTAAAATGCGGGTTCCGGCGCTTGCTATGATGTTTTTCGCAAGATTATCCCGAACCGCTGGTAACTATATAAAAAACTGTGAAGAGTGAATCATAGGATTTGGAATATGAAATATGGACTTAATCTCATTACCAGGGATTTTATTTCAGCATTGCTTTCTTTGGTTTTGATAGGACTGCTTTTTGTTTTTGCCGGGGCCAGCATCTTCGCTCAGACCTCGGCATCCAGTAAGGAATCTTTGTCGCCGACCACGGTTACCCGCAACGTCGGCAATGCCATGGATAAGAACTCTGCCGACATAATTGAGGCCATTCGGTCCCGCGAAGCTGAGATACCGTTCTAAACACTTTTTTGTAAGCCGGGGCGTGTCGCTTCCGTGAAACGAGAATTGGGGGGTGAGAGCGGCGTTGGGGAGGAATATCGGAGTTAAAGGCATAGGCGTTTTCTCCAATAACTATTTTGAGAAAATCGCGCTTAACAGGTAGCCTTTCTCGTCGTCGCTCAAATGCTCTATTCTGAGCCCCTCGGCGTGGAATATCTCTTCCATTGCACTAGGAGACGGAATAAGGTCGTTCAAAACACAGGGATGCGTTTTCCGGTGAAGGTCGTTGATCCAGTCTGAGTTCATAAAGTGAAACACGATGAATTTACCGGAAGGCTTGAGCGCCCGCGCTAGATTTCTTACTGCACGCGGCTTATCGTCGAAATGCGGAAACACGTTGTGGCAGATGACCAAATCAAAGCCGTTCTCCTCGAACGAAAAGTCTTCCACCGAAGAACAGACAACCTTTACGTTCTGAAAAGGCCAGATCTTTCGGGTACAATCGTGAATCATACCAGGGCTCAAATCCATGGAAAGAATACACCCGTGAGGTCCCACGGATTTTGAGAGTATCTCCGTTAATCGGCCGGTTCCACAGCCGGGCTCGACAACCTTGTGGCCGTAAGTTATGCCGGAAAGATCAAGCATGCTTTGAACCTTTGCCGTCTCTACGGTGCTGTATTCGGCAGCAGCCCATTCCGCAGCAACCTGTGTGTCGAAAAATGCCGCCTTGGTGTGGTTCAATCTCATTTCTCCAATAAGTCATGTTGTGTCTTGTAAGATAAGACCCGGATAACGCAAAAACCGTGAGTCATGATCAGTGCTAGAACTCAACCTGTAAAGCGACCTCACCGCCTACGATCGGATCAATTACTCTGTCTGGATTTGTGCCAAATGGATAATACGGAGTGGTATTAATGTTGGTCCTGGTCTCCCTATTCCATGCCTGAACACCCCGGTCTACACACGCGTAGTTGAACCATTTCCCCGGGTGCCAGTAGGCCAGTAGTCCTCTTAATTTGTATCTTTCTAGAATCATCCATTCAAGGCCTGCGGTTACTTCCCACCCTAAGCCACGATCAGGGGTGTTTGGAGCTCCGTCATTGTTTTGATAGCTCACATAAGGAGTCGACCTGATAAAATTTGCAATACCATCTGCTGCAGCGTTGACCACTGATGTAACAGTTGGATTAAGAGCAGGTCTCAAGTATCCCCAACTGTAGCCATTTGATGATCGTTGGGCCCATAGGAATGTGCCGAACAGGTTGAGGTTTGCTGCTACTGCATAGTCCAAACGAGTCGCCAGGACCTCCGCAGCATTTATGTAGCCGTTCCTTGCCGTGTCATATGCGTTCACCCCAGACCCATAAATGTATCCAAGGAGGTAAGAGTATGGCCTAAATACGCCGTAACAGGCTTGCCCGGGTGCCTGAAAGTACGGCTGGTTGTCGTATAAATATCCTCCCCTTCGATCGGGTCCCGGAAGGTAGGCATACAAAAATGACACTTTAGTTGGTCCAACGAGAGCCCCAAATTCGAACATTCGACGCCAGGACTCTATCATGAAGCGAAGACCCTTGCGATTAATGCTCGTCGGACCCAAAAGAGGTTCCGATAAACTCTTTACGACCTCGTCAGTCTCGTACCAGAATGCCCATTCTGTATTGAAGAAGAATCTGCCATCAAAGTACTTGAGATAAATCGTTCCATGATACTGGTCCAAATCGTAAGGATTAAATCTGTTTTTACCCTCGGGTCCATCCAAAAAAGACCAAGCTGGGGGGGTGGTAAGGGTTAAAGAGGCTTGCGTGTTTGTGGCGGCTCTCGCCTCAGTCCCAGCGTGCCAACCTTGCCAGGCGAAGAAGAATCCGGCGTCAATTGGACCAGACTGATAGGTCATGAAGTATCGTAAAGCAAGTGACATTATGCCGCTTCTATCATACAAATTGTAGTAGGGAAAATTAGGGGTAAGGACAAGATTTGGATTATCACCAACTTTTCTGGCTGAGATTTGAGAATTCGGCGGCTCGGGCCAGAAAGGCCTGACTGCAAAGCTTATCCGAAAAGGACCATGCGGTGCCACTAAGGCCACACCTTCAGTGGTGTTATTATATTCTCCATTATATTGTAGACCAAGACCAAAGGCCTCTGGTCTCTTGCCCACTACAATTATCCCAAGAGGTGTTTGCGCGTCCACCCACCACATGGTCCATTGACCGTCAGACGTAGCGACATCCACTCCTGGTCTCGTATTCGTAATGTAATCGGAGGCTATTGGATCACCGTAATTGCCGAGTCGATATTTGCCTCTGAACCTGATAGCATTATTAAGTTTAAATTCAGGCCATAGTTCCAAATACTGGTAGTGACGGCCTGCGTTGGAACCTGAAACAAGGTCGTTTACCTGAAACCCGAACCAACCATTTTTATTCGTGTAAGAGCCTCCAGGAAAAAAACTCGATCCAGTGGAATTATCCACATTGTATTTACCGAAAAAACCACTTGATCCCATTTGGCTATATTGTTCAAAAATGTAGTTGAAACTACCCTCCAGCTTGAATTCCCATGCGCTGGAACTGGGAACCCCTACTGATAACAAAAATAAGAGCACAAAGCAGAAAACAAGAGAACGTCTCGGCCGTAAAATGATAGCCTCGAGAATCCTACAGGTTTCCCAATTTTGAATCGGTAAGATATTTCTGAGAGAGAGCCGGTATGCAGCCAAGAGGTAATGAACAGTAAACATGCTTCCACCCTCCGATACTATCAAGTGCTTCCCATTCGTCCTGGCCTCATTCCCAAGTCGTTTCGGGAACTGAGGCCTGTTTGACAAAGCCAGATCACTAAAGTGATAAACGTGCTACGATGTGTGACGAATCACCATAATGTGCCACGTCATGCAGTGTCAAGTTTTTTCTCGTACTACGTGGAAGAATGTGAGCAAGGAGGGAAATCCGTTTATTTGATCGCGAAAACGATTCACGCAGAGGGTGTCAATAGGTTCATGTCGGGTCTGGGGATTCTCCGCAACTTTTTCGGAGAATCCCAAAGAGTCGGTAGTTCACCTTTTGAAGTCGGCTACACGGCCAAGGGGTCCGAAATCCTTCTCCATTTGTTGGTACAGGGGTTTCCCGTAAAAAAATTTGTAGATCTCGTCTGCCGTTGTTCCCGGCTCGATGTCTGCAAACCGATCCGGGTAGAGAATCTTACCAGCGGCATAGGCATCCGCCATTGCGGTACTAACGTTGGTAACGTAATAATTGAATGGATAGATCACGTACACCCTTTTTTCACTAAACGCCTTGAGCCCGTGATAGAACTCCGGTTTCTTTTCGTAGTCTTGCTCAACCAGTCTCAGGCCGCCGCCGTCAATGAAGATGATATCGGGATTCCACTCCAGGAGCTTTTCCTTGTCAATGAACAGGTGGTCTTTGGGAGCAATGGTCTTGGCAACATTCTTAGCTCTGACCCATTCCAGTGGGGTGAAGCCGGCGTCCGTGCTCTCAATTCCCTGGACGCCTTTGTACCCGACCGACCCTACATAGACAGTTGGTTTTTGGTCGTCAGGAATTGCCTGAGTTCTGGTCAGCAGGTCTTTCCGAGCGTTTTCAATATACTCGATGACAGCCTCTGCTCTCTGTTCAGCGTTGAGAATCTTTCCCGCCACGCGCAGGGAGGCGAAAAAAAGCTCGTCGAAAGACGCAAATCTGCCATGGGTAAGAATGACGACAGGAATGCCCAGTTTCTTTTGAAGCGCATCTGCGTTGGAAGGCTCCATGTAGGAAATGAATATGACATCGGGTTTGACCTTGAGAACCGCTTCCAGATCCGGTTCTTTGTTGATGCTCCCCGGACCTCCCGGTCCGATCGCCGGAAGTTTAGCCAGCTCGGGATGGGCCAATATGTAAGGTCTGGCCGTAGGTCTCGTTTTCTCGAAATCCTCAACGCCCACAACTCTTCCCGCCGCGCCAAGATACACGATGAGCCTAAGTGTCCCCGAACTAAGGCAAATTATTCTTTGTGGATTTGAAGGCACTTCGACCATCCGCTTGCCCATATCGGTCACGGTGATTCTCTCTGCGGCAAAAACAGCGCAGGTTGCTAACAAACAAAGGACGAAAGCCCATAGAACCAGCAACGTATAGCCTCTCTTCACGCACAACCTCCTTCTTCTGCCGCAGGTCTGCAGCAGTGAACCGGAATGATCACCGGGTACCCCTCAACCGTTCTCAAGATGCTGTGAACGCCGTACACATCCTCAATGACTTCCGGGGTCAAAGCCTCCTTGAGGCCCATGGCATGGACTAATCCGTCTTTGAGGATGAGAAAAAGGTCCACAAACCTTAAAGCCAGGTTGAGATCGTGAATTGCTACCACCGCTGAGACACCTTCAGTCCTCACGACGTTCACTACAAGGTTCATGACCTCCAATTGATTTCTCAAATCCAGACTGCTCGTGGGCTCGTCCAACAACAGCACTTTCGGCTCCTGCGCCAGCGCCCGTGCAATGATTACCTTTTGGGCCTCTCCGCCGCTGAGGGTGGAGAGGGGTCGTAGAGCGTATTCTTCGAGGCCCATCAGTTTGAGGAGCTTCTCTACAACACGCAAGTCTCTGTCGGCTGCAGCCCATTTGATGTGAGGCTTGCGTCCAAGGAGGACCGCATCGAAGACGGTGACCTGGTCTTCACTGTAGTACCTCTGTGGGACGTATCCGATACGCCGTGCGATTGCATCGCCGCGTAGCTGGTGCAAACCCGTACCGTTCAACAACACCGATCCGCCGACGGGTCGTAACACCCTGTTAATACACTTCAATAATGTTGACTTACCCGCTCCGTTTATACCAAGGACCCCCAGGATTTGACTAGGCTGCAGTTCAAAGGTCACATCCCGAAGCACAGAACGGCTATTATATCGAAAGCTGATTTGGTTAACCGAGAGAATCATCGAGCCTGCCCCTTTACGAGGAGATAAAGAAATAGAGGGGCGCCCATAAACGAAGTGAGAACCCCGACAGGAAGAGTGCCAGAACCTACGAGAGTCCTGCTCACCGTGTCGGCAATCAGCAACAAGAGCGATCCGATGATGCAGCTATGGGGTATGAGAAACCTGTGATCGCCTCCAACCAGCCGCCTGCCGATGTGGGGCGCCAGTAATCCCAGGAAGGCAATCACGCCGAGAAACGCCGTAACAAGAGCTGCAATGAGAGCGGTTAAGAACATGCCCACGAGTCGGCTTCTGTCCACATCCACTCCCAGGCTCCGAGCAACGTCCTCCCCTGCAGAAAGTGCGTTCAGATCCCACCTCTTCAGCACAAAATAGGTTGTGACCATGAGAGTTGCCGTTGTCATAACTCCTATCTCACGCCAATTGGAGCGACTGACGTCTCCAAAAGTCCAAAAGACGACCGAGGCTATCTCGACCTCTGTGGCGAAATACTGCACCAGGATTGTGCCGGAAACAAACAAGGACGAGAGAGCAACACCAGCGAGGATGATAGATTCGGCAGCCATTTTCTTGAGGCGAGCGAGTGCCAGAATGATTACTGTACCGAGAAGAGCCCCCAGAAAAGCGCAGATGGTGACCGAATAGATGTTCCGAATGGTCATCGGCCCCGCTGCGCTTGTGGTTTGAACGGTACCCACCTGAATCGCACTGGTCTCGGCTCCCCCAGCTCCCAGCGTCACGATTGCGAAAGCTGCCCCGAAAGCCGCTCCTTGACTGATGCCAAGAGTAAATGGGGATGCAAGGGGATTCTTAAGCAAACACTGCATTACCGCTCCTGACAACCCTAAGCACCATCCTGCTACGATTGCGGCCACTATGCGAGGCATTCTTATATTCCAGATGACAATGCCTGCCGATCCATCCATTTGACCAAGAAGGGTTGCGACGACCTTGGAAGGAGACATGTCGAACGAGCCCCGAGCCAGGGAGAAAACACTGAGGGAAACAACAGCACAGAGAAAAAAACCGAAAAGCCAAAGCTTTTTTCTCACGGATTCAGTGTAGGCTTTTATCGAGGAAGCCTGCTCCATGCAACCGCACCTCAACATGTTTGTCTCAAGCGATCCAAGACACCGGAGCGAAGTCAAACACTCCGCCGGGTCGAGCCTCTTGATACAGCTCAAATCGTTGTGCTACGATAACAGGGAAGGTAGTACGTAGTCAACCCCATTACCATGATCCCTCAAGAAAAGAAAAAACCGCCCCAAGGGCCACTGGGGAGAGATTCAGCGGCTACGGCAACAAGGAGAAATGTGATACCGACGGCAGGATTACTAGCCCCTGAAGTCGATGAGTTCGTTGTCTCAGGCATTGACGAGAAACCCTCCGTGCTGATCAAAGCTCTAGGGATGGCGGGCTGTTACGCGTGGATGGAATGTAAACTGCACAGGTTGTTTGAAGAAGAGGATTATGTCCTCATCGTGAGACAGGTTCTCCGGCTGGAAATCTCGGATGAAGTCTTGGCGTCTGGTGGAAAACTCGATTTGACGACGGCTAAGCCACTCATGATGACAGGTTTGGGAAAAGGAATGAATTTCTGCACTCTTCAGGGGTTCTTGGCGCCCCCGCGAATTTCAAGCCGTGAATATTGTCTACGGGAATGAGAATCTCCCCAGAGGCCCTCATGGTCGTTCCACATCAGTGGGAATGGGAATCCAGACCGGGAATGTCGAATGTTTCCGGGGCTAATTCATCCTGTGAGTTATCTTTGGACCTGAACACGAAACCAAATTCGTCGGCCTTTTCAATGTAAGAGCCATCCGTAAGTCTTATCTGCCCGATAATATTAATTCGAATGGCAGAGGTCCCTTCAACCGGGCACTTCGACTCACACCAACCACACCCGGTACATCTGTTGGCAATCACAAATGGCGCAGCGTTCCGGCGTCCTGCCACAGACTGAAAGGAAATTGCATTGTAAGGGCACACCTCATCACAGACCAGGCATTTCTTGTCCTGTTCCCATACGAGACAGTTTTCACGTGCAATCCAGGCAGTACCCACCTTGGCATGATTTTTTTCAATCAGGCTTATGTCACGAATAGCACCAGTTGGACAAACCTTGCCGCAGGCATTGCAATCTACTGCACAGGCAGCCAGGCGAGGCAACATTACCGGGGTAAATAATCCTTCAAGCCCTGCTTTGAGCCAGACGGGCTGCAGCGTGTTTGTCGCACACGCTCTCATACACTCTCCGCAACGCACACATTTGGTCAAAAACTCAGGCTCCGGCAGAGCGCCCGGCGGCCGGATCAGTTCACCGTCTGTGAATGCTCTTTCCTTGTCCAGCGGCCGTGGCTGGTTAATGGATGTCTTCAACAATCCCGCAGTGATTAGGCCGGAAAAAAAGGACCATAGGATTCCCCGTCTTGTTGGATCGTAGGCTGATGAAAACAGTGAATCAGCCTTGCCGCTTGCTGGGAAAGAGAT
>Ga0194044_10000026_pt1 | contig 52635 bp, 45 predicted proteins | sample JunL4417m_MetaG_FD_155460 | JGI IMG/M metagenome (GOLD analysis project Ga0194044, IMG submission 155460) | Anoxic zone freshwater microbial communities from boreal shield lake in IISD Experimental Lakes Area, Ontario, Canada - Jun2016-L442-17m | ecosystem: Environmental > Aquatic > Freshwater...
AATCTTCCCGGCATCCAGGGCATCGGCTTTGCACTCCGGATTCCACCCGATCGTCTGGCCCACCACGTCAAGGATATCCGAAGCGAAGGCTTTCCGAATTATGATGTAAGACCGGAAGGCGACCGGGATGTTTACTCTTCAATCATCTATCTCGAGCCTTTTTTAGGACGGAACCTACGGGCCTTCGGCTACGACATGCTTTCCGAACCTGTGCGCCGGTTGGCTATGGAACGTGCTAGGGACCAGAATGAAGCAGCTCTCTCAGGAAAAGTAGTCCTGGTCCAGGAGACAGACAAGGACATCCAGGCGGGCACATTGATGTACGTCCCGGTTTACCGCAAGGGAATGCCCACACAGACCGTTGAACAGCGACGAGAAGCCCTCTTTGGGTGGGTTTACAGTCCCTACCGGATGACCGACCTGATGCGCGGCATTCTGGGGGGCTGGGATTCACAGGAAGGTTTGAGGATTCGATTACAGGTCTACGACGGCACGCTGTTATTTTCTGATGCCATCCTCTACGACAGTCAGACTCCCAAGGACAAGGATACTGGGCCTGCGCCGCAGTTTAACAAAGAAGTACAGGTCACTTTCAACGGTAGCCCATGGACCCTGAGATTCACCCAGGTGGGCAGCCGGGTATTCTCTGTGAGTTATGCCAAAGTCTGGCTAACTCTTGCCGCTGGGGTGATAATCAGTCTCCTGCTGTTCGGACTTACGCTCTCCCTGCTTAACACCCGTTTCATTGCCGGGCAGAGGGCCAAGCGATTGACCACGGAACTGAGGGCTAGTAATAAGCTCTTAAATGCGCTCACCATTGCTCAAAATAGGTATTTTTTGGACCCCAACCCTCGTGAACTTTTCGAGGAGCTTCTGAACGCTCTCTTGGAACTTGCTCAAAGTGAGTATGGCTTCATCGGAGAGGTTATGAGAGATCAAGATAATCAGCCCTATCTTAAAACTTTCGCTATTACAAATATTGCATGGAATGATACGACACGCGCTTTTTACGAAAAATACTCGGATGAAGGTCTTGAATTTCACAACTTAAATACTCTTTTTGGGAGTGTAATTACCACAGAGAAGCCGGTAATTTCGAACGATCCGAAGAACGATGCTCGAAGCGGTGGCCTTCCAGATGGACATCCTGCTTTACGTTCCTTCCTGGGACTACCTTTCCATGCGGCTGACGTATTCGTTGGAATGATAGGGATCGCCAACAGATCAAGTGGGTTTGACCAGGGTCTGGTAGATTTCTTGGAGCCTTTCTTGGCAACATCTGCCGGTATTATACAAGCATACAAAAATGACAGACGTCGAAAAAATGCTGAACAGGAGCTTGTTCGAAGTGAACAGAGAATCAGGTCAATTGTCGAGAACGTCGTTGACGCGATTATAACTATTAACAGTCGGGGAATAGTCCACACTTTCAACCCGGCGGCAGAGAGAATTTTCGGATATACTGCGGGTGAAGTGATTGAAAAAAACGTGAAAGATATAATTCCAGAGCCACACAGCGACCTCCATGATGGATATATTCAAAGATATTTGGAAACTGGGGAACACCGAATAATTGGGAAGACTCGAGAAATATCGGGAAAGAAGAAAGACAACATGATCTTTCCTATGGAGCTTTCTGTCAGCGAAATGAGAATGGGTAGCGAAATTGAGTTTATAGGTATCGCCCGAGATATCACAGAGAGAAAACTTATAGAATCAGAACTTGTAACTGCTCGCGAAGAGGCAGAAAGAGCCAATCGCGCCAAGAGTGATTTCCTGGCCGTAATGAGTCATGAAATCCGGACGCCTATGAATGGTATACTCGGCATGACTCACGTCGTTCTCGATAGCGAACTGACTCAGGAGCAGCGAGAACAATTAAATCTGGTTAATTATTCCGCAGAATCATTGCTCTCATTGATCAATGACATTCTCGATTTTTCTAAAATAGAAGCTGGAAAGCTGGACCTTGATTACAGCGATTTTCGAATCAGGGACCGTATTGACGAAATAATTCAATCTTTATCCGTTAGAACTCACGAAAAGAATGTGAGCCTGATTCTTGAGGTTGCCGAGGAAGTTCCGGAAGTTGTATCTGGTGACTTGGGACGTCTTCGTCAGATTATAGTGAATTTGGTTGGAAACTCTATCAAATTTACGGAAGCAGGCAAAATCTCATTAAAGATTGGTGTCGTATCCCAAAAACAAGAAGAGGTTGATCTTAAATTTGAGGTTACCGACACAGGGATCGGCATATCCCATGAAACCCAAAAAACGATATTCAACCCGTTCACACAGGCGGATTCGTCCACGACACGCAAGTATGGCGGTACCGGCCTGGGGCTGGCGATTACCACTCCGCTTATTGAGATGATGAATGGCAAAATATGGGTCGAGAGCGAACTTGGAAAAGGTAGCGTTTTTCATTTTACGTGCAAGCTTGGTGTTAGACACGGTTTACCTGAGATGGACGGCAAAAAGGATTTGGCTGTTGTCCGAGATAGAAAAATCTTAGTCGTCGATGACAATGACGTTAACAGGAAAATTCTGAAAAAAACCCTTGAAAAATTCGGAATGAAACCGCTTATGGCCGGGTCAGCCGCAGAGGCTGTCGAGATTCTAAATTCCTACAGCCTAAATGATGACCGTATCGCAATAGCTTTGGTAGACGTCATGATGCCGGAAATTGACGGTTTCAAATTCACCGAAATGATGCGTAGTGACCCCAACCATTCAAAATTGAAGATAATAATCATGTCTTCAGTGAATCCGATAGATGACTGCGAGAGATGCGCCGAATTAGGAGTCAAAGCGTATTTATGCAAGCCGCTTAGTTACAGAGACCTTCTCCATACAATTTCAGTAACACTGTCTCCTTCGGACTCGGGTATCAAATCTGCAAGCCATCCCCTTGAAGGAAAAGAACCGCCACGTCTGAAACCTTTGAGGATACTCTTGGTAGAAGATCACGTGGTCAATCAAAAAATGGCCACATTGATGCTTGAGAAAAAAGGACACTCGGTCGTTATTGCTAACAACGGCTTAGATGCTGTTGAAAAACATAAATCCCGAGATTTTGATCTCATACTGATGGATGTGCAAATGCCGGAGATGGATGGTCTCGAAGCTACGAGAATTATCAGGGAATCTGAGCAGGAGACCGGCAAGCGAATCCCCATTATAGCTATGACCGCTCGTGCTTTTAAGAGGGACGAGGAGGTCTGCCTCGAAGCGGGTATGGACGCTTATGTTTCCAAACCCATATCAACTTCACATCTCTTTGAAACCATACAAGGACTTGTTTCAAACAGCTAAGCAAACTAAATGTATATGACGTTGTCTTTATAGCAGTTCTCAAAATTCTTTACCGAGCCTAATTCCCTAAGAAAGTGCTCCATTTCGCTAAGGCTAGTTCAATCGGTGTCCAGATTTGACATGACATTCAGTCATGCGTCTGTTAGGATTACATCAGATGCTGAGCATCTACCTATTTTTTTGTAGAAACAGACTTAAGTATATTCTTGCGCGAATCAGTAGTGATTCGTTATTATAAAATGTGACTTGTTTGTGAAAGGGCGTTTCGGTAACCATCTAATGTCATTTGTTATTTTAACCACCACAGAGTCTGAAAATCCTTTTGTCGATGGTTCGATTCCGTCCCTCGGCACCAGAGAAATTAAGCCATTCCAATTACTTATCCAGTGGTGATATGGAGTGGCTTTTTCTTTAGAATGGTTATACAATTCAGTTTCAGGAGATGTCTGTATGGAGATTCTGAAGAGAAATGATGTGACCGTCATAACCATGGATGACAGGTTCGATGATGCCGTAGCCCGGACGCTGAAGGGCATGGTCCAGAACATGTCTGAACAGACTACGATCAAGTTGGTTATAGATTTGTCCAAGACCAATTTTATCGACAGTACTGCCAACGGTGCTCTCGTGTCCTCATGGAGGTCTGTAAAAAAGAATAATGGCGACATGAAAATAGCCGGCCCCTCAAGTCATTTGAAATCACTATTTCGGCTTACCAGGTTAAACACAGTTGTTGAAATTTTCGACGATGTGGAGGCTGCTCTTAAATCCTTCTCAAATTGAATGAGTTCCAGAATTAGATTTTGTGTTCCAACAGCATGATATCAGGTTTCTTTTCTCCATGACTCAATCAATGGAAAACGAACTGACTGTGAGGATCGAGGCCCCAGCAGAAACCATAATGGTAACGCCGCTCGATTTGTTTGTAAGAGACCTGATACAACAGTTTCCTGCATTTTCTAAGTCCGAAGGACTTGTTGACATGCTGGAACTGGCTTTCCATGAAGCCTTCACAAATATTGGCAATCACGCATACAGGTCCGAACTCAAGGGTCGAGTCACAGTCCAAATCAGGGTGAGCTTGCAGCAATTGGAATTTCGTTTCGAGGACAACGGAGAAAGCTTTGACCCAGAGAAAGTCCCGACCCCAAATTTTGAAGGCCCCTGCGAAGAAGGACTCGGAATTTGGCTTATTCGGCAGATCATGGATAAATACCTCTATCATTCCGAAAATGGTTCCAAAAACGTTCTTCGCCTTATTAAAGACATTCCCGGTTCGATACCTGACGGCATATTGAGTCGTGATCATGGGACAAAATAAAAAAACTCCTCTTTTGAATCAACAAAGTGTTATAATGTCTTGGGTGTATGACAAGCGATGCCGATTTTCTCTAAATTGATTCTCCACTTCGGCGTACGATCGGCAAGGACTTCTCATCCAGGCGCGGCAAGAAATTGAATACGCCGCACAGTTCAGATTAAAGGCGGAGGCCAGACAGTCGTGAGACAAAAACGTACGATTAAAGCGAAAGAAATAGTTTCCGACATTCGTTCCGGGATGATTAACCGACAATTGATGGACAAATATGATGTCTCTCTGGCTAAATTGCAGAATATATTTAGGATGCTGCTGGACGCCCATGCCTTAGAGCAGCGTGAACTGGAACCGCTCTTGTCCATCCCCCATGAAAGATTGGATATAGGAAAGCGGCGGCGATTAGAGAGGAACTATGTTTTCGTTCGACTTCCCATATATGACTTAGAAAATCTGGTCAACGGAGGGGAAGTTGTCGATATCACCGAGACGGGTTTTCAAGTGACCGGCATAGCTACGAAGGCCGGCGAAATCAAGGAATTCCTGATACAGGCAGATTATTTTGCCGACATATATCCGTTTACTTTCGAATCGCAATGCCAGTGGGCGTCAAGGAATGAAGACGGACAGTTGGTTGCGGGTTTTAAAATTACAAGTATCTCGGAAGGGGCATTGGAAGAACTAAGAAAATTGAACAGTATGCTAACTCTCAGCCCGTGATGTCAGATCCTATGAACCAGTATAAGCCATTAAGTTGTTTTGCCGGCAGACTTGGCCTTCAATCACCCCTTCGGAAAGTCACCCGATTCCAATGAGGTGGGCGATAACATTTTATCAACAGTTCTTTATAACTAGAGACCCTATCCAAGCGGTCTTTCCATCAGGTCACACAATTTCCTGTATTTACCTTTAACCTTGATCACCATAAGAGACCGTCATGCAAACCCTCAAGGAACTGCTTTACTCAATCAGCGCGACCAACATTGTGGACATTTCTATAATGGCTTGCCTGATCTATTTCGTCCTGGCCTGGTTCCGGGGGACCCGAGCTTTTCAAATTTTGGCCACGCTGCTTGGGATAGGTCTGTTTTACTTTATCGCATCCTGGTTGGGTTTGATATTGACCTCGGTCCTTTTCCAATATCTGTGGGCTGCCATTATTGTCGTGGTAGTGATCGTATTCCAGCCAGAGATAAGAGAAATGCTCGACCGGGCTTCACCCATTAGGTACTTGAGTCAATCTCAAGGCAATGACTTCGACCCGGACATAATCGAGGAGACGGTTCGAGCGGTGAGTGATCTTGCTCGCTTGCGAATTGGTGCTCTGATTGTGTTCCAGAGACTGAACAAACTTGATAATTTAATTCTCAAGGGAAAGCTCCTGGACAGTCTATACTCCGCCGAAGCGTTAATCATGATTTTCCAAAAGACCTCGCCTCTCCACGATGGGGCCATATTAGTCCGAAAAGACCGTATAAAAGCTGCCAGTTGTATTCTCCCCCTTTCCAGGAATGAGGATTTGAGCACTCGCTACGGCACCCGTCACAGAGCTGCCTTCGGACTCACTGAGAGATCCGACGCACTTTGCGTAGCAGTATCGGAGGAACGGGGCGAGGTTTCGCTGATCGAGTCAGGAGAGCTTACGATTTACAAAAAGAAGGGGGATTTTCGACAGGCATTGGAGCGTGGGCTGATCCACGGAAAGACGGCCCCGCAAGGGAACTATACGAACATTGCTTCTCTGTTCAGATCTAATTGGCGCCTGAAGATTTTTTCGTTTGCCACTTCGATCCTACTCTGGTTTGTCATCGTAGGGCCTCAAAGCTCCGAACTTGGAATGTCCGTGCCGATTCAGTACACTAATTTGCCGGTCGGTATGGAAATTACCGGCAAGTGGATGGACCGCATTGATGTGAGGCTCCGTGGTCCTGAGTCTGGGTTAGCCAATCTCAAACCCGGTTCCGTACGCGCAGTGATCGACCTGAGCGGCGTAGTGACCGGACTCAATTATTTCAGGATTACGAATAAGAATATACAGGTTCCGCCGGGGATTACCATGTCTCAAATCAGACCTTCGGACCTGAACCTTAGTATAGAGACAGCTCTGGCCAAGAAAATTAACGTGGTGCCGACCTTGTTAGGAGAACTTCCTGAAAATGCCAAGATATCGGTGGCTCCAACGGAAGTGCGAATCCGTGCATTACAGGATGACCTGAAGAAAGTGATTTCCGTCACCACAGACCCCGTCAACATTTCAGAACTTATTGCCAAGGGAAAGTTGATTGTTCCAGTTCTGGTAAAGCCGGAGGGGCTCAAGATAGAATCCATTGATCCGTTACAGGTAACCATTGCCATTAAACCGGAGCAGTCATGAGATCAGACGGGCGCATCAATCAGGATCACCTGTCCAATAATGTGAACCCTCTAAAAGGCTTAATGGTTCTTGCAGCGAATGCTGTTGATGCCTTGACTGTTGCGCTCATTGTACTAAACGATGACCGCGACAAGTTGATAATCATTGGGTTTCACTCCCTGAGTGATCACTTTATTTCCGATGCTGAGTTGCCTTTAACAACCAGCATCCAAGGAAACATATTTCGCAGGGGCGTCCCAGTCCATGAGGCTTGTTTTGAGGGAGATTCTTCAACTCTCGGGATCTATTCCGAGCGAGAGTCGATTATGGCCTATATGGCTGCGCCGGTTGGAACCAGGGGGGTGCTCTGGATCGATACCCGTAAGGCCAAAAGTTTCTCGGATAAACACCTCAAAATTTTATTGGGTCTGGCAAGAACCGCGCAGAATATCCTTGAACTCACCGAACGGGTTTCGGGTCATAAGTGGATTGAAGCTGATCTGAACCTGATCCGAGAGCTGCTGAGTGAAGATTTTGAATCTACCGACTCGTACGCCGACTTCTTTGACATTGCCGTTCGCCTGATAGTGGACAGGATAAAATTAGACGGAGCACTCGTCGCAGTGGTTCTTCCGGAAAAGGGACTGTGCAGGGTACTATCATGCCAGGGGTTCTCACCAATCCTAAAGAAAGGGCGGATCATCAGAATTAAACAAGGATGGATACAGTGGGCACTGGATAAGCAGAACTCGGTCATCATCTCAGGGCTTAGAGGTGAGGAGCGCTCACTGACTATTTTTCACCCTGGGGAAACCATCGGATTCGAGCCCAAGAGCCTCGCGGTGATCCCTTGGTCAGGACTTGATGATTGTGATCATGGGGTTCTTGTTCTGGCGTCACGGAAGCCTAGTCCCCGATTTGAGGAAGGAAGGCAGACATGGCAATTTATCGGACATCTGGCTGGACTTATCCGTACCGTGGCTTACTACAAGAAACTGATCCAAGGAGTGAGAAAGTACGATGGCGAGTCAGGACTGTTAAGCGAAGGATATTTCCGACACCAAACCCGTATTGCCCTCTCAAGGGTCAGGGATCGTAAAAGCAACCTGTTCCTGTTGCTTGTCCTGATTGAGAACATGGATGAATTATACCTCGCACTAGATTACTCTTTAGTCCGCCGTTTCCTGGAGATGTTCGCGGAAAAGCTTCGGATCTTAACCAAGAGAACATGCTTGACTGGAAAATTCATGACTGGGGGCTTCGGGTTGATGGTGGAAAATTTACCGTCAGATGAAATAAGAACTGTGACGAAGAAGGCTGAGACCATACTCGGGACTGGTAGATCTGTTGTAGATGGGAATAACATTCACTACGAGGTCAAGCTGGGTACAGCGCTCTTCCCTGATGAGTGCAGCGACCTCCACGGGTTATGGCGTAAGGCATCGGAAAGCCTGATTAATTATTGAACGAGCCTTACAGATTTATGTTGAACGCAAATTTTTTCGCCGTAAGACAGTTTACCTCACAGCGTTGTCATGCAATAGGCTTTCATGGACATCCAAGACAGACAACTTTTGAATGAAATCCAAACTGATTTTCCCGTAGAACCTCATCCTTACCGGGTGCTCGGGGACAGAATCGGCATGGATGAGGCCGAGGTCCTCACTCGTATTACTAACCTTAGGGAAGAGGGAATCATTAGGCGTATGGGAGCTTCCATCAATTCCAGGCGGATAGGCTTTGTGAGTACGCTGCTGGCCGCTCGGGTCCCTAGAGAGAAATTTGATTCATTCGTTGAGATTGTAAATTCTTGTCCGGGGGTTACTCATAACTACGAACGGAGACACGAATATAATGTCTGGTTCACCCTTATTGCTCAATCTGAAGGTGAAAAGAAAGACATTATCCGTGACCTTACTGTGAGAACAGGCATACGAATACTGGAATTCCCCGCTGAAAAAATTTTCAAGATCAGGGTGGATTTCAGATTTTAGTAATATACCGATGTGCATTCAAGCAAGTAACTTAATTACTCTAGGGCTTCGGCTTATCCCCTTCCCTTCGGACGGCAAGCAGTCTGCCCAGAGTAAAATCTATGAAGAGCAGTTCGATAAAGCCCTTCGGCCATGTAAGAACTGCGAACCAGCGGAGCTGATGCCACCCCTGCGAAGCCGCGTTCAATAGCCTCACTTTGGAACTCCTTAAACTCCTCGGGAGTGACATAACGGAATACAGAGTGATGTTCCATAGATGGCGCCAGGTACTGCCCTAGAGTTAGTAACAGGCAACCGGCTTCCCTAAGGTCATCTAAGACGCTCAAGACCTCCTGTTTGGTCTCCCCCATACCCAGCATCAACCCTGACTTGGTGATTACACGAGGCGCACACGCACCAGAGCGTTTCAAAAGTTCGAGGGATCGTTGGTACTCCGCTTGAGGGCGAACCTGAGCATAGAGCCGGGGACATGTTTCCAAATTGTGGTTTATGACGTCCGGTTGTGATTCCAGGACAGCAGCCAATGCATCCCAATTCCCGCCGAGATCCGAAATGAGAAGTTCCAAGCCTGCGCCGGGGCATTTCTCCCGTATGGCCTTTACTGTACCGACTATGTGTCCCGCGCCGCCATCTGGTAGATCATCGCGTGTCACCATTGTAACCACGAAGAAGCTTAAGCCCATCTGAGCAGCGGTGTCAGCAATTCTCCTGGGTTCGTCAAGGTCTGGGGGACAGACTGGAGAGTTATCCACTGAGCAAAATGTGCAATTCCTAGTACAATTGGGGCCCAGCAACAGAAACGTAGCGGTGCCTCGGCTGAAACACTCCCACCGGTTGGGGCAGTGAGCCTCCGAACATACTGTGTACAGGGCCCTATCTCTTATCATTGACCGCAAGGCGGAACTTCGACCATCCGTGGGAAGCCCGCGTTTTAACCAAAAAGGTTTTCGTGCTGAAACGTCCATATTTAGCAACATCCAACCTAGATGTCGTAGTAGAGTGCGAACTCGTATGGATGCGGTCTCATTCGGATGGGGTTGAGTTCGGCGTTGGTTTTGTACTCGATCCACATTTCGATCGCATCCTGGGTGAACACATCGCCCATGAGAAGGAATTCCTGGTCCGCCTCTAGGGCTTTGAGGGCCTCGCCCAAGCTGCCGGGAGTAGAGGGCACACCCTGAAGTTCTTCGGGTGACAAGGCGTAAATGTCTTTGTCCAAAGGCTCACCAGGGTCAATCTTGTTTTGGATTCCGTCCAGGACTGCCATCAACAGGGCGCTGAAAGCCAGGTATCCGTTACATGACGGGTCTGGGGTCCGGTATTCTATCCTCTTGGTCTTGGGAGAAGCGCTGTACATGGGAATTCGGCAACAGGCAGAACGGTTCCGAGATGAGTAGGCGAGGTTCACCGGAGCTTCGAAACCAGGAACAAGCCTCTTGTAAGAATTCGTGGTGGGGTTGCAAATTCCGCAGAGGGCAGGCGCGTGCTTGAGAATTCCGCCTAGCGCCCACAGAGCCTCCTGAGACAGGCCGGCATATTTATCTCCTGCAAAAAGAGGATTGTCTCCCCTCCAGATGCTTATATGAGTATGCATTCCGGAGCCGTTATCTTCGAATAGGGGCTTGGGCATGAAGGTAACGGTCTTATTGTGACGTTTCGCCACATTTTTTAAGACATATTTGAACCACATGAGCTTGTCGCCCATCTCGACAAGGGGCCTAAACTTCATGTCGATTTCACTCTGGCCCGCGGTTGCAACTTCATGATGCTGGGCCTCAATGGTTATGCCTAGACTTTCCAAGACCAAGACCATCTCGGTCCTGATATCCTGGAGAGAATCGCTGGGAGAGACTGGAAAATAGCCTTCTTTGTGCCTAGGTTTGTAACCGAGATTCGGCTCTTCCTCTCTTGCAGTGTTCCAGCACCCCTCTATAGAATCCACCTGGTGAAAACCGTGATTGGAGCCATAGCTATATCTGACATCGTCAAAAATAAAGAACTCTGCTTCAGGTCCAAAGTAGGCCGTATCACCGATCTTGGTGTACTTCAGGTAAGCCTCTGCTTTATGTGCTATGTTGCGCGGATCTCTTGTGTAACGTTCCCTTGTAAGGGGATCCACGATGTTGCAGATCAGAGACAGAGTCGGATGCTCCATGAATGGATCCATGATCGCCGTATGAGGATCCGGAATCACCAGCATGTCCGACGCATGAATGGGCTGCCAACCTCGGATCGACGATCCATCAAATCCAAACCCTTCTTCAAATGAATCTTCCTCGAGTTCATGAAGAGGCACACTGAAATGCTGCCACATTCCCGGAAAATCCATAAACTTTAAGTCTACCATCACCGCTTGGTTTTTCTTGGCGAATTCGATTACTTCTTTTGGCTCCATGCCTTACTCCTTTTTTCTGAATTTAGATCATACATCAGTGCAACTGCGCACATTGTTTTCCTGATCACTGCAACGGTAAATAAAACAGATCACCGGACCCGGCGTTAGGTAATAATTTCGTCCCCTCCGGAAGCCGCCCCAAAAACTCATCCAGTGATATAGCCTGTTTGAAAGCAAAATGAAATGAATAGGGCGATGGAAGCCAATGTCTTTTCGTACAATAAGCACATCCATCGCCTAGATTGCATCTGCATCCCGTTCACCTGTTCGTATCCTCACAACCGTATCGATTGGCAATACAAAGATCTTGCCATCTCCGATCGTTCCGGTACGGGCAGCCGCGATTACTTTTTCGATGACCTGATCTGTAATTGAAGCAGGGACGACCATCTCGACCTTAATCTTTGGCAAGAAGTCTACCAGGTACTCAGCTCCCCTGTAGATCTCCTTGTGACCTTTTTGCCGTCCGAAGCCTTTGACTTCAGTCACGGTCATACCTTGAACGCCGATTGCGCTCAATGCTTCTTTAACATCATCGAGCTTAAAAGGCTTGATGATTACTTCTATTTTTTTCATTCTGTTCCCTTTCTGCATTATCCGGCACTTATGCTTGACCGTCCAAAAAACATCTTTTGGACGGAACAAGAAACCGTCTTGATTTTTCTCTAATGACAGCCAGCCCTCTTAAAGGTTGTAACCGGTTTCTCCGTGACAAGCGGTGTCAACGCCCGCCATCTCTTCCTCATCCGTTACCCGGAGTCCCATGACGGCCTTGACGATGTAAAGGATTATGAGAGTGACAACGAAAGAGAAAATAATTGTGGTGAGCACGGCTACAATCTGGACCCAGAGCTGTCCTGGGTTTCCAAAGAATAGGCCGTCGGCCGCTGCGGGGTTGATGGCCTTCGAACAGAAGAGACCTGTTGCAATGGCGCCCCAGGCACCTCCTACTCCGTGAACACCGACTACGTCCAATGAGTCATCATACCCCAAACCGCTCTTGGCAAGCACGGCGAGATAGCAAAAAATGCCTGCTCCTATACCGATGAACACTGAAGAGACCGGACCCACGTACCCTGAAGCCGGAGTTATTGCCACAAGGCCTGCCACAGCTCCCGAGGCTACCCCGAGGGTCGTAGGCTTTCCTCTGATGATCCATTCTGCGAATACCCATGCTAATGCCGCTGCTGCAGTAGCCATATGAGTGGCCACAAAGGCCATGGCCGCCCCTTCGTTTGCAGCCAGAGCACTTCCAGCGTTGAAGCCGAACCACCCGAACCAGAGGAGGCCGGCGCCAAGCAAAGTAAGAGTAAGGTTATGAGGAATCATAGGCGTTGTTCCGTAGCCTTTGCGTTTACCTACAACGAGGGCACAGGCCAAAGCAGCTACACCTGCATTCACGTGAACGACGGTTCCACCTGCAAAGTCAAGAGCCCCCATGCCGGCGAGCCATCCTCCCGGCCCCCACACCCAGTGAGCCACGGGGCAATATACAAAGGTAATCCACAAAATCATGAAGAGAATGAAAGAACTGAACTTAATCCTTTCTGCAAAAGCACCTGTGATAAGAGCTGGAGTGATGATAGCAAACATGCACTGGAATATCATGAAGGTTGATCCAGGGATCGTCATGGTCTTCGAGGGATCCGCCAGATCAGGGAATAGGGAGCCTCCGATACCGTTTAACCCGAAGTAAGCTCCACCGCCCAACAGCCCGCTGAATGCATCTGGGGCAAAAACCAGACTGAATCCGTAGAACAGCCAGATCATCGACGCCAGCCCCATGACAAAGAAGCTGTGCATCATTGTTGATAAAACATTCTTAGCCCGGGTCATACCACCATAAAACATTGCCAGACCAGGGGTCATCAAGAGCACCAATGCCGATGATATGAGAACCCACGCATTGTCGGCAGCATTCATTGTACAAACACCTCCGAGATACTTCTGACTAAAGGCTAAGCCATTGTGCCTTTTTTTGCCCGGTGAGCACTCACGATCCAGTGTGACCCGGACAAATGGGTATGTTAAACGGCTGCCTAATTACCTTATCATGCAAAGCAATCCAAATGCCAAAAGTTCAAGGGCATACAACAATAAGTTAACTATTTGATATATTGGATATTTTAGCATGACAAGAAATGAAAGACAATCGACTGTCAAACTCGATGTTACTGTACGGTAGGTTTGATGAAGTACAAGCTACCTTATGGTACGAAACCTTTTCGTATCGATTCCGTGCTTTGTCACGCGCAAACCCATGATTCTTTCAGAAATTCTTAGAGCACGAGCAGCTTTTGCCTTATTCCCGCGAGTCGATTTCAAGGCATCCATGATGATATCACGCTCAATATTTTCGAGGGTGTCATCCAGAGTGCCCCTGTGTTGAGTACCGCTAGCCAGGGGAGTCTGAAGGGTGGGTGGAAGATAGCGGCCGTGGATTACCTGGTCTGAACTCAACAGAACCGCTCTCTCCATGCAATTCTCGAGTTCCCGCACGTTGCCCGGCCAGTGATAGCTCATAAGCATATCAATAGCAGACGTGGAGATCCTTTTTATGTTTTTGTGATTTGCTTTACTGTATTTCTCGACAAAGTAATCAGTCAACAAAGGGATGTCAGTCTTTCGTTCCCGAAGAGGCGGAATATGGATTGGAAAAACGTTGAGCCGGTAATAGAGATCTTGCCTGAAATTAGCTTCTTCGATGAGTTGCTCGAGATTCCGGTTCGTTGCCGTTATCACTCTCACATCCGTTCTCATAGTAGCCGTTCCACCAACCCGTTCAAACTCCCTTTCCTGCAGTATCCGGAGAAATTTGATCTGAGTGGTTGGAGACAAGTCTCCTATCTCGTCCAGGAAGATACTGCCGCCATGAGCCAGTTCAAAACGCCCCTTGCGCATGGCTATGGCACCTGTAAAAGCCCCTTTTTCATGACCAAAAAGTTCACTTTCCACTACGCTTTCCGGCAGAGCCCCGCAGTTCACCTTGATGAATGGTTTCTCGGCCCGAAAGCTATTGAAGTGAATTGCGTGAGCGACAAGTTCTTTGCCGGTACCACTCTCTCCTCTTATGAGAACCGTTGCGTCACTTCTCGTCACTTGGGCGATCAATTCGTAAACATTTTGCATGCCTTTTGAATTGCCCACGATGTTGGACGGTTTAAAACGGTCCTTGAGTTGACTTTGGAGCCTTTTGTTCTCGTCCAAGAGGCGATGTTGTTCCTCTTGAGCGGACTGTCTCAACCGGACCGCCTGCGAGATCATTGAGGCAACGATCGAAAGAAGGCGAACATCTTCGGCAAATGATACTCCTTCTTCAAAAAGTCGATCCGCGCTCAAGGCTCCGATGACCTCGTTTCCCAGCTTGATAGGAACGCAAATAAACGATATGTCCTTTTTTCTGAGACCTTTCCTGGCGCCAGTGCGGTCGAGAAAAAGAGGCTCATCTGAAATGTGAGGCACAACCGCAGGCCGACCAGTTGCAATAACCTTTCCAGTCACACCCTCGCCCGGCCTGTACTTTCCGCGCTCTTTTTGGCTATCAGAAAGGCCGTGAGCCGCCTCGATCAGTATTTCACCCGACTCTCGGTTCAGGAGAGTCAGCGTACCACGCATCATGCCCATGTGCTCAGCCGTTGCTTCCAGCACAGGTCCCACAACGTCGCGTATATCCATGCTGCGATCTAGGCTTTGGCTGATCTTGAAAAGGAGGAGTAGTTCTTGAATCTCACGCTGCACCTTGGGTTGGGTATCACGGCTTGCCATTCAGTCCTCAGCAATAATCTTGAGTATCCGGGGTTGAAATCTAAATCTTACCAAATTGTAGGACTACACGACATTATTGTCAAAGCTATTTACCGGCTCCAAAAGCCACGCGAGCAAAGAACCTCCGCGAAACAAAAACCTCTTCTATCTTCTGTATGCTTAATGTTTTTTCGTGAGGTATCACTTGACCTTTGATCAATTACATTCTAAATAGAAAGGATGACTATTGTTCGTAACAATCCTGCAGCCTACAGGAGTCACTCACCCATATCCACTAACTGGGGCCGAATTTTCAAATCGAGCCTTTTGTGCGCGACTCTTTTGTTGGTTTCCATATCAATCCCGGAGAAAGGCTGGTCTCTAACTCTCTCGCCGGCGCCTATGCAAGAGTACATCTTTCTGGAGGGGAAGAAACACTTCGATACTGAAAACTTGGAGAGTGCCGAGGAGGTGTGGAAGAATATCTTTCGCGATCCCCTTTACGGTCCGGTGGCTTACGTCATTTTGTCAAGAGCATATCGCAAAACCGGCAATCTCGATAAAGCGGAATCGTTTCTCAAGGAGTTTTTGAGAAACTATCCCAATAGTGTGTACCTTGATTTGGTTCGGCTCTCTTTGGTCGAGATCCTCTGCGAGCAAGGAAAGCCTGAAGCGGTGCCTGTGTTGACGTCGATGTTGAAGAAGGCCTCCGAAAAGGACAAGATAAGGCTTACGCTGCGTCTGGCAGCCCTGGAGCGCCATATAGGGAATTACTCAAAAGCCTCGGCTCATTATCGAGATCTCTTTCTGAATTACCCCGCCTCCGTGGAAGGATTACAAGCGGCCGATGATCTGGCATGGATGGTCGTTCATGAAAAGATCGCAAAGCCCACTTTTTCAGAAAACGAGCAACTTTCTCGTGCTGAGCGGCTTTTCGCAATGGGGAGATTCGATCTGGCAGCAAGTGCTTACGAGGCTTTGCTTAAAAGCAGACCATCCGACAAGGGGCTGATGCTCAAGCTGGCGCGTTGTCGTTACAAAGATCGCATGAATCAAAAGGCTATAAACATTCTCAAAGATATCCTCAAGGGGGATGTTCCCGACAATTTGAGGATGGATGCCTACTATCTGCTCAGCCTTGTGTACTGGAGGCTCGACAACTACAAAGAGTTCGAACTCTGTAACACAAAAATATTGGAAAAAGGTTCTTCAAGCCTCAAGAAAAAGGCAATGTTCAACATGGGAGCCCACCACTTTGAAAAAGGCAGATTTCCTGATGCACAGACATATTTTGATCGATTGTCGAAAAGCGGTCCCGATTTCAAAGTAAAGGTCAAATTGAAATGGAAAACCGGCTGGATCAAGTATATGAACCAGCAGTATAAAGAAGCGGCTGATGCGTTTCGTGAAACCAGATCCATGACACCTGGAGGAAAAATAGAAAATGCTGCCAAATATTGGCAGGCACGCTCCCTGATTAACTTGAATCGGTTCAAGGAAGCTGAACCTCTTCTCAAAGACATAGTTAAGAATGATTCGCTGGGATATTACGGATTTGCGGCGGCAGATCGTCTCAAGTCAATAAAATCGTCCCCTGATGAGAAGGATGACTCTAGAAAATGGTTTCCTGACATGAGCCTGAGTTCGGAAGAAAAATCTAATCTCCGGGTCAAGGATGCGATAAAATTGACGGAAAATGGACTCCATGAATTTGCCCTCATTAATCTGGAAACATTGCCCAAATCCCTAAAATCATCCCCTGCAATGGCCTTCCTTGCTGCAAAGGCAGCCTACCGCGCTGAACAATATCGCACTGCCCAGAACATTCTTGCATACGCTTTCGGTTCTTTTATGGAGAATCCTCCCTCTGACGCCCCACCTGAATTCATTGAAATTGCTTTTCCCAGGGTGCATTTCGCAGAAACTACCAGGCATGCAAATAAATACTCTGTGGATCCCCACCTGATTTGGGCTGTCATTCGCCAGGAAAGTCGGTACGATGCTTCAGCGGTTTCTCCTGCCGGGGCTTTGGGATTGATGCAGGTGACCCCGGCAGCAGCGGGAGTTTCGGGTCGAGGCGGCAAAATATCACCGGGCTCAGTGGCAAGCCTACTTGAGCCGAAACAGAACTTGGCCCAGGGAATACGTATTCTGGCCAAAAATTTGAGCACTTTCGGCGGGAAACTCGTGCCGGCAGTCGCTTCATATAACGCTGACATAAGAAAGGTTAGACAGTGGGTTCAGAGAAACGGTAAGATGAAAGAAGATGAATTCGTTGAGACAATACCATTTCTTGAAACCCGAACTTACGTCAAGAAGGTTCTGGCCGGTCATCGAGCGTATAGCATCCTTCACAGGAAAAAGAACTTGGCCGGATTCTGGTAAGACCTTCGAGGGACTTTAGACATATCATGGAAAACTTTCCAATAGATTACGACCAAACAGTTCACGACGCATCTCCTTACCTTCACCTGTTCATAGACAAGGAAGGGCGTTGGTTCCAAAATGGGGCTGAGATAGTCCACACAGGCATTTATCAGCAGTTTAACAGCATGCTGGAAAAAACCTCCGACGGCGGATACCAGGTTAGAATGGGCAGGGAAAAGTGTCGGGTCGAGGTTGAAGACGCACCCTTTGTAGTAACGAGCTTGATTGAAGAAGAAAACAATCGACTGTGCATCCAGCTTAACGACGGGTCCAGCGAGCCTTTCGATCCCCGCCGCTTCTGGATCGGAGAAGAAAATATCCCCTATTGCCGAGTAAAAAATGAGTTATTTCATGCACGTTTCTCACGTCCTGCCTACTATCAACTAGCTCGCCATATTGTATCTGAAAATGATGAATTCTTTTTTGTGTTGGATGGGAAACGTCTGCCTGTGACTCGGTTACAAAGTTGAAATTAGCTAACGGATTTCTTTTCTCACTTTCCGCTACATGGCCAAGTTTTTTCAAATACTTCTAGGGCGAATCTATGATCAGGGTTACCGGTCCGTCATTTACCAACTCAACCTGCATCATAGCCCCGAAAATCCCTTCTTGAACCTCAACTCCCAGGTTGCGAACCTGTGCGATGAAGTCCGTATACAGCTTACAAGCCTCGTCTGGAGAGGCTGCGCCCGAGTACGACGGACGCTTACCCTTGCGGCAGTCTCCGTATAGAGTGAACTGGGACACAATTAACATTTCACCGCCAACCTGGGAGAGACTGAGATTCATCTTTCCTGTATCATCCGAAAAAATCCTCAACCCGGTCACCTTCTCGGCCATCCACCGAACCTGGTCAGGACCATCTCCCTCCCCGGCAGCGAAGAGAACCGCCATACCCTCCCCTATTGTGCCCACTACGTTACCGCCCACAGAAACACTTGCTCTCGAAACTCTCTGGACTACCGCCCTCATTTAGCCTTTCCTCAAAAACTCTTTCCAAAGGAAGCTTCAAGGGATGTCGATCATTGGACGCTGAACGACGCTGGACAATTATCTGTCCGGCAGGATTGAACAACACAAACACATGGATGACCGGTGAAGCATCCCTTTCCTGTGAATGTCCTTACGAGTGGTTTGGCCTATTACCCTATCGGCATCATCCACGATCTCAAGTATTTCGTTGTAGGTGCAATATGTCCCCGGCATGAAAGTGATTCTTCTCATTCATCGGGAGATTTTCGGAAAAGCTTTTCCTCCACAGACTCTACTTTACGCCTGATGGATCCTTCAGCACCTTTCCTATCATCAATTTTAATGTTTGTCGCAACCCGGTCACATTTGGAAGCCATATTTTCGTGACATTTTCGGATCACGTCAAAAACCACATCAGCCGGTCCTTCGATCAATGTTCCCATGGCATGGATTTCAAAATCAAGGCCGCTTTCTTCTATAATCTTGATAGATTCAGCCACATAACTGCTCAATCCGTGGCCTCCCTTGTCCAGGGGGAAAACGCTCAGTTCTGCCAACATGTTCTGTTTCCTTTCAGTTCACAGAGGCTTATGGACGAAAAAGTCAACCAGAGTAACCTTCCATGATTTCTCACAGGTTAACACAGGAAGGTGTACTGCTTCAGACTATCTCAAGCCGTCCCTCGGGATGAGAAGAAACAACTTCACCTATTTGGGCCGCTATCTCAATTTCTTCCCTGTGCAAAGCCTCTTGAAATGCCGCTGCCCGCCCTACATCAATCGCCAGTATCAGGCCGCCTGACGTCTGTGGGTCGAACATCAAGTCTGATATGTCTAAGAAGATTTTTTGATCTATCTCTACCCATGAGCTGAAATACTTTCGGTTGGCGTGCGCCCCACCCGGCACCAGTCCCATTGAAGCTGCCTTTCGAGCGCCTTCCAGAAGCGGAACCGATCCCGATCGAATCCTTATCATGCAATGTGACGACCTTGCCATTTCGACGAGATGGCCGGCCAAGCCGAACCCTGTAACGTCTGTGCACGCTTTTAGACCGAATTTCGATGCAACTTCGGAAGCTTTTTTGTTAAGGGCACACATGGAATTGACCATCGCGTTAACAGCCTCTGCTGAAGCAAGTCCCCCTTTGAGCGCTGTTGCAATTACCCCTGTTCCGATGGCCTTAGTCAAGAAAAGCCGATCACCAGGCTTTAGACCAGAGTTGGTCATGATCCTGTCCGGATGTACCAGACCAGTAATTGAAAGGCCATACTTGGGCTCATCATCTTCCACACTATGTCCCCCGACCAGGGCTACACCCGCCTCTCGCAGGATGTCCAGCCCACCCTCTATAATAGTTCTGAGCACCGAAATGCCGAGCTTTTTTGAAGGAAAACACACAATGTTCAAGGCAGTGAGGGGACGCCCGCCCATGGCGTATACATCGCTCAGGGCATTGGCTGCTGCAGCGCGCCCGAAGACCCGGGGATCATCGACAATGGGCGTAAAAAAGTCCACCGTCTGAACCAAAGCAGTAGTGTCATCCAGCCGATAGACTCCAGCGTCCTCGAAGCCGCCGATCCCGGCAAGCACATTGGAGTTGCTAGGAATGTCGATGCCGCACAATGCCTGGTCCAGGTCCCCCGGACCTAATTTAGCGGCTCAACCGGATGCCCTGGAGAGGCTGGTGAGTTTGATCTTGTCTGCAGTCATGACTCTTTGTTTTTATTGAAGCGTTAATCCTGGCATTGTCTCTAATAGAACGATTGCCAATTTTTTTGTCCGAATGACATAATTTCGTTCACAAGCACTGGCTATATAACGATAATGCTCTACCAGGGCACTAGGACCACCGCCGTTACTTCACCAAGTTAAGCCTTACTGGAGACCTGAGAAGCACATATGATCCGTTCTCAGACTCTCTACGATCAGCGGTCCCCCCGAACTCTTTTATCAGCGCAGCCACTTTCCGGGCATCATCGGGTATCATCCTGACGCAGCCGTGTGACTGGTTACGACCTATACTACGGGGTGAATTAGTCCCATGAAACCTGTATCCGTAATCTTCAAGTTTCACCTGTCCGGCAATCTTGTCTTCCGCGTCAGGGACATCCTTCTTTTGTCTGACGTCACGCTTTTTCAGAAGTGGAGCCATGGTGCCGCCGTAGACACGGCGGCTTGGCTTATCACCGGCAGCCCAGGCACGATCCTTTGGAGGAATCCACCATGGGTCATCGTCATATATGTGCGTCACAAAGTAGACGCCCACGGGTGTAGGAAAGCCAGGCCCTCCAAGGCCTACTCGACATTCGTAGAGTGCTTGTCTCCGGCCCTCCGAGGAGCCGGCGAACAACTTGAAGGTATGTTCGGAATGACTGACCTCGATCTCCAGATACCCTAAGGCACGTTCAAGCGACATGGGAGGTGTCTGTGCGGACTTCACCGTTCCATCGGGCATCAGAGATGCCTGCATACCGCGTCGATTTGATACGTTCGGCTCCCTTGAGACTTGCATCCCATGAAAGGAGAACAGCTCAGGGTCTTCCGGTGAAAGTCCCGGAAAAGGCGTAGCCTGAAGCAAGAGCTTCCCCATGGCTCCTGGGAGAGTCCCCCTTTGCAAAATTTCCTCATGGGATTGACCAAAGAGGCTGCTGGAAACCTTGGTTCCCGAAGCACCCTTCGGAGGTTCTGCCTTTTCCTCTAAGTTCTTGTTGGATGACCGCCCGAGAGTTTTAGCGACCTTGGAAAAGTTGTCCCCCGTTGCAATGATCTTCTTGGGGCCGGGGCTCTTGCCACGACTCTTCTGAGAAGAGTTTCCTGTAGCTCCGACGGGGTCTTTAACGGCATCAGCCGACGATGTGATTGAGTTAAAGGAAAAAAATAAAATCAGGCCAACACCCAATACCTTCGACAGAATAAGGAACATGATTTTCTCTCATCGCCTTCATGCTCGAACTAAAATAGTATGTATATTTAACATTTTATGGCATAGAAATCAATTCAAAAAAAGGGTCTGGGGGGATTTTCAGTCACGGGGCTTTTATTCATACAGGTGAACTCATCCTACTATTTTTTTTGAGTGGACACATAGCGTATCAGCTTTTATTTGCAAGCATTTCAGACATACGATAGTCCTATTGTCGCAGGTCCTGTTATCTCCCGTCACTGAAATTCTTGACACCATTTTGAACGGGTATTAGGATGGAGTTGGCGGTTCTGCTCCAGCCACTGAATCCACAACCGAATGAAGTCTGGAGGTGTCCGGAATTTGGCGCCTCGTGCTCGTGACTAACAATAATACCCGCACAGGGTCATTTCAAACCGGCAATGCCGGAGACCAACGAAAGGTGAAGCAGCCGTGAAAGAGCTAATGTCGGGAAACGAAGCTATAGCGCGTGGGGCGTACGAGTATGGTGTCCGATTGGCCTCGGCTTACCCCGGAACGCCCAGCACAGAGATCCTGGAATGCATAGGGGCCTTATACCCGGAAATCCGTGCAGGTTGGGCCCCGAATGAAAAGGTCGCCTTAGAGGTTGCAGCGGGATCAGCGTACGGAGGTTCAAGGTCCATGGCCATCATGAAGCATGTGGGGCTCAATGTGGCAGCGGATCCTTTTATGACCCTTTCCTACACTGGTGTGAACGGCGGCCTCGTGATTGTCGTATGTGATGACCCGGAGATGCACTCTTCCCAAAACGAGCAGGATACACGTAATTACGCCAAGTTCGGGAAGGTGCCGTGTCTAGAGTCGTCAGATAGCCAAGAAGCCAAGGACATGGTGGGAGAAGCCCTCCTCATAAGCGAAAACTTTGATACACCAGTGATACTGAGAAGTTCAACGCGTATTTCCCACTCCATGTCACTTGTTGAGACCAAAACAAGGTCTGAAGGACCCAAAGAACTCGGCCTGAAAAAGGACCCCATGAAATTCGTGATGCTTCCTGCAATGGCACGCCGCCGCCATCCAATCGTGGAACAAAGGTTGAAGGATGTGGCCGCTTTTGCAGAAACCTTCCCTTTCAATAAGATCATTATGGGCGATACATCTCTAGGAATCATTTCTTCAGGGGTTAATTTTCAGTACGCTCGAGAGGTGGCGCCCTCCGCGTCTTTTCTCAAGTTGGGCATGGTATGGCCTCTTCCTGTAAAGATGATAAAGGATTTTGCCTCCCGAGTGAAGAGGCTCGTAGTCATAGAGGATTTGGATCCGTTTATTGAAGAAGCGGTACGATTGATGGGAATTGCTGTGGAGGGCAAGGAACTTACCGGGATTTGCAGCGAACTTTCCCCTGAAAAGGTGGAGATCGCACTGACCGGAGCCTCTTCTGCCAGGAGCATCGGCCCGATAGACGTGGAATTGCCATTAAGACCTCCCAACATGTGCCCTGGATGCCCACATAGAGCTACGTTCACTGCTTTGAAGAAGAACAAGGTCTACGTGTCCGGTGACATCGGCTGTTACACATTAGGTGCACTGCCTCCGCTTGGAATGCTGGACCATTGCCTGTGCATGGGTGCCGGCATAGGTATCGCCTCCGGGTTGGACAGGTCCCTTGGCGATTTGGCTAAAGGTAAAGCAGTGGCAGTGATAGGCGATTCTACATTCTTTCACTCGGGTATGACGCCGCTCCTGGAGCTAGCCTATAACGGGGGCTCAACCACAGTGGTCATAATGGACAACAGGACAACGGCCATGACCGGAGCACAGAATCACCCGGGCACAGGGTTTACCCTTCGACTGGACCCGACTATTACTGCGGACATCGAGAAGCTGGCCGAATCCTTCGGGTTCAAGAGAATCAGGACAGTGAACCCATACAAGGTAAGGGAACTCGAGAAAATCGTCTCAGAGGAATTGGAAGCCCCTGAGCCTTCTCTGATAATATCTCGCGCGCCCTGTGCTCTTTTGAAGACCGACCGGATCTTGATCGACAAGCCGTACGACATTGACAAAGACGTGTGCAAAGGCTGCAAGAGTTGCATAAATACGGGCTGTCCTGCTTTGGAGTTCGTCAAAATCGAGGAGCCTGCCGAAGGAGAGAAGCGCAAGGGCTTTTCAAAGATCAATCCCGCTCTTTGCGTGGGGTGCGGAACTTGCTACGAGGTTTGCAAGTTTGATGCTGTCAAGGAGGCGTCATGAGCAACGATCGCGTTTACAATGTTCTCATAGTCGGCGTAGGGGGCCAGGGAATCATTCTGGCCAGCGACGTGCTCGGGCTGGTCGCCGCACGCCACGGATATGATGTCAAGAAGAACGAAATTCATGGAATGGCCCAACGGGGCGGTTCGGTTTCCAGCCACGTCCGATTCGGCAAGTTCGTGAGTTCTCCCATTATAAAGATGGGAGAGGCCGACGTGCTTCTCTCATTTGAACAGATCGAGACATTGAGGTATTTTCCCTTCTTGTCGGAAAAGGGAAAAGTGATAGTGAATGATCTGAAAATCCTGCCGCCTGCCGTTTTCACCGGTAAGCAAGACTATCCTGCGGACGTGATCGGAAAGATCAAGAGCAAGGTCCCCGATGCGCTGGTGATGAAAGCAGATGAAATCGCGGCAGGCATGGGCAACCCCAGAGTAGCCAACGTAATATTCTTAGGAGTGCTCTCCAAATACCTCGACATCCCGGCCGAGACTTACGAGGAGGTATTGAAAGAAACCCTCAAGCCCAAGCTGGTGGACATAAACCTGAAAGCGTTCCACAAAGGCCGCTCGCTTGCTGCTTGATCTCCTTGTTGTTGCCGATCGGTAGCGAATGATTTCCTTCATCCGGCAACCCTATGGCAAGTTCGTCGTCCGCGGCGTGGCCAAATCGACGTTCTCCGTAACATGGTATTGACAAAGCCGGGACCTGATCGACAAAGCAACGCCCTATAACATCGGAACAGGAGGTTTCCCCTACCGAATAGAAAATCAGCCGCTCGAAGCGATCATACTGAATAGCATTTACCATGAGGGACATCTGGGCTGAGTTTCCGTGCATTAGCACAATATCAGGGATAAAAGGGTCCTAAGCAGTTGGCGCAAGCATGAACGCCTTGTACTTATCGCGCGGACCATTTTATCCCTTCCGATTTCATGAGTACGCACCTATTTCCATCTTTCTGAAGTGAACCTGCCACTCAAGATTGCAGCGACCAGCGCTTTTTCATCTTCGAGGACATCCTGGAACCGGGTAACGCAAGTGCCTACAGTTCCGGGACTGTGAGCATCACTACCGCCGATTTTTATGAGCCGCATTGACTCGGCCACTCGTCGCGCAAAATCATTTTCCTCGTCAGTCACCATGCTATTGCAGACTTCAAGGCCATGAACATGGGAAAATGTGGGGTTGTCAATCGCGTCTTTGAGATCCATTTTGAGGACTCCGAATCCAAACACCAGAAAACCACGAAAAGGGTGGGCAGCTATTGCCGCGCCGCCCACTGCATCAACATGGGTCTTTAACTCCATCGGAGTCAATATCTCATTGGGTATCTCTTCCAGACCGAAGACCAGTATGTCGCCGCCTGTGGTGGTTATCTCAACCCCTCGAAACACTGGAAGCCCATGTTTCTTGCTAATTGCCTCTACGTCCTCCAGTGGCCAGACAATGTTGTGCTCGGTAATACATACCCCATCCAGACCGGCGTCCTTGGCAGCAATCATGAGTTCGTCGGGCGACATGGAACTGCACGGGGAATATGCTGTCGTGTGAAGGTGAAGATCAAGATACATTTTAAACACTCGGAGGCGTTATTGTAATCTCAGGTAGTCCGCAAGTTCAGGATTCCAACCATAGAATTCGTTGATGAATAGCTTCGCGTCCAGGCCGGGATCTTTCTCTAGAGCAACTCTCAAGTCGCGAGCTACTTCTGCACGAGCAAGAGCCCGACAGCAATCGACCAAGAGGATGGCCATGTGCCGACAGCCGTGACGTCCGAGTTCCTTCTTGATCTTTCCATCCAGATCCCTGTCCAGCTTCCACCCCTCAGCTTTCGCGAATACTTTTTCCGCACGCGTACAGCGGTTGGTAGTGAATCGTTTCATGTGAGTCTGCACCGATTCAATTATTAGTGTGGGCCGATTCACTACTATTTTACATTCCATGGCGTAGAGTTCATCTTCAAGGATACCGCTTGCAACCCTTCTGTCTTTTCCCTGCTTTTGGACGCCCACTGACTTACACCTTGCATATGCCAGCATGTTTCCTCCTCATAAAGTTAACCTCGTACCACACTCAAAGGTCTCCGAATGCTGCGCAACTGTCCTTCATCCTTGGGTTGCCGGCCATCAAGCGAACCATTTCTTCCCCTATGACCCGGTCATTCAAATAAACCTTCGGACCGTCGCTTTCGGACTTAAAGGGTACTCCAGCCATCTCGTTGGCTTTCCTGAGTTCCGGAACGGTTATAGCGTTAATCAGCATCTCCATTGAATCCAGTACCAACTCAGCCAAACGATTAGAACCGTTTTCACCGCCCAGAACGGCCCGCACGATCTTGGTCATTCCAGGGCCGACGCGAACTCCGATCAATTTGTCTGTGGCGGTAGAAAGGTCCTGCACAAGGCCTAGCACGTCACGTTTGACCTCCACCTTGGCCTGCCGAATATCGAGGGCAGGCGATTTCACGTCAAGGACTACCTCAGCGGAGAAAAGATCATCTTCCGAACGTGAGATAACTCGCCATGATCCTTGCTCGATCATCTCCACTGTGGTCAGATTATTCATCTGAAAATCCACTATCAAAACGCCCTCCCTTTCATTCTGGAAACTCTCTCTATTCCAGAACCATCACGAAACCGCATCAGCCGACACGGGTAATTCCAACTACGAGTTACATTTTATAACACAATCCGGATGCCGATGAGGATAAGCACCGTTCCCCCGAATCGTTCAGCCCATTCTCCAAGATGTATACCGGCTTTTCTCCCCAGTCCCGCACCCGCGAGGGTCATAAACAAAGCCGCCAACCCGATAACGAGCGCTGGTTTCCATATGGACACGCCTACCAAACCCAAGGATAGGCCGACAGCGAGAGCGTCGATACTGGTCGCAACGGAGAGGCCTACCAGACTCCATCCCCTCGTAGGATCGTAATTTTGCGTTCGAGTCTCTGGTTGATATGACTGTCGAATCATGTTCACACCAAGCACACAAAGGATACCGCATGCTATCCAGTCGTTCATCCCAAACAGGAAAGCAGACAGGTTTTCTCCTCCGAACCAACCAATCAGTGTCATCATCGACTGAAAGAGCCCGAAGTGCCATGTCAAACGAAAAGTGTGGCGAAATGTGAGACGATCAAGACCCGCAGCCACTGCGGCTGCCACTGCAAACGCGTCTGTGCCCAGTGCTACCGCGGTGCCGAGTAGAGTGGGAGTGTCCAAAACTTAGGGAGTCATCCTTTCCAATCTTCTGTATGATGGGCATCCATTAATGTACAGGTAGTTCATGGCTTGGTCAAATCCTCCAGCGGATATCAAGATTTTTTTGATCCATTATTGTTAGCTAGATTCATGAAAACTGGTATTAGCCTGTTGGAGTAACGTGCATTCGGCGGGCGATGAAAAAATATAATAGTCTACTTACTTGCTACAGAGTTCACAGCTCTCTTCTCAATATTATCGATAATGCACTTGGCCCATGAATCTGTAACCATGTAAATCATCTCCAGGCCCTGGCGGCTGGAAGTGATGATCCCCCTGCTTTTCAGGTGGATTAAATGCTGGGAAACCGTAGCTTGGTGCAACCCCAAACATTCCTGCATATTCTTGACGTTACAACCTCCTACCATGAGAAGGCCATAAACGATCTTCAAGCGAATTGGGTGACCGAGGGCTTTAAAGATCTCTGCTTCACGTGAAAATTCTTTCTTCTTTATCTGCTGAAAAAGTAGTTCATTCTCCTGTTCTTTTTCGTTGGCAAGCTTTGTGGAAGGCTGCATCTGATTTACCTTCAGTCAGAAATCAAGTGTTGTTTTTTGTTTGGGGAGACCGAATACTTTTTTCCCCGTGCCTCGGGGAACACGATTCGGACATTCAGGTGGAAAATCCGAAATGAGGTAAGATCCACTTATTGAGAATGATCCACCCGGCAACAATACCAATCAATAGTAATATTTCCATAAAATCTCTCTCAACTTTCCGTTCAAAGATAGGGAAAGACGTCCGTCAGGCTCATCGTACCGGACCCACGTCTGCTCTCCTGAAATCAACTCGGACACGCCCCAGATCTCCCTTGGCTGTATTGGTAAGCAAACGTTCGAGCCAGACTGGGAGTTCATACTGGGAGTCGCGCATAGTATCCGCGGACTCAATCTTCCCGAGAAAACCGGCAATCAGGTTCTGTACCGGCAATGTGGACCAGTCAACCATCCCCATATGGGATGCAACGACCCTCCCCTCTTTGTCTATTACGTAGGTGGACGGGAATCCTTTTACTTCATAGACTGCTTCATTGGCTTCGTTGAGAACGTAATAACCCATGTGGCGCCCTCTTACAAAATTCTCTATTACTGACCGTCCGCTGTCCGGCTTTGCTCCAAATACCAGTTCCCCTCCGCTCTTCTGACCGTACCCCTTTACCCACGAAGGATTGTCCCAAAAATCAACACACACGACTTTAAGATCTGGCCTATCAATTTGTTTCAGCATTTTTCTCAAGTAGTACTTTTCCTGAACGCAGTAAGGGCAATCTTTTCGCCAAAAATTCAAGAGAACAACATTCCCCTTAAAGTCAGAAAGCTTAAATACGGCACCATCCACACTAACCATTTTTAAGTCATTAGCGACAGGGGGCTGGCTGTAGAATAGAAAATCGGCACTACCCACACCTCCCGCCGCCAGACTTGGTCTTGGCCCAAACAGGATGCATGACGAGATTACAACCAGTATTAGAAAAGATGAAACTTGCCTCATGGTCTCGGACTTCACCAATCTTAACCTTCCTCAATCAAATTATTAATATGTGAATATCCTAATATTACTTTTCTGTCAAGCACCTTCTACGAAAAAAGCGCGGCGTAAAAATACTAATGGTTAAGCCCATTTGCAGAAGTTGATGGCTTCTTGGTACTCTTATTGGAAACAGATCCTGCTGAGTTATTGTCTCTTCGTTTCTTCCGAGGCCTATCAATAGACAAGAAGCTTTCCTGGCCGGAAAGGCGTTCCCGCTCTCCGGTTCCAAAGAGTTCGACTATCCCGTATTCTCCGTCGAAGCCTGCTTTAATAGACACCTCACCATTTCTTACCCTACGTATCGCCTCCACAAAGATTTCTGGGGTATGACACGCAATATGTTCGATCGGGTGGCTCCAGAGAATTGTCAGCTCAGGTCCGAGCCTGCGGAGAAGTTCCATATAGGCGGCTTCAACCCTCTTGGACTGCGGACCAACTCCCAGGACTTGCGCAACGATCTCCATCAGGGGGAGCATCCTCCAAAAGGGAGCAGCACGATTTGGAACTACGCCTGGTTCCCGGTCTGCAAGCTTGTTCACTCGGTTCATAACTCCTACAGTTACAGCTTGTCCGCAAACGGGGCATTTGCCTCCAAACCTATCTGTTTCTGAAGGTTTCAGGCGGAGTGAGCATTTCCTGTGGCCATCTAAATGGTACTTACCCTCCTCAGGAAAGAACTCGATGGTCCCCAGAAACCTGTCGAAGTTTGAAGATCTGGGACTGGCGGGTAAAAGTGATTCCGAGGAGGCATTCTCATCGAATTCCTTCTCTAAGACACTCCCACCTGCACGAATCGCCTCACGAATCGAATCGTACCCAGGCTCGCCCTCGAATATGTTGGCTTCACGGCCCAGCTTTGAAGGTGAGTGAGTGTCGGAATTTGAAATTAAGGTGTATTGATCCAGAGAAGAAACTCTATAATTCATTTCCGGATCCGAAGACAATCCTGTCTCTAGAGCAAAAATATGGGGCGAGAGATCCCGGAAGCACTCTTCTACTGCGTCAAAGCCTGATTTTGAACCGAGTATGGAAAACCATGGAGTCCAAACGTGTGCAGGAATCAGGAAAGAGTCGGCCGAAGTTTCAAGGGCTATTTCCAACAAATCCCTACAGTCTAGTCCAAGAATGGGGCGTCCATCAGACTTGATGTTCCCAATTCGATCCAACCTGGCCCTGAATCGGTCCATGCTATCCAGGTCCGGCATGAATACGAGATTATGAACTTTACGGACTGCACCGTCCCTCTTATAAATTGAACTTATCTCAACGTTGAGGATAAATCTCACATCTTCAGATCTGAAGCCGGCCGGCAAATTGAAGTCTTCAAGACAGAATTCCTTCTTGAGACGAAACAACCCTGTTTCTTCCTCCACGAGCATTTCGTGGATTTCTCGGCTCCACTCCGGATGAGTGAAATCTCCAGTAGCCAGAACATTGATCCCTTTCAGGGCTGCCCATCGTGCAAGTTCGGGAAAATTGCAGTCCGGGGACGTTGCTCTTGAGAATCTCGAATGGATGTGAAGATCTGCAAAATACATCAGCAAGCGGTTTCCTATAATGGGATCGGCAGCACAAAAATTACCGTTTAGGCCGGGATTTCAGCTCATTAATCTTGCCTCTTAAACTATCACCTTTAGACGGGTCTCCAGTCGACTCCAGTGCACTCATATAACTCCTAATGGCTTTATCAGTGTTTCTCGACCACTCCCATGCATGACCGATACGCACATGTATTTGAGATTTCTTTTCACGATCTGTTTCCTTTTCCAAAGACTTTTTATAAAATAAAAGGGCCCTGTCCAGTCGCTTCTTTTCCATCCAGGCATCGCCTATCCCCTTTGCAATATCAGGATTCTTCGGAGAAATTCTGAGAGCCTTTTCAAAGACATGGATTGCCTTATCGGAAAGCCCGACTGCGAGATAGGCCGCACCAAGATTGGTGAGGACACCCACATTTTTGTCATCCAGTTCTGCCGCTCTATTCATGTCCTCAATCGCCGCCTGAATATTTCCACTAGCCCAGAGGATCATTCCCTTGTTGTTCAAGGCATGAGCGTGCGAAGGATTCGTCTCCAAGACTTTGGTGAAATCCTTGATTGCATTTTCTGAGCTGCCGAGCTTCCAAAACGAGATTCCTCTGTTATAATAATAGTCGGCTCGCTCCGGATTCAGTCTGATGGCAACATCAAAAGCTTCGGTCGCTTCTCGGTCCTTCCCCGCCGCAGCGAGGGCGTTCCCCAAATTAAAAAAACCGTCCGGGCATCCTGGATCAAACTTCAAACCTTCCTCACAATCACGGATAGCATCTTCAAATTCTCCCATCAGGATAAAGGTAGCACACCTGTTGATAAGGGTGGAAGGGTCATGTTGTTGAACGTTCAGTGCCCGGCTGTAATCCTCCACGGCCCTATCAAACCTGCGTTTTAAGAAATTTGCGTCTCCCATACCCCTCATCGCTTCAACAGTATCAGGAGCCAAACGCAAAGTAGCTGAAAAAATTTTTAGGGCTTCATCCGGGGAAGCCTCGGCTAAATGCAGTCTGCCGAGCAGCACGCGAGCCTCGATGTTTCGATCGTCTATTGCCAGAAGGGTCTTTAGATCAACAATCGGCTGCGAGGTGGAACCGGTCTTTTCCATGAGGAGCGCACGATTGTAGAGCGCCTCCAGATTCATTTTATCGAGATCCAAAGCCCTATCATAGTCCCTCAGCGCTCGTTGGAAATCGCCTTTCTGCTGGTATGCCAATCCTCTGTTATTGTATGTACCTGCGTTCTCAGGGCTTAGGCTCAAAGATTGATCGTAGTCTATTATGGCCTGATCGTACTCCTTCTTTTTACTGAAAATTACTCCTCGATAGTTGAACACTGCTGAGTTCCGTGGGTCGAGTTCAGCCGCCTTGTTCAAAAGCGCTAAGGCTTGGTCAAGATTTTGCAATTTCTCCGCCTGAAACGCCTGGTCGAAAAAAAACTCTGCCGAATCTGCTTGTACTTCCGGGTTTAACAGGATAATGGCAACGCACATGACTAATAATATCCTATATATACCCATGAATCTGTCCTTTTGCCGAATACGTTCAAAGGATTGACAACCAAGTCCTTCCGGTTAATGCCGGATCCCTAATCTGTTATCACCTGACCGGCCTTGACGATCACCCGAAGAATTGTTAGAACCATGCGTGATCAGGATGCCTTGCCCACACTTTGTTTCCTGGCCTTGTCATTGGGTTGAGGGCTTTAGTGAGCGGGTTTGGTGACTGGAACAATAAAAATTGCCAAATTTGGGGTATCCATAGCTGATGAGAAGATGGATGTCAACTGTCAACAGCTCGATTGAAAAATGGCAAAGGGCAGATTGCAATGATTTTGAGATGACGAATACCTCCGGCCCTCTGTTAAAGTCGAAAGAGAATTGTGAGGTTCGACATTCAAGACCGGCCCACTTTTCTTTCGCCTCCGAAACGTTTTTCTCCTTTAAACCAGACCATTTCATTATAGTATTGGCGATTTGCCTGCTGGTATGGATTCCAACGGTGGTTTCCTCAGACGCTTTTGATGATTTCCCTCCTGCTTGGGAGCCATTGCTTTGGGGAGGAACGATTTCTGTTCCCAGTAGTATGAGCGTTTACACTGAAGTCTTACCCTCGAACAAATCAGGCATTGAAGTGAGCGGAACGCCCCAGACCACGGAAGACAGCCCGCACTTTTCAGATCTTTCCGGGGTAGCTCAAACGTTCGTGCCTGGAACCACCGCAAACCTCGGGCGGACTCTTATTGGATCAGTCGGTCCCTCAATTGTTGCACCTCCTGACCCACCACTATTCCTGAAAACCGAAATAGAGTCTCCAGGCGTTTATTATAGAGGATCTTTTCGGAATATTACTTTAAGAAATATTCCGCCTCTTTACGTAACTCCCGAGCTTCCTGGAGAAGGGGTTTGGGAATGGCGTGGGCTACCTACAGACAATAATGGTAGGCCTCTTGTTTACAGGACAAGTTACCGACCAAGCGAGAAATATCCAAATGCAATAGCTCATATGCTCCTTTTCGATATGAAAAGGTTATCTATGAAGCTTTACGTAGGATCGGCCGAACCTGGAGCCTCCGCAGGTCCCTCCATGATTGAACCCGAAAACAAAAAACAGCTCGTGGCAATTACTAATGCTCTCTGGAAACAGAAACATTCAGGGGAGGCCGGCACGATCACTGCCGGGAATGTTGTCAAACAATTGTTTCCCGGGGTGGCTACTCTGGCAATCTATCAGGATGGGTCGGTAGACATAAAGGAATGGAGCCCGGCGGATACAACACCTTCCCTGGTGCGCGACGCTAAACAGCTACGGCACCTTATTGTAAAGGATGGCAAGGTAGTGAATTGGGTGATGAATGGAGGACAGCCAACCGACTCGGAAATCGGATTGGGCTATCTTTTGTCGGAGTCTGAGCCCATGCCTGGATATCAATACTGGGGAGGCTGGTGGAACCCTTCTTACGAGACCACATCCGGGCCAGACTGGTTCATTGCAACCCGAAGCGCTTTCGGTGTTCGTAGCGACGGCAATTTGGTGTTTGCGATAGGGCACCACATCAGCACCAAGGACCTCGCAAAAGCCTTGGTACTAGCCGGTTGCGATAGGGCCATTCACGGAGATGCGAATCCGCACAACGTGCTCGGCAATCTTTATTTCAGTGATGGCAACGGCAACTTCAAGAAAGTAGAAAAGCTTTCGCCGGATCAGAAGAATTATACGCTCGACCGGTATGTTGACCGAAATTATACGAGTGACTTCTTCGGTTTTTTTTCCAAACTTGATTGACTGGATCGAGGCACCAGCAAACATTCATCGGTCATGCTATCGAAATAAGTATCGATTCTGAATAATTACCGGTAATCAGATTAAATTTTTTCATATTGGTAATGTATAGTTTCAATAATAGCAATAATTTGTTAAATATTTCTTGAGTTAAGGAACATACAGCGTAAGGGTGGATGAAAAAAATAACATTCAATAGAAGACACTGCTTTATACTGCAACCTCATTGGCTATGGGCGTTTGCTGGAATCATGCTATTGGCTTTCTCGTCGACTCCGGAAGCGGCACCTAGATTGGGCGGTTATGGTCGAGCTTCTTACATCCTACCGCAGGACATACAAAAGCAGGGACTGACTTTTGCAGACATTAAGATTCCTCTGGATCGCAGAGAAGTTGCGTTGCGAGTTGTCGATCAGGTGAATTATCTGCTCATGGACCGGAGAGCAGGAATTATGGAGTGTTTAGACCGTATGGCCATTTTCGGGCCTACGATACTCAGCATACTGAAGGATGAGAGAGTCCCTGCGGATCTTTTGTACATTTCTGCTCTCCTTAGCGACCTCCTACCTAATACCCGCACCAAGGCAGGTGGGGTTGGATGGTGGGCTCTGGGGGCTAACAAGGATAAGAAAAATTCTTCCTCTGTACCATGGATTGTGACCAACGACTGGGATGATCGTCGTGACCCTGTGCTATCAACCAGGATTGCCATCAACATTCTCCAAAGGCTTCTTCGTAATACTACAAACAGTGACTGGCTGCTGGCCATAGCTGCATTTGCAGATGGTGCGGATAAGATTGATCCTATTGTGCAAAAAGCTCCCGGCTTTTCTTACTGGGAAATGGTTATGCCACCGTACTCCGACGTTTTGATCCCGAGGGCGGTAGCGCTCAAGATTATCGACACTCACAGGCAATTTTACGGTGTAGATGTCCCTCCATTACCTCCTTTGCCCCACGATTTCCTGGATCGGCTTAAACTAGTCAAGGACTTGCCACTCCATCTGGTCGCAAAATGGTGCCAGACAAATCCTCGGAGCATTTGGGAACTAAACCCCGGGGTAGAACCTTCCACAGGGGTCTTGCCCAAACCTGACTCTAGGAGCCCGTCCGGTTTTCCTTTGAGGGTTCCGAAAGGGATGGGCAACGATGTCCGAAAGCTACTGATACGTGAAGGCTATTTGACAGAATGACTCTGTAGACCAATCCTGTTAAGGGGTTAGGGCGATTCCCTTCCTTATCTTTTTGGCCCTGACCGAAAAAATTCGGACTGGAAAAATTCGAACCTTGCAGGTTAGCGTAGAATCGCATATAATCTTTCACCATTCTTTAGAGTCACCGGGCGAGATCTACACTGGAAATGAAGCAACTTCTTGAAAAGTACCTGAAAATCTACGTCCACGAATCCTCCCGGTTTCTTTGGATTTCCTCAATATTCTTTGTCATCTTTTTCGTCACCGCGATTTTCCGCACTTACGTGGATGCTGCCTTTCTCAAGCGCTACGGTCCGCAATATGTTCCTTGGATGCTTCTCATCAACGCCATCCTCACTTTTTTCGTGTTTGGGATCGTGGATAGACTTGGTAGGCGCTTCGCGGACGTAAATTTGCTGTCCGGGTTCCTTGTTACCTATGGAGTCTCTTCAACCGTCCTTTTTTTTATGGTTAAGGCAGACTTCACCATCGCATTTCCTATACTGTATCAGCTTCTTTACCTTCTTGATGCGATCCTGCTCGTCTATTTGTGGAACATTGCCGGAGACCTTTTCGATGCTCGGCAGGGAAAAAGGATCTTTCCTCTGATTACTGCCGCCCAAGTGCTGGGAACTACACTAGGAAGTTTTGCCACAAAGCCTTTTACCATTGGTTTCGGAAACGATTCGACGCTGCTCCTCTTTGGTGCGGTGTCCCTGTTAACCGCAATCTTCCTTTACCGGACCGGCTCAGACTTGATGAGCAAAGCTGTATCGAAAGTTACCATAGGAAAAGCGGCAACCATACGACTCTCAGAAGTACCAGGCCTAATGGCAGAGTACCCAATGATTCGGTATTTGATCGTAACCGGCCTAGTACCGAACATACTTTTGCCAATATTCTTGTATCAGTTTAGTGTGATAGCCACCCACACCTTCACCACACAGGATTCTCTCATTTCTTTCCTGAGTATTTTCCGCGGCATAACCACTTCTCTGACATTCGTGCTCCTGTTTTTTATGGGTCGACTTTATCAATCTATGGGTTTGGCCAATGCCTCACTGGTTCAACCAATTAATTTTGCAATTCTTTTTGGCTCATTATCTGTATTTTTCAACATTTACGTTGCCTGTTACGGGCAATTTACCACGATTCTCATTCAGAGGGCCATTTCCGGACCTGTCAACAAAGTGTTATTCAGTATCATCCCGTCCGAACTCGTGGCTTGGAGCCGCACCTTTATCCGGGGGACGGTACTCAAAGTCGGCATGCTCACTGGCTCCATAATAATGATTGTTCTGAAACCTGTGGTAAGCGCACAGTATTTATCAATTATAGCTTTGGCTTTGACTGCTTATTGGATCTTTGAGTCACTTATTTTTAGAAAGCTCTACAAGCGCATACTCAAGCAAGTCATAGTTGAAAAACAAATAGATTTCGATCAGATCGAGGCAGTCCGGACCTTCGATAGCGGTGGATCCGCCATGGAACTCGGCCCTGTTGCTGTTGAAGATAGGCCTTATGAGGTTCTTGGAGTTGATAAAACTGTCCAGGCACTCGATCCGGAAGTTGCCCTTAAGCTTCTTACTGATGAGAATCCTCTCTCAAGAGCCGAGGCGGCAGCATCCTTTGTAATTACGAGAGACATTCGTGCGGTAGGAAAACTGGTCCAATGCCTTGAGGACACTGATGAAGACGTGAGAAAAGGGGCTATCGAGGCATTGATGGGCTATCGAGATATTATACTACCGTTCTTGGAAGTCTCGCTTTTGGATGCATCTCCTAGAGCCAAACGAGGTATTCTTGAAGTGATAAGGCTTTCCGGTCTCAAGGAATTTGAGATGATACCTTTTCTGGGCAAAGAGCTGAAGTTAGCTTATTCAAACCTGATAGTGATGCGAGTCCTTGACTCTATTGAAACCTCAATTAGTGTTGAGCTGCTTCGGAAACATATGGAAGAATTGAATGAAGATACCCTGAGCCTGATTTTTCAGGCGTTGTGGGTTTATCATGCTGACATGAGGCTCATGTACCAGGCCCTCAAATCAGAAACCGCCTCTCTTGCCGTTGAACTGGTCGAAAACTCTATTAATAAGGAAATAGTGCCTTATCTTATTCCTTTGATTGAAGACATTCCCTTGGCTGAAAAAATAGAAAAGGGTAAGAAACTTTTCCCTCTTATACGGAACGACACTATGGAACGCGTACTCACTTTTCTGGTGGACGCAGAAGACCCAGTCACTCGCATGCTCGCTCTCTTTGTGATAGGAGAGCGACTTGCAGGGAGTTCCTTTATACCTGTAATCGAATCCAGGCTCGATGACAGGTTCTCTTACGTACGAGAAATCGCTGATTACGCTCTAAGGCGCAACATGAATGAGGTAACCGCCATGCCCGATGTTACCGAAAGAATCAAAAAGCTTAAAACTTTTGACATCTTCGAAGGAATGGGAGTCCGTGAACTCCATGCAATAGCTTCTGTCGTAAACATGGAGCATTTTGAACCCGGGGATATCATGATTAAGGAAGGTGAGGAGAACTCATCCGTCTATTTAATAGTTAGTGGGAAGATCACCATTTTCAAAGACTTTGGGACTGCGAATCAAAAGGAAAAGGTCAAGGTTGGAGAAGGGGCTTTCATCGGAGAGTTGAGTCTTTTTACACGGATGGCTCCAAATGCCACTTGCGTTGCAGCAGAGAGTTCCGAAGCGTACGTGCTCAAGCATCACCAGTTTCAGGAGATAATGAGAATCTATCCCCAGATAGGCATTAACCTCTGTCGTTTCTTTACAATGAAACTGAGACAGAGCAACTATTGACGAACCGGTTGTAGTTTCAACCTTGATCTAACTTGCGAAAAAGACTTTGAAAGCCTTATGACACATCCAAATATCGTCTTTGGCGCTAACCTCGAGAGGAGAATGCATCCCGAGGACAGCCGGACCACAGTCGATTATTTCTATTCCTGAATTGGCCAGATACTTGGCCACGGTACCACCCCCGCCCTCATCAACTTTCCCAAGATCCCCGGCTTGCCAGACGATTGCGTTATCGTTGAAGAGTTTCCGCACCCAGGAAGCGTACTCGGCGTTGGCTTCAGAGGCCATGAACTTGCCTCCATGGCCGGTATATTTCGTAAGGTTGATTCCGTGACCCAGCTTTGCGCAGTTACGTTTCTCATAGACGTCCGAATAGGTAGGATCAAGAGCCGCTGTAACGTCCGCTGAGAGGGCCTTGCTGTTGAAGTAACAAAGATGAAGGTTTCTTGTGGTAGGCTCTATCCCGACTTTAGCCATCAGATCCATCAAGAACATTTCAAGGGCTAGAGATTTCGCACTGGTGTTGCCCTCGCTGCCAATCTCCTCTTTGTCGTAGAATACCGCTATCGCACAATGTTCCGGGACTTTCGTCTCCATGAGGGCTGTGAAGCTTGTATAGGCACATACTCGGTCATCCTGGCCATACCCTGCTATGAAACTGGAATCTAAACCGGCATCACGGGCCGGCTCTGCAGGCACTATCTGAAGCTCCGCTCCTATGAAATCTTCTTCCTTGATTTTGTACTTCCTGTCTAAAAGTTCTAATATGGCTAGTTTGACCCGATCACGGGCCTCTTTGTCTTCATAGGGGATGCTTCCAACAACGAGATTGAGATTCTCCCCTGGAATGAATTCGGAAGCCTTCTGGTCCATCAGCTTTCGTGACAGATGCGGCAGAAGATCAGGAATAGTCAGAACCGGCTCTCCCGGCAGAAAACCGATTTCGACATACACTGAGGAACCGTCTGATCGGATAACTGTTCCGCAGAGAGCAAGAGAGCGAGCGACCCAGTGGTATTTCTTGATGCCACCGTAATAATGAGTCTTAAGAAATGCTAGGCCGGAATCCTCGTAAAGCGGATTCGGTTTCAAGTCGAGTCGTGGACTATCCACGTGCGAGGTGATAATCCTCACTCCGTCGGTCATGGGCTTCTTGCCCAATACTGCAATAGCCAGGAATTTACCTCTAGAAACCTGAAACAGTCGGGGAACTTTGTTGAGGTCAGTGCTTAGGTCGCGAAAACCGTTGCCGGTGGCACCTTCCACGAGGACTTGGACAGCCTTTCTTTCAGTGCGAGCCTGGTTTAAAAAATCTCGATAGTCCTCCGCGTAAGAAAAAACATGCTTCTTTTCCTGAGAGTTAAAGCCGTCCCAACAGCGTGCTTGTTCCTTTACCAGCCTTTCTTCAAGTTGACGGGTCTTCTTGGATTCTTTTTTTTCAGCCATTATTGGAACTCCTAGCCCTGCATTACCAGTTCAAAGTTGCTGAACCTAAACCTGTTGTGTACAGGATCTCGGGATCTTGATACGAGTTCTCGAAATTTTTGACCGATCTCAACGTTTAAACTTCCAGGGAGGGTCCAAAGGGTTGAAAGGTTCAGACATGGATCGCGGTTGATCTGAGGCAGGGCCCATGGGACCCATTGCGGTCGCTGACGCGGCCTTTAGGGGCGAGTTAAGTTTGTTGCGTGCAAGAAAATCCCTTGCGACATTGATAGGCGTTGCAAAACCGATACCTTGGCTTTTCCAGAGCAGTATCGTGTTTATTCCGATCACCTCTCCATCCATATTGAAAAGAGGGCCACCTGAGTTCCCCAGATTCATTGCTGCATCAATCTGAATGAGAGGCGGATATCCGGCTCCGGGAATGGTCCGTTTCTGCGCGCTCACTATTCCGATCATGATAGATTGTCCAATTCCATACGGATTCCCTATCCCAACTACCCATTCACCTAGTTCGACTCCATCTGAGTTCCCCATTTTGACCGGTTGGAGTCCGTCTACGTCGATTTTCAATACAGCCAAATCATTCTTCGCATCCTTGAATAGAGCCCTAGCCGTATATTTAGTGCCGTTGAGAAGTTCAACCTCTATTTGTGTGCCGTTTCGTAAAACGTGTTCGTTGGTGATTATCAGACCGTTCCTAGAAATGATGAAACCGGACCCGTATCCCATAGCCTTTCCTATGGCATCACCAGAAAAGCCAATATTGCCGATAGACCACGTTGATCCGGCTTCCAGCATTCGAATGGAGACCACGGAGGTGTTAACTCGCTTGATAAGTTGTCTGATGTCCGGGAAGTTTCCGTGCCGGACGAAGGATTCCTCCTGTTGGGTTTCAGAAGTCCCGGCCGCCGGCTCAGGCTTGAAAGGAACCGGGGACAGACCAATTGGACTCTTGTGGCCATCAAATCGAGTATCAATCTTAGACTCAGCGGTGTAAGTGGTGGTCAGGCTACCTGAATTGGAAGGAGTCGCGGCCTTGCGAAGCATTAAATCATCGGCGTCGCAGTAGGAATTAAATAAGAGCAGCAACCCGGCAAGATATGTTATGGTAACCAAGCTGAAGAATCGGAAAGACGTCATCCAAGGACTCCTTCAAACGCTTTCCGGAGAAGCACCGAAATAAGGGCGCTCATTTTCCGGGTGTTGAATTTGGATATATTCTTATCGGATGAATTTTGTCAACGTATTTCTAGATTTTCCTTGACACAATCCATAAGTTTTAGGTATTTTTTAATGTTTTGTATTAACAACAAAGGGCCTTTCAAGGAGCAATAGGTACATGTACGAGCTTGAAATAATTGGAGTCTTTTCGGCAGCCCACCGATTGAGGGACTATCACGGAAAATGCGAGCATCTCCACGGACACAATTACCGTGTTCACGTAGCAGTTCGGGCCGCGTCCACGGGTAAAGGAGGTATGGTTATAGATTTCAGCGATTTCAAAGGCGCCTCTAACCGAGTCCTCGATAGACTTGACCATACTTTCCTGAATGAAATTGAACCATTCAACGAAATAGAGCCTTCAGCGGAAAATATAGCAGCTTTTTTATTTTCAGAAATCGCCCGGGAACTTAATGATCGGGCGGGACTGCTGTACAGTGTCTCAGTCTGGGAATCGGATACGTCAAGGGCTACCTTTTTCAGATAATGACGGTGAGTTATTGATTTGATTCCCGTTGGTTGCATCATTTGATGGAGTATTTTTGTGAACGTTTTATCAATGCCTGACATCCAGAGTTTACCGGACGGTCGAAAAATCCCCATCGACAAGGTAGGTGTCAAGGGATTGCGGTACCCTATATCCGTAAAAGACCGAAAAAAAGGATTACAACACACAGTCGGACTTTTTGATCTATTTGTCAATCTTCCTCACAACTTCAAGGGAACTCACATGAGCCGGTTCATAGAAGTGCTCAACGAATTCCGCGGTGAGATTTCCATGGAAAAATTTGAGGAAGTACTTGAAAAGATCAAGAAGAAGCTCAATGCCAAGAGCGCACATATGAACGTTGAGTTTCCTTATTTCGTCGAGAAGTGCGCACCCGTTACCGCGACCCCCGGACTGATGTCCTACACTTGTTTTATGAGGGGGTCACTTTCCGATCGTTTTGATCTCATCGTTGGAGTAGAAGTGCCTGTTACGACCGTGTGCCCATGCTCCAAACAAATATCCGATTACGGAGCCCATAACCAGCGAGGGCTCGTACGCGTACAGCTCCGGTTCAAGAAATTCTTTTGGATAGAGGAAATCATCGAGATAGTAGAATCATCTGTGAGTTCAGAAATCTATTCGCTTCTAAAAAGGCCTGACGAAAAATTTGTCACTGAGAGAGCATACGAAAACCCCATGTTCGTGGAGGATGTCGTCCGTATTGCTGTCTCAAGGCTGAAGGCCAAAAATAACTTTACATGGTACCGGATAGAAGCTGAGAATTTTGAATCCATCCATAACCACAGTGCTTATGCGATGATCGAGAAGGACTTCTCCCCAGAGCCGGAGTGTTTCCAGGGGGCAACCGGGCTGCGATCTAACGGTTCTGTCTAGGTTTGGCAGCCCTCACTGTCATGATTTTCTCATGATTTTTTTGACAATTTTTATTTATGTCTCTAGTTTTAATCAGTTGCGTAGGATATGTTCATTTCATCAAGAACAGGCAAAAATTTTTCAAAATTATGGTGTTTCCAGAATGCGGTTTGTTTCTCGTTCATGAGTGGTCTGCTTAAAGGAGGATCGTTGCGAAACAGAATCTCGCTGGTCCTTCCAGCATTGCTGTTACTGGAGGCAGGTCAAGTCTGGGGGATGGAACTGAACTTTTCGGAAAACTCCCTCAGCGAGTTGGCGACGCGGATACGGAACGTCGAAGTCGTTCTGCCTTCTCAACACAAGAGCATCCGCCAAGATTCCGAACGAAAAAAGACTAACAAAGAGCGAGAAGTTGTTACAAATAGGCAGATTGACTCCATTCCTCCGTTGATTTCACCGTTCACAATCGTCAAGAAAAAACAGAATTATCCGGCAATTCCTAAGACCATGCAACCGCTCCCAAGCCGGCACCAAAAAGAGGTTCAGTCTACCGACATTTCACCCCTGACGTCAGGATGGCCAATTGCTCAGGCCGTTGCAAAGGAAGCGGGATTTTCATTGGAGCCCAGAGGCGTGAAGGCATCTTTCAAGCCTAGTGTAAGAGCCAAGGCAATGCTTTGCGTGGACTATACTTCCGACAAAGTCAGGCTGGCCGAGAATACGTCTGAACCTCTCCCAATAGCTAGCATTACTAAGCTGTTAACGGCTATGGCGGTGATAGACGAAATGGACCTGAAAAGTGTTTTGGAGGTGCCCAAGGACATTAAAAGCGTTGAACGCCACGTCGTAGGAATTCGGCCGGGAGATCTTCTCACCGTAACGGACCTTCTGCACGGGTTGCTTATCGAATCAGGTAATGATTGTGCGGAAGTCCTGGCAGAAGCTTATCCCAAGGGAGGCAGGGACGGCCTGATATCAGCGATGAATCGGAGTGCATCGGAGATTGGAGCGACCCGTACGAGCCTGCATACTCCAAGTGGACTTGACAGCAAGCCAACACAGGGGAGAAAAATAGGCGGTACAGAGTCTGGTCCAAGGATTCCAAACACGGCCTCAGCCGAAGATGTGGCCCTCATTGCTCGCCGTGCTTTTACTTATCCCCTGATCTGCAAGATCACCAGCATGAAGACGTATACCATGCGCACGCGAAACGAAAAGCCACGAGATTACAGGCTTGTGTCCAATGACAAGCTGTTGTTCAGAGGACTTCCAATTGCCGGTGCTAAGACAGGGTACACCGATTCTGCAGGCAAATGCATCGTAGCGCTGTTTCGGGATCGGGAAAAAGAGCACATGGTGGTCGTGCTTAACACTCGGAAACATTTCAACGCTGCGGAAAGAATCTACCGGTGGGCATGCAGGCCCCCCCATTGAGAGTACATTACGGTGATAAATTAATTCAAGGGGGCTCTTTCTCGCGTTAGAAGGTCTTCTGAAAAAGCCTTATGAGTGGTAACTCAACACTCTTCAACCATCTTCCTGAATCTTTCAAATAAATAACGTGAATCGTGAGGCCCAGGGGATGCTTCTGGGTGATATTGTATTGAAAACATGGGATATTTCTTGTGTGTCATACCTTCTACTGTCTGGTCGTTGAGATTTATATGAGAAATGTCACATTCGGAACTCACTGTTTCTGGAGCAACAGCGAAATTATGGTTTTGTGAGGTTATTTCGACCCTGCCCGTATCGAGCCTCCTAACAGGGTGATTGGCCCCGTGATGGCCAAAATTCAGCTTGTAAGTCTTGCCTCCGAGTGCCAATCCCAGGATCTGATGGCCCAGACATATGCCAAAGATCGGTTTCTTCCCAAGGAGATTTCTGACATTATCGACAACATAGGGAACACCTTCCGGGTCACCAGGACCATTTGACAGAAAGATTCCGTCCGGATCGAATTCCAGAATCTCTTCACTTGATGTGGATGCCGGGAATACCCTCACCTTAGCGCCGGAATCGACAAGTAGTCTGAGGATATTCTGTTTGATGCCATAATCAAAAGCTGCCACTCGAAACCGTGGTTCGGTTTTCACAGGAACAGCGTTCCACCTCCATGTCCCCTCGTCCCAGTCATAAGGGCCGGAGCAAGTGACTTCCTTGACAAGATCAAGACCTTCTATATCTGGGAAATCTCGTACCTTCTTGAGAAGGCTTGCATGATCATGGTCCTCAGTGGAAATGATACCTTTTTTTGCTCCGGTTTCTCTGAGGTTTCGCGTCAATTTTCGAGTATCGATTTCTTGAATACCTATGATATTGTACTTATTAAGAAAATCGTTCAGATCGTCATTTTTTCGCCAGTTGCTTGGATGCGGACAATATTCCTTAACGATGAATCCTTCTAGAAAAGGCCTTTGAGACTCGTAGTCCTCGGAATTGACTCCCGTATTACCGATGTGGGGATAGGTCATGGTCACTATCTGTCCCCGGTAGGACGGGTCAGTAAGTATCTCCTGGTACCCGGTAATTGCTGTGTTGAAGACCACTTCGCCGATCTTTTCTCCCAACGCGCCCATTGATGTTCCCTGGAAAACCGTGCCGTCTACCAGCACTAAAGTTGCTCTCATAGTAATTCCTTAATAAATGCCTTAAGTCTCTCCAGTCCCTGGTCGATCCTTTCGTCTGGAGAGGTCATGGAAAGTCTGAAGAACCTCTCTCCACTCGGACCGTAGCCTATCCCCGGAGTCACAATCAATCCTTTCTCCTCAAGAAGGTTTGCGCAGAATTCCACGGACGAGGGGTACGAATCAGGTATGCGAACCCAAAAATAGTAGCTTGCTCTGGGCAGTTGAAACCTGAGCCCCAGATCTGTCAATACACGGGCTATTCGGTCGCGCCGATTCTTGAATAGGGCCGTACGCTCCTTGTTAAAAGTCGCTGCCTCAGGATGCTCCAAAGCTCGGGCCGCAACTCTCTGAATAGCCATAAATACCCCGGAATCAAAGTTGGACTTGAGAGTGAGAAACGCGTTTATGAGATCCTTGCCTCCTGTTACAAAGCCAACCCTCCACCCCGTCATATTGAATGTCTTGGAAAAGGAGTGTATTTCTATGGCGATCTGCTTAGCTCCATTGACGCTCATGATACTTATGGGCCTGTCGGCTTTTTCGAAATAGACCTCGGAATAGGCGTTGTCTGAGAGAATCACTATGTCATGCTTGACTGCGAAGGTTACCAGCCTTTGGAAAAAGCTTTTCTCAGCAACGGCCGACGTTGGATTATTTGGGTAGTTAATGAACATAATCTTTGCTAAATCCGCGTCTCGGGGAGAAATGGCACCAAGATCGGGCAAGAATCCATTTTCCTCTACAAGAGGAACGCGTATGACCTTTCCTCCAGCGAATCCTATTGCCGCTTCGTAAACGGGATACCCAGGATCAGTTACCAGTGCGGAATCACCTGGATCGAGGAAAACAAACGGCAAATGAGACACCGCGTCCTTCGCTCCTATGACGGCCATGATTTCGGTTTCAGGATCAAGTTCCACGCCGAAACGGCCGTCGAACCATTTCGCTACTGCCTTGCAGAAGTCAGGTTCCCCTTTGTAGCTGGGGTACGAGTGGTTGCGCGGATCACGCATTTCTTCGTCCATGAGATCCAAGACAAAGCTGGGGGTAGGCTGATCCGGATCACCAATTGCAAGGGATATCACGTCAATGCCCTTCTTTTGGGCAGCCTTGCGCTTTTCATCGATCAAATGAAATAGATAAGGGGGCGTATCTGTTACCCTCCTGGACAACTGCATGAATCTCCTCCAAAGTTATAACTGGGCGCTCCTGCTTTCAGCCGTTGCAATCATAGCAGTTATGATGCCTATGCAAGGATACCGATTTCACCTTTCTTGATCAAATATATATTCAAGAACACAAACACGCCTTCCTTAGCCCCTCATGGTGACAATTGCGCCATAATTCTTGACTTTGAAACCAAATTTCCCTTATTTTCAATGAGATTTTCCTCGGAGAAAAACCACCACGTGCCGCACTCCCTTGAAACAATTCTTAGCTGCTTGTGTCTGAATATTCTAGCTGTGGTTATGTTTTGCGCCGCCAAGGCAGAGTCCGATGAGGACGGTGATCTTGTTGAAAGGACCAAGCGTGGCGCTAGGGATGCGTTTGATGCCCTCGTTGAAAAATACTACAAGAAAATCTATAACCTCGCTTACAGGTTTGTCGGGGACACTGAGGAGGCTAATGATCTAGCTCAGGAGATTTTTGCGGCTGCTTATCAGAATTTAAAAAAGTTTAGAGGAGACGCCAAGTTTTCCACGTGGCTTTTCCAGATCGCCACGAACAGGGGTAAGAATAGGTTCAAGTATCTCAAGCGTCGCGGCTATTTTGTGAACAAAGGGCTGGCTGACAACGGGGATGATCGAGAAACGCAACAGCGAAGTGTCCCTGACGTTTCAACCAATCCAGAAACCATGCTAGCGAGCAAACAGATACAAAAGATCGTGCAGGATGCGATAAACGAACTTGACCCGGACCACAAGGAAATTGTTATTTTAAGAGATATAGAGGGGTTTTCATACGAGGAAATAGCTCAGCTTCTAAATCTTCCCGAAGGAACTACGAAATCACGTCTGCACAGGGCGCGCATGGTTTTAAAAGAGAAATTGAAGAGGGTCTTGTCATGAATGAATGTGAGCGGATATCCAATTTATTTTGGGAATTACAAGAGCAGCAACTGGGTTCAAACACTGAGAGAATTGTAAAAGAACATCTACACAATTGTACCTGTTGTCGTGAGGACTTAAAGTGGTACGGCATTACGGTGAAAGCTCTCATCAACCTTGATAGCGTCGCGCCCCCGGAAGATTTTCTCGCCCAGCTAAGATCTAGGATTTACTCATCTCCAACTCCTTCCTCATATCTACAGTACTTCAAAAACCTGCTTGCATCCTCACCGTACATGCCCTTGCCGGTTGGGGTCTCTGCCCTTGCATTGATCGTAGTCCTAGGATTTGTGGTTTACAATAATGCGCCCAATCCTGTTACTCCCCACACAACGACCGTGCAATCGAGTTTGGACTCGGTAGTACGTTCTTCCGCTCTAGCTAGTTCGACGTCTGGAAGCACCGGGCATAAGCAGTCCGACAAGGGGGGGGCAGACCGATTTCTTGCCAGAGGACTAGAAAGCACCTCGTCAAATCCTTCAGGCCCTCTTACGTCATATGCTATGTCGGCCCCGAGACCTTTGGGAGAGTCTGTCACGGGCCGCCCACTCCCAACAGTTGCTGATATTATAGGAGCTGATAATCTTACCGTAGAAAGTCGGAGCACGAAAAGTGCCGTTGAATCTTTGAAAAAAATGCTCCCCAATATCGAGGGCCGTTTGGTTCATGAAAGATCTCAGGATGGTATAGATGAAACAATATTGGCTGTTCTCATTCCTTCTACTTCATACAGTCGCCTCACCACAGAATTGATAAAACATGGAACGGTTGCCGCTGGGGCAGGATCAGGCGCTCTTCCACCAACGCGCTCTACCACAGATAACGATAGTGTGGTTCTCTATATACGATTTGTGAACAGTCACTAGAGAGCGTCTCGCTCATGGAATAATAAGGTTTCCAATATATACCCTTGGCCCCCCCCAGAAATACGGTAGATTCGAGCAACATACCAGGTAATTGACATCCGGGTTTCTTCCAACCAAAATCTTATTCACATGTCTATGCTTCTCGGACGCTGGACTTACTATTTCCCCACATGGAAGAAATGCATGAAAGGTGCTGACATCAACCTGTAGAGCTATTCAACTCTCGGAAAGGACAATTCCATTGAAACTTGGCATCATAGGCTTGCCGGGCAGCGGCAAAACCACAGTTTTCAGAGCGCTGACAGGCGGGATTGAAATCGAGGAGCGCAGAGGCCACCATGAACCTGGATTGGGGGTTGTGAAGGTTGTGGATAGAAGGCTTGACTTTCTCGCTGCTTATCATAAGCCCAAAAAAGTCACTCCTGTTCATGTTCAATATACTGATATTCAAGGGCTTACGGGTGAAGGACTGCCAGGAGGATCGATTGGAGACAAGTTTCTCGCTCACCTCAGACCAATGGACGCCCTGGTCCACTGCGTGAGGTTTTTCGAATCGGGTGCACTTGGTCCAGCCGAACCCCTCAGAAACTTCAAGGCTGTGCAAGATGAGATGATTCTTTCAGACCTTGCCATAGTGGAGAAACGTCTCGAAAAGGTGACCAAGGACATGCAAAAGGGAAAAAAGGAGCTTCATCAAGAATTCGATATCTTACAAGACGCTGCCAAGTTCCTGGATTTAGGAAAACCTCTTAGACTATTTTCTGGTAAGGCCGAGGCTGAAAAGCTTAAAGGTTTCTCTTTCCTTTCTTCGAAGCCGGAACTTATTCTGATGAATGTTGGGGAAACCCTTAAACCGGATGACGCTCGACGTGCCTTAGATGAAATAGCCGCGTACATTTTTAACCAACCACTCATGGCTCTGGACTGGCTGTACGCGGATACCGAAGCAGAGATCGCACGGTTAAGCCCGGAGGATGCGAACGAGTTCTTAAGTGAGATGTCCCTGGAACAAGGGGCGAAGGACCGAATCATTAAGACATCCTTTCAACTCCTCCGACTGATCGTGTTTTTCACCGCAGGCGACCCAGAGGTCCGGGCATGGCCGTTAGTAAAAGGTTCAACCGCTTTGAAGGCGGCCGGCACAGTGCATTCGGACATGGAGAAAGGCTTTATTCGGGCTGAAGTCGTTGCGTTCGCGGATTTTGAGGAGGCCGGATCTCTGGCTTCGGCTCATAAGGCCGGCAAGGTGCGACTCGAAGGAAAGGACTATCAGGTCGAAGACGGGGATATCATACTGTTCCGATTCAATGTGTGATCTTTCTTGGCGCCACTCGATAACATTGACTTTTTATTGGAAGCTTTTCTTAGCTGGTAACGAAGGACTAACTGCTTTTTGTTATGGACTTTTTTGAGAACTTCATGTAGGGTAAGTCACTATTTAAGCCACGATTGGAATTCCTCCAGAAGTTGAAGGTCCAAAAACGTTTATAGGTTTCAGACCATAACATATGGATACAACTATAGAAACTCTTGGAGAATCCAAAATTAGCTCCCCTTTAAACATGGTCCATTATGTAGAGGACAATGAACGAGTGCTGTTCAACCTCTCAGCGGAAAAGGTAGAGGAGGATATCAGAGAAGGAATAAAACCCATTTCATTCCTGCGGGCAGGGCCAAGGGATAAGATTTTCTTTGATTCAAGCAAGCTCAAATGCGCCATAGTGACCTGCGGCGGACTATGTCCAGGCCTCAACAATGTTATTCGCTCCGTAGTCTTAACGCTTTACCACACTTACGGAGTTCGGAATATCCTTGGCATCAGATATGGCCTTCAGGGCTTCATTCCCAAGTATGGTCATCCTGTGATGGAACTCGCCCCTGATATTGTGTCCGAAATCAATGAATTGGGTGGTACAATATTGTCGTCGTCCAGGGGACCACAAGACATTGAGGAGATTGTAGATGCCTTGGAACGTATGAACGTTGGGATACTTTTCGCCGTCGGTGGAGACGGAACCTTCAGGGCAGCGGCAAAGATTACCGAAGAGATTCACATTCATGGATCCAAGATAGCCATCATCGGTATTCCAAAAACTATAGACAACGACATCAATTTGCTTTCTCGGTCCTTTGGTTTCAACACTGCTGTCAGCATGGCTACTCAGGCTATCGGGTCGGCACATGTGGAGGCTACTGGAGCACCAAATGGAATCGGTCTGGTCAAGCTCATGGGTCGAAACTCGGGATTCATCGCGGCAAGTGCAGAATTAGATAAAAGGGATGCCAATTTTGTCCTTATTCCAGAATCTGACTTCGACATCGAGGGTCCACATGGACTCTTAGAAGTGCTCGAAAGGAGGCTACTCCTTAGGAAACATGCCGTAATAGTGGTAGCCGAGGGAGCCGGTCAAAAATATTGCAGTGCTGAAGGGACCGATGAATCGGGTAATCCCAGGTTGGGAGACATAGGCTTGTATCTAAAACAACGCATTTCGGAACATTTCCGTTCGAAGGGAATTGAGATAAACCTTAAGTACATTGATCCGAGTTACATGATTCGTTCGGTTCCGGCCACTGCTAATGATTCGGTCTTCTGCGGATTCCTCGGCCAGGAAGCAGTCCATGCGGGAATGGCCGGTAAGACTAATATGGTCGTGGGAAGTTTGAACGATCAGTTTGTTTATATCCCCATAAAGGAAATCGTAAAGGGCAGAAAGCAAGTCGACCTCAATGGAAAACTTTGGCGAAGTGTTCTTGAGGCCACAGGTCAGCCCTCCTTTATGCAGGAAAGAGGCTCTTAGTGAATCTGTAAGATTCCTTTGTGGAGGATCTGAGTATTTCAGGGTGTGCTCGCTGAGAACTTTCTTCGGTTCCCAGTGTCTAGTTTACATATGATTATGAGATGTTTTTTTTGGGGTTGTTTATGTTGCTGGAGGTAAAACATGAATAGAAAGTATTGGCTTTTTTGTGCTGGTATTATGGCAATCATTATGATTTTTGGGTCCGCCGATGCGAATTCATTCTTCGTAGCCACGGCTCAAAATTTCCGTGGAGCCTTGTATCAGGGTTTTGGGCCGACTCCTGGCCACGCATCTGAGATGGCCATTGTAAAGTGCTCACAGGACTCTTTTGCACCAAGAAGCTGCCAAGTAATGTGGGTCCGTATGGAGTGCCCTCCCCCAGTTTGCGCTCCGCCTATGCGCAAGCCTATGAGCAAAACCAGGATTAGCTCTAGTTATACGGCGGGTCAGTCATGGGGCCGACCGATGCCCTGAACTGAGACGGGTCCTGAGATTCCTCCACCGGATTCTTGGGACTGGTACTCTTTTTGATTGTTGGGAATGATTAAGACAGCAAAGCTTTTTCTGACAGTCGTGGTGATCGTCTTGGCGGTGTACGGGGCGATGAAGCTGATCTCTTGCTACCTGCTGGGCCCCTCCCAGGGCGAAAAAGCAGTGGAGGCAGTGCATCCCTTTGTGAGTGGAGCCGTGTCAGCGGCCGGTGGTAAGCTCAGGGACTCTTTCATGAATATACCGGACTCACAGCTTGAAAGTGAAGGAGAATTGTTGGGTAAGAAGCTCTATCCGGCTACAAAAGGGATCCTGAAAGGGGAGATCGAGGCATTTTCTAAAGATCCTGACCGAAAGGAAATTACCAAGAAAATATTCGGCTTCGGAAAGGATTTATCAAGAGATCTATTAACCCCATTAGGCGAGAAGATTGATGACAGCTCGCGCAATGTCCTTCAAGACTGGGGAAAGACTCTTGAAGGTGTGCGAAAGTTTCGTGAGGAAAACAAGGACTTACTAAACGGACTTTCTACGGGACTTGAAGCCCTGCAGAAAAAATTCCGCGAAGCCCCCTTACCTGCCCCTCCTTTGCAGCGAGAGCACTAACCTCCTGCCCTCGATCTTTGTTTTCCGCCGAGTGATCTCCAACCCTCATTTCGCTTAACCGCTCTTCTTTACACGCCCGAAGGTTTAAGGTAGGATATCTCACAACCGGCAGGATTTCGTAATGAAATCTCCACTGATTCCGGTTATTTTTCGGGATCGGGGGAAGAGGAAGACAGATGCCTCATCGTGGAAATATCGCGGAACATGACATCGAACCGTACATGGACGTTTTCGGTTGTGTCGTAAGCGAGGAATTGAGTTTCAGCACGCCCAAAGGAAACGAATCTTCTCCTATTTCTCGCCGCGATTTTCTGGTTGGGACCGGGATTTCTTTGACAGCCCTGATGATGCGCGTAAGTTGGGCAGGGACAGATGAAACCAACCCTGTAAAAGTAGGTTTTATTTTGCCCGATCAAGGCCCATTGGCTCAAGAAGCTCGATCTATGGTTGCCGGCTTCGATTTTTTCTTGAAAGAAAAAAGAGCCCATTCTCTTGAAATTCTGAAGAAAGATTCTGGCCCTAACGATGAAAAAACCCTGGAGGCCCTTGCCGAGCTGCTCGTAAATAACAAAGTTCACTTCCTTGTTGGCCCTCCTTCTCTCAATGGATCAGAGAAGACTATTCACGGACTTTCCGGAGGGACCACAATCCTTTTTATCACAAATCCTTCAGTGCGGCTTGTCGCCGGCGAGATGTGTCAGCCGGCAATTTTTAGGGTACGTCCGAATACTTATCAGTCGAGTCAGCCCTTAGCTCCTTGGGCTCTGAAAAATATAGGGGCCAGAGCGTTCATTACCGGAGAGGATGACGTACAAGGAAATGAGGAAGCAGACTACTTCGCCTATGTATTTGAAAGATCCGGGGGAACTTTTGCAGATAGAATCATGTTTCAGTCAGCATCCGGAAGAGCAAAAAGCATTTTGGACGGAATTGAAAAATCGAGACCGGATTTTGTTTTCGCTTCGCTGAGACAGAAGGCTACATCAGTTTTTCTTAAGGCTCTTCGCGGTGTTTCTTCCAATTCTAAACTTCCTGTGATTGGTCCAGAGTCTCTCACGGCATTTCCCGGTACTCTCACGACTTTAGGGAAGACTTCTTTAGGGGTAAGAACTCTTTCAACCATGAAGGATCCGCAGGATTTCACTAGTAGGTTGAAGCAGGAACTAGGAATCGACGTCGCCTACGCCGAGAGGGCAGCGGAGGGCTACGACATGGCTCACATAATTTATCAAGCAGCGCATGCCATTCCCGAAGACAAGAATGACCCTACAAAATTAGCCAAGTTTATCGAAGACATCACCATAGAAGGGCCCAGGGGTACGATCCGATTTGACAGGAATCATGAACCGGTTGTTGATATGGCTGTTCAGGAATGGCACCCTTCAGGTCGATCTTTCGAGCGTAGGGTTCTGGAACAACTCGGTCCTAGTCGCTCACTTGACTTCGGTTGCGGTGAGGTAGGATTTCCTAAGAGGCCTGAAACCGAAACAAAGGAGGAGGAAGTAATCTGGGACGACCAGAGTGACTAAGCCTGATGCCGGCTTTGAGCTTCTCAGATTCAATACTGGGTGCTTTTATGCATTGACATGGGTACTGAGTGTCTGATAAAATACATTTTATTCAAGATGTGATATCAGCGGTGGCTTTGTGATTACGTTAAGTATACGTTGCCGACCCGCCTTTTGGAGGAGGATTTTATGAGTATAAGATCTATCGCGATTGCATTCACGGTCAGCATAATGTTGATCTCGGGTTCGCTGGTCCAAGTATCAGCAGGTGGACCCATCTGCCCACCACCAGTATGTGGGCCTCCTATGTGCGCACCACCCGTTTGTCCC